>Ga0308175_100002367_pt1 | contig 12910 bp, 12 predicted proteins | sample PhyCR1_3_FD_203893 | JGI IMG/M metagenome (GOLD analysis project Ga0308175, IMG submission 203893) | Soil microbial communities from UC Gill Tract Community Farm, Albany, California, United States - DLSLS.C.R1 | ecosystem: Environmental > Terrestrial > Soil > Agricultural land | place: USA...
AATGATCGACTCGAACAAGTCACCCGTGAGCGCGAGATACGCCTTGTCGTGAAATGCCGGTCCCTGCCCGGGGACCACGATCGTCGCATCCAGCCGCTCGAGTCCGCGAAGACTGTTGAGCCACGGGGTGATCGCGTATGAGTTCGTCGTCCACGGCGGAGGCCCGTTCCCCTCCTCCTGCGTCACGAGAGCGTCGCCCATCACGAGAATCTTCTCTGCCGGCAGATACAACACCGTCGATCCCGTGGCGTCGCCCGTCACGCTGATGAGCCGGAACTCGCGGCCACCGCTCCACAGCACGAGCGAATCATTGTACGCGACGGTCGGCAGCACCCGCTTCACGTTCGCCACTTCGGTCGCGAACGCCGCGGTCTCGTCGATGTCCTTCTGCAGCTTCTGGCGCGCGTCGGCCGTGAGCGGAGTCCCGTCGCTCTGCTTTCCCGTGCGGACTGCCGTATCGAGCGCGGCGCGCTGACGAGCGACTTGCGTGTTGAGGCCGTCAGCGAAGTATCGGGACCCCATGTGCTTCATGTAGTCGCGCGTCTTCGTCGTGGCGACGATCTGAATCCCCGGGAACGCCTTCACGTACTCATCGTTTCCCGACCAGTGATCCTGGTGCCAGTGTGAGTTGATCAGCGTTCGCACCGGCTTCGGGGTGATCTTCCGGATCTCGGCGATCACCATCCGTGCGGTCCGAGCGCGCGTGTTGCTGTCGAAGACCGTGACGTCCTGGTCGTTGACGATCACGACGACGTTGGTGGCCGTCCACAGGTCGAGCACCGACGGGGCCCGAAAGAGGTAGATCCCGTCCCCCAGAACCTCCCTGGTGAGCGACGTATCGGGCGGAGCTTCGGCAGCCACTGGTCTCGTGGCGACGAATAGCCCTAGGCACAGGGCCACCGAGCGGAGGGCGTTGGAAACGATCCGGCGCGATGTCATGGTTTGGGGGGTTCGTTAGGTAGGACGGCTCTGGTCGTCCAGAATTCATTCCCGGCGCCACGACACGAAAGCAGGCGTCCGCGAAGCGACACGAACCGCCGGTGAAGCGTTGGTTTCGCGTGCCGACTTGCCGCCGGCGTGTTCGGGCCCAATGTTCTACGGAGATGCGCCGGACGCTCGACGCGCAGGCTCTGCTACGCGACCCCAGTCGCTCACGCCATGACCACGCACTTCCCGCGCATCACCTGCGCCGCCTGCCTCATCCTCGCAGTCGCGGCTTCAGCGTGCCATCACCCTCGTGAGCCCGGGCCAGCCGTTACGCGCCAGGAGATCGAGGACAAGCAAGGCGAGCCGATCGATAAGCAGATCCAGTCGAAGTCCGCGGGGGTCGTCGTCACCCAGACTCCCGACGGCGGCATCGCGGTGAACATTCGCGGGAGCTCGTCGAACATGGCGAGCAACGAACCCCTGTACGTGATCGACGACGTACCGGTCAGCCCGGGCCCGGGCGGTGCGCTGGTCGGAATCAACCCGCACGATATCGAATCGATCACGGTGTTGAAGAATCCCGAGGACACGGCCATCTACGGCTCGCGAGGCGGGAACGGCGTCATCGTCATCAAGACGAAGCGGCCAGGGAAACGCTAGCAGAGACCCGCGTAATCGATTCGTAATCGAACCGACGGCGGCGGCTAATCCGCCGCGCGTTGACGCACGTTCGTCGGAGCCATATATGTGGGTCACCAATATATGTGGCTCCAATGCTTACCGACGAACTGAAGAAGGGCAGCGCGGAGTTCCTCATCCTGTCGCTGCTGGAGGCCGAGTCGCGACACGGCTACGAGCTCCAGAAGCTGATCGAGTCGCGCTCCGACGGTGTCCTCACGTTCAACGTGGCGTCGCTGTATCCCCTGCTCTATCGCATGGAGGAGCGCGGCTGGATCGTCGGCCGTTGGGTGGAAAAATCCGGCGAGCGGCGCAAGCGCTTTTACCGCCTCACGCCCGCGGGCCGCACGGCGCTCGACGCGCAGCGCGAGAGCTGGAAGGAGTTCGTGACGGCCATCAACCGAGTCTCCGGGGTGCGTTATGCCTAACGACCGATTCGACTGGCACGCGGACATCCGCGCACGCGTCGCGCCCGCGCGGCTCGACCCGCAGGATGAAGCCGACGTCATCGAGGAGGTGGCCCAGCATCTCGAGGCGCAGTTCGCCGACCTCGCCCCGACGATCGGTGCCGGCGCGGCGCGCGCGCGGCTGCTCGCGCAACTCCAGGGCCCCGAGCTCGACGATGCGCTGGCCAGACGCCGTCGTCGAGCTCGACCGACGCGCTCGCGCACCTGGAGCGTCACGTCGCTCGCGCGCGATGTGCGGTATGCGGTCCGCTCGCTGCAGCGAAGCCCCGGAACGGTCATCGCGGGCACCGCCGCCCTCGCGCTTGGCATCGGGCTCACCGCGGTGATGTACAGCATCATCTACGGTATGCTGATCAAGGGTCTGCCGTTCGACCGCGCGGACCGGATCGCGATCGTCTACTACGCGGACCCGGCCCACGAAGACGACCAGATCCCGCTCGCGGATTTCGTTCGCTACACGCAGCAGCAGCGCACGCTGTCAACTCTGGGCGGCTATTCCCTCGGCTCGGCCAACATTGCCGGTGGCGAGCGGCCCGAGCGGGTAACCGCCATTCGCGTGACCAGCGGCACGCTCGAGGTCACCGGCGCCCGCGCCATCCTGGGCCGCACGTTCACACCTAACGACAACGATCCCGCGGCGCCACCCACGGCAGTCCTGAGCTACGCGACGTGGCGCGACCAGTTCCACTCGGACTCGGGCGCCGTTGGCAAAGCCGTTCGCGTCGACGGCACGCCACGCACGATCGTGGGCGTGATGCCGGACGGCTTCGAGTTCCCGCGAGCGCTGACGCGACTCTGGTTGCCGATACAGACGCCGACCGACACGCTGCGGCCCGGTCAGGGTCCGGGGCTCACCGTCGTCGGCCGGCTGCGCGACGACATCGAGTATGACCGTGCGCAGGCCGAGTTCGCCGCACTTTCCCATCAGATCGCGAAGGACCGTGCGCCCGGGACAGCCGAGCGCCGCGCGGTGGTCGAGCCGTTCATTCACGGCCTCGTACCGGGACGCGTGTACGCCGTGTTCTACACGATGCTCGTCGCGGTCATGCTGGTGCTGCTCGTCGCCTGCGCGAACGTGGCGAACCTGCTGCTGGATCGCGCGGTCGCGCGGACGCGGGAGATCGGCATTCGCACAGCGCTCGGTGCTACACGGCTCGCGGTCGTGAGGCAGTCGCTCGTCGAAGCGGGCCTGCTTGCGGCGCTCGCCGCGGTGGTCGGCACGCTCATCGCGCGACTGGGCATCGCGGTGTTCAATGGCGTGATGCTCAAGTCCGAATCGTACTTCTGGATAGACATCCGACTCCATCCTCAGGTCCTCGCGTTTGTGCTGCTGATGGCGGTGGCTGCCAGCTTCGTGTCCGGCGTCCTGCCGGCGCTTCAGTCGGCACGGCTCGACGTCAACACGATCCTCAAGGACGAGTCGCACGCCGCGTCCTCGCTGCGTGTCGGGCGGTTGAGCCGAACCATCGTGGCGGTAGAGATCGCGCTGTCATCGGTGATGCTGCTCGTGGCCGGGTTCGCGACCAAGAGCATGACGAACCTGCGCCGTCTCGAGCCGGGCTTCGCCTCCGCGGATGTGTACACGGCCCGCGTGAGCCTCGCGTCGCGCGATCCCGTTAGGCAACGTGAGTTCTTCGAGGGACTGGACCGTGAGTTGACGGCGATGCCCGGCGCGAAGGGCGCGTATCTGGGGAGCGGGTTCCCCGGGACCGGCTGGGGCGGCGCGCGGGTCGCGGTCGAAGGGCGCGTGTACGCGAGGCCGCAGGACTATCCGCCCGCCCGGACGCTGGCGGTCACTCCCGGATTCTTCTCGACGTTCGGCGTTCCCGTCCGGCGAGGCCGCGCGATCACCTCCGCGGATGTTCTCGAGTCGACCCCAGTGGCGGTGGTGAGCGAGTCGTTCGCGCTCCAGCATTTTCCGAAAAGCGACCCGATCGGGCATCGTATCCGACTCGGCGCGCCCCCCAACGAGGGCGAGTGGCTGACGATCGTTGGGGTCGTTCCGACCTTGTTCGCCACGAGCTTCGCCATGCACGACGTGTGGCCGCCCGAAGTGTTGACGGCCTTCTGGCAGGAGCGGAATCTGACGTTTGCGAGCATCGCCGTGCGTGGAGCACCCGACGTCGCCGCTGCATCCCCGATTCGGAAGGTCGTTACGGCCCTCGATGCGGAAACTCCCGTCTACGCGACCGCGCCGATGACCGAGGTGCTCGCGGCGCCGACATTCGCTCTCCGAATATTCGGCACGATGTTCGTGATCTTCGGCACCGTGTCACTCGTGCTGGCGGCTGTCGGGCTCTACGCGGTGATGGCGTTCTCGGTGAGCCGGCGCGTCCGCGAGCTGGGCATCCGGATGGCCCTCGGCGCCTCCGGCGGCGATGTCGTGCGCATGGTGTGCCGCCAGGGCGCGAAGCAGATCGTCATTGGCATCGCGCCCGGCTTCGTTGCGGGCGCGGCGGTGGTGCGCGCGGCACGCGGTGCGCTGTTCGGCGTGGCGCCTAACGACCCGGTGGTCTTCGCGATGGTGGGTGGCGTGCTCGGAGTGTCGGCGCTCGTGGCGTGCATCATCCCGGCGGTCCGGGCCACGCGCGTCGACCCGTTGGTGGCGTTGCGAACGGAGTAGACTCGGGGCATCGCCGCGAGCCCGGCCATCGCGCCATGCTGACATCGCGTTAGAACTGGTTTTAGAAGCGTCCGGGTCGAGATGCCGGCGATTCCATGGTCCAAGCCTGGTTGTCGCGGCTTGACGAGCGAACCGCCGGCCGCCATGTAGTAGGTTCCTCATATGAGCGCGATGGCAACACCGACCGCAGCGCCCGCCGCCCCGGGTGCCGAGCAGCCCTCTGCTTCCCACAACGGACCGCCGCACCAGCCGGCGGTCCCGACTGCGTATAGCTCGGAGACGGGCCGCACGTACCGGCTCGACCGGCTCATCGGCAAGGGAGGATTCGGCGAGGTCTACCTCGCGACGCCCATCCCGCGCGACGGACTTCCCGAGCAGGTCTGCGTCAAGGTCAGCGACCGACTCTCGGCGTGGCTGCGCGAGGCGTACTTCGCCGAGCTACTCGGGCGTGAGCCGCGCGCGCTCAAGGTCTACGACAGGTTCGCGGAGGTGGCCGGCCAGACGATGCGGTACTGCCTGGCCATGGAGTACGCGCAGCACGGCGATCTCGGCGCGTGGCTCGCGAAGAAGGGCGCAGTGTCGGAGCGAATCGTACGCCGGGAGATCGCCGCGATCCTGAATGCGCTCGACGCCCTGCACAAAGGACAGGCTCTCCACCGGGACCTCACGCCATTCAACGTGTTCGTCTGCGAGGACGAGCAGCTCAAGCTTGGCGACTTCGGGATAGCGACGCATCAGCTGAGTCGCCGCGGCGTGACTGCCGACGCGTTCAACATGTTCAACGCACCGACGGAGATCGCGTGGGGCAAGGTGCGACGCTGGCAGCAGCGCGACGACATCTTCCAGGTGGGACAGATCGCGGCAATGCTCCTGCGTGGTGACATCACGAGCCCGATGCGCAGCAAGGATGTGCGCAGGCTGCCGTGCAGCGATCAGTTGAAGGAGGTCATCCACCGCTGTCTTGGCGCGCGAGGGAAACGCTACGAGGCGGCGGGTGAGCTGATCACTGCGCTGCGACACCGGCCGAAAGAGGTTCGGCCGGGCGGGAGTCGTCTCACCAGCCTCGAGGGTAAGCGGATCTCCATCACCGGCTTCCTGAGTCGTCCGCGGAGCGAAGCGATCGCGGCGGCGAGGAAGGCTGGCGCGACCTTCCAGTCGAAGCCCGGTCCATCGACGGACGTGCTGGTGCGAGGCAGGCCTAACGCGTTGCAGATCGCGGGTACGGTTGGGGGTCTCAAGATCATGGAGATTCGACGACTCGCCGCGCGGGGCCACCTGATCACGGTGATCGGCGAGAAGCAGTTCTGGAAGCTCGTCGAACCTCCCGCACGCTCCGCGGCGAGGTCGCGTGGCGGCAAGACCAAGCGGGCCGCGCGCGGCCGGTCGGCATCCCGGCGGTGACCAAACCCCGCCGGGATCCGCACGCCGTTAGCGCACTCCCTGCTCCCGCTGCCGTTCCGCCACCGCCAGCCATTCAGCCATCCGCTGATCGTTCGCGCCGTATTGCGCCCAGCCGCGTGCGGTGCTGTTCCAGCGGTAGTCCTTGATCGACATGTCGATGCCGCGATCGATGAGATATTGCATCGACTCGTAGTTGTCGTGGAACACCAGCTCGTGCAGGATGCTGGCCGGCTCGTGCGAGCTCCACGTCGTGTTGATGTCCGCGCCGCGCTCGAGAAGAAAATCGGCGACGTCGAAGTGCCGGTTAATGACGGCGAAGGCAAACGCCGAGTCGAGCACCCGTTGCACAGTTGGCGCGCCCGGAGGAAGCTCCTTGCGCGCCCCTGGAAGGTTGTACGGGTACTGGAGCTCGAGATCGCCCAGCGTCGGCGTTCCGTCCGCGTCGAACCAGCGTTTCACGCCCGTCAGATCTCCCGTGCCTGCCGCATGTGGCAGGTCGTCCGGCAGTGGCCAGATGCGCGCGAGCAGCGGAAGGAGGTGTGGCTTCTCGTACGTGAGCGCGAACTCGATCGCCTGTGACGGAGGCGGTGGGTGACGCCGACCTAACGCGGGATCGAGGTCGAGGAGCTCGACGATGACCTCGTTGCGGTCGTGCATCACGGCGCGCTCGATCATCCCCACCTGAAATTCCACGTGGTCTTCGTCGAGCAACCAACGATCGTGCTGCAATGCGGTGACGAACGCAGTGAGGTCGCCATCTTCGATCGCGCGAACGACCCGCTCCATGACGAATACCTGCCACGGTCCGGTCGGATTGGCGCGCGAGAAGGTCAGCGAGCGTCGATCGATGAGATATCGGATGAAGTCGCGGCGGCCGACGCTTGCATCCACGCGCTGTCCAAACTCCGCATCGAGCGCGATGGATCGGTCGAGCAGGATGGAGGCGACGGTTTCGTGCTGGAAGCTGCACGCGCACATGAACGCGTCATTGACCTCGGCGAGATCGTTCCCATTCTGGCCGAGCAAGCTGCGAACCACATCGAGATCGCCGAGCGCGGCGGCGTATTTGAGCGTTCGAGGCAAGAGACCCTTGCGGCGAAACAGCTGCAGCAATCCCCTGGCGCGGGCTGCGACGATTCGCTCGGGCACCTCCGGGAGCATGACGGCACCCGAGTCGATCAGCAGTTCCGCGCACTCGGCGCGAGTGAAATCGCGTTCTCGTTGCGGATCGAAGGCGTCCCCGTAGGCGCTCGTGGCGAATCCCAGCAAGCTGCGATCGGTGTCGCCGTCGGTCCAGGAGAGCAGCTGCGGAACGTCGCTCAGGAGTTTCGTTAGGCGCTCGACGTCGTTGTCGTGGATGGCGCGTCGCGCCTGGGTCGCTGCCCACTCGAGGCCGGTGCCGAGTCGCTGGCTTACTTCGGCGAGGAGGTCCTGCCAGCCGGTATAGCCGTATTCACGAGCGATCACGAGCTGCGCGTTGCGCTGTGTGAGGGGCAGGCCGCCGTTCGGCAGCTGGGCCTGCACACGCGCGATCGCCGCGGCGTCATTGGCGGCGACGTCGCGCACGAGCTTCTTTGCCTGTTTTCGGAGGGACTCGAGGGACGGACGCGCGGGGAGCGACTTGGACGCAGTCATTGCTACCTCCTTTCATGAATCGCCTGTACCCCGCTGAAGACCAGGCTGAAAGAAGGTGCCTGCGCACGCTATTCAGACCGAAACAGGTGGGAGTATTCCCTTGCCGCGGGTTGGTGGCGCCCTGTCAGCGCGCTACAGGCAGTATCGAGCGGCGCCGCGTTCGTGTCAACTGTGCATCCAGCTCGGAATCCATTCCTCAGCGTAGATGCCGGACCGCCCGACCCGAGAAGGCCGGCTGCACAGACAAAAAGAGGGAAACGGATGCAACGGAACGAGTGGATCTTCCGGATCGCTCCTCGGCCGTGACATCTCCACTCGCCACGAGCCAGGATTGCGAATGAACTGACCTCGGGAGGCTCATGCGTCCCGAGCCGAATCTCATCGTGCTGGCTCTCATGGGCTCGCACAGTCACGGCACCTCGGAGTGTGAAGCGACAGCCCGTGGCTTTCGCCAGCGGCCGCTGCGTGCGAGAATAATTCAGCAGCGACTGATGACCTGTGGAGGCCACGGTGAAGAAGATCCAGGTTCAGGGCGTTCATCACACCACGATCGTCGGATCGACGAAGCAGAGCGCGATCGACTTCTGGTCCGGCGTGCTCGGTATGCCCTTCGTGCTCGAGCAGCCCAACCTCGGCAAGCCAGACGAGAATCACCTCTACTTCGATCCGGGCGACGGACGTCTGCTCACGGTGTTCACCAACGAATCCCGCGACGATGCCCGACGTCCGGCGCCGCGAGAGGTCGGCTGTGTGGAGCACCTCGCGTTCAACGTCTCGAGGGCGACGTTCTCGGTGGTTCCGGGTCGTCTGCGCGAGCGCGGCATCGAGTTCATCCAGCGCGATCGCGGCTTCATGGACTCGATCTACCTGCAGGACCCCAACGGACTCAAGATCGAGCTCGCGTGCTACAAGTTCGAAACGCCGGAAGGCTTCCGTGACGTCGACGTGCTGATGGCCGCGCAGCGATTGCGCGTCGAGCGGGGCGATCACCACATCGCCGAAGAGCACCTCGCCGACGCCATTGAGTCGTTAGTGGCCACTCGTGACCGGCTGGACCCCGCCGAGACGCCGGAGCCGGCGGCACGTTAGGCGTCGCGTTGGTCGGTACGGGCTGAGCGTGGACTTGACTTCGAGCACGCTCTAACTTGTAGCATGCCTCCTTCCTCGAAAGGAGTCATGTCATGGCAACGTCCACGATTCAGCGCATCAACCCAGCAACGCTGCCCACGCCACCGGGATACAGCCAGCTCGCCGTGGCATCCGGTGGCTCCTTGATCGTCATCGCCGGCCAGGTCGCGCTCGACACCCAGGGCCATCTCGTGGGGCTCGGCAACTTCGCGACGCAAGCCACGCAGGTGTTTCGCAACCTGATCGCAGCGCTCGACGCCGCCGGCGCCACCCCGCGCCACCTCGTCAAGCTCACCACGTTCGTGACCGACCTCTCGCACCTTCCGGCCTTCCGCCAGGTTCGGGATGAGTTCCTGGATCCTATGCATCCGCCAGCGAGCACGCTGGTACAGGTGTCGCGGCTTTTTCGGCCGGAGTTCCTCATTGAAGTCGACGCGATGGCTTACCGATGACGATCACCGAGCTCGCCGGCGCCACGGGCGTGTCGAAGCACACGCTGCGCTACTACGAACGCGTGGGACTCGTTCCGCTCGTCGACCGCGATCCCTCGAGCCGCCACCGCCGCTACAGCGACGGTCACGTCCGGTGGATCGGGTTTCTCCGGGACCTCCGCGCGTGCGGTATGTCCATTCGCGACATTCGCGCGTACGCGCGGCTGGTCGCGAAAGGCGACAGCACCTGGTCCGCGCGTCAGGCCATGCTCGCCACCCATCGCAGCCGCGTCGTGGCCACCATCGACGCGCTGCAGCGGCACCGCGCGCTGCTCGACCGGAAGCTCCGCGCCGGCTGCGCCCCTGGCGACCTGAAGCCACCAACGTAACTCGGCGGGCGTGGCCAGCGCTGGAGCCCCACTGGCCATCGCCCGCTGATCTATGACTGCTACTGCGCGTTCGCGCAGCTGACCTTGGGGTTCCACAGCCCGAACATACCGCTCGGGTTCGGGCGCCATCCCCAGATGTGCAGCGCCCACACGTTGAGCGGCGGGCCGAGCGGTGTGAACGGTTGACCGAGCAGCGTTGGCGGCGTCGCGGACAGCGACAGCGGAACAATGTAGTCCACGCCGACGAGGTTCATCTGGCCGTTCGGACCAGGCTCGTACATCACGAGCTCCGGACGCAGGAGCTCGACGTTCGCGTCCACGAGATCGGGGTTCAGGTAGTGGAACCCTTGTGCACCGTCCGGCGACGCCGCGCACCCGACCGGAAATTGCTGCGTGTAGCCTCCGCCACCTTGAGACGTGGGACGCGTCGCGATCGCGATGTCGTGAAACCGCTCGGTGACTTGCTTCACCTGAGCGATCGCCTGCTTCTGCGCGGCCGTCAGGTCACCGTTGTTCGTGACGCGAATCATGCCGGCATGACTAGCGTGAGCGGTGGACATTTGGGCGGCGGTCGGCGGTGTCTCCGGCGTGGGGGAACAGGCCGCGGTCAGGCTGACCGCAGCGACTGCGAGGAACAGGTGACGCTGGCGCATGTCGAGCTCCGGGTTGTGGGCTGAGAGTACCACGAGAGCGAGGGGGCCATTTGGTAGAAGCCGAAAACGCCGCCAAACCGGCTCATCGCCGCGATACCCGACCTTGCTTGGCCGTCGCGACGCCGCGTATGATCTGCCCGCACGCCATTCCCGTCGCGCCGCAACACGTCGCGCGCGCGTCGGAGCGCTCGGAGGCCTGATGGCTCCCTCGTACGACAACGACTCCACCCCGTCGGACGACAACCAACCGGCCTCGCTCGGGCCCGAGAGCGAGGCCGGCAACGCGTTGGACGACGTGTTTCCGGCCGTCTATGAGGAGCTCAAGCGGGTCGCGCACCGCCACCTGCGCGGCGAGCGAACGGAGCACACGCTCGGAACAACGGCGCTCGTCCACGAGGCGTATCTCGAGTTGGCCAAGCTCGATCACGTCCGCTGGCCGGGACGCCCGTACATGCTCGCCGCGGCGTCGAAGGCCATGCGCCGGATCCTGATCGATTACGCAGTCGCACGTCGTGCGCAGAAGCGCGGTGGCGGCGTCGGTGCCGAGCCGCTGGACGACGCGGTCGCCATGGCGCTCTCGCGTGGCGATGAGCTGCTGGCGCTCGACGAAGCGCTCGAGCGCCTCGCCGGCGTCAACGAACGATACGGCCGCGTGGTCGAGTGCCGGTTCTACGGCGGCATGAGCGTCGAGGAGACGGCCGAAGCGTTAGGCATCGCACCGGCAACGGTGAAGCGCGACTGGACCGTGGCGCGCGCGTGGCTCAATCGCGAGCTCGGCGACGGATGACCGATGCCCCCACGGAGCGCTGGCGCCGGATCGAGGAGCTTCTGGCAGCGGCGCTGGATCGCGAGCCAACCGCGCGCGAGCGATTCCTTGATGCCGCCTGTGCCGGTGACAGCGATCTCCGCCGGGAGGTGGCGTCACTGCTCGCGGCGCACGAGCGGTCGGGCGCGCTGGATCGGCTCGGACCCGAGGTGGCGTCGATAACCGCGGAGCTTCGCGGAGCATCCGCGATGCTCACGGGTCGTACGATCGGACACTACCAGGTGATCGAGCGCATCGGCGGCGGCGGCATGGGCGTCATCTACAAGGCTCTGGACACACGCCTTGGCCGCCCGGTCGCGCTCAAGTTCCTCAAGCCGCGCCTCGACACCGACGGATCGGCGGCGGACCGTTTCCGCCAGGAGGCGCGCGCCGCGGGGGCACTCGAGCATCCGAACATCTGCACGATTTACGACATCGGCGAGACCGAGGATGAGCGCCTCTTTCTCGCGATGCCGCTGTACGATGGGGAGACCCTCGAGCAGCGCATCAAGCGCGGGCCGCTCGCGATCGGCGACGCCAGGGACATCGCCGTGCAGATGTTGCGCGGGCTGGCGAAGGCGCACGCGCGCGGGATCATCCACCGCGACATCAAGCCGGCCAACGTGTTCGTCACCACGGACGGCGTCGTGAAGCTTCTCGACTTCGGGATCGCCAAGCTTGCGGACGTGTCGCTGACGGGTCCGGCTTCGCGCCCGTTAGGCACGGTGGCGTATATGAGCCCGGAGCAGGCGCACGGCACACCGGTCGATCTTCGCACCGATCTCTGGTCGGCGGGGGCGGTGCTGTACGAGATGCTCAGCGGGCGGCGTCCGTACCCGAGAGGCGTTCCGGGAGCATCGGCCGAGGCGAGCGCGTCGGTGCCGGTGTCGCTGATGGATCAGCGGCCGGATGTCACGCCAGCGCTGCAGCGAATTGTCATGAAGGCGCTCGAGCGCGATCCGGCGGATCGGTTCCCGTCGGCAGACGCGTTCGCGCAGGCGCTCAGCGGAGTCGGTAGTCCATAGTTGGGTATCATTAGCGATCGACTAGCGATCTCCTACCACACCTATCGTCGTGACGTGAACCAGCCTCCTCGCGTGGTGTCGCTCGATCAGGCATCCGAGGCGGATTCGGCGCTGCTGTCGAACCTGCTCGAGCTGTACGTCCACGACATGAGCGAGGTGTTCCCTCACGTCCAGCTCGGCCCCGATGGCCGTTTCGGGTACTCGAAACTGGCGCTCTACTGGTCCGAGCCGGACCGTCGCTTCGCGTTTCTCATTCGCTGTGACGGCCGCATCGCCGGCTTCGTTCTGGCGACGCGCGGTTCGCCGGTCGTGTCTGATCCGAGCGTCCTCGACGTGGCCGAGTTCTTCGTGCTGCGCCAATACCGCCGTGGGGGGACGGGGAGTCAGGCGGCATTTCTGCTCTGGAATCGACTCCGCGGCACGTGGATCGTGCGCGTGCTCGAGAACAACCGCGGTGCGCTCACGTTCTGGCGCAACGCGATGGCGTCGTTTACGGGCGGACGATTCGACGAGCGCCCGGTGACCACGGGGCCTAACGAGTGGCGAGTACTTTCCTTCGAGACCGGGTCGGGATGAGGCACTCGATCGCTCACGTCGCCCTCGTGGTTCGCGATGACGACGAGCCATTGCCTTCTACTACTGTCTCGCGCCACGCCACGACGGCGTGGATGCATCCGCCTGAACCACCAGCTTCACGTACATCCCAGCCGCCGCGTGCCCCGGCACCGCGCACGCGATCAGATAGTTC
>Ga0308175_100002369_pt1 | contig 12898 bp, 11 predicted proteins | sample PhyCR1_3_FD_203893 | JGI IMG/M metagenome (GOLD analysis project Ga0308175, IMG submission 203893) | Soil microbial communities from UC Gill Tract Community Farm, Albany, California, United States - DLSLS.C.R1 | ecosystem: Environmental > Terrestrial > Soil > Agricultural land | place: USA...
CATTTAGAAAAAAAATATTTTCAACTTTTTTCTAAATAAGTTCCGGGTAAAGCCTTATGAGCTTTCATATCTTTCAATTCATAATATTTAGGAATTAAGTGTAGTCTATTTTTTTTAGCAGATCTTGAAGGATATTTTTTAAAATATTCAATTAATTTTAGAATATCCTCTCTTTTAGTGATATACCATTTGAAAGATTGATGACTACCTCTATCAATATAGACATTACCACCATAAAGATCAACCAGAGGAGTTAATAGTTCAGATGTTTTTTGAGAAGCAGATATAGATAATTGTGTAGTGGATTTATTTATAGTTACTGTTCCATCCCCATCAAAAAACCCTGCTAATCATCCACTATTATAAGTTAACTTATCAGGGTAAATTAAATTTAGATCATATTTTATACAAATATTATTTAATTGAACTAATCTATTAGAATTTCTAATATGTCCATTTACATCGTTAATTATTTTTAACAAACCTGCTTTATTGTGCAATCTATATCTCAATGCATTTGCATTAGATCTTAATTTAATGGATCCTCCATAAACATTCTTAATAATTTGTAAAGCATGTTCATCTCTTATATCCATTGTAATTTCTAAGCTTGCATAACCTGATTTAGTTAATAAAAAACTTCCATCTGCATCTATTAAACCTGCTAATCACTCTTTAAACTTTAAATTACCATCTAAAGGGTGGCTATTTCCTATTTTATGAAACCATCTAGTGTTTATATTTAACAAACGTATGGCCTCTGAAGTTCCTACTCACGTGTTAAACGCTTTGGTTACTTGCAGATTATTCGTATTTAAAAGGATTTTTACTTTACCGGTATATAAAATATAACTTACACCTAAAGTACCTAATAAATTTATTACGAACTCCCCGCTTATAGTTTGTTGCATTAAAATAATTTTAAAGGGCCATACTTGACCGAAGAATCCAACCCTTAATATATGTTATTTTTTCACTCCTATAACATATATTTTATATAAATTCTATAACCTTAATAGACTATTAAGAGGGTCCGACTGTACATTAAGCAGTAATATATTTGATAGCTTAAATTTTTCTTTTTTTAAATATATTACCACCCACTGGTGAAGCAGTCTGTAGCGATTACTTAATTAACCGACGGTCTAAATCTGAGAAATTGTTGACCGTACCACCAATGTTGCTTTTATATAGTGGTATATTTACCAAATATATTGTAATAATACAATATAATAATATTACATATAAATTATTAAGAATTTATATTATTCTATATAAAAACTAGGATTATGGTATGTATTACCAATATACATTCATAAAATAAAATTTTATTTTGTTTTACATCTATTTTATTTTATTCCATAACTTAAATTAAACCACATCCTGTTTTCCAATTTATATTATTACATATTTATGTATTAATTTTTTTACATAATTCTTTTATTTGTAATCTTGTTTCAAGATTTAAATGTTTACCTTCATTTATTAAATGTAATATTTTTATAAATGCCTTATAACTATCTTTCTTTTTAGATAATAAAGGATACTTCTCAAAATAATTTAAAATTAATAAACAATTTTTTAAACCATTAATACGTAACTCATATACATTAGCCACACTCCCCCCTGTGGGGGGATGGCTTACGACACTACCGATTAAGCTAGATGATTTATTATATTTATTTAATTCGTTTAATATATGAACTAATATTTCTTTATTTATTTCATATTTTTGAGTTAATATAAATCTGACTCTATAAGCATTTGTACTATTAGATAATATTGAGGTTGTGAAACAGCCTTCACTATCTGTAAAACCAGATATTCATGCATCACCTATTGTAGGTAATTTACAAATATTTTTATATATTATAATAGATTCATTATTTTTAATCAATTTTTCATTTAATTTAGAAATAAATATTGAAAATTTTACACTTCTTGTTGGTAATACTATATTACCATTAAATATTAAACATAATAAATAAATATCTTGTCTTTTATTAACTATTCATCTATATGTTTTATTTTTTTTAGATTGTATTATTATATTACCCATAGCTAATGTATTTTTAATTTTATTTAATATTTCTATATCTTTTTCAGATTGTGTTATTACTACTGAGACATCTCCTCTTTTTACTAATATAAAAGATCCATCTCCTTCAAAAAAACCTACAAATCATTCTAAAAATTCTTGAGACGGTTTATTTTTATTAGGATATTTTTTTATAAATTCTTCATAAAATTCTGTAAAATCAAATTTACTATTATTAAAAATTAATCCTTTATTTTCATAATGAATTTCTTTTTTTTGTAAATTGCATTTAGTAATATTTACTAAAGGTTTATTAAGAACGTTGCCTCCTTCGAAGATGGCGGCAAAGGGGGTGGTGCCATTAACATTTCAAATATATGTAAATAATATTATTATAAATATATAATATATTTTCTTATAGAAAAGATGTTGATATAATATAGGATCTCCACCCCCTGCTGCTTCGAAGAAAGAAGTATTGAAATTTCTATCTGTCAATCAAATCTTCCTCTAAAGCCATTTTATTATACCCTCCTCTACCTATAATACGGTAAAGGGGGGTCCAAGCTAATTAAAAGCTATTAATAAATTAGGCTTACTACAGAGGCCCTTCTCCCTAAATTTATAATAATCCATTTTACGGATAATAAACCTTTTTATTATCCTGCACCTTTTCAAGTGGGGCTTGACTATATCTTAAGCTATTTTTATTAAAAAGCCAACCATCATTTAGTCGATGAACTGCACACCGCTTATCAAGACATGACCTTATCGAGATAAGTATGCTTTTATTATTTTTATATACGGTGCTTGGCTGCAGATATTCTATTTCCTTTCGTACATCAATTTTGATTTTACCTTGTCACGAGTCATTACCTGTGCCACAAGATACGTTACCGTTCTTGCTTGGTTAAAATTGCTTTAAGAAGTTCCTGCAATTTAATGGTTTATAGCAGAAGGTTCACTTCCACAATATGGCATATATAGGAATTTCCATATATACATTACACAAACTGGTCACATTTATTATTTAACCTATGTATTCGTTAAAGATTAAACTCATTTTTTAACTATCATTAACCCTCCCCCTATGCGTTCACCGCATTGCCGCGCTACCCCACCAGATATAAATATAGTGTGGTGCCTAGCAATAGAGACTAAATTAATTTAAAGTAATTTGTTTATGGTGAGATCAAGAAAAAGAAGTTCTACCATTATTCATATGCGCTTTAAGCTCTCGTATTATTTCATATTGTGCTGGATCTTTATGTAATTTATTTATGAAAATATAATAGCCAGTTTCTCAATCTCTAAAGTCCAAATATTTAGAACTTAATAAAGGATAAGTATTTAAATAGTCAATTAAAATCCTGTTGGATTCACGATTAGATGTACTAATCACAAATTGACGATACTTTTCATAAAATTCTCTCATATTTAATTTAACTGATAAAAATTCTGCTATTTTAAACATTACTTTATCTAAACTCTCACCACTTTTATCAGTTGCACGTTGTGATATTTGAAAGCCAAAAGCTAAGTATGTTTTAGGATTTAAAGTAAACCCTTTAATAGCAAAATACCCGTCCGCATCGATGAAACCAGAAAATCAGCTGTTACTATTTAAAGGACTAGTGTCTAAAGGAAGTTTTATAATATTAGCTCCTTTAGCATTTAAAAAATCAATCATATCATATAAAGAATTAATTTTTGGTGTTCTTAATTTTCCATTTATTAAATTTATTATATTAATGACAGATTTTTTATCTTGAACTAATCATCTTACTATATTTTTTTTAGAGTGACTATATACTCTCCCTCCAAATAAAGATTGTAATAGTTCCGCTGAAGGTCTGTCCTTTAAGGCAAACACTGTCTCTATTGAAGCTACTCTTGCTGTCCCTGATGGAGTTTTAAGCATCTTAGGAGTATTAAAATGACCGTCCCCTTCAAGCAGTCCAGCTAAATAATATGATAAGTATTCTAATTTATTCTGACCCTTTAATTCGTTACTCTCCGAAGGAGAGCTAGAATCGGTAGAATAATTTCTACGTATCCCCAAATTTTCTTTCTTAAACAAATTTGAAGTTAATAAATCGACTTTATTTAATCCTTTAACTATATTGGATACACAAACAATAAACACCATTATAATTGCCTCATCGTAATGATATACGAGACACAACACCATAGTTATTGCCAATTATTTATCTTGATCTGCGAGACATAATCTCATGGTAAATAATACCTTAGAAACTTAGATTTAAATAAGTTTAAAGCAGATTCTCATATACTCATGTATATGTTGGGCTTATATCTTATTTATTTAAGTTGTAAAAGTTTTGTAAGTGATCCCATACGAAGACAGTTCTTTTATCATTCATATTAGATTTAATCTGTTTTACATAATCCATATTATGTTTATGGTTGAAAGAGCCTTTTTCAAAAGGTTTTTTTTTATTTTTTGGGGTCCCCTACGGTTCACTCCCCTCAGGGGAGTAACCGTACGGGTACTCTTAGAAAAAAAAAAAACAACGCTCTACTACCTTTGCTCAATCCTTAAAATCTGAGAATTTTGTACCAAATAAAGGATATTTTGTAAGATAATCAACAACTGCTAAGTTAGCTTTTAAACTTGTTGTTCTAATTCTATATTGAGAATTAGCCGTATTATTTCTAATAGATTTAACTACAGAATAAAAACTAATAGCTATTTCTTCTAGAACCCTCCTCCTACACAGGAGCGAGGAGGAGGGAAGGACGAATAAATTATCTTTATTATTATGATCTTTTTGTCTTTGGCATAATTCAAACTTACATTCTATTTTTGGATATTTTCCAGATTCAGTACTTCTAAGTGAGAAATGACCCTCTGAATCTATAAATCCTGATAATCAAGCATTAGATCTAATAGGATCAGTATTTAACCCTTTCTTTTCTATAGAAGTACCTTTATATTGATTATATCAATCAATTAATCGTAGGACCCTACGGTTAATTATTCTAAGAATAATTAACCTAGGGGCCCCCAGCTTTGCAAAATTTTTATTAGTTTTCATATTACCATTAAGTAAACTAATAAGCAACATTATCCCATCAAAGGCCTTAACAGTGTATATATAAGCATTAAGGCCTTTTTTTCTAGAAATAGATCCATATCCTAGTTCCTTTTGTATTAAAAGAGCCAAAGGTAAGTCTTTCAAATGGAAAACTATTTGTATAGAAGGATAGTTTAGACTTCCTTTAGTAGATCTTTCAGATTTAGGTATATGTATAGTACCATCTCCTTCTATAAGACCTGCTATATAATGGGCAAACTGCGTATTTGAACTATTGACAAAAAGAGCCTTATTTGTATAATCTCTTAAGCCATATTTATTATGTAAAACTTTTTTTAAACTTACACTCAAATCCCCCCAAAGGGGAAGGCTACAACAAATAAACTCTAGCGTATAATCTCTGAAGATCCCTTTTAAGTCCAAACTTAATAGGTTTCCTGCTGATTGTGTGACATAGCACAGTTCCCAGCAATTAGCTAGATTTAAAGCCGGCACAATTTTAGTTGACAAGGTTTTATATTTATACCGTAATATAAAATTTTTTGTAGAGACATCAGGTTACGAGACAATTATAGCTTTTTAAATTCTTAAATTTGATTTAAGAAGTATAAATAGTTAAAAGACCAAAAGGCTAAGCCTTTTTTTGTGATCCTCTTAAAACTAATTTATATGCGAAATGTGGTATTACGTGTGGCTCTATTAAACTTTTGAATTTATTCCATGAATTGGATTTTATATATATTAAATATGGTTTTTTAACTTTATCGTTACGAGTATGCACTGAACAGTCAAGATCAAATTTATTTTTTAAAAGTTTTTTTTTGTTTTGGGTACCCTAGGTTCACTCCCCTCAGGGGAGTAACCGTAGGGTACTCTTAGAAAAAAAAAAACAATGATACTAATAACTCTACTTCTTCTTTCGTATAAGAATTAGTATTTAAAACAAAACCTGAACGATCTGCTGTTCCATCGTCCATAGCTCAATAAGCAAGACTCTTGGCAGTTAACAACTCACCAATATTTTTAGGAACAATCTTTATATTATTTTTATAAAATAAATCGTAATAGTAATTAAATGCTTGATAGGTTAATGTATCAAAGTAGAGCCATTGATGTATTTTTCCTTTTAAAGGTGCATCCTTAATCCTTGGAGTCATTTTACAATATTCTTGAAACAATGAATAAAGATGTAATATATATGCCTCATTTTTAAGACTTTGTTTAAAACAAAGACAAGTATTTTTATTTCTTCTACGAATATAAAGATCACCTAATACTAGTCCTATAATAATCTCTTTGGCTTCAGAAGGAATATCATCAAAAGTAATAGTCTTAGGTCGTTTGATTAAAGACAGCGGTATACAAATAGTACTTAATACTCGAGTACTAATAAAACGAACTAGTGATCCACCGGCTATCAATTTTATTAACCTAATTGCCTTACAATGTCCCTTTAAATTATGACGGTAAATAATAATGATCGAAGTCTATTTTTGATGTTAATTTAAATTACTTTTTTTTTATTTTTTGGGGTCCCCTACGGTTCACTCCCCTCAGGGGAGTAACCTAGGGTACTCTAAGAAAAAAACAAAAAAAAAAAAAAAAGGACGCTATAACAAAAAAAATAAAAAATACAGGGCTATGCGGTCTTTCCTTACCTATAATAACTCCCTTTACGTAATGAAACGAACATTACTTAGAAAAAGAGAACAAATTTTTATACTTAAAAATTTTTAAAAAAGATTTCAACCATTAACACAAATTTTATATTATATATATATATATATAATATATAAAATGGTTGGGCAGTTGCCCTACTCTACCTTTACTAAATTACAAAGTATATTCCTTCTCCACCTTCATCTTATTATCACCATCTAGTTATTACCATAGATGTATCCTATTACCCAAAATTAAAGTATTTAAATAATGTCTTGCAAGGCAAGCCCCTAGGTATTTAATATCCTAGGGATATTCAACCATATGCTCCTACCTTAAAAAAGTTTTTAGTTAAAATTAAGAGTTTGTTGTGGTGCTTAGCTTTACAGATTGTCTTAATTTTAATTTGTAATTAAAATGTGGTATTACATATGGCTCTACTAAATTTTTGAATTTTAATCAAGAATCATTCTTAATATAGATAAAATAAGGTTTATTAACAAGAACATTATTACTTTGTATTGTACAATTAAGATCGAATTTGATCTTTAATACCTCAATTAATAACTCTACTTCTTTTTTCGTAAAGGAATTTGTATATAAAACAAAACCTGAACGAGTCACTGTTCCATCATCCATTGCTCAATAAGCAAGAGATCTAGCAGTCAACAAATCTTTAATGTTATGAGGTACTATTTTTTTTCCATCTTTGTAAAATAAATCATAATAATAATTAAAAACTTCATAAGTCAAAGTATCAAAAAAAATAGATTGATGTACTTTATTTTTAACTTTAGCATCCTTAATTTTAGGAGTCATTTTACAAAATTCTTGAAATAAAGTATAAAGGTGAAGAATATAGGCTTCATGTTTAATACTTTGTTTAAAATGAAAAGAAGAATTTTTAGCTCTCTTTCGCATATAAAGATCGCCTAATCCTATACCTATTATGATTTCTTTTAATTCAGAAGGTATTTCTTCCAAAGTTATGGTTTTAGGTTGTTTATTTAAAGAAAGAGGGATAGAGATAGTATTTAACAAAACTTGAGTATTAATAAAACGAACTAGTAATCCACCGGCTAAACTTGTCTTAGCGAGATTCGACCATATACTGTCTCTAAAGGTAGACATTTACTTAGATCTCAGCTTCTCGTATAACGCCCTCTTTCGAGGGCTATTGGAGTATACCTTACAATTTGATACTACCTGATCTTCAATCAGTAATCTTCCTATCTAAAGGATAGTACCCAATCGCATAACCATCTACTCTCTGCTCTTTTACATTTAGAGACCCCTTAGTCAATCTCTTAATGATTTAGATCCGCGATATCCCATTTTATATTTCTATATATCCATTATCTTCTTACCTTACATGTTTGATTAAAACATCCGCACCTTATCCCTTATGGATTAATGTTTGGTAATAATGACTTTAGGGGGGTCCCCGGAATTTGGCTATGTTCTGCTAAATTATTTCTTGCTGAAGGAAATTTCAACAGGTAAAGATAATAATAATAATACTGCAGTAATTACTACAGCTCAACCAAATAAGGCTAGCTTCGTTCCACAAATAATAAGTGTTTGATACTTTCTAATCCTTACATAAATTAAGGATAAGACCCTAAATATTAGACCTACATTATTAAGATAATTATAAGTATAATATAAAGACAACTACTTATCTGAATGTGGTTACTTTAATCTAAGTCCCAATTAACACCCTAGTTAAATCATATAAAGGTGAGTCTATCTTTTTATTCTTTTATATTTTACGTGTTGGCGGAGCCAAGCCATCTTCGAAGGAGGCCACGTCCTAAGAAATGTGCTAACGTAGTCCACTATAAATATTTTTTTTTTTTATATTTCTTGGTGCAGTACTACGTAGTGTTATTAAGAAACCAATGCTCTAAAATAAAAAGAGTTCAGATATTACCCTTTATATATAATAATTCTATACTACTTACCGTGATGATATCTATCTTTTAGTATTCATTCTTGATTTTATTAAGAGAATTTTATCTAACCCTTCTGGAGTTAGATGAGCTTTATTTTTAATAAGAACGGATGCTTCTTTAAAATCCTCAAAATCTTTAGCTTTTATACCTAAGATAGGGTTTTCATCAAAAATAGGTATAACCTTATCTAATATGTTATTAAAACCTGTCACTAAAAATGTACCTATATCTGAATCTTTTTTAATAGAATAAGTACCACAACCTAAAATTTGTGTAAAACTCTTTAATAAATCAGAATCTATTTTATGTTGACTTATTAATAAATAGAGAGATACACTTTTACCTAATTTATGTGTACTAGATTTACTTACTTTAATAAAAAAACAGCCTTCACCAGTAACAAATCCTGCTAATCAGGGTTTAATCCCTAGTGTATTAGAATCTAGATTTGTTTTGTTCATTTGAGGTCTTGGCACAGGAGTAACATTAGTAAAAGCAACACTCAATCTTTCGGGTAAACCTTTATTAAGAGTTGCTCTTATAGCCACAAGTTTTGTGAGACCTTCCTTAGTAAGATGCTCTTTAATCTTTACAATGTAAAAAGCTTGCTTAAATAATAAAAAATCTCCATATTTTTTAGTCTTCAGTGGATAGTTATCAAAATGTTCAATTATAAAAGCTAAATCGCTTAGTTTTACAACTTGGTACATAGCTGCATTACCGTGTAATGTAACATGACCTGCACCAAAGAAACGTTGCATTAGATATAAAATATCTATATCTTTTGAGTGCAAATGAACATTAAAAACTAATTTTACACTTCAACCTAAGATATGTCTAGGATTTTTGCTAATAGTTATATTGAAACAGGATTCTGCATCGCAGAAAGTTTTTTTTTTGATTTTTTCTTAGAAAAAAAAAAAAAAAAAAAAAAACAACCCGTAACAAAATGAGGGTCTAAATTATTAGCACGTGTAGTATATTTCGTTTTACTCTTTTATATCACTTTATCCTTTAATGTTTTTTAAAGATCATAAATATGTTTAAAAAAATATACTGCCCACACAGCTATACTGTGTAGGTCGGCAGCAATCAAAATTCTTCGAATTTTGAAGCTGCGGACTAAATTTATTATGCATCAATTGATGACCTTGTAAAAAAAGAATATATTAATAATCATATTCATAATCATAAAATATTAAAAGTGCATATAATTACAGGTTATAATATCTACATAATGAAAATTAAGTATCAAGATTTTATACTAAGTAATTTATTTACCACTTAAGCTTAACCTTAATTTCTAATATATCCCCTTTGTTTTTTTTGGTATTTAAAAGTTATTATTTTTTTTCTTCTTAGAAGAAAAAAAAAGAAAAACAACAATAAAAAAAAAAGAGGGAGGGCTAGCTAATTTAGTAACCTAGAACCAGTTTCCCGGCGTCTTAGAGTACACCTTACCTATTATACTTAATATAAAGGAAAAACCGTCTACTCGTTGCTCTTTTACAGTAGTCATTTTACGTTATACTGATTTAGATCCGCGATTACCCATTTAGGGAACAAAGTCCTTCATCTTTAGTGATATTACCATACCCCCAGGCATTAATGGGGCCAAACAAGAAGTTTCCTTCTTATTTTTGGTTACTAAAGCTTTAGGGCTTCTCCGAGAGTTTGGCTTTTATTTACACAATTGCTTATGTAGTCTTATTCCTGGACTTCTCATATTTAATATTGTAGTTATGACACAACTAATTAAGTTAAATATATTGGCTATTATAACTTATTAGAGTGGACTATATCTTCAGCGTATAGATCTTTTCCATACGGTGTCTAACGTATAGTCTCTGAGGGTCTACTCCATAATATATATGTTTTGTACCCTGCTAAGGTTAAGCATAGCCTATAAGATTTTTACTGTTTTAGTACCTATAGACACTAAGCTATTCCAGCATACAGTTAGATTTTTTATATGAATCTCATTACGTAAAATATTTGTGTTTACACGAATTTACACTTATATCCATGATAACTTGACCTGTATTTATGTATTTAACCAATGTTTTTTGAGTAGCAGGTAAACCTTTATTTCTTAAATATTCTATACATTTTCCTAAACTAACAAATAATTCAGTATTATTTTGATTGTTTACATCAACTAGTAATATCTTTTTCCTACACAATAACTAAATCTGAAACAGACATATCTATTAATTTCGCAGTTAATACTGGTTCCCTAGTAAATAAGTATTTACCTAAATAATAAGTACCATTTTTTAAATGTTTATTAAATGTGATATAATGAATATTAAGATTATTAATTAAATCCTGTTGTTGTGATGAAAAATAATACAATATAGACTTATCCCTATTTACATATACAAAGGCTTTGCATTTGATCCGCTAGGATTATTTACAACCCTGACAGTATTTAAGTTAAAAGAGGCGGGCTGTTTTGCTAAGGCAAAACCGGACGCCCGAGGATCCAATAAAAAATATTGTTCTAATACTATTTCTGATCTGAAACCGTAATTATTACACAAGGGTATCACCTCTAAGACAAAATTTGATAATTTCTCTTTATTTAGGTGCGAAGCATGAGGTATTAATTGACCTATAGGCTTATGTGTTTCTTTTAGATAGCCATTTAATCTAACAGCTAGTTGTGAAGAAGAACCCACATATTTTTGCCCTGTGACTTTATGTCTAAATATGTAGACTCCTGGAATCTGAATTTTTCCAGAGTGTGATCCTATTTTATCTTTAATACTTTTTATTGTTTCATCCTTATTTAAGTCATTAAAAACAAATCTAGGACTATTAAGTAAATCTTTTAACAGCCCACCAAGGGACCCCCCCATTCAAAGAATGGGGGAGCAGCTAATATCACAATAAGCTAAAGACATGTCATTAATTATCTTTGCTGTTACAAGCTTATTGCTTTTCATATGCTCTACTGCTAATCTATGAGAATGTTGTTTTGGACCACACCCGCTACTGCTTGCGGAGCACATGCCCCATAATTTCTTTTCAGAAATTTTTATCTTTTAGAGGGGGTTTATTCCCATCCCCCTTAGGAGGAATCGGACTATTGTTAGAATTAAAACAACATTTTTGACTAAAGCCAAAATTCGAAGTCAATTTAGAGCTTATTCAGCTTTTTCAATAGGACCCTACGGTTGAATTATTCTAAGAATAATTAACCTAGGGCCCCCATCCCTAAAACAAATATTCCCTTAGCTCTTGCTAAGGTAAAACTGAAATTCATAGCTCCAAGTAATGAAGAAACTCCAGATAAATGTAATCCAAATATAGCTAAATCTACACTAGCTCCACTATGACTTTGGATTCCTGATAACATGGCGATCAAATTTATCATACAAATGACTACGATAATAACTCCATTTAATTTAAGATATTATATAATTTCGCTTTCACAAACTTTCACGTAGACCAGTGTAATTGATAACTTGCTAACTCTTTACTTTTTTATCTCCTTTTGCCTCTATGGTAAAACCATATACAAAAGGTAAAAAATTTAACAAATCTTTATCCCACTTGTTTTTTTTATATAAGGCTTTTATTCACAATATTAAGTGAACTTCTCCTTATCTTCCTCTACATAGTTATTTTCTATTATATCTAATACTTATTCACTAGTTATCAACAAAATAAAAAATTACTACTTTAAGGGATCTAGTCATAGACTCGGTATTTGTCAAATAATAAAACTAAATCTAAGAAGTTTAAGGAGACAAGCCCCTCTCCCTCCGGCATGCTTCGCTACTAAAAGCTAATAGCTACCTTAATTTAAAATGATGTTACTTATAACTTTATTCTTCTAATAACATATAGCTCCTGTACTAAACACAAAAGCATAGCCCCAATTTATTTAAATGAATTTAAATAATTTGGCTACGCACCCAAAAGGGAGGGCACAGTATAGTAAAAGAGCTATTAAATATAGTGAAATTAAAAATATCTTCCTGTATTCATACCGGATTTTATCTTACGAATCTCATCTAACCCAGAAGAAGTCAAATGATCTTTGGCCTTAATAAGCTCTGCAACTTTACACCAATCTGCAAAATCTTTTGATTTTTCACCTATTATATTATGCTTTTTTAAAAAGTTTTTTTTTGTTTTTTTTCTAAATTGTATTTCATATATATATATATATATGAAAT
>Ga0308175_100002370_pt1 | contig 12897 bp, 12 predicted proteins | sample PhyCR1_3_FD_203893 | JGI IMG/M metagenome (GOLD analysis project Ga0308175, IMG submission 203893) | Soil microbial communities from UC Gill Tract Community Farm, Albany, California, United States - DLSLS.C.R1 | ecosystem: Environmental > Terrestrial > Soil > Agricultural land | place: USA...
TTTCATGTATTTTTTGTTTATCTTTACGAAAGTATTGGGAAAAGATATCTTTTCCCAATCATGTAGTTATTAGAACGTTAATACCTTTTTTGCTGTTTCAATAACATCTTTAAAGTTAGGAAGCCATACTGATTCAGCTTGTGGGAAAGGAAATACTGTATCTGGTGCAGCAACACGTAATACAGGAGCTTCCAAGCTTAAAATAGCGCGATCGTTTATTTCAGCCACAACTTGTGCCGCAACACCCGCTTGTTTTTGTGCTTCTTGAACAACAATGGCGCGACCTGTTTTTTCGACAGATGTAACAATTGTCTCGATATCAAGTGGACTTACAGTACGCAAGTCAATAACCTCAGCAGAAAATCCTTCTTTTTCTAGTTCTTCCGCAGCTTTTAAAGATTCATGAACCATTGCCCCGTAAGTAATGATGGATACATCAGTTCCTTCACGTTTTACTTCAGCTTTTCCTAGTGGAATGGTGTATTCTTCTTCTGGAACCTCTTGACGGAACGAACGGTATAATTTCATATGCTCTAAGAAAATGACAGGATCATTGTCACGAATTGCTGAAATTAGCAACCCTTTTGCATCATAAGGAGTCGATGGGATAACTACTTTTACTCCAGGAGTTTGAGCCATAAGTCCTTCTAAGCTATCTGCGTGCATATCAGGAGTATGTACGCCTCCGCCAAATGGAGAACGAATGGTAACAGGCGCACTATATCTACCGCCTGAACGATAACGTTGACGAGCTAATTGACCAGCAATGGAATCCATTACTTCAAACACAAATCCAAAGAATTGAATTTCTGGAACGGGACGGAAGCCTTGTAAACTTAAACCTACTGCTAAACCGCCGATTCCCGATTCAGCGAGTGGCGTGTCAAATACGCGATCTTCGCCAAATTCTTGGTGCAGCCCTTCAGTTGCACGGAATACACCACCGTTTACGCCTACGTCTTCACCGAAAACTAACACATTCGGATCATTACGTAATTCAGTACGTAATGCATCTGTAATTGCTTGAATCATTGTCATTTGAGCCATGGCTTACTTCGACTCCTTTTCTTTATATATTTCATACTGTTCTTTTAAGGTAGCTGGCATTTCTTCATACATAATAGACATTAAATCAGTCACCTTTTGTTTTGGTGCAGCATCCGCTTGTTTAAGCGCTTCTTTAATCTCTTCTTTTGCTTGTTCAATTACTTCAGTTTCTTTTTCCTCACTCCATAGTCCTTTGTTTTCAAGGAACTTACGGAAACGTACAAGTGGATCTTTCTTTTCCCACTCATTATCAAGATCTGCTGTACGGTAACGAGTTGGGTCATCACCAGCCATTGTATGTGGACCATAACGGTAAGTTAATGTTTCAATAAGTGTAGGTCCCTCACCATTAACCGCACGCTCACGGGCATCACGAGTTGCCTTATAAACTGCTAACGGATCCATACCATCTACAACGATTCCAGGGATACCAGCTGCAACAGCCTTTTGTGCTAATGTTTTTGCAGCAGTTTGCTTTTCACGCGGTGTTGAAATGGCAAACTGGTTATTTTGAATTACAAAGATAGCTGGCGCTTTGTATGCACCGGCAAAGTTGATTCCTTCATAGAAATCCCCTTGTGATGTTCCACCGTCACCTGTGTAGGTGATTGCTACAGCTTTAGTTCCACGCTTCTTCATTCCTAGCGCAACACCTGCTGTTTGAACATATTGAGCACCGATGATGATTTGAGGATGAAGTACATTAACACCTTCAGGGATATTCATACCTTCAAAGTGTCCTCTAGACCATAAAAACGCTTGTGATAATGGTAAACCATGCCATACGATTTGCGGTACATCACGGTATCCAGGTAAGATGAAATCTTCCGTTTCAAGCGCAAATTGAGAAGCAAGCTGAGAAGCTTCTTGTCCAGCTGTTGGAGCATAGAAACCTAATCTACCTTGACGATTTAAAGAAATAGAACGCTGATCAAGAATTCTAGTGTAAACCATACGGCGCATTAATTCTTGAAGCTGTTCATCAGTAAGGTCAGGCATTGCTGATTCATTAACAACCTCACCTTGTTCATTAAGGATCTGAAGCGTTTGGAATTGTTCTTCTACAGCTTCGAGTGCTTTTTGGGCATCAAGCTGGGCGTTCTTAAGTTTAGAAGCCATTGTGTCATCTCTTCCTTTCTATTTAGGGCCTATTTTTAAAAATAAAATCCACTATTTTAGATTACCCAAAAATTGCGATTAAACATATGTTGTGTGCAACTTGTAATTGGTTCATCTTTTCGATATTACATAAAGATTTGAGGCCTGCTTGGATGGATACATACTACGAACTAGTGTCTCACAGAAAAGATAAGATAAAACGAAAAGTTCTTTTTCTAAAATATAATATTCTGTACCACTATTTTATGTAACATCATTAGTACAACTTTTATCACACTTATGAGTTTACAACTTTTACTGTATGCCGTCAAATACTAATTTTAATAATTTTTTAGTAAATAATTCTCAAATAAAAACATCGTCTTTTTATTAACTGTATCACCAAATGAACCAAACTGTTATACAAAATGTCACATTTTTGACACTTGTTATAATATAGAAAAAATCGGCTGAGATCAGCCGATTTTTTTGGGTTATTCTATTTCGTTTTGAAGCCTGCTTTTTTATAAAAGGAAAGTTTTTTTTCATTATATTGGTCTGTGTATTGATTAAACTTTTCATTTGCAGCGTATACCTTATTATATGCATCATTTAGCTTATTAATTTGTGCTTCGAGGTCTTCTAAAGGCAGATTCTTATTTTTAAACATTTGATATAACTCTTTATCATATTGAAGAGAAAGTGAATATTGCTTATACAAGTCTCTATGTGCTTCATATCTTTTCATCATTATATTATAAAGATCGTTAGCCATTTTCTTTAAAGCGGGATCCTCTAATTGATCTTTAAGATCAAGAACTTTAGAAAATTCATGTTCCGATTCTTTAAGGCTTTTCGTTTCCTTCTCGAAATGATCTTTACGTTTATCTGCTAATACAAGGGCTTTATCAGATAGTTTAACAATCTGATCATATTCTTTCATCCCCTGTTTAATAATTTGGTCATATAATTCTTTTTCTTGTTTTTCTAATGTTACTAATGGTTCTTGCTGTTCCTCAAAAACCTTTTCCTTTTTAACCACATTTTCTAAGACATCGTACATTTTTTCAACGGGGGTCTTTTTTTCCGTACACCCTGATAAAATAAAGATAAGAACGGCCAGAATTATTAGGATGCGGCTACTTCCTTTGGGTAACAATTTTTAACCTCCTTACTGCTGCAATTTCTACTATATCTATATAAAATTTGTTTGACAATATTTATATGAGCAATAGATAGGCTGAATTCAAAAAGTAAACAATAATTAACATTTACGCTATTGTTTGATAGACTAAAGCTGGTGACTAACTTTAAGGAACTTTAGGAGTGAATGTTCATGTTAACAATGGAGGATATCATTCGAGACGGGCATCCAACCCTTCGAAAGGTGGCAGCAGAGGTAGTATTACCGCCTTCTGAAGATGATAAACAAATTTTAGCCAGTCTTTTAGAATATGTAATTAACAGCCAGAACAGCGAAATCGCTGCAAAATACAACCTTCGGCCTGGGATTGGGTTAGCTGCTCCACAAATAAATGTGTCAAAGCGGATGATTGCCGTTCATCTAACAGATGATAAAGGGACCTTATACAGCTATGCATTATTTAATCCCAAAATCGTCAGTCATTCAGTCGAAAAGGCATATCTGCAAACTGGTGAAGGCTGCCTGTCTGTTGATGAGGCCGTTCCTGGGTATGTACCAAGGTATGCTAGAATTACTGTAAAAGGTATGACGCTTGATGGCAAAGAGGTCAAACTGCGTCTGAAGGGTCTGCCTGCAATCTGCTTTCAGCATGAAATTGACCATTTAAATGGAGTTATGTTTTATGATTATATCGATAAAAACGATCCTTTCAAACCAATAGAAGGTGCAAGCGTAATCGAGAGATAAAGCATCGGCCTCGTCAAGAGGCTGGTGTTTTTTTGTTCAATTTTACCAGGAGAGATTACCTATTTTCCTCATATAATAATATTAAAAAAATATTTAAAGAAAAAAATTTCAATTATCTGCCATAGCTTGCTTTACTTTGGACAAGGTTCGTATAAAATAAAGGTAAGGAGATGATCCACTATGTTAAAGAAGCTAAGGAAAAAGCTCTTAAAACAGTGGAACGATTTACTTAGAAAAAAATCCATTGCCTAATATTTTAGAGGGCCCTTCAAACTTGCGAAGGGCTCCTTCATTATTGTAAATTGAAGTAATATGATTTAGATTTACATACTTTTCATATATGGTCCACGGAGTCTCCAAAGAAAATAAATGAAAAAGATGAAAATATTTTATATAATAGAAAAAGTTATGATTCAGTAAGGAGCGAATTTATCATGATATTTAAAGTGTATTATCAAGAGAGAATTACAGAAGTACCAGTTAGAGAGAACACTAAAACAATCTTTGTTGAAGGTGAATCGGTAAAAGATGTGCGAAAGAAAATCGCCGATAAGGGGTTTAATGTGGAACATGTACAAGAAGTTACCGGAGCTTATTTAGAATATGAACAACAAAATGAAGACTTTAAAGTATTGGAGATTGGATAATTTATGAAATTTGTAAAAAATGATCAAACTGCTGTTTTTGCCTTGGGTGGCTTAGGGGAAATTGGCAAAAATACGTATGCGGTTCAGTTCCAAGATGAGATTATATTAATCGATGCAGGGATAAAATTCCCAGAGGATGAATTATTAGGAATCGATTATGTAATCCCAGATTATACCTATCTGGTTAAAAACGAAGAAAAAATAAAAGGATTATTTGTAACCCACGGTCATGAAGACCACATTGGCGGAATCCCCTATTTACTACGCGAAATAAATATTCCGATTTATGGCGGCAAACTTGCCCTTGGGTTAATTAAAAATAAATTAGAAGAGCACGGTTTATTACGAAACGCTAAGCTGATTGAAATTAAAGAAGATGATGTCATTAAGTTCCGCAAAACATCCGTAACGTTTTTCCGTACCACCCACAGTATTCCTGATTCCTATGGTATTGTCGTAAAAACCCCTCCAGGACAAATCGTCCATACAGGTGATTTCAAATTTGATTTTACCCCGGTAGGTGAACCAGCTAATTTAACCAAAATGGCTGAAATAGGCAAAGAAGGGGTTTTATGCTTATTATCGGATAGTACCAATAGTGAAATTCCTGATTTCACAATGTCTGAACGCCGCGTGGGTGAAAGTATCGATGATATTTTCAGAAAAGTGGATGGCCGGATTATTTTCGCAACCTTCGCATCGAACATTCACAGACTACAACAAGTTGTAGAAGCTGCAGTTGTGAATGGAAGAAAGGTTGCTGTATTTGGCCGGAGCATGGAAGCGGCTATTAATATTGGGTTAGAGTTGGGCTACATAATTGCCCCAAAAGAGACATTTATTGAAGCAAATCAAATAAACAGATTACCTGCCGATAAAGTGACCATTCTTTGTACAGGCAGTCAGGGCGAACCAATGGCTGCCCTATCGAGAATTGCCAATGGTACCCATAGACAAATTCAAATTATTCCTGGTGACACTGTGGTCTTCTCATCCTCACCTATTCCAGGGAATACCATTAGCGTAAGCAGAACCATTAATATGTTGTTCCGCGCTGGGGCAGAAGTGATCCATGGGAAGTTAAGCAATATCCATACTTCCGGGCATGGTGGACAACAGGAGCAAAAATTAATGCTCCGCTTAATTAAACCTAAGTTCTTTATGCCAATTCACGGTGAATATCGGATGCAAAAAATGCATGCCAAACTCGCTGTTGATTGCGGGGTTGAGGAAGAAAATTGCTTCATTATGGATAATGGTGAAGTACTTGCGCTATCTGATAGCACTGCACAGGTTGCTGGGAAGATCCCTTCCGGTTCCGTCTATATCGACGGCAGCGGTGTAGGGGACATCGGAAATATTGTGTTAAGAGACCGCCGTATTCTTTCAGAAGAAGGACTAGTCGTTGTTGTTGTAAGTATCAATATGAAGGAATTTAAAATTGCATCAGGCCCGGACCTTATTTCCCGGGGATTCGTTTATATGAGGGAATCTGGGGACTTAATCAATGATGCACAGAATCTAATTACAAAACATTTAAATAAAGTAATGGAAAGAAAAACTAGTCAATGGTCTGAGATTAAGAATGAGATCACAGATACACTTGCTCCATTCCTTTATGAAAAAACAAAACGCAGACCAATGATCTTACCGATCATAATGGAAGTATAAGAAAAGCGGAAGAGCCACCGGCCTTCCGCTTTTTATCATCCAGCTCCCGCATAGCGCTTCCGCTTTTATTTATTGTTCAGCTCCAGCGCCTAGGGGCTCGAGTCATAAGCCAATCCGGCAAGAAGGTTAAAGAACAAACCTTCTCACCGGCTCGTCTTATGCTTATCGCCCCTAAACAAGGCGCTTCCGCTTTTCTCTATTCTAAGACTTTCTTTTCAAACCGATCAATATCCTGATCATTGCCAATGACAATCAGCACGTCATTACTATGAATAGTTTCTTTAGCTTGCGGGGATACAATTATTTCTTCCCCCCTTTTAATAGCCACGATATTTAATCCGTATTTCTTTCGGATATCCATATCCATAATGGTATTGCCGCTAAGTTTTCTATTCGCTGCGATTTCAACAATACTATGTTCTGCTGACAGTTCAAGATAATCCAGTACGCTATTGGAAGCCATATTAATTGCTATTCGTTTGCCCATATCTCTTTCTGGATGCACAACCTGATCTGCCCCAATTTTCTGAAGCACCTTTCCATGATAGTCATTTTGCGCCTTGGCGGTAATACGTGCTACGCCCAATTCCTTTAAAATAAGTGTGGTTAAGATACTCGCCTGTATGTCATCACCGATCGCGACAATGACATGGTCAAAATTACGAATACCTAAACTTTTCAAGACATTCTCATCGGTTGTATCACCAACTACTGCATGAGAAGCAATCATGCTATACTGATTTACTCGTTCTTCATTAACATCAATACCTAGTACTTCCATTCCTTCTTCGGCCAATGTACGGCATATACTGCCGCCAAACCGGCCAAGCCCTATGACAGCAAAACTTTTTTTCATGTAGATAACTCCCCCGTTTGCTCATTAGATAAGCAAATGATTAATATCTTAAGTAAAGGCTAAGTTAACATTACTTATTATAATATAGAAAAACCAGATTAGCATATGCTTACATCAAAAAAGAACCGTCCATGTGAACAGTTCTATTCGTAAAGCCTATTCTACTTTTTCCATTTCTTCAAGAACGCGATTAACACGTTTTTCAAGCATTTTCATACCGCTTCCTCCTGCCTGGAAATGACGAAGTTTCCCTTCTCTGTCGAAAACATAATAAGCGGGTACATACTGATTTTCAAAGGCTTCAGTAAGTTTGTGCTCACTATCAACAAAAATGGGCTGGGTAATTCCATGCTCTGCAGCCACTTTTTTTATTGCCTCTAAGTTTAAATCGTCTTCTGATCGCGGCATATGAACGGCCACTACATTTAATTTTTCTTTATATTCATCGCGGAATTGATTAACCTGCGGCATAGCTTCTTTACATAAGTGGCAGCTAATCGACCAAAAATGTATAAGTGTTGGCTTCTCTCCCACCAGTTCATCTTTCGTAACCTGGCCGTTTAACCATTCTGTTGCCCCAGCTAATTCCGGCATTGGTTCTTGTAATTTCATGGCTAGACCCCCCTATTTCAAAAGACCTAACGCATCTTGGTTAGGTCTTCCCTTATTTCATTAAACATTCAAAGTAGCTTGTCCAGGCTTCCAGTTTGCTGGGCAAAGACCACCCGTTTGTAATGCTTGAAGTACTCGTAGTGTTTCATCTACATCACGGCCGATATTATTGTGGTTAACGACTGAATACATTAACTCTCCTGCCGGGCTGATGATGAATAGTCCTCGAAGAGCAATACCTTCTTCCTCAATAAGTACACCATAATCTCGAGCTACAACATGATTAGTATCAGCTGCTAATGGATAATTTATATCACCAAGACCATTTTCTTTTCGGTCAGTTTTAATCCAAGCAAGATGGGTATGAATTGTATCCGTTGATGCACCAATTACCACTGCGTCTAAATCATCAAACTCTTCGTATCGATCAGATAAAGCGGTAATTTCAGTCGGACATACAAAGGTGAAGTCCATAGGGTAGAAGAATAATACAGTCCATTTATCGTTCTTCATGTTTTCTTCAAGGCTGACCCTTCCAAATTCTTTGTTTGGTAATACTGCTTCCATTTCAAAGCGTGGAGCTTGTTTACCTACCATACGTTCCGGCATGAGAATCCCTCCAAAATTTTTGAATGATTTATGTAGCATTTTCACAAATGCATCCTTAGTCAGTTTTTCCTATTTTCCTGAGATTAACCGGCAAGGCGCAAGATCCTTTTGGTATCAACAGCACCTAGTTTCCTTTAAAAGAGATAAAGCTTGTCATTACCTTGACTGCCACATCAATTGATGACTCGTTGGGATTAAGTTTTGCATGATGAAGTCCGAACGAAGAATCCACACCAAGCCAAAACATGAACCCAGGGATCTCTTTCAACATATAGCCAAAGTCTTCACCTGTCATAGCTTCCCGGCATTCAATAACGGTAACATCGGTTGTGCTTTTAACATAATCAATAAATTCCCTCGTAACAGTTTCTGTATTGTAGACTTGATGGTACATGGAGCCATAGTCGATTTCGACTTCACATTCAAATCCTGTTTCGATCCCATGAGCAATGGCTTCGATGCGGTGTTTTACCCTTTTCATTGCTTCGGGAGACAAGGTTCTGATAGTCCCTTCGAGCCTAGCCTTCTCGGCAATAATATTTTGTACCGTCCCGCCGGTTATTTTTCCAATTGTTATAACCGCACTATCTAACGGATCAATATTCCGCGAAACTACTGTTTGTAACTGATTAACAAGGTTACAAGCTGCGATAACCATGTCATTCGTTTGATGTGGATAGGCAGCATGCCCGCCCTTCCCCTTAAGATCGATAAATAATTCAGATGTATTCGCAAATAATAAACCTTCTTTTAAGGCAATTGTTCCAACCGGATATTCAGGTGCGATATGAAGTGCAAAGACTAAATCAGGCATCCATTCCTTCATTTCATCCGATTTTAACATTGGTTCGGCTCCCCCTGGTCCTTCCTCAGCCGGCTGAAAAACAAACACAAGATCATCATTAATTGGATTATTAACGAAATGAGATAATACGCCTAATGCAATCGTCATATGAAAATCATGACCGCAGGCATGCATCCTATCTTCGTGTGACGATGAAAAGGACAGGCCTGTTTCTTCAGTAATCGGGAGCCCATCAATATCAGTTCTATACCCTATTGTTTTTGATGGATTCAACCCATGAACCTTCACAAGCAACCCCGTTTTCCACTTTTTAATAGAAACCCGCTCTCTTGGGAATGCCTCTATGGTTGATAGCAGATATGCTTGAGTCTTAAACTCTTGGAAACCTAGCTCAGGAATTTGATGTAGATCTCTTCGTATTTCGATTAATGACTTCATACTATTTTACCTGCCTTTCTGCCCTGCAAAAGAAGCGTGGATTAAAGTCCACGCTTCTTTTAATCAGTCATTTTGGAAGTCATGCCTGTCCGCTTTATAATTGGCGAAGCTCTTGCATGATTTCTGTTTTTGATTTTGTTTTTTCATCAATATCTTTAATTTTCTTTGCCGGTGTTCCCGCAACAACTGTATATGGAGGTACATCTTTGGTAACAACTGCCCCTGCAGCAACAACGGAGCCCTTACCAACTTTCACACCTTCAAGGACAACTGCGTTGGCACCAATAAGAACATCGTCTTCGATAATAACAGGTTGTGCAGATGGCGGTTCAATTACTCCAGCCAATACAGTTCCTGCTCCAATATGACAGTTCTTGCCGACAGTTGCTCGTCCACCAAGAACTACACCCATGTCGATCATTGTTTTTTCGCCAATTACAGCACCAATATTAATTACTGCCCCCATCATAATGACAGCATTATCACCAATTTCTACCTGATCCCGAATGGTCACACCCGGCTCTATTCTCGCATTAATATGCTTTGTGTCTAATAATGGAATAGCGGAATTACGACGGTCATTTTCAACCACGAAATCTTCTATTTTCCCTTTATTTTCTTCTAAAGTAGCGTTAATTTCAGACCATTCACCAAACACAACACCCGTGTTACCATTTATAAACGCTTTTGCATCCGTTCCAAAATTAATACCTTCTAGTTCACCCTTCAAATAAACCTTTACAGGTGTAGATTTTTTACTGTTTGCAATAAAAGCAATAATTTCATGTGCATCCATTTTTTTAACTTGCCCCCTAATTCATGTACTAAAAAATACTTTAACAAACAACAGAACTGAAAACAAGGAAAACAACCTTATTCTTCAGAAGATTCGGCGATATATTCTCTAATCAGTTCCATAAATGCGTTAACCTGTTTAAGTTCGAAAGAAGACTCATATCCTAATAACCATGTATCTCTTTTAAGCGGTTCATTATTCTCATCGACTAAAGGAATTTTGAATATATCTGGATCGGCTTTCCTAAGCGTAACGGAAGGTAAAATGGCATAGCCGATTCCGTTAAAAGCCATTTGTTTACAGGTTTCAATTTGATCCACGACCACGGTTCTTTTGGGAGATGTTTTAAATTTTTGCATCCACCAATCTTGGATCTCTTGGTAATAATTAGAATCACTTTTAAATTGAATAAAAGGACGGGTTGTCTTTAATACTTGCTCTGGTTTAGTGATTTCTCTGTCGACCAAATAGAGCGGGTCATTAAAAAGATGAACCTTGACCCCTTTCCAGTCAGGAGTGCCGCGGATAATTCCAATATGTACCTGATCCTCATACAGACATTTTAATATTTCACTGCTCCAGCCAGTTACTAGTGAAATCTTCACTTGGGGATATTTATCAATAAATTTTTTTAAAACCTCAGGAAGCCAATTCTGCCCCACAATAGAAGCAACCGCAATTTTTAATGTGCCAGAAACACCTTCTTGCAGAGAGTCGATGGTTTCGCGGACCTTTTCTTGTTTGGTTATAATTTCATTTACAAATTCAACTACATGCTCGCCCGCAGGTGTTAGGGATAACCCCTTTTGAGAGCGGATAAACAATCTGGTTCCCCATTCTTTTTCAATGGTTTGCAGTCGTTGTGAAAGAGCAGGCTGTGAGACAAATAAACGCTCAGAAGCCTTTCTCATATTCATTTCTTGAGCTAAAACTGATAACAACTGAAATTCTGAAATGGAAGACATATAGTCAAAACCTCTTTAAAATTTTTGTATATTCATGAATGATCTGCTGCTGGACTAAGATTCCATTTTCTTTTTAGGAATAAAAAGTATTAGCAGCATACTAATGACAGCAAAGAGTAATACAACATAATAAACGGAGTGTAAAGAGAAGGTCAGCCCTTCCTGCAAAATACTTTTTACTGCTGCAGTCAATTGATTTCGTTCACTTACTTTTAAAAGCTTATCGGCATCGTCCACAGTTAAAGACTTATTATTTTCAGTAAAAAAATGAGACAAACGGTTATTCAGAATCCCGCCAAGCAAAGCTGCCCCTATGGTATTCCCTAAATTCCGCATAAACATATTGGCTGCTGTTGCAATTCCTCGCTGCTGCCACTCTACCGTACTTTGAATCGAGACAATGAACGCTGTTGAAGTAAAACCCATTCCGACTCCTATAAGGAAAGAACCTACAGCCGCCCAGATTGGTCCTGCAGAGGCCGTCAGCGTTACAAAGACCACACTCCCCAATACTAAAAAGGCACCCCCAATAATGGAGGTTCTTCGATAACCGATGCTAAGCAGCATCTTTCCAGACAGGGTTGAGGCAATCGGCCAGCCAATTGACATGGTTGTTAAGGTAAACCCCGCCACAATTGGCGTTTGTTCCATCACTCCTTGGACAAAGGTTGGCAGGAAACTTGAAATCCCAATTAGAATAATCCCAGATGTCAAAGAGGTAATATTTGCGATGAAAATGGATCGTTCCTTCCAGATTGAAAATGGCATAACTGGTTCAGTTGCTCTGCCTTCTTGGAGGATAAAAGCGATTAAGGCGAAGACAGTGACAAACAGCAATGCTGTTATCTGCCATGAGCCCAATGTCCAGCGGCTGCCTCCTTCAATTAGAATAAACATAAGTGTTGAGATAGTGATCGTTAATAGAAACGCCCCTAGATAGTCGATCTTGTGTTTTTTCTTTGCAACATCCTCATGGAGAAATAACCAGAGGCCTGCTAATGATAGGATTCCAAGCGGAATATTAATCCAAAACACATAATGCCAGCTGACATATTGTACTAATAAGCCTCCAACAGCAGGACCCGTTATGGCGGATATTCCCCAAACGCTCGAGAGATAGCCCTGAATTTTGGCCCGTTCCTCGGTTGTATATATATCCCCTACAATCGTTGTAGCAATTGGAGTTACAGCGCCTGCCCCAAATCCCTGAATTAGCCGGTAAATAATGAGTGTCTTCATGGAACCAGCAATCCCACAAAGGATTGAACCAATTAAAAAGATAATAATTCCTATGGATAAAATAGGTTTACGGCCAAATAAATCGGATAGTTTCCCATAAATAAGGACTGTAACCGAGTTCATTAAAAGGTAGGCAGAAAAGATCCAGCTATAAAGAGTAAATCCACCTAAATCCGCCACAATTGCCGGCATGGCCGTCGAAACAATCGTCGCCTCAATCGCT
>Ga0308175_100002371_pt1 | contig 12894 bp, 4 predicted proteins | sample PhyCR1_3_FD_203893 | JGI IMG/M metagenome (GOLD analysis project Ga0308175, IMG submission 203893) | Soil microbial communities from UC Gill Tract Community Farm, Albany, California, United States - DLSLS.C.R1 | ecosystem: Environmental > Terrestrial > Soil > Agricultural land | place: USA...
CGGCAAGGAGGTCGCGCGGCTCGTCGACGGAGTCACCAAGCTCAGCAAGATCGAGGCGCAATCCGAGAACGAACGCGCCGCCGAGAACCTCCGCAAGTTCCTGCTCGCGCTCAGCGACGACATCCGTGTCCTGCTGGTGAAGTTAGCGGATCGGCTGCACAACATGCGGACGCTCCATCACATCCCGTCGGAAGAAAAGCGCCGGCGGATCGCCCGCGAAACGATGGATATCTACGCGCCGCTCGCCGAGCGGATCGGCATGTATGAGATGATGACGGAGATGCAGACGCTCGCGTTCCAGGAGCTGGAGCCGGACGCATTTGCCTCAATCATGCGGCGCTTGAAGCAGCTGACCGAATCAGGCGGCGATCTCGTCAACCGAATCGGTCTCGGGCTTCAGCTCTACCTCGCCGACAACGGACTCGAGGCGGAGGTCACCGGGCGCCAGAAACATCCGTTCTCGATCTGGAAGAAGATGGCCGAGCGGCACATCAGCTTCGAACAATTGTCCGACGTCATGGCGTTTCGGATCATCGTCGACGACGTCGCAGACTGCTACCGGGCGCTGGGCCTGATCCACCGCCGCTGGCCGATGGTCCCTGGGCGCTTCAAGGATTATATCTCGACCCCCAAGCGCAACGGCTATCGGTCTCTGCACACCTCCGTCATCCACGATTCCAAGATGCGGATCGAAATCCAGATCCGAAGCCGCGAGATGCACGAGCAGGCGGAGCGGGGCCTCGCGGCGCACTGGGCATACAAGGAGGGCAAGCCCAAGGGCGATATGAACATCCCGTGGGTCGATGACCTCGTCGAAATCCTCGATCATGCCGAAAGCCCCGAGGAGCTCCTCGAGCATACGCGAATGGCGATGTACCAGGACCGGATCTTCGCCTTTACGCCGAAGGGCGAACTGATCCAGCTGCCCAAAGGCGCAACCCCGGTCGATTTCGCCTACGCCGTTCACACCGATCTCGGCGACCGAACCGTCGGCGCCAAGATCAATGGCCGCGTTGTCCCGCTTCGGACGATGCTGGAGAATGGCGACCAGGTTGAGATCCTCGCTTCCGAGGCGCAGCACCCACAGCCAAGCTGGCTCCGCTTCGTCGCCACTGGCAAGGCGCGCGCGGGCGTTCGCCGTTTCGTCCGTCACAAGGAGCGCGAGGAAACGGTCGAGCTCGGCCGCAAGATCTACGATGAGATCGTCCAGCGCCTCCCTGCCGAGCTCGACAAGGACGCCCTCAAACGCGCGCTCAAGAAGCTGAAAATCGAGAATTCGGACGAGTTGATGATCGCCATCGCCCGCAAGCGCGTCAGTGACGAGGCCCTGATGGAAGCGCTGATGCCGGGCTCAGCCGGCGGCGATGTTGCGCCCAAGCCGATCGGCCAGCGCAAGGCTATCTCGATCAAGGGCCTGACGCCCGGAGTCGCCTATCACCTCGCCCAGTGCTGCCATCCGATCCCCGGCGACCGGATCGTCGGCTTGAGGCGCGAGGACGAGGAGATCGAGGTTCATGTGATCGGCTGCGACACGCTGGCGAGCGGGATCGACGCCGACTGGCTCGACCTGGCGTGGGGCGAAGGTTCCGACGGTGGCGCCGCGCGTCTTGCGGTGATCCTTCACGACATTCCGGGAGCGCTCGGGACAATGTCCGGCATTCTCGGCGCGAAACACGCCAACATCATCAACCTTCAGCTGGTCCACCGCGACGGCAGCTTCCAGACCTTTCATCTCGACATCGAGGTGCACGACCTCGCCCACCTCCACGCGATCATCGCCGCGTTGAGGGAAGCCGATCCGATTTCGAGCGTCGAGCGGATTTAGAGCTTAACGCGGCGCTTTTCACGCTGCTGCCGCGCGTGGGCATCGCCCGCCGCGAGAACCGCGAGCATCACCAGGTCCGAAGCGCTCGCCGTCATCGGCGCAATCTGCACCGAATGCTCCAATCCGAGGATGTACGGGCCGAGCACGCTTTCGCCGCCGACCATCCGTAGCAGCTTTGCCGAGATGCTCGCCGACTGAAGACCCGGCATGACCAGAACGTTGGCGGGCCCCGACAGTCGACTGAACGGATAGAAACGCTGTTGCATGTCATAGTTGAGCGACACGTCGGGCGCCATCTCGCCTTCATATTCGAAGTCGGCATGGAAACCGTCGAGCAACTTCACTGCTCCGCGCAGCTCCTCGATGTGCATTCCGGGAGGATTGCCGAACGTCGTGTAGCTGCTGAAGGCCACGCGCGGCTCGAGGCCCATGCGTCGCGCGAATGCAGATGCGCGCATTGCAATCGCTGCATATTGCTCGGCGGTCGGCCGCTCGGTCACCGCAGTGTCGGCGATCAGAACGGTGTGGGTTCGGCTGACGATCACGTTGATTCCGAACGGAGTCGTTTCCGGCGCATCGTCGATGACCGTCCGGACCTGCTTGAGCGACTGGCTGAACGGCCGTGTCGTGCCGGTGATCATCGCGTCCGCTTCGCCCAGCGAGAGCATCGCCGCCGCGAAATAATTGCGGTCCTGATTGACCAGCCGCTCGACCTCGCGCCGAAGCATTCCGTGGCGCTGGTGTCTCTCGTAAATAAAGTCGACCGCGCGCCCGACCAGCGGCGAATTGCGGCTGTTCAGCACCTCATAGTCGCGCGGATTTTCGACTCCCATATCCTTGAGGAGCTCATAGACGTCCTCTCGCCCGACGAGCACTGGCGTCCCGTAGCCGGCTTCCTTGAAAGCGATGGCGGCGCGAAGGACGTTTGGTTCCTCGCCTTCCGCGAACAGGACGCGCTTCGGGTTCGCACGCGCATTCTCATAGGCGAGACTCATCACCGAGACAGTCGGGTTGAGCCGTGCGCGAAGCTCCTGACGGTACGCTTCCATGTCGGCGATCGGCTTCTGCGCCACCCCGCTCTGGACCGCTGCTTCCGCTACAGCGGAGGCCACGACCTCCATCAGTCGCGGATCGAACGGTGCAGGAATGATGTAGTCCCGACCGAAGCTTTGCGAACGACCGCCATAGGCCGCAGCGACTTCCTCCGGCACCGGCTCGCGGGCGAGTTCCGCAAGTGCCTCGGCAGCCGCGATCTTCATCGCCTCATTGATCGCCGTCGCGCGCACGTCGAGCGCGCCGCGGAAGATGAACGGAAAACCGAGGACATTGTTGACCTGGTTGGGAAAATCGGATCGGCCGGTCGCGATGATCGCATCGGGTCGCACCTCGGTCGCGTCCGGCGGCCAGATTTCCGGATCTGGATTGGCCATGGCGAAGATGATCGGCTCCTTCGCCATCGACTTCACCATCTCCTTGCTGACCACGTTGGCCGCCGACAGGCCGAGGAAGACGTCCGCGCCTTCGATCGCCTCCGCGAGCGTCTTCTTGTCCGTCTCGACCGCGTGGGCGGACTTCCATTGGTCGAGGTCGGTCCGTTCCTTGCTGATTACGCCCTTGCGGTCGCACATGATGACGTGATCGCCTTTCACGCCCATGGCCTTCACGAGCTCGGTGCAGGCGATCGCCGCAGCGCCCGCGCCGTTGACGACCACCTTGATGTCGCCCAGCCTTCGGTTTGTCAGCAGACAGGCGTTGATGAGCCCGGCGGCGGTGATGATCGCCGTGCCGTGCTGGTCGTCATGGAAGACGGGGATGTTCATCCGCTCGCGAAGCGTCTGCTCGATGATGAAGCAGTCGGGGGCAGCGATATCCTCGAGGTTGATTCCGCCGAAGCTCGGCTCGAGCAGCTCGACCGCGTCGATGAAACGCTTAGCGTCTTCGGTCTTCACCTCGATGTCGATCGCATCGACGTCGGCGAAGCGCTTGAACAGCACCGCCTTGCCTTCCATCACCGGCTTCGAGGCGAGCGCGCCCAAATTTCCCAATCCCAGGATCGCCGTCCCGTTCGAGATCACTGCAACCAAATTGCCCTTGCTCGTATAATCGTAGGCACAGGTCGGATTGTCCGCGATTGCCCGCACCGGCACGGCGACACCCGGCGAATAAGCGAGGCTGAGATCGCGCTGGGTCGCCATCGGCTTGGTCGCGATGATCTCGAGCTTTCCAGGCCGGCCGTGCGCGTGAAATTCTAGCGCTTCGGCTTCGGTATATTTGACATTGGATTCCGACATGGGGGCGGGCCTTAATCCATTTCGCGCTCGCCGCGAAACCGCTAGGCTCCGACAATGGCCCGAGCCGACGCTCCAACCCCGATGATGGCCCAATATCGGCGCCTCAAGGAAGAGGCGGCGGACGCATTGCTCTTCTATCGGATGGGCGATTTCTTCGAGTTGTTCTTCGACGACGCGAAGGTCGCTTCGGCCTGTCTCGATATCGCGCTTACGAAGCGCGGTGAGGATAGCGGCGAGCCAATCCCGATGTGCGGCGTTCCGGCGCATTCGGCGGATTCGTATCTCGCCCGGCTGATCAAGGCCGGGCATCGCGTTGCCATTGCGGAGCAGACGGAGAGTCCGGCGGAGGCGCGCAAGGCCCGCGGATCGAAGGCGCTGGTCGAGCGCGCGATCATCCGCCTGGTCACGCCGGGGACGCTGACGGAGGAAACGCTTCTCGAATCGTCGTCCGCCAACTGGCTCGCCGCGATCGGCCGCGCCGGCCACGAATGGGCCATCGCGGCTGCGGACATTTCGACGGGACGCTTCGAGCTGGTCAGCTGCGGCCCTGGCGAACTCGCGGCGGAGCTGGCGCGTCTCTCACCCGCTGAAACGATCGCCGATTCGTCCGTGCCCGGGGTTCGCACGTCGGCCGGAAAGGGAGGGTTCGACAGCCTTGCCGGCGAGCGGGCACTCAAGAGCCGTTTTGGTCTAACGACGCTGGACGGATTGGGCGCACCTTCGCGCGCCGATCTCGCGGCAGCGGGAGGCCTCCTCGCCTATCTCGATGCGACCCAGAAAGGCGCAGGATTACTTCTCGACGCGCCGCGTCGGATCAGCCGCTCCGCGCACATGGCGATCGACGCAGCGACGCGCGAGAGCCTGGAGCTCACGCGGTCGGTAACCGGCACCGTCGCGGGTAGCCTGCTCGGAGAGATCGATCGCTGCCAGACCGCCGCTGGACGCCGCCTACTGTGTGAAGACATCGCCGCGCCACTCACCGACCGGCGCGCCATCGAGGAGCGGCTGGCCCTCGTTGCATGGCTCCACGAAGAGGCCATTCGCCGCGAGCGCGTTCGTTCTGCGCTCAAGTCGATGCCCGATTTCGCTCGCGCGCTTGCGCGGCTTGTGGCGGGGCGTGGAAGCCCGCGCGATCTCGCATTGCTACGCGACGGACTTGCCGGCGCTTCCACGCTGCGCGCGGAGCTGGAGATGGGGGAGGATCGTCCGAAGCTCCTCGACGAGTTGCTGCCGCGTCTCGGCGGCCATGCAGCGCTGGTCGACCGGCTCCGGATCTCACTCGTCGAATCCCCGCCCATCGATGCCTCGAAGGGCGGCTATATCGCCGAGGGATATGACGCTGCGCTCGACACGCTTCGCGAGGCGGCATCGAACGGCCGCCGCGCCATCGCGGCGCTTGAGGCTCGCTATCGCGAATCGACCGGCATCAGCTCGCTGAAGATCCGGCACAACGCGGTCCTCGGCTATCACGTCGAGGTTTCAGCAAAGCACGCCGACAAACTGATGCCGCCGGAAAGTGGGTTCACCCACCGCCAGACGCTGGCCGGAGTCGTGCGCTTCAATTCGCCCGAGCTTCACGAGGAAGCGAGCCGGGTCGTCGAGGCCGGCGCCCATGCGCTCGCCGCCGAAAGCGCGCACGCGGAGGAGTTGTCGCAACTGGCCATTGCGGCGGCGCAGCAGATCACGGCGACTGCCGAAGCCATTGCCCGGATCGACGTCGCCGCGAGCCATGCGCATCGCGCGGCGGAAGGGGGATGGACGCTCCCGCATCTCACCGACGAACCCTGCCTGGAGATTGATGCTGGCCGGCACCCGGTCGTCGAGGCCGCGCTCCAGCAGTCCGGCGACCGCTTCGTCGCCAACGATCTGTCGATGGGCTCGAACGACCGCCTGTGGCTCATCACTGGCCCGAACATGGGTGGCAAGTCGACGTTCCTTCGGCAAGCCGCACTAATTGCCCTGCTCGCTCAGGCGGGAAGCTTCGTCCCCGCCGCGCGTGCCAAGATCGGAATCGTCGACCGGTTGTTCAGCCGCGTCGGGGCCTCGGACAATCTCGCGCGCGGCCGCTCGACCTTTATGGTCGAGATGGTCGAAACCGCGGCCATTCTCGCTCAGGCGACACCGAAAAGCCTGGTCATCCTGGACGAGATCGGGCGGGGCACCTCGACCTATGACGGGCTTGCGATCGCCTGGGCGGTGGTCGAGGCGATGCACGACCAGGTGAAGTGCCGGACCTTGTTCGCGACCCATTATCATGAGCTGACGCGCCTCGCGGGAAGGCTCGACTGCCTTTCGCTCCACCACGTTCGCGCGCGCGAGTGGAAGGGCGACCTCGTCCTGTTGCACGAGGTAGCAGATGGAGCCGCCGACCGAAGCTACGGGATCGCGGTCGCAAAGCTCGCTGGCCTGCCGCCGGCCGTGGTTGCACGCGCCCGCTCTGTCCTCTCGAAGCTCGAGGCGGGCCGCGATGCGACGGGCGGAATCGCCGCCGGTCTCGATGACTTGCCGCTCTTCGCTGCCGCGGCCGAGCCCGAGCACAGCCCCGAGCCGATCGCAGTTGCGCTGGGCGAGATCGATCCCGACAGCCTCACGCCGCGCGAGGCGCTCGAGGAGCTCTATCGCCTCAAGAGACTGGCCTCAGAGCAGGGCGGATGAGCTTCATCGACATCGACGACCGCCGGGCGCTCATCGACCGCCGCGCGGTCGCCGACCGTCTCGAAGGGCTGAAACCCGGCAAGAAGCTGCAGTCCGAAGCGGTTGCAATCCTGGCCGAAGCTCTCGCCGCCGGTCGCGCCGAGGTTGCGCGTCGCTTGGCGGAACGACCCGGGGAGGGGCGGACCGCAGCTCGGGCGACTGCGTTCCTCCACGACCAGATCGTCCGCCTCGTCCATGATTTCGCGCTCGATCGAATGGGGAAAGCTGCGCCGACAGACCCGATGGCGCTCGTTGGCCTCGGCGGGACAGGCCGCGGCGAAATGGCGCCGTTCAGCGATGTCGATCTCATGTTCCTCACCGCCAGGGCCGCCCCGCCCGAGCAGGAGCGCGCCGCTGAGACCGTCCTCCATCTCCTTTGGGACCTAAAGCTGAAGGTCGGCCATTCGGTCCGCTCGACCGCTCAGCTGATCGCCTTGGCGAAGAAGGACATGACGGTCCGTACCGCCTTCCTTGAAGCGCGCTGGCTGTGGGGCGACGAGAAATTGTTCGACGCGGCGATGCGCCGCTTCCGCAAGGAAGTCGTTGCCGGAAGCGCAGCCGAGTTCGTTGCCGCCAAGCTTGCCGAACGCGACGAGCGGCACGTCAAGATGGGTGACAGCCGCTACGTCGTCGAACCCAACGTGAAGGACGGAAAAGGCGGGCTGCGCGACCTTCACACGCTCTACTGGATCGGCAAATATGTTCATCGGGTCGAACGACCGGCCGACCTCGTCGGCGCCGGGCTCCTGACCGCCGCCGAGTTCAAGCGCTTCGACCGCGCGGAGCGCTTCTTCTGGGCCGTCCGCTGCCACCTTCACCTGCTCGCCGGACGGGCGGAGGAGCGCCTCAGCTTCGAATATCAACCGCGCCTTGCCGAGCTGATGAACTATGCCGAGCGCCCCGGAAAATCGGCCGTCGAGCGATTCATGCAATTCTATTTTCTCAACGCGAAGACGGTCGGCGACCTGACCGGATTGTTCCTCGCCCAGCTTGACGAGCAACTCGCAAGGAAAGGGTTCCGCTTCGCCCTTCCAACCATCCGCCGCAGGCCCAAGCGGCTCGGCGGCTTCGTGCTCGATCGCGGCCGCGTCTCAATTCCCTCCGACGATTTCTTCCGCGACGATCCAATTCGCTTGCTCGAAATCTTCGCGGTCGCGGCACGCGAACAACTCGAAATCCACCCGACGGCAATGCGCGCGGCAACGCGCGATGCAGTCCTGATCGATCGAGCGATCCGGCAGGACCCTCGCGCCAACGCGCTTTTCATGGAGGTGCTGACCTCGGTCCACCATCCGGAGCTGGTCCTTCGCTGGATGAACGAGGCGGGCGTGTTCGGCCGGTTCGTTCCCGACTTCGGCCGTGTCGTGGCTCAGATGCAGTTCGACATGTACCACCACTATACCGTCGACGAGCACTCCATCCGCGCCATCGGCCTGCTCGCGGCGATCGAGCGCGGCGAGCTCAAGGCCGACCATCCGATCTCGACCGCCATCTTCAAGCAGATTGCATCGCGCCGAGTGCTCTATGTCGCGGTGCTGCTGCACGACATCGCCAAGGGTCGGGGGGGGGACCATAGCGTCATCGGCTCCGAGATCGCCCTGAAGCTGTGCCCCCGCCTTGGCCTCGACAGAGCGGAGACGGAAACGGTCTCCTGGCTCGTCCGCTACCACCTTCTTCTCTCGTCCACCGCGTTCAAGCGCGATCTCGCCGATCCCAAGACGATCGAAGATTTCGTCCGCCAGGTGCAAAGTCCTGAACGGCTCCGGCTCCTTCTGATCCTCACCGTCGTCGACATCCGCGCCGTCGGACCGGGGGTGTGGAACGAGTGGAAGCGAACGCTGCTCCGGACCTTGTTCGAGGCCGCCGAGGAGCGCCTGAGGCTCGGCCACAAGCAGCATGGCCGGACCGAGATCGTCCACGCGCGCCAGGATGAATTGGCGGCAGCTCTTGGCTGGAAATCGAGCACGATCCGCGCGCACGGACGCCGGCTGCCCGACAGCTACTGGATCGCGGAGCCGCTGGCCTGGCAGGTCGCCAACGCGCGCCAGGTCGCCGAGTCCGAGGCTCGGATTGGCGAAGCCCTTCCAAGCGTCGCGGTCGAGGACGATTCCGAAAGCGGCGCGACCCGAGTCAGCGTCTTCACTCCCGACCGCGAGGGGCTGTTTTACCGCATCTGCGCCGGACTAGCTTCGGCAGGAGCGAACATCATCGATGCGCGCATCCACACGACGCGGGACGGGATCGCTCTCGACAATCTGCTCGTGCTCGATGGTCGCGGACAGGCCTATCGTGACCGAAGACAGCGCGGCCGCTTGGCGCGTGCGGTCGAAACCGCGCTTAGAAATTCCGATGCGCCTTCGTTGCCGCTCATCGAACCAACCCGCCGTGTGAGCGCCTTCGAAGTCGCCCCATCAGTTGCAATCGCCGAGCGAGCATCGAGGCGGACTACGGTCGTCGAGGTGAATGCCCGCGACCGGCCGGCACTCCTCGCATCATTGGCGCGCGCTATTCACGATTGCGGACACACAATCCATTCCGCGCACATCGCAACCTACGGCGAGCGCGCGGTGGACGTCTTCTATTTGACGGGCCCAAGCGGCACGAAGCTTGGCGGCGAAGAGATCGACGCGCTTCGATTGGCGCTGCTCGAAGCGGCGCGCGAACCTTCGCGAGCGAAAGCGGCCTAGCTTAGCCGCGCTCGCCGCGTTCGGTCGGCGCCGGCGCCGGTGGTGGTGGCGGAGGCGGCGGGGCCGGCTGCTCAACCACTGGAGGCGGAGGAGGAGGCGCTGGCGGCGGCACGTACTGGACAGGTGCCGGGCGGGCGAAGCCGGTCTTCGCCCGAAGCGTCAGGCCGAAGGTCCGCGGCTCCCCGAGGAACGCGCCGTAAAGCTGCGTCGCCGCCGGGATGAATCCCGCCTCGACCGCGCGCGTCGTCCCGCTACCCTGGACCGGGGCGTCGAAGCCGACCTGGATGTAATGCTTGTCGAGCAGGTTCTGCGCCCAGAATTCCACTCCCCAGCTGTCATCGGGCCCGTGAATTCCGACACGCGCGTTGAACAGGGCGAACGCCTTCTGGGTCTTCTCGATGTCGAGGTCCGACCCCGTGTTGAACTTACTCATGTAGCGAGCGTCGGCGTAGATCAGGCCGCGGATGCCTGATCCGCCGATGGGCGGCGTCCAGGCAAGGCTCGTCGTGCCGGTCCATTTCGGCGCATTCGAAATCTGCCGTCCCGGCAGCTGGAACAAGGCGTTGGTGAGCGGGACTCCGTCCGCCCCGACCAGATTGTGGCGATACTTGGTGTCGGCCATCACCAGCCCCGCGTTCCACTGCACGTTCCGGATCGGACGCGTGAATGCCTCGAGCTCAAAGCCCTGGCTGACGACGCCGCTCCTCAACTTGCCGTCGCACGCACCCGTCGCGGGATTGTTGTCGGTGTCTGCGCCGTTCAGGCTGTGGCTGCAGCTGTTGATGTTCTCGACGACGAAGTTGATTCCGTTGAACGTGTTCAGCTGGAAGTCGCGGAACGCCTCGTGGAAGATGGCGAGATTCACGTCGACCCCGCGGCCATTATATTTGGCGCCGATCTCGAACGCATTGTTGATCTCGGGCCTGAACCGAAGCTGGTTGAGGTCCGGCGCAAAGGGATTAAGGCCGGCTCGATCGAGGTTGAAGCCGCCGCCCTTATAGCCGCGCGAATAGCTGGCGTAGGTCAGCAGGCGATCGACCGGTTTGTAGCTCAGCACCACGGTGCCGGAGAGCTTGTCCTCCTTGTTTCGGCCGCCGCCGAAGTCGCCGTTGACAGAATTGAGGATGCAGGGGGCCTGCGCCAACGGCGTGAGCACCTGCGTCGCCAGAGCATTGGCGAGCGGCCCAATCGCCTGGTTCAAACCGCCATTTCCGAGAGGGTTTGCAGCGGCTGCGGCGGCAAGCTGCTCCAACCGCGCAATGTTCGCCAGATAGTCGCCGCACACACTAGTACTGTTGAGGTTCGCACTGAGATGCTTCTTGTCGATCGTGTAGCGCGCGCCCAGCGTTAGTGAGAGCTGGTCAGTGATCTTGAAGATATTGTGGGTGAAGATCGCGTAATTCTTCCCCTTCTGCTTGAAGACGTCCTCCGTCGTCTGGTTCGACAGCGGCGTGTCCACAACTTGGCTTGCAACAGCATTGATGACCAGGGGGCGGAATCCAACAGGCACCTGAGGGATGCCGAGCAACTGCTGAGCGACGAAACCCTGGGCGAACGCATTGAGCTGGTTGTAGCCAGGGAAAGCGGCGAGCAGCGGACTGCTCGCGCGCACCAACGTCCCGAAATACAGGTCCGCATCGTTGCCCACCGACAGATTGTCCCGCCGAGTCAGGTTTTCGTCCGCGAAATAGGCGCCCACGAGCCAGTCGAGGCGGTTATTCCATGTGTTCCCCTGAAGCCGCAGCTCCTGACTGAACGTCTTGAATTTGTTGGCGAGTCCACCGTTGTCGTCGCGGTAGAGGATGTCGAGATTGTTGAAGTCCGCGTCCTGCCCGCCGACGTAGCTATTGAAGCGATAGGCGGTGAGCGACGTCAGCTCGGCCGCGCCAAAATCGTAAACCAGCTCGCCCGAGATTCCGCCGTCCTTCACGTCGGAACGGTAGCTTCGGCCCGGTGTGATCGAGACCTTCCGCGCGAACGGATCGTCCTCGATTACCGCGCCCAGCGAGCGCTCCAGTGCAGCAATCGACGACGGGAGTTCCGTGACTCCGCCACTGCCGTTCGAAACGGTGTCGTGGGCCGGCAGGTACGGCGCGGCGCAGCATTCCTCGTTCTGCTTCGAATAATCGGCAATCAGCCGGAAGGAGAGATTGTCGTTGGGCTGGAACAGCGCCTGGCCGCGAAGCATCCAGCGGTTGCGGTCATTCACGTCGCGGCCCGAAATCACGTCCTTGAGAAAGCCGTCACGCTTGTCCCAAACCCCATCGAGGCGAAGCGCAATCGCGTCGCCGACCGGACCCGTGACGCTGCCCTGCAGGCGGCGGAAGCTGAAATTGCCGACGTCGATCTGGCCGCTGGCCTCCGGCGTGAATCGCGGTTTGGCGGTGATGATCGAGATGAGGCCGGCCGAAGTATTCCGTCCGAACAAGGTGCCCTGTGGACCGCGCAGAACTTCGATTCGGTCGAGCGGACCGAGATCGGTGAGGCCGATGCCGGTGCGGGCGCGATAGACGCCGTCGATAAACAGGCCGACCGAGCTTTCGAGACCTGGGTTATCACCGACCGTGCCGACGCCGCGGATACGCGCAACCGCCGCTCCCGCTTCCGAAGAGGTCGAGGAAACGAGAAGCGACGGAGCGACCTGGTTGAGCTGCCGGATGTCGGTCGCGCCCGTGTATTGAAGCGCCTGGGCGGTAACCGCGCTGACTGCCATCGGCACGTCGGACAAAGCTTCGTTGCGGCGGGTCGCGGTGATGACGATGTCGCTGGTGTCGACGGGCTGCTGCTGGCGCGCCTGGTCCTGGGTGGCGGCGCCCTCGGCTGCGCCGGGAGTCGGCCTGGCGGCCTGCTTGTCGGTGTCGGTGTTGGAAACAGCGGTCTGGGCAAATGCCGGAGTCGCAACAGCAACGAGGCCAGCCGAAAGCAGCCACGCGGACTTGCGGATCATGTCAGTCTCTCCCCCGTGAGCGCTGGTGCGCCCGGTCCGGCGAGAGGCTAATCCTGATAACTAATCAAAGAAAGCGATTGCGTCGGCGCAACGACAACATTGCCCCAATGCTGAAGCAATTTGGCAACACGAATGTAAGTAAGCGACGAGCGGCGTGGATCCCCGGTCAAGTCCGGGATGACCTTGCACCCTGATGGCGATCGCCATGTCCCCCGGACATGACTGCGCGTCATCACTTCGGGGCGAGCACCATCAGCATCTGGCGGCCTTCCATGCGCGGATGCGCCTCGACCTTCGCCATTTCCGCCGTTTGCTCTTGGACCCGGCGCAGAACCGCCATGCCGAGCTCGCCGTGCGCCATCTCGCGACCGCGGAAGCGCATGGTGACCTTCACCTTGTCGCCTTCCTCGAGGAACTCGAACACCTTCTTCATTTTGGTGTCGTAATCGT
>Ga0308175_100002373_pt1 | contig 12887 bp, 8 predicted proteins | sample PhyCR1_3_FD_203893 | JGI IMG/M metagenome (GOLD analysis project Ga0308175, IMG submission 203893) | Soil microbial communities from UC Gill Tract Community Farm, Albany, California, United States - DLSLS.C.R1 | ecosystem: Environmental > Terrestrial > Soil > Agricultural land | place: USA...
TCGGTCCAGATGCTCTGCGGTGATTTGTCCCTGAGTTCCTGCGCAACCTGGCCAAGCACCGTATGATCGTTGGTTCCCTTATAGTGGCTTACCGCGCGCCAGTAGCGCGCCTCGGGAACGACGGAAGTTTGGGGATACCGCGCAACAACCTCACCATAGATTCGCTCGGCGTCCGACCATTTCATCTGCTTGAACGCGAGCCTTCCCAAAGCCATTTCAAGCTGAGCCTGGAACTCATCTTTCGGCAGATATCCTTCGATCCGAAACTGTTCGGCTCCGTTCGAATCAAGGACCAGAACGGTGGGAGTCCACGTCGCACTGAAGCGGTGGAACCATGCGGGGTGTTCCTTGATGTGCGACTCGACCGGCAAGAAATTCGCGTGGATGAAGCCTGCCACTCCGTCATCCGCGTACGACTCGGCTTCCAGCCGAGCACAGGCCCCTTAAGCGGGCGCGGCGCTGAAATCGAGCAGGATGGGGCGGCCGGTTTGTTTGGCCTGGCTCAGAGCGGAATCGATGTCCTTACTCCATTGAACTGCCATAGAACGATTTTATGACCGCCGGACAGGACAAGTGGCGATACCATTGCGGATTGAAAACACGGATTGCGCTGTTTGCCACCTTTCTATCCATATTCGTCACCTCGGGTTTCGGCCAGGTTCCGCAGGTTGCCGCGAACGGCGTGCTGAACGCCGCTTCATGGTCATCGCCGGTGAGCCCCGGGGCGCTGGCCACAGTGTTCGGGAGCAATCTTGCGTTGAAGCAGCAGTCCGCCACGCCACCTTATCCGACTGCGCTGGGCGGAACCTCGCTGGGTGGAACCTCGCTGGGTGGAACCTCGCTGGGTGGAACGACGGTGACGATCAACGGGACGGCGGCGCCGCTGTTGTTTGTTTCGCCAGGGCAGATCAACTTTCAGATGCCATCCGCAGTTGCGAACTCGGAGTGGTTCAACGTAAGCAGCGCAACGATTGTGGTGACGACGGCTGCGGGATCGAGCGCGCCGGTTGCGTTTGGGCTGGCATCGCTGCCGGGCTTGTTTACGGCGGATGGGAGCGGGTGCGGACAGGCATCGGCGCTGAATATCCGGGCGGACGGGAGCGTTTCAGTGAATTCGGCGGCGAATAGCGCGGCTCCGGGAGATTACGTGGCGTTGTATGGCACGGGGTTCGGATTCAGCGCGACGCAACCGCCGGATGGCATGGCAGCGACGGGCGCGGCGACGCTCCAGACAATGCCCGGAGTGACGGTGGACCAAACTCTGACGGCGAGCATCGCTTACGCGGGGCTCGCGCCGACGCTGGCGGGCGTGGATCAGATCAATTTTCAGGTTCCAGCGGCGACGCGAAATGGGTGCGCAGTGCCGGTGCTCGCATCGGAGGGGTTGGGCGGTCCGGCAGTGACGATTGCGGTGGAGAGCGGCGGCGGCAAATGCACGGACCCGGCGATTCAATCCTACGGGCAGATTTCATTGAACAAGTTCACGAACTCAGGACCGCTGGGCACGACGACGACGACGACGCAGGAGAATTTCTCCGCCATGTTTCCGTCCGGTCCGCAGTTTCGGCCACCAATACCGGACCCGGTGGTGTTTGCGCCGGATTATGGCACTCCGCTAAATGCGACCATGGGCAGGGTTATCGAAAGCGCTTTTCCGCTGAATATCCGGCAGTGCGTAATTCCCGGGTACTCGCATCTTTCGGCGGGCGCGATTCAGATTCAGGCGCTGAGCGGCGGCGCTGCAGTGACGGTAAATCCATCGGCACTGAACGATGGCGTTTCATACGGGCAGCAGTTCCCCGAAGGATTTATTGGTCCCGGTACATACACCATTTCGGGGAGCACGGGCACCGCAGTAGCGCTCAAAACGAATTTGCAGGCGGGTGCCCCCATCCAGCTTCAGACGACATTTCCCGCGGGAACGACGATCTCGTTGAGCCAGCCGCTCACAGTGAAGTGGACGGGAGGGGATGCGAACTCGCTGGTAAAGGTGACGCTGACGGGGTCGCAATCCATCTACGCGTATGCCAAAGCTACGGACGGAGCGCTGACGATTCAGCCGAAGTGCCTTCCCTCCCGAGCAGGCTGTAGCTTTCATCCGGAGGCAATGGACGGCGCTCAGCTAAGTGTGGACGCTGCTGCCCACGAATCCACAGACGATCAGCGCGCCAGGGGTGAGTGGGCCGGTTCAGGTGAGCTGGATGTATTCCTATATGTTTGCCGATCTGACGTTGGGGAATTAATGAGGACAGCCGGCATGCGCCACAGCGCGGCATTCAAGAGACTTCGTGGTTAAACAATTGCCGCGAGAAGCGCCGAGGTTGTAATGCCTGAACGAACTTCGAACCGCTGGATCATCGCGGCCGCCGGCGTTATCTTACAGATCGCACTGGGGGCGGTTTACGCATGGAGCGTCTTCAGGACTCCCCTGACAAGCGCATTTCACTGGACCATTCCGCAGGTAACGCTGGCGTTTACGATCGCGATATTTACGCTGGGGATCGCATCGTTTGTTGGCGGACTCTGGATGCGGACGGCCGGGCCGCGCGTGGTCGCGATGACGGCCGGGGTGCTTTATGGGCTCGGCGTTTTCCTTGCCGCGTTTTCGAATTACGGGCTTTGGGTCTTGTATGTGACCTACGGGATCATCGGCGGCGCGGGACTGGGCCTGGGTTACATCGTGCCGATTGCCGTGCTGGTGAAATGGTTTCCGGAGCGGCGCGGATTCATTACGGGGGTGGCAGTTGCGGGATTCGGCGCGGGCGCGCTGGTGACCGCGCCAGTTGCGACGCGTCTGATCGCACAGGTGGGCGTGCTGACTACATTCGCCTGCCTCGGAATCGCATATTTCATTCTGGTGGTGGCGGCGGGATGGTTTATGGTGAATCCGCCGGCGGGGTACAGACCGGCGGGATGGAATCCGAGGGCAGCGGAACAAGCAGCGGGGCGTGATTACACGCTCGGTGAAGCGCTGCAAACGTGGCAGTGGTATGGGCTTTGGGCAGTGCTGTTTCTGAATGTTTCGGCGGGCATTTCGATTATTTCGCAGGCGGCGCCGATGGCGGAGGAGATGACGGGCGTGACGGCGGCGGAGGCGGCTGCCATGGTGGGGATTATCTCGATCGCGAACGGCTCCGGGAGATTCCTGTGGGCGTGGCTTTCCGATTCGATCGGCCGGCGCTGGGTATTTCTCGCGATGTTCCTTCTACAGGCGGCCCTGTTCTTCCTGATACCGCGGGTTTCCGGATTCGGATTGTTCACGACGCTCGCCTTCATCATCCTGCTTTGTTATGGCGGCGGCTTCGGAACGATGCCGGCGTTCTGCGCAGACTATTTCGGATCCCGCGATGTGGGGTCGATTTACGGGCTGATGCTGACGGCGTGGGGTTTCGGAAGCGCGCTGGGGCCGCTGCTGATCGCAAACGTTCGCCAGAGCACCGGCCACTACACCCAGGCGCTCTATATTATTGCGGGCATCATGCTGGCGAGCGCGGCGATTCCGCTGGTGCTGCATCCCCCTGCGGCGCAGCGGGGCGGCGCACTGACAGCGCAACCGCGAGCGACGCGATAAACGCTGCCTTACTGGCTCATCAGCTGCGCCACAGGATTCGCGCGCATTCGAGCGGCGAAAGAGCAGCAGGATGGAAAGGCACGATTCGCGGCGTGAAGTCAGAGGCCGGGCGATCAGCGGGGACCGCGAGTGAATATGAAAAAGCGTTGGCTGCGCCGGTGAGCAGCGGACCGCGTTGCATGGGCTTCCGAAAGAGATCATGGCCCGGAGCGGCGTCTGCGAAGAGTTCAACGGAGATGAAGTCCGGGTTGAGCTCATTCAGAAAAACCTGAACCGTGAAATGGCTGCGGCCGCCCTCGGATTGAACGTCGAGCGCGCCGAATCGGAGCGCCGGCCAGTGCTGCTCGACCTGATTTCGCCAGGCGACGATTTCCGCTGCGAGACGGCCCTTGTTCGCGGCGCGCTGCGTCCAGTTTCGGGCGGCGGGCAGGTAGTGGTTTTCGGTGTACTCGCGCACGGTGCGATTGGCGGAGAATGCGGGCGTCAATGTCGCCATGCTCTCCCGCATACGGTTGACCCAGGCGACAGGCACACCGGACTGATCGCGATCGTAGAAAGCGGGAACGATCTGGTGTTCGAGAAGGTCGTAAAGCCGCTCGGCCTCGGCGTCGTCCCATGCGGGATCGGCGCCATGCTCTTTACCATCGCCTATCGCCCAGCCTACGCCATTCGAGTAAGCTTCGGCCCACCAGCCGTCGAGCTCGGAGAAGTTCAATCCTCCGTTCACCAGTACTTTCATGCCGCTGGTTCCACTGGCTTCCCACGGACGCCGGGGCGTGTTGAGCCAGAGATCCACGCCCTGGGTGAGATGCAGGGCGAGGCGCATATCGTAGTCGCTCAGGAAAACTGCACGGGATCTGGCGGCGGTGCCGCGAATAAATTCGACCCAGCGGCGGATCAGAGCCTGGCCTTCCCGATCCTGCGGGTGAGCCTTGCCGGCGAGGATGAGCTGGACTGGATGTTGACGATTCTCAAGAATGCGGAGCAGGCGATCCGGATTTCGGAGGAGGAGATCCGGGCGCTTGTACGCGGCGAATCGCCTTGCAAAGCCGAGGGTGAGGGTATCGGGATCGAGGATCTGCCCGGCCATCTCAATGTGATTCTCTGGAGCATCTGAACCGGCGAGCTGGCGGGAGAGGCGGGAGCGAACGAAATCGATCAGGGCGCGGCGGTCGCAGTTGCGCATACGCCAGAGATCCGCCGCGGGTACGTTGCGCAATGCCGGCTCCACATTCTCGGTAGATTCGCGCCATCGCGATTTGCCACAGGCGACGGTCCACAACTCGTCGCTCGCCTGGGAATCCCAGGTTGGCGTGTGAACGCCGTTGGTCACATGCTTTACGGGCACCTCAACCTGCGGCCAGCGCGGGAACAGCGGCTGGAAAATGGCGCGGCTGACTTCACCATGCAAGCGGCTGACGGCATTGACTGCGCCACTGCCGCGGACCGCGAGATACGCCATGTTGAAAGGCTCGCCGGCATCGGTGGGATTGGCGCGGCCGAGCGCGAGCAGATCGTTGAAGGAAATCCCGAGTTCGGTCTCACTGTATTGACGGAGGCTCCGGGACATGAGATCCGGGGCGAAGCGATCGAAGCCCGCGGCTACGGGCGTATGGGTGGTGAAGAGATTGCCGACGCGAGTGGCGGCGAGCGCGACCTCGAAGGAGCAACCGTTTTCTTTCATGTAATCGCGCGCGCGCTCGAGGACGACAAAGCCTGCGTGGCCCTCGTTCATGTGGCAGACCTCCGGATTGAGGCCCAGAGCGCGAAGCATGCGCCAGCCACCAATGCCCAGGACGCGCTCCTGTTCCAGTCGCAGCTCGGGACCGCCGCCGTACAGTTCGCTGGTGATGCCGCGGTGCTCGGGAAGATTCGCGGGATCGTTGGTGTCGAGCAGATAAAGCACGGTGCGGCCCGCCTGAACGCGCCAGGTTCGGATCCAGAGATCCGATCCCGGCAGAGCAATGCGAATTCTGAGCCATCCGCCTTGCCTGTCGCGCACCGGCGTGACCGGCATTTGTCCGGGATCGTTGTAGGGTCTGAGTGCGATCTGGTTGCCGGCCGCATCGATAATCTGGCGGAAATATCCGGCGTAATAGAGCAGCCCGACTCCGATTACCGGGACACCGAGATCGCTTGCGGCTTTCAACTGATCTCCAGCGACATTGCCGAGCCCGCCGGAGTAGATGGGGAGGGCTTCGTCCAGCATGAATTCGAGGCTGAAGTATGCGACGGACGTGAGTCCGGAATGGGGCCATCTGCGCTCGAACCACGGCGCGCCGGCATAAGCTTCTTCACGCTCTCGCCTGACGTCTTCGAAAAGTTTCAGGAACGCGGGATCGTTGAAGGCGCGCTCGAGCTTATCGCGCGAGACGGTCTGAAGAACGATCCAGGCGTTGCTGGTCAGGCGCCACAATTCCGGTTCGAGGTATTCCCACAACTGATCGGCAGCGTGGTTCCATGCCCAGCGGAGGTCGAGCGCGATCCGGTTCAAGGCGGCGATGTCGGATTCCATTTTGAGGCTCGAGTTTGAGGATGGTTCAGGGGATCGAAGAGATGCAGTGGAACGTATCTCGCGCGATAAGCAGCTCTTCGTTGGTTGGGATCACCCAGATCTGAACGCGGGAATCGCTGATTTTACAATCGCCCGGGCCGGGCTGCGCGTTGCGGGTTCGGTCCAGACGGATTCCAAGTTTCTCGAGACCCGCGCAGATCTGCTCACGTACCGGCGCGGAGTTTTCGCCGATGCCACCGGTGAAGACAAGAGCTTCGGCTCCGCCCATGGCCGCGAGATACGCGCCGATATATTTCTTTGCGCGATAGCAGAAAACATCGAAGGCAAGGCGGGCGCGCTCGTTTCCCTGCTCCGCGGCGGCGAGAATATCGCGCATGTCGTTTGAGATGCCGGAGACGCCTTTCAGGCCGCTGTCATTGTTCAGCATGCGGCGAACTTCTTCCGGGCTGCGGCGCTCGTGAGTGATCAGGTAAAGAACCACCTCGGGATCCAGATCCCCGCTGCGGGTTCCCATGAGAAGGCCTTCGAGAGGAGTGAAACCCATGGAAGTATCCACTGAGCGGCCGCGATCGACGGCGCAGATGGAGCAGCCGTTGCCGAGGTGGCAGGTGATGATTCTATATTCTTCGGGCGCCTTCGCCTGCAACTGGGCGAAGCGGGAGGAGACATATCGATGCGATATGCCGTGGAACCCGTACCGGCGGATTTTCTTGACGGAGAGATATTCGAAGGGCAACCCGTACGCAAAGGCGCGCGGCGGCATGGTGTGATGAAACGCCGTATCGAAAACGGCGACCTGTTTCGCATCCGGAAGATGGCTGCGGGCGGCGCGGATCGCCTCGAGATTATGCGGATTGTGCAGCGGCGCAAGAACGCTCAGAGCGTCGATTTGCTTTTCCACTTCGTCATCGATGAGAACGGCTTCGTGGAAGAGATCTCCGCCGTGAACCACGCGATGCCCCACGGCTTCAATGCGCTCGCCGCCGAGCGCGGGCCCGAGTTGTTGGAACGCTGTTCGAAGAGCGTCGCCCATATTGGAGACGCGCTCGATTGCGCCGTGGCCGAGCCGCTTCGCGTCGCCTTGCGTTGCAGCTTCGGCCGCGATCTCGAAGAGATGGAATTTGAGTGAAGAACTCCCCGCATTGAGGACGAGGATCTTCATCAGCCGGGCCACTTCCAGTCCCGCACTTCGGGCATGTCTTCGCCGTGAGCCCGGACGTAGCGCCAGTGGTCCACCAGTTTGTCGCTGAGTTGCTGGCGGAAATGCGCGGCGACATTCGCGAGGTGCGGCACGCGATCGATCACGTCCATGGCGAGATGAAAGCGATCGATATCGTTCAGCACGCACATGTCGAACGGAGTGGTGGTGGTGCCCTCCTCCTTATAGCCGCGAACATGAAGCTGCTGGTTGGTGCGGCGATAAGCGAGGCGATGAATCAGCGATGGATAGCCGTGGAAGTTGAAGATGATGGGCCGGTCCTTCGTGAAGAGCGCATCGTATTCCTTATCGGCGAGGCCGTGGGGATGCTCGGTCGAAGGCTGCAGCGTCATGAGGTCGACTACATTCACGACACGGATTTTCAGGTCCGGAATATTGCGGCGCAGCCAGTCGACGGCGGCGAGTGTTTCCATGGTCGGGATATCGCCGCAGCAGGCCATCACGACGTCCGGCTCCGAACCGTGATCGTTACTTGCAAATTCCCAAATGCCGAGGCCGCGCGTGCAATGCCGGATCGCCTGTTCCATCGTGAGATATTGCAGGGCCGGCTGTTTGCCGCAGACGACAACGTTTACGTAATTACGGCTGCGGAGGCAGTGATCCGTGACGGAGAGCAGGCAATTGGCGTCCGGCGGAAGATAGACGCGCACGATCTCGGCCTTTTTGTTCACGACGTGGTCGATAAAGCCGGGATCCTGATGGCTGAAGCCGTTGTGATCCTGGCGCCAGACATGCGAGGTCAGCATGTAATTCAGAGAAGCGATCGGCCGGCGCCAGGGAATTTTGCGACAGACTTTGACCCATTTCGCGTGCTGGTTGAACATCGAATCGATGATGTGAATGAAGGCCTCATAGCACGAAAAGAAGCCGTGTCTCCCGGTGAGCAGATAACCTTCGAGCCAGCCTTCGCACATGTGCTCGCTGAGCACTTCCATTACGCGCCCATCGGGTGCAAGATGATCGTCATTGGGAACGATTTCGGCATCCCATGCGCGATTCGTTACATCGAATACGGCGTTCCAGCGATTGGAATTCGTTTCGTCCGGCGCGAACAGGCGAAAATTCTTCGACGCGAGATTCTGGCGAATTATTTCGCGCAGGAAATAACCCTGAATTCGCGTCGCTTCGGCCACCACCTGGCCCGGTTTCGGCACATCGACGGCGAAATCCTCAAAGTGGGGCAGTGAAAGATTTTTCAGCAGCAGACCGCCATTGGCGTTCGGATTCGCGCCCATGCGGCGGTCGCCGGTGGGGGCGAGTTCCGCATACTCTGCGCGGAACCTTCCGCTTTCGTCGAACAGTTCTTCCGGCTTATAACTGCGCATCCAATCCTCGAGCATCTTGAGCTCGTCCGGGCGTTCACGAACGGCATCGAGCGGAACCTGATGGGCGCGGAACGTGCCTTCGATGGCTTTGCCGTCCAGTTCTTTGGGGCCGGTCCAGCCCTTGGGAGAACGGAGAACGATCATGGGCCAGTCGCGGCGCTCGAGCGGGGCTCCGGAGCGGGCCTTTTCCTGGATGAAGCGGATATCGGCGACTACGGCGTCCATCGTCGCGGCCATTTTCTGGTGCATGATGCCGGGATCGTCGCCTTCGACAAAGTAGACCTTGTAGCCATAACCTTCGAACAACGAGACGAGCTCCGCGTGAGGGATGCGCGCGAGCACAGTGGGCCCGGCGATCTTATAGCCGTTCAAATGAAGGATGGGCAGGACGGCGCCATCCTGAGCGGCATCGAGGAATTTGTTGGAATGCCAACTGGTGGCGCAGGGGCCTGTTTCGGCTTCGCCATCGCCAACTACGCAGCAGGCGACCAAAGAAGGATTGTCGAAAACGGCGCCATACGCATGGAGCAGGGAGTAGCCAAGTTCGCCGCCTTCGTGAATCGAACCGGGCGTCTCCGGCGCGTCGTGGCTGGGGATTCCGCCCGGAAACGAAAACTGGCGGCAAAGCCGCTGGAGTCCCTCGAGATTCTGAGGAATGTTTGGATACAGCTCGGAATATGTTCCCTCGAGGTACGTGTTGGCCACCATGCCGGGCCCGCCATGGCCGGGTCCGCATACATAGATCGCGTTCAGGTCGTAGAGTTTGATGGCGCGATTCATGTGAACGTAGATGAAGTTGAGGCCTGGGGTGGTGCCCCAGTGTCCCAGAAGCCGGGGCTTGATCTGCTCCTTCGTGAGAGGCTCGCGGAGAAGCGGATTGTCCATGAGATAGATCTGGCCGACGGAAAGATAGTTCGCGGCTCGCCAGTAGGCGTCGATTTTCCGCAGTTCTTCGGGAGTGAGAGGACCGGCAGGATGCTCCATATTGCTTGCGTTCTCAGCCGATTCTTGCACGGCGCGGTTACGGCCTTGTTACGGGCATTACAAACGGTCGAGCAGGCGCGATAAGCTGTTCCTTCCGATGCCCTCTACCATTTACGACGTATGCGTCATCGGCTCCGGCGCGGCCGGTGGGATCGTCACGAAGACACTGTGCGAGGCCGGCGCAAAGGTGATTCTGCTCGAAGCGGGTGAAGAGGTGAAGCCGGCACGTTTCCGCTCGCACTGCTGGCCGTATGACCTTCAATATCGCGGGTTCCGGAATGAGAAGCAGGAACTGTTCTATCCCGGCGACGTCCGCACCTCCATCCGTTACGACAATTCCGATGGCGTGAGCGTGGACCGGATTCGCGTGCTCGGGGGACGGACGGTGCACTGGAACGCCGTGGTGCTGCGGTATGCGCCTCCGGATTTCCGGCAGAAATCGACCTACGGGATCGAGACGGACTGGCCCATTTCGTATCAGGAGATCGCACCGTATTACGACCGCATTGAACAGATGATCGGCGTTTGCGGGAATGACGACCGACTGGAGATTTTGCCTGCCGGTCCGCATTATCTTCCGCCACTGCCGCTGCGGTGCAGCGAGACGATTCTGAAGAAGGCGGTCGAGCCGATGGGGATCCCGGTGATCTCCGTTCGCAAGGCGCTGTTGACGCGCAACTACGATAACCGGCCCGCCTGCCACTACTGCGGCCATTGCATGGATGGCTGCGATGTCTCCGCAATCTATTCGACGCCGGGAAGCATGCTGCCGAAAGCGCGGCGAACCGGGAATTTGACGCTGCGGCAAAACGCTCTTGCGCGCGAAATCCTGGTGGACGACAAGGGCCTTGCGCGCGCGGTTTCGATTGTGGACCGGCAGACGAAGAGAGAGGAAGAGATTCGCGCGCGGATTATCGTGGTTTGCTGCGCCACGATCGAGAGTGCGCGCCTGCTGCTGAATTCGAAATCGCGCCGGCATCCGGAGGGCCTTGCCAATTCCAGCGGCGTGGTGGGGCGGTATCTGCACGGCCACTCGAACGGGCAGATCTATATGTATTTGAAAGAGCTGGAAGGCCGGCCGCCTTCAAACCAGGATGGCGCGCTCGACCAGGCTTTCATCCCGCGATACGACACGAAACGGTTCACCGGGACGTACGATTTCCAAGTCAACTTTGCAGGCTATATGTTCCCGTTCCAGGCGCGGACGATCGCGGGGTATGGGTCGAGCTTCAAAAAGGAAGTCCGGCGGATGCAGGGGGCGATGTTGCAGATGGGCGGGTACGGAAAGGTAGTCGGCCATCCGGACAACCGCGTCACGGTGGATCCGAATCGCAAAGATGCCTTCGGGATTCCGATTCCCGTGGTTCATTTCCGTTTTGGAGATCTTGACCGGCAGGTCTATTCGCAGATGCGAACCGCATCACTCGAAATGGCCGACCGGCTGAAAGCCGATGTTCGCAGCAGGATTCCGGAGAATCCGGGCGGCTTCGCGAGCCACGAAAACGGGACGGTGCGGATGGGCGCGGATCCCCGGACGTCCGCGTTGAACGCCTTCTGCCAGTCCCACGATGTGAAGAATCTGTTCGTGACGGACGGAAGTACGTTTCCGACCTCCGCTGAGAAGAATCCGACCCTCACCATCATGGCGTTGTCATTGCGCGCTTCGGAATACATGATTGAGAAGCGCAGAAAGGGTGAACTGTAGATGGAACGACGAACACTGCTGAAGATCGTTTCGGTGCTGCCCGCGACGGGGCTGGGGCAGGCTGCAGAGCCGACGCACTGTTCGACCTCGGGCGCCGACACGGAGTTCGCGGATTACCGGTTCGCGTTTTTCAATGCAGAGGAACAGGCGCTGCTCGATCGGCTGATGGAGATCATCATCCCTGCAGATGGCCATTCGCCCGGAGCACATTCTGCGAGGGTACCGGCGTTCGCAGATCTGATGCTATCTACTGGTCCGGAAGAGGCCAGGAATCACTGGCGCGGCGGTCTTGCAGCGTTTCGCGCAGCGGCGCAGAAAGATCGTCTTGAAGACCTTGTGCGCCGGGCAGCACTCGAAGAGCAGCATCCGCAAACGGAGCTCGGCAGGTTTTTCGTCGACCTGAAGCGGATGACGATCGACGGCTACTACACCTCGAGCATCGGGATTCATCAGGAAATGGGGTATGAAGGAAACGAATACCGGAAGGCTGCCCCGGCCTGCAATCACCCCGAGCACGGGGCGCGCTGAGACGCGCGCGAAGGCTATAGCTGCAGACGCTCCGGACCTGAGGGGCCCTTCGGTTCCGGCATCTCCGCGTTGAGCACCTGTTCGCGCTTGTTGCGCAGAATCGTGAGCGCAACTTTGCCTTTGCGAGCCATATGGACCAGAGATGATATTTCGCGCGGCGTTGTGACCGGCGTGCCGTTGACTTTCGTGACCACGTCGCCGGCCTTCAACCCGGCTTTTGCCGCAGGAGTTCCGCCCACCACCGTCCGCACCAGCACGCCTTCCTTAACGCCGAAATATTCGGCAAGCTGCGGGGTCAGTGTCTCGCCTTCAAAGCCGACGCGCTGAGAAGACCCCGTGATGAAAGGAAAACCGCTTCCGTCCCATGGGCCATTCGGCATTGCGGGAAACGGGCCGACTTCCGGCATCTGGATATCGTCCGGCCCGGTGAAGGCGAAGATCTGGGCCGGCCTCGATTCCACTGTGGCTGTTAAAGTCTGCTTCGCGCCATTGCGCCAGATCGTGAGGGCAAGTTTCGTCCCGGGCGCGGCATCCCCAACGGTGCGGATGAACTGTTCGATGGTTTCGACGCGGTGACCATCTACCTCGAGGATAATGTCATTCTCGCGAAGACCGGCCTTCGCCGCCGGGCTGTTTTCTTCAACTCGTTTAACTTCGACCCCGGAACTATCCTTTAGGTTGAGGGCACGGGCGCGTTCATCCGTCATTTCTCTCACGCCGACGCCGAGATAACCCCTTCGCGCAAACGACCGAATCGTGGTGGAGTGGGCTCTCGGAGCCGGCGGAGCGGCAGGCGCGGGCGCCGGAGGCTGCGCCCATGCCCCGACCGACATTAATGCCATTGATATCAGAATTCCCCTGGTTCGCCTGACCATCTTTGCCTTATCCCCTGTTACTTTCGCCTGAGCTGGATGCGGCCGCCGGCATCAACAATGCGGAGCAGCGGTCCGCCGCCATTAATGCGGCCGGTCGCCAGCACTGAAGAATAGCGCCGCACGATTCGAATCGCGGGAAACGCGGAAACGATGGAATGCCGGTCA
>Ga0308175_100002375_pt1 | contig 12880 bp, 13 predicted proteins | sample PhyCR1_3_FD_203893 | JGI IMG/M metagenome (GOLD analysis project Ga0308175, IMG submission 203893) | Soil microbial communities from UC Gill Tract Community Farm, Albany, California, United States - DLSLS.C.R1 | ecosystem: Environmental > Terrestrial > Soil > Agricultural land | place: USA...
TTGAAAGAGGGTAAGGTCTCGTACCGCCGTTCAACGAGTCTGACCCTCTTGAATTCCCTTGAATCACCGGGGATCGACTGATGTGCGCGCCCGGCCGCCCCCAAGGCTATGCCGGCCCGGAGACGCTTTTTCGGCGATGAGGGTCATAGCGAGGAGGGATGGCCCCGTCTCGGTACCGGCGTCATGCGGCTCGTCCGGCACGGCGATAGCTTCAGAGTGCCGCACACCCGCACGCGAGGAGACAGATGAAGGCCATCCTGCTGGTCGATCACGGCTCGAAGCGCACCGAAGCCAACGAGATGATGAACTGCATGGCGAATCTCGTGCAGACGATGGCCGGACCGGACGTCGTCGTGCGCTACGCACACATGGAGCTCGCCGAGCCGTCCATCGCGGCCGGGGTGGAGAGCTGCGTGCGAGCGGGGGGAACGGAGCTCGTGGTCTTTCCCTACATGCTCTCGCCGGGGAAGCATTCCACGGGCGACATCCCGCGCCTGGTCGCCGAGGCCACGCAGCCGTTCCCCGACCTCGCCGTCCGCGTGACGAGCGCGTTCGGCGTGCACGAGAAGCTCGCCGAGGTGATCCTCGGCCGTGCGGGATGCGCCGTCGTGCTCCCGATGTCGAGCGAGGAGGCGACGCGCTGCTGGCACTCGTCCCGTTCGGGCCATGCCTGCGGCGACGCCTGCCGCTGTCATCCGGAGAACGAGCCCGCGGCCACGCTACGGGAAGAAGCCCCGTCGCACTGATCTTTCCTTCACCGATCGGTTCATGACCGAGAGCACGACGGGAATGCGCCCCGCTCTGACGGAGCTCTCCGAGGACGAGCTCGCGTTCCGCGATGCGGTGGCGGAATTCGCCGCCGCGGAAGTGAAGCCGCGCGTCGACGAGATGGAGCGCGCCGGCCGCATCGATCCCGCGCTGGTCCGCCAGTACTTCGAGATGGGCTTGATGGGGATCGAGGTGCCGGAGCAGTACGGCGGTGCGCATGGCTCTCTCATGATGGTGGCGCTCGCGGTGGAGGAAGTCAGCAAGGTCGATCCCGCCGCGGCGATCATGATCGACGTGCAGAACACGCTGGTGAACTACCCGATCGCTCGGTACGGCAGCGACGCGCTCAAGGCGCGGTACCTGCCGCGCCTGACCTCCGGCACCGTCGGCGCGTACGCGCTGAGCGAGCCATCCTCGGGGTCCGACGCCTTCGGTCTCGCGACGCGGGCCGAGCGCCGCGGCGACGCCTGGATCCTCACCGGGCGGAAGTTGTGGATCACCAACGGCGCGGAAGCGGGCATCTACGTGTTGTTCGCCAACACCGAGCCGAGCCTCGGCTACAAGGGGATCACGGCGTTCGTCATCGAGCGCGAGATGTCGGGCTTCGCCGTCGGACGAAAGGAAGACAAGCTCGGGATCCGCGCGTCGAGCACGACGGAGCTGATCCTCGATGGCGTGGAGGTGCCGGCGGAGAACGTCCTCGGCCCGGTGGGTCAGGGCTACAAGATCGCGATCGAGACGCTGAACGAAGGACGGATCGGCATCGGGGCGCAGATGATCGGCGTGGCGCAGGGTGCGCTCGCGGCGGCGACGTCGTACGTGAAGGAACGACACCAGTTCGGCAAGCCGCTCGCCGAGTTCCAGGGGATCCAGTTTCAGCTCGCCCAGGCGCGCACGGAGACGGAAGCAGCGCGACTCATGGTGTACAACGCCGCGCGACTCAAGGACGCCGGACACGACATCGCGAACGAGGGCGCGATGGCGAAGCTGTTCGCGAGCCAGGTCGCCGAGCGCGTCACCTCGGTGTCCCTCGAGCTGTTCGGCGGCTACGGCTACACGAAGGATTACCCGGCCGAGAAGTTCTACCGCGACGCGAAGATCGGCGCGATCTACGAGGGGACGTCGAACATGCAGCTGCAGACCATCGCGAAGGCGATGCTGCGATAGGGGTGACGGCCACTCCCAGTAGCGAGTAGTGGGTACTTGGCGTCGGGACTACCACTCCCAGTAGCGAGTAGTGGGTAGTCGGTAGCGGGACTGGCATACTGAGCCCGAGGGAGTCGCCGTCGAGATCGCGAGCGGAAAGACGAACGGCCGTACTCGGTACCGTGTGCTCGGTACTCGGTACGGCCGTAAGCATTTCGAGCCAGAGAGCGCTGCCCGACTCCTGTGTGACCGGTCTGCCATTCTCGCTACCGAGTACCCACTACCCACTACTGGGAGTCGTCGTCGCTCAGTCCATCCCCTCCATCGTCGCAATCGAGCCGTCCGGATTGTAGCGGAGCTCCCGCACCTTCACGCTCCGGAGGTGCGTCTTCCCCTCGGACAGCGTCGAGTCGTGGTAGAACATCCACCACTTGCCCTTGTGCTCGAGGATGGAGTGGTGCGTCGTCCAGCCGACGACCGGCGTGAGGATGACGCCGCGATAGGTGAACGGGCCGTATGGGTTGTCGCCCGTGGCGTAGACGAGAAGATGCGTGTCGCCGGTGGAGTAGGAGAAGTAGTACGTGCCGCGATACTTGTGCATCCAGCTCGCTTCGAAGAAGCGGCGCTGCCTGTCCTGAAGGCCGATGGGCGCGCCGTGCTCGTCGAGGATGCGGATCTCGCGCACCGGTTCGGCGAAGTGCTTCATGTCGTCGCTCAGCCGCGCGACGCGCGGTCCCATCGGCCCCTCGTCCATCGGATCGCGCGGCACTGATCCGTCGTACGCGCCGGAGCGCCAGCGTTGAAGCTGTCCCCCCCACAGGCCGCCGAAGTACATGTAGTGCGCCCCGTCGTCGTCGCGGAAGACGCACGGGTCGATGCTGAAGCTGCCCGGAATCGGCTCGGACTCGGCGCGGAATGGACCCGAGGGCGACGTGCTCGTCGCGACGCCGATGCGGAAGACGTCGTCCCGGTCCTTGAGCGGGAAGTACAGGTAGTAGGTCCCGTCCTTGTACGCCGCGTCGTTCGACCAGAGCTGCCGCCCCGCCCACGGGATGTCCTCCACGCTGAGCGCCACGCCATGGTCGACGACCTCGCCTCCCACTTCGTCCATCGAGAGGACGTGGTAGTCGCGCATGTCGAAGTGGTCGCCTTCGTCGTTCTCGGGGACGCCCGCGTCGATGTCGTGCGACGGATAGACATAGATGCGACCCTCGAACACGTGGGCTCGGGGGTCGGCGGTGTACATGTGGGTGACGAGCGGCTGATTCGATGGCATTGGTGTCCGGGTCGGGGAGCGGGCGCTCGGGGAGAGAAGCTAACGGCCACTCCCGGTAGTGAGTAGCGAGTAGGTGGTAGCGGGATTGGCATACCAGCCACCGGAAGGCGTGGCCGGATCCCGACCCATTATGGCGTTCCAACCCTCGCCGTCCTGGCGTTGTCCCACAGGAGCACTGTTCACCTTCCGGAGTCTCCATGCGCCTCACTCGCACGCTGGCCACGCTCGCCCTCTTCGCGTCGCCCACCTTCGTTCACGCGCAAGGCAGCCAGGAGGAGCGGGACGCCGATTGGCTCGAGCGGTGCCGCTCGGGATGGGGCAGCGATGAACGCGGGCGGGCGTGCGAGGTGCGCGCCGTGCCGGTGAAGCTGAGCGGACGGTCGATCTCGATCGATGGAGAGCGGAACGGCGGCATTCGGGTCACCGGGTGGGACGGAGATACGGTCAAGGTCACCGCGCGAATCCAGGCGCAGGCGCGCACTGACGCCATCGCGCAGTCGATGCTGCCGAAGATTCGCGTCATCGCCGATGGGCGCGGGGTCCGCTCCGACGGGCCGTCCACGACCTACGACGACGAGGCGGGGTGGTCCGTGAGCTACGTGGTCTACGTGCCGCGCCGGTTCGACCTCGACCTCGAGGCGCACAACGGGTCGCTCGGCGTGAGCGGCGTCACCGGCAAGCTCGATCTCCGCACGGTGAACGGCTCACTCGCCGTGGCGGACATCGGCGGCGACGTGCGCGCCCACACCCAGAACGGCTCGCTCACCGTGCGCCTGGCCGGCAAGGCATGGGACGGCGCCGGACTCGACGCCGAGACGCGCAACGGCGCGGTGCGCCTCTCAGTCCCCGAGAGCTACGCTGCCTCGCTCGAGGTGGGAACGGTGAACGGCCCGATCCGCACCGACATCCCCGTCACGGTGTCAGGACGCATTTCGCGCGAGCTGAACATCCCGCTCGGCGGTGGTGGAAAGCCGATCCGCGTGCACACGACGAACGGCCCGGTGACGATCTCGCGGAACTGAGCGAGGTAGTGTTGAGATGAGGGAGGGCCTCGGGAGGCGCTCGCTTCCCGAGGCCGTTTCGCTTCCTCACAACCACTCGTGCAGATCCCGCGACTCGCAACGCTCGCGCGGGATGACAGCACTCACGCACGCACGCTACGGCTTCGCCTTCGTCGTCACGGAGATCACGGCACCGCGATCCGCCGCTCTCGGCGCGCCAGATGGGGCCGATGTCACCTCGAGCCCGCCCTTGTCGCGCGCCGCAAAGTCGAGACGCTCCTTGCCCTTGTAGATCTCGATTGCGGCGATGTCCTTCTCGTTCAGCGCGGCGAGCTGCGCTTCGGACGCCCGCTTTCCATCGATGAGGATGAGCGGTGCGGCCTCGCCCGACCGCAGCTTCATCCGCATCGGCGGAGGGGGCGCCACGACCTTCGACTGCTGAGTGCTGCTCGCGACGCGCATCCGCTCGGCGGCACGCTCGGCCGCGACGTGCGCGACCAGGTGCTCGCTCGAGGCGTCATCGGAGATCTTTGTCCGCATGACGGCAGATCCGGGAGCACCGCCGTCGCGGGAGAGCTCGAGCGAATCCGGAGTGCGGCGCGACATCCGCTCCGCAGACGTCACGAAGATCGTGTCGCGGCCCGTCGGGAGCTCGCTCTTCACGATCTCAATGCTCCCGATGTCCTTCGCTTCGATGGCGCGCGCGCGCTCGGCGCTCACCCGTGCGCCGTCGAGGAAGAAGTCCGTCCTGTCGTTTGCGGGGGTGCGCATGAACCCGGCTTCGGCCGCGGTCTTCTCGGCAGTCACGACGTCCATCTGCGCGATCTCCGCCTGCGTCGGGACTTTCGCCTCGCACGCCGCGAGCACGAGCAGCGTGCCGAGGCTACTCAGCAGCGCTCCGTACGCAAGCGCATGACGTTTCCGTGGTGCGTTCATCGCCAGGATCCTCCGCTCCAGGTGTGATGGTCCGTCCGCCAGCGCGAGTGCGCCGATGCGGATTCCTCCGTGGTGTGCCGCGACATCGATGAGCAGCGCACCGTAAGACTTCGCCGACTCGCCGGCGCGCAGCACGCGTGCGTCGCAATCGAGCTCGATGGCGAGTCGCAGCCGGTTGATCAATGCCCAGACGGCCGGATGCCACGGCAACGCGATCGCCACGAGCCATCCACTCGCGAGGAGCAGGTGATCGCGCGCGCGGAGATGCTCGCGCTCGTGGGCGAGGATGAGCCGCTGCTCCTCCGGCGTCCGCTCGAGCAGCGAGCGCGGGACGACGATCTCGGCGCGGAGCAGCCCGAGCACGGCGGGTCCGCTGTTCGGCGCCACGCGCACCGGCGTCCCGCACGCCAGCGACACCGGCCACCGACGCAGTGCGCGAGCGATGCGCACGTTCACTCCAACGAACAGGACAAGGAGCGCCGCGCTGCCCACGGCCCATACCGCGCCAAACCCGATCGCGAATGAACGCGGGACCTGCTGGGCGAGCAGGAGCAGCGTGGCCGTCGCCGCGCCATCGACGACCCGGTATGCCGTGCGCAGGCGAGCCATGGGATCGAACGCGTGGACGACCGCCGGAGGAGTGGCGGTTGCTCGCGCCGCTAGCGACGACGCGATCTGGCGCTGAGGCAGCTCCCGTCGAGGCGCGACCACTGCGAGAACGACCACGCCGGACAGTGCGCCGACCCAGACCCATCGTGTGGGGAGCCCGAAGCTGCGCATCGCGGAGGCGAGCAGCCGGGCGGCGAGGGCGATGAGCGCACCCACGAGCAGCAGATACACGATCCACGCCGGGGTCATGACTCCTCCTTCAACCGCTCGGCGAGGAGTCGGCGCATGCGCTCGAGCTCCTCGCGGCCGAGCTTCTTGTCGGACACGAACTGGGCGAACATGCGCTCGGCGGAACCGTGGAAGATCGCGTCGCGAATCCGGGCGAGGGCGCTGCCGCCCGCGCGCTCGGCGCCGACAGTCGGGAAGTAGCGGTAGGCCCGCCCTTCCGGCTCATGTCGGACGTACCCTTTCTCTTCCAGCGTCTGGAGCGCGGACAGGACGGAGGTGTAGGCGAGCTCCTCTTCGATGCCATCGCGGACCTCGGCCACGGTGGCCGAGCCGAGACGCCAGAGGATGCTCATCACTTCGAGCTCGCGCGGCGGGAAATAGATGTCGTTCACGGGGCCTCTCTACTGGTTCTTCCGTAGTATGCGGCGGCAAAATTTCTTTGTCAACTGGTTTTTCCGTAGAAGACGTCATAGGCCTGGGTTCTGGGATCGGACCCGAGGGCGCAGCCGTCCGGCTCTGACGCCTTCGTCGCCGTGGACTGGCCGGTCCCAACTCCGACCCCGTCTACTCCGACCCCGTCTACTCCGACCCCACTGACTCTGACCCCGAGGGGGGAGGCGTCGGACCGCCGACGGCGGCGGAGGGGTAGTAGCTTCAGAGCGCGCCCGCCCGGGCGCGCCCTTCCACACTCTCGCTCGAGAACTCTTCGATGACCCATAGCAACGGGGCGCTCGTCGTCGTCGCGCTCGTGCTCGCCGCGGCGCCGCTGGCCGCCCAGGGAACGTCGGCCGCGGCGCCCGCGGCCCCGTCGAGCGCGCCCTCGCCGGCGGTGTCCGCCACGACCGCGACCCGCCCGGCAGCTCCCTTCGCCAGGATCACCTACGACCGCACGGGTGTCGGCGACACGTCGTTGTTCGCGCCGCTGGAGCTGACGGCGCCCAACGTCTATCGCTCGGCCTCGGGCGCGCCGGGACCGAAGTACTGGCAGAACCGCGCCGACTACGACATCAAGGCGTCGCTCGACACGACGGCGAAGACGCTCACCGGCTCGCTCCGGATGCGCTACACGAACAATTCGCCCGACACGCTCCGCTTCATCTGGATGCAGGTCGAGCAGAATGCGTTCAAGGACAAGTCGCTCAACTCGTACATCTTCCCGCAGGACTCGCGGTTCGGCGCGCGGGGCTTCGAGGGTGGCGACGTGATCGAGCGGTTCGATCAGGTCCTGACCGGCAACCGCCGGGTCGCCGTCAAGCGGCGCCCGAACGAGACGGTGATGAAGGTCGATCTCGCCGAGCCGCTCGCGCCCGGCCACGTCGCCAACTTCGACGTCGCGTGGCACTTCCTGATTCCCGAGCACGGCGCCGATCGCATGGGACGCGAAGGCTCACTCTACGAGCTGGCGCAGTGGTACCCGCGCGTCAACGTGTACGACGATGTGCGTGGGTGGAACACGGACCCGTATCTCGGCCAGGGTGAGTTCTACCTGGAGTACGGCGACTACACGGTCGACATCACCGTGCCTTCCGGTTTCATCGTCGCCAGCACGGGCACGCTGACGAACCCGACGGCCGTGCTCACGCCGACGCAGATCTCCCGGCTGGCGCAGGCGTCGAAGTCGGCCACGCCGGTGAACATCGTCACGCTCGACGAGATTCGCTCCGGCGCTGCTCGACCGAAGTCGCGCGGTGCGACGCTCACGTGGAAGTTCACGGCGAAGAACGTGCGCGACGTCGCCTGGGCCGCGTCGCCGGAATACATCTGGGACGCCAGCTCGTGGAACGGCATCCTCGCGCAGGCCTACTATCGCCCGAGCGCGGTCGATCCATGGAAGGACGCGGCGGACCAGACGCGCATGTCGATCGAGGAGTACTCCACGCGATGGTTCAAGTATCCGTGGCCGCAGATGAGCGCCGTCGAGGGGCCGATCAGCGGGATGGAGTATCCGATGCTCGTCATGGAGGCGAAGAGCGACGACAAGTACGACCTGTACAACGTCGTCACGCACGAGATCGGCCATAACTGGTTCCCGATGCTCGTCGGCTCCAATGAGCGCGTCTACATGTGGCAGGACGAAGGGTTCAACACGTTCATCAACACGTTCAGCGAAGGACGCCGCTATCCGGAGAAGGGTGACCAGATGGCGCGTGCGGCCGGCGAGCGGCAGTACGTCGAGGCGGCGATGAAGGCGAACGCCGACAAGCCGATCGACATCAACCCCGACCGCATCGATCCGCGCATCCTCGGCCTTGCCGCGTACGTGAAGCCGAGCGTGGGGCTGCAGCTGCTTCGGCAGGAGATCATGGGCCCCGAGGCGTTCGACGACGCCTTCCGCACGTACATCCAGCGCTGGGCGTACAAGCACCCCACGCCGACGGACTTCTACCGCACGATGGAGGACGCGGGCGGCAAGCGGCTGGACTGGTTCTGGCGCGAATGGTTCAAGGAGAATCCGCACTTCGACCAGGCGATCGATACCGTGGCGACCCAGCAGCGGGGCGACGTGGAGCATGTCGTCGTCGCGTACGGCAATCGCGCGCGCGGCGTGCTGCCGATCCATGCCCTGTTCACCTTCAGCGACGGCTCGACGGAGAAGTACGATTATCCCGCCGAGGTGTGGAGCACGAACACGACGCACTACCTGCGCGAGTATGACTTCCGTGGCAAGACGCTGCGCAAGATCGAGCTCGATCCCGACAACCGGCTCGTCGATCTGGACCGCTCGAACAACGCCTGGCCCAGCTCGGCAGGGAGTGGACCGAAGCCGTAGGGCGTGACGCCGAGGCCGTTCGCAGAGTGAGTTGAGATGGGCGGTCCCGCGGGGCCGCCCATCTTGTAATTGCGACGAGTCGCAGCTCCGGTCGGAGTACCATCCGTTCAGCGAGACCGCGCGACACTTTTACACCAGCCTGCTTGGCAACATATTTGCGCCAAGTGTTACTTGCAGGTGCGGCAAGCGGTTGCAGCGATCGCGGCCGCAGTCGATGCAGCGAAGGCACCATCAGTACCGCCCACGTACCGCACGTCTTCGACACACGGACCCGCAGCGGAAGCCCAAATGCGAAGCCGTTATCGATCACGAAGAACGGTTCGACATCAGCGCGTCAGACGTGCGCCGTCGTCGCGAGAGCAGAAACACGGTGTCGCGAATGGTGAGATCGCATGACTGACGAGCGACGATTCGAGGAGTTGCTCGCCGAGTTCACTCGAGTGGGGGTGGACCTAGACAGCTTTCCCGCCGGCATCGGTGTTCACCGCGACGACGCGCTGCGCATCCTCCGTTCGCTCCCCGACGGTGCGGGTCCCGCGGCCTTCCTGAGCCGCGTACGACTGGAGCAGCACAGCTCCGCACGGAACGGCGGCGGCGACGCGTTCTCCGCGACCGGCACCTGACCCGCTCTCTTCTTTGCTAGCTCCCCTGCGCTGCGGCCAACCGGCTTGCGTGCGCGTCGAGCTCCGCCACCAGTTCGGCGCCGAAGTAGAACTCGAGCTCCGCGCGCGCCATGGCATACGCCGTGGGCCCCTCGCCGGCGCACACGAGTGATGCGTCGTGCAACTCGTCGGAGCAGAGGAGCGCTCCGTCGCCGAACGTGACGGGAAAGAGCGCGCTCACCATCGGCTTGAGCAGGTGGTAATCCTCGCCGCGGGCGAGGAGCGCGCCGTGGATGAGGCAACCGCGCCCGTCGCGGCGGAGGAAGACGCAAGCGCCGTTCACGATGGCCGTGCGCGTCGCGAATCCGCCGGGAAAGTCGGAATCCTCTTCGAGCGCGGGGACGAACCAGTGCGCGCGCCCGATCTGCACGAGCGGCTCGAGGTCTCCGGCGCGCGCCAGGATGCGATCACGCTCGACGACCGAGACGTCGACGCCGTGCGTGCAGCAGGCGTCGCCACAGAAGGAGCAGCGCAGGCAGTGGCCGAAGTAGCGCCGAGTGAAGATCAGATCGTCCACCTCGTGGACGACGGGCGCGCCGTCGCGAGCGGCGAACGCGCGGGAGAGCGCGAGGAGCGTCAGGCGGCGCTCGGGTCCGCGGAGCCGTCGGCCGGCTCCGTCGGCTCGGCGCCGTCGCCACGCCGCGAGCCGCGCCGACGGCCGCGGCCGCGACGCTTGCCGGCTGGGCGCGGGGTCGTGACGCCCGCCTCGATCGCCGGCGCGCGGCGCGTGACGGACTGCCGACACGCCTCCAGCACCGCCTCGAGCGCTTCGATGCCGTCGTCGGTCGCTTCGAGGAAGAGATCGTGGACGACCGACTCCGCGCGCTCGAGCTGCTTCACGAGTGCGAGAGCCATGGCTCGGCTCGGCATCGTGCCGCACAGCTTCGCGTCGATGCGATTGCCGGCCGGCCGGCGGAACACCGTGACCGCGCCCTGCTTCCCCGGCTGGAGGAAGTACGGCGACTTGGAGGCGGCAACGCGCTTCTTCGACGGGCGGCGCTTCTTCTCGGTCATGCAGCGAGCGTGGTCATGTGCACGGTGAAACGTATGCCGGGGGCTCGCGGCGCGGGAGGTCCGGAAACGCTACCCTCGCGTGTCGCCAGCGAGCCCGCATAGCTTGGAGAGGACGCAGCGGACACTCAACAGTCACGGCGCAATGACCGCACCCACGACCTCATCCGAGCAGGACCTCCGTTACCCGATCGGGAAGGCGGACACGACGTCCCCGCTGGCCGCCGGCGAGCGCGCCCAGAAGATCGATTCGATCGCCGCGCTGCCGGCGCAACTGCGAAAGGCCGTCGCCGGGCTGAGCGACGCACAGCTCGACACGCCGTATCGTCCCGGAGGCTGGACGGTCCGCCAGCTCGTGCACCACGTGGCGGACAGCCACATGAACGCCTTCATCCGGTTCCGGCTCGGCTTCACGGAAGACAACCCGACGATCAAGCCGTACGACGAGAAGGCGTGGACCGAGCTGCCGGACAACCGGCATCTGCCGGTGCAGGTGTCGCTTCAGCTCCTCGATTCTCTGCACGAGCGCATGGTGCACATGCTCCGTAGCGTGCCGCCGTCGAGCTTCCGGCGGTCGATCCATCACCCCGAGAACGGGCCGATGACGCTCGATGCCGTGGTGAGCATGTACGCGTGGCACGGGCAGCATCACACCGCGCACGTGACCGCGCTGCGCCAACGCCAGGGCTGGAATTGACGGAGCAATTCCGACGGGCGTGCGCGACGAGCCTCGCCGCGGTGGTCGCGCTGTCGGGCGGGTGTCGTGGCGGCGAGCGCGCGCCGGCCGCGGATTCTTCGAGGACGCAGGCCGCCGCGCCCGCGGCGACGGCGACGGCGACGGCGAGCGGGACGAGGCCGGCGTGCGAGCGCACGGGGCACTGGATTCCCTGTCAGGTGCGCCAGCGCCTGGAGCGATCCGGGCTCGCACCGCGCGACACGAGCGCGGGCGACCAGCCCGCACTCGGCCCCGCGCCCACGGTGTTCCGCGTCGGGAAGGGGAGCCTGGCCGTCTACCTGTTCACTGACTCGACGACGCGCGCTCGCGCCGCCACGAAGCTCGACACGGTGACGTTCGTGAATTGGGATCGACCGCTCACGATACTGTCGCGCGCCACAGTCATCCAGAACGACAACCTGCTCGCGCTGCTCTACAGCAAGAACGAGCAGCAGCGCGAGCGCGTCTCGGACGCGTTGACAGCGGGGGCGCCGCAGCCGTGAGTGCCGCGATGCGGGGATGCGGGGATGCGAATGACGACGGCGAGGGGGCATGACGAGACGTAACGTGCGACTGGTGGTAGGAGTGGGGCTCGCGCTGCTCAGCGTCGCGTGCGGGGTGAGCGAGGATCAGGAAGTGCAGCTGGGACGGCAGAACGCCGCGCAGATCAACTCGCAGATCCCGCTCGTCCACGATCCGATCGTCACGAACTACGTGCGCGATCTCGGGCTGTCGATCGCGCGCACGACGCCGCGCGCCGATCTGGATTGGCAGTTCTTCGTCGTCAACAGCCGCGAGGTGAATGCGTTCGCGCTGCCGGGTGGGTTCATCTACGTGAACCGGGGGCTGATCGAGCGCGCGCAGAATCTCGACGAGCTCGCGGGGGCGCTCGGCCACGAGATCGGCCACGTCGTGCGCCGGCACTCCGTGCAGCAGATGGAGAAGCAGACGGGGGCGAATGTCGCGGTGGGACTCGGCTGCACGCTCACGCGGCTCTGCAACAGCGACGTGGCGCGAGCGGCGATCCAGGTGGGTGGCGCGGCGCTGTTCGCGCGCTACAGCCGGCAGGACGAAGCCGAAGCCGACTCGGAGGCGGTGCTGAACGTGATCGCCGCCGGGATCGATCCACACGGGATCCCTGTCCTGTTCCGGCGGCTCATCGAGGAGCGGCGCACCGCTCCGCTCCGCATCGCGGCGTTCTTCGCCTCGCATCCGCTCGAGGAGGACCGGGTCGTCGCGACCGAGCGCGAGATCGCGGCGCTCGACCCGCGGCAGCTCGAGGGATTGCGTCTCGACGACCCGAGCTACCAGGCGTTCCGCGCGCATCTGGAGTCTCTGCCGGCGCCACCGGAGCCGCGGGCACAGGACCAGATCTCGCCGGATCAGCTGCGTCGGCAGCAGTGATCCGCGTTCCGTCGTTCCGCGGAGTGTGAATCGCTACGGGCCGGCGATCTGCTCCGGGGCGGGGTTCGGAGTCTGGCGCGCGACGGGGCCGGAGCGGCGTGGAGGCGGAGGCATCGTCACGCCGCCGGACACGATGAAGGCCATGACGTCAGCGCTCTCGGCGTCGAGTGGCTCGACGGCGCTCGTCGGAAAGATCAGCAGCGATCCGGCGAAGTTGTACGACTGCGGGAGATAGACCGCCACGTGCTCGTGCATCCCCATGGAGTCGAGCGTTTCCTGCGTGACGAAGCCGATCGCGCGCGCCTGGCCGCCGAAGAACGGCGAGACGACGACGGGCTTGTCGAAGCGACGCTT
>Ga0308175_100002376_pt1 | contig 12879 bp, 10 predicted proteins | sample PhyCR1_3_FD_203893 | JGI IMG/M metagenome (GOLD analysis project Ga0308175, IMG submission 203893) | Soil microbial communities from UC Gill Tract Community Farm, Albany, California, United States - DLSLS.C.R1 | ecosystem: Environmental > Terrestrial > Soil > Agricultural land | place: USA...
CAGGAGGTGCTTCTGGTGATGGACGGCGTGTCGGCCCCCCGGGGTCCGATCTCGGTGGCCATCAACATCGACGTGTCGGGCACCGTCCCGTTCCACATCTACTACCTGGCGGCGGCGGGCAACGAGAACGGCGAGGTGGTCGTGTCGCATTTCCGCCGGGTGTGCGTGACCTCGGGCGACGGCCACCTGCGCCGCCACCGGCTGGCCCGGGCGCAAGATTCCGCCAGGCTCTCCACTCTCCCGGCGAACCGTTCCATGCCGCCCGGCGTGGTGATCCCGGAGCTCGGCTACGCGGATGTGCACGAGGCGGCCGCATGGCTCTGCCGCGCGTTCGGCTTCGTGGAGCGGCTGCGGATCGGCGACCATCGGGTCCAGCTCTCCTTCGGCGCCGGGTCCATGGTCGTGACGGAAGGCGCGCAAGCCGCGCCGGAAGGCGGTTTGACCCACTCCGTCCTGGTGCGGGTGGCGGACGCCGACGCCCACTGCGAGCGCGCCCGGCAGGCCGGCGCGGTGATCGTCCGTCTACCCACCGACTACCCCTTTGGCGAGAGGCAGTACACCGCGGAGGATCCCGGGGGGCACCGGTGGACGTTCTCGCAGACGATCGCGGACGTCGATCCGGCCTCCTGGGGCGGCACGCTCCTGGAGTAGAGGGAGCTTTCGAAGCGCTCGGGTCGTCGCACGGCTTCCTGATCGAGATGGTCGAGGAGTAGACTTCCGCGCCATGAGCCCCATGACCCGCCGTGAGCTCCTCGGTGCCACCGCCGCCTCGGCGGCCACCCTCGCGTTCCCCCAGATCCTGCGCTCCGCCACGGCCAGCGCCGATCTCGACGCCATCCAGGCCGAGATCGTGAAGCGCCACGCGGAGGGCGTCGCGCGTCTCCAGGAATGGGTGCGCCTGCCTTCGATCGCCGCCGAGGGGCGGGGGACGGAGGAGGGGTGCGCGCTGATGATGCGCCTGGCCAGGGAGGCCGGATTCCAGCAGGTCGCCCGCGTCCCCACCGACGGCAAGCCCGGCGTCTTCGCCACGCTGGACGCCGGCGCGCCGCGGACGGTCGGCCTCTACTTCATGTACGACGTCAAGCAGGCCGATCCCGCCGAGTGGTCCTCGCCGCCGTTCGCGGCGGCGCTGGTCGACAAGCCCGGCTTTGGCAAGGTTTTGGTCGGCCGCGGCGCGGTGAACCAGAAGGGGCCGGAGTCCGCGTTCCTGGCCGCGCTCCACGCCATCCACGGCGCCGGGAAGAGGTGCCCGGTCAACCTCGTGCTGGTGGCGGAGGGGGAGGAGGAGATCGGCTCGCCGCACTTCCCGCAGGTGGTGCGGCGGCCCGAGGTGATCGCCGCGCTCAAGCGCTGCACGGGCGTCTTCATGCCCGCGGCGTCGCAGGACCCGGACGGTACGGTGACCGTGTCGCTGGGCGCCAAGGGGGTGGTCGAGCTGGAGCTGGTGTCGAGCGGTGAGAAGTGGGGACGGGGCCCGAAGAAGGACGTCCACTCGAGCAACCGGGCGCGGCTGGACAGCCCGGCGTTCCATCTCGTGCAGGCGCTCGCCACGCTGGTCAACGCCGACGGCGACCCGGCGATCGACGGCTTCGCCGACGCCGTCCGCCTGCCGACGGCGGCCCAGCGCGCCATGCTCGACACGGCGGCGGCGCGTCTCGACGAGGCCACCGCCAAGCGCCTGCTGTCCACGGACCGCTGGGCCCACGACCTCCCCTGGCGCGCCTCGCTGGAGCGCTTCCTGTTCACCCCCACGGTGAACATCGAGGGGCTGGTGGCCGGCTACACCGGGCCGGGCGGCAAGACCGTGCTGCCGCACCGCGCGGTCGCCAAGCTCGACCTCCGCTTGGTGCCGGACATGACCTTCGACGGGGCCGTCAAGGCGCTCCGTGCGCATCTGGCCAAGCGGGGCTTCGGAGACATCGAGATCAACCCGAGCGGCGGCTACGATCCCACCGACACGCCGGCGGACGCGCCGCTGATCCGCTCCCAGATGGCGGTCTACCGCCGCGCGCACCTCGACCCGATCCTCTGGCCGCGCAACGCGGGCTCCTATCCAGGGTTCGTGTTCACCGGCGAGCCGCTCAAGCTTCCGGCGGGGCACTTCGGCCTCGGCCACGGCAGCGGCGCGCACGCCCCCGACGAATATTTCGTGATCGAATCGTCCAATCCCAAGGTGATGGGCTTCGACGGCGCGGTGCGCTCGTTCGTCGATTACCTCTACGAGTTGGCAGGGTGATCCCATGTCGATGATCGCCAACGTCGTCGTCGCCCTCGTCGCGCTCCTGCACCTCTACTTTCTGATGCTCGAAATGTTTCTCTGGGACAAGCCGGCCGGCCTGCGCGCCTTCGGGCAGACGCTGGAGGCGGCGCGGGCCTCCAAGGTCCTGGCCGCCAACCAGGGGCTCTACAACGGCTTCCTGGCGGCCGGCCTGATCTGGGGGCTCCTTCTCGGCGAGGCCGGTCTCAGCGTGAAGGTGTTCTTTCTGAGCTGTGTCCTGATCGCCGGCCTCTACGGCGCGGCGACCGCCAGCCGCAAGATCCTGTTCATCCAGGCGATCCCGGCGGCGGTCGGGTTGGCGCTGGTGCTGCTGTCCTGAGACGGTTTTCGGCTCCTCGAGGTAGGGAACGATTGCAGCAATCCCCAAGGTGCTTGAATCCTGGTATGCTCTTGATCTCAAGCGATCGCCCTTTCAACGCATCCCGCCTTCCCGAAGGGAGCGCTCGCGGTCAGGAGAGATTTCATGCGGGTCTTGCTGATCTATCCTGCGCTTCCGGATGGTTTTTGGGCGTTCTCCTGGGTGTTCCGCCACGTCATTACCGGCCGGCGGGCCGTGAATCCGCCGATCGGTCTAGCCACCATCGCGGCGCTCACGCCTCCCGACTGGGAGGTCCGCTTGGTCGACGAGAACATCGAGCCCATCGATTTCGCGGCGGACGCGGACATCGTGGCGGTGGGGGGCATGTCGGTTCAGCACCAGCGCCAGATCGAGATTCTCAAGGAGTTTCGCCGGCGGGGCCGGTATGTGGTGGCGGGCGGCAGCTTCGTCACCCTCTGCCCGGAGCACTATCAGGGTTGCGCCGACACCCTGATCGCCGGTGAGGCCGAGAGGGTCTGGCCGCGGTTTTGCGCCGACTTCGCGGCCGGCCGGGCGCTGCCCCTGTACACCGAGGAGGGGGAGATCGCGCTCGCCGAGTCGCCGACGCCGCGCCACGATCTGCTCCAGTGGGACCGCTATCTGGCCGGCGCGATCCAATTCTCCCGCGGCTGCCCGTTCCGTTGCGAGTTCTGCGACATCATCGTCATGTTCGGCCGCAAGCCGCGGCTCAAGAGCCTGGCACAGATCGAGGCCGAGCTTGACGGGATGCGCGCCCACGGCGTACGCAACATCGTCTTCGTCGACGATAATCTGATCGGACATCCGGCCGAATGCCGGAAGCTGCTGCAGTTCTTGATCGATTATCAGCGCCGGCACCGGTACCGTTTCGTGTTCGGGGCGGAGGCGACGATCAATGTCGCCGCCCATCCCGAGCTGCTGGCTCTGCTGCGCGCCGCCAACTTCGCCTGGCTGTTCATCGGGATCGAGAGCCCGGACGCGGAGGCTCTGCAGGAGACCCGCAAGGTGCAGAACCTCCGCAACGATCTGTTGCAGTCGATCCGCACGATCTACTCCCACGGCATCGACGTGTTCGGGGGCTTTATCGTCGGCTTCGACGCGGACGACGATTCGATCTTCGACCGCCAGCTTCGCTTCATCGTCGACGCCGGGGTGATCATCGCCATGGTGGGCATGCTGATGGCGCCGCCGCGCACCCCGCTCTACGAGCGCCTGCGGCGGGACGGCCGGCTGGCGGCGGCGGAGCTCGACGGCGACACTCTGATCAATGCCGGCCTCTCCACCAATATCATTCCGCTGCAGATGACCAGGGAGCAGCTCTTCGCCGGCACAGCCGACCTGCACCGGCGTCTGCTGGACGACCGCAACATCTATCTCCGGCTGCTGAACAAGCTGCGCTATCTTGGGCCGGCTCCCAACTATGCCTTCGAGGTCCGCGAATGGTGGTCGATCCTCCGGGGCCTGATCGTCCATGGCGTCCTGCGGGGCGGCCCGCGGCGCTGTTTCTATTTCGCCGCCTCCTTTGCCTACGCTCTGCGGCGTCCTCTCCTGTTCGGCCGGACGATGCGGACCCTGATCGCCAACTGGAGCTACGCCCTCTCCCTGAAGGACTACGCGGAGAGGCGGCTGGCGCGGGCCGAGCCCGCGGCGCCGTCCGGCCCGGCGTCCCGGCCGCTGCCGGCCGCGGCGGTCGCGGAAGGGGCATGACCGACGTCGACGCCGTCGTGGTCGGTGGCGGGGTGGCCGGCCTCTTCGCCGCCCTGCGGCTGGCGCAGGCCGGCGCGAAGACCGCGCTGCTGGAGCAGAACCATCAACTGGGCGGGCTGGCGGCCGGCATCCGGCGAAAAGGTTTCTATTTCGACGCCGGCTGCCAGTCGGTCATCGACGCGGGCATCCTGTTCCCGCTCCTCGAGCGGCTGGGCGTCCGGGACGACCGGTGGCGGCGGGCCCGCTTCCGCGTGGTGGCCGAGCGCGGCGGCTACGACTTCGTGGCCGACGGTCTGGAAGCGGTGCGCGAGGCCCTCGCCGCGGGCGATCCGGGAGCGGCGCCGGCGCTCGATCGGGTCTTTCGCCGGCATCGGAAGGCGGCGGGCGCCATCGAGGCGATCCGCCGGCGCGGGCTCCCCCACGTCCGCGCCGACGCCGGCGCCGTCCGGGAGCTCTGCCGCCTGTTTCCCGAGCTGGGCGGCCATCTGTGGTCGCTGCGCTCCAGCTTCCGGGAGCGCTACGAGGATTTCTACGCCCGCGAGCTCCCCCCGGGTCCCGCGCGCGACCTGTTGACCAGGCTCGGTTATCCAGGCATGAGCGCCTTTTTCGCCGGGGCCGTCTGGCACTGCTGGAGTCACGACTACTGGTACCCCGAGGGAGGTCTGCAGGCCTGGCTGGAGAGCCTGGGCGCCCGGTTCAGGGCGGCGGGAGGCACCCTCGTCTTCAAGCGCCGCGTCGTCCGGCTGCGGCGCGACGGGAGGCGCTGCGTCGGGATCGATCTGGCGGACGGCACCTCGATCGGCGCCCGGGCGGTCGTGCTGGCGGTCGATCTGATGCAGGCTCTGGGGGAGCTGCTGTCTCCGGATTGGATGACGTGGCGGCGGCAGCGGCACCTGGAGGCTGCCCAGACCGCGCCGTTGACGACGCCGCTGCTGGCCTGCTACGTCGGGCTCTCCTGGCCGGCGGAGGAGCTGCGCCGCCGGATGGGCGCCGCGCACCTCTTCCACATCCCGGCCGGCGCGTCGTCGCTGCCCGGTCCGGAGGCCGACGGCCATCGGCGCTGCTGGATCCAGGTCGCCGGCCACGCGGCTTTCGAGAGCGGCGAGGCGAAATCCAGCCTGGTCGTGCAGTGCTTCACCGATCCGTCCTGGCAGAACCGCTACGGGGTCGGCGACCGGCCCGCGCTGCCGCGTCCGCCGGCCTACCAGGCGTTGACGGAGCGGCTGCGCGGCGATCTGCTCGCGCTGCTCGATCAGGCTCTGCCCGGCGCCGCGGCGGCGACGGTCTACGCCGATGTCGGAACGCCGCTGTCGACGGAGCGGTTCACCCGGTCGCCGCTGGGGTCGTCGGCCGGCTTCAGTTGGTATCTTCCCGAGGTGCCGTGGTCCGTCCTGGGCTGCCGGCGGGGGATTCCCGGCCTATACACCTGTGGTCAGACGACGATCTGGCCTGGCAGCATCGCCCTCTCCGGCCTGTCCGGCAAGATCGCCGCGGATGCGGCGGTCCGGGACCTCGGCCGGCGCGCCTGAGCACGCCCCGACTCCCGGTGGCAGCGGTGTCACCCGCCAGGAGACCCGGCATCCCCTTGCCGCCAGGGACGGCCGCGTCCGCAGATAGGCCCGCCGGTAGCGGAACCAGGGGATCCGCGGCCAGATGTGATGGATCAGATGAAAATTCTGGTTCAGGTGGACGGCCGCCGCCAGCCAGCCGCCGTAGGCTCGCGCGCTGTACAGGCGCTCGGTGCTGTCGTGCGGATAGTGGGGCAGATAATCGAACGTGTAGACCAGGAAGTGGAGGGTCAGGAACAGCGGCCCGACCCAGAGCACCAGGAGCTCCCGCAGCCATCCGCCGGCGATGGCCGCCGCCAGGATGCCCACATAGAAGGCGTCGCAGGCCACGACCTCGGCGCATTCCGCCCGCGACCCCCACAGCCGCCGGCGGAAGTAGTTGTAGTGGTAGCTCGCATAGACGGCCATCCCGCCGAGGAAGGGGGCCAGCAGGGGCGGCAGCCCGGCCGTCACGGCATCCGGATCCCGGTCGTGATCGTTCGCATGGGCGTGGTGGCGCAGGTGAATGGAGCGGAAGAAGGGATAGGTGAAGGTGAGGAGAAAGCCGGCCACCGTGCCGAGGAACCTGGCCGCCCTTGGCCGCCGGTGGGCGACGCCATGTACGGCATCGTGCAGGACCGTGAAGCCGAGATAGAGGCCGAGCGCGTCGAGCGCGATCACGGCGGCGGCGGGAAGGCCCAGGAAGTAGCCGCATCCGCCGGCGGCGCAGGTCAGCAGGGCGGCGAGAAACAGCAACACGGTCGGATTCCGGAACAGATCGGCGGTGGCGGGCCCGAAGCAGTCTCTGCCAGGCGCCGGTATGGAAGCCAAGCCCGTTTCGGATCTCTCCACCGCTGTTCCAGCCTTCGGCTGCATGTCGGGTCCCGTAGTCTTTCAAGGTAAGGGAAGATCATGCAGGCGTCAAGTGAAACCTGGATGCCGCGGGGCGGGAAGTGGCCGCCGATCGTCTGCTACCCAAAAAACCTGTTGCCCCCCGGTCAGCGCCGCGGGTCCAAGATGAGGCTCACGGGGTCACCAACGCGGAGGGTTCCGGTTTGCACCACCGTTCCATAGACGCCCGCGTGGTTCTTGTTCAGCCGGACGACGGTCTTCAGCACCCGCTTGTCTTGTATGCCCGTGTCCGGATCGAGATTGAGCATCACACATCGCTCGTCGCGCACCGTGACGCTCACGGCCGGCCTGGGATCGCGGTTGCCGAACACCAGGGTCCCGCCAACCCACCCATCCTCCAGAAACGTCTCGCGGTCGCGAGTCTCAAGAAAAATGTTGGCTCGGAAGCGTCTGCGATCGAGGCTCACTCCCGCCTCGCCACCGATGCCCGCAATGGTCGCCAGGCTGATCACCGAGACCGGGGCGTTATCGAAGATCCCGTGCTTGAGCTGCATCAATTCCACTCCGCTCCCAAAACGCCCGGCGATCTCGTTCTGGAGCTCCGCGCCGCGAAGCTCGACGAGCGTTCCGGCCGGTGTGCGTACATGGGTTGGCAGGAGCTCGCCTGAGCTCTCGTCGCGGCCGGCAGGGTGGTACAGAATGAGCTCATGGGCGCGGCCCGCGGTAAGCCACGGAAAGCCGCCGTCATCTCCCAGACGCCGGAAGGCGAAGCGCCGGTCGCCATCGAGCCCGTGCCACCCGAGAAACGCCGACTCCGTCACGGTACCGGCCATCGACTTGACGGGATACCGCACAAGCTCGCGAACATGCCCGATCTCAATCACCATACAGTCACTCTACATCACGTCGCGGCGCCGGCGGCGGGGCAGCCCAGCCCCCAGAAGTCCCTGGCCCACCTCCTCCCCTCCCCGGCACCTGACTTCCCATGCTCCGCCCAGCCGCAGGCCCTCCAGCTCCTTTTGCGCCTATCTTGAAATACAGAAAAGACCCGTTTACCCCCCTCGCAAACCCAAGCGGTTCTAGGGCGAATAAGTTTTGGGGGTGTTTTTACGTCTTCAGAGGGTATATGAGAAAACCACGCTACGTCCCCCAGCCTCGTACCCTCGTCTCCATCACCAACCGCACCATCCAGGGGCGCTATCTCCTCACGCCTGGACCCTCGTTCAACGACCTCTTCCTGGGAATCCTCGGCAGGACCCAACGGCGCCATGAGATGGACATCGCGGCCGTCTCGGTGCTGTCGAACCACTTCCACCTCCTCCTGATCGTCGACGACGCGGAAGAGGTCGCCGGCTTCATGCGGGACCTCCAGTCCAAGCTGGCCTGTGAGGTCAACCGGCTGACCGGCTGGAGAGGACCGGTCTTCGAGCACCGCTACAACATGACCGTCGTCACCGGCGAAGAGCCCGCCCAGGCCGAGCGCCTGAAGTACGTCCTGGCCAACGGCGTCAAGGAGAACCTGGTGGAACGGGTATGCCAGTGGCCCGGCGTGCATTCCGCCGAGGCCCTGATCCACGGCAGGCCTCTCGAAGGGCACTGGTTCGACCGGACCCGGCAGTATGCGGCGAGGAATCAAGGTGAAGAGCTCAGCCGCGAGGAGTACGTCTTCGCCGAGTCGGTCGTGCTCTCGCCGATCCCCTGCTGGGCGCATCTGCCCGCCGACCGTTACCGCGAGCGGATGAAAAACCTGGTCGAGGAGGTGGATGCGGAGGCCGCCCGGGCTCGGCAGCAATCGGGCGCCCACGTCCTTGGCGTCGAGGCGATCCTGGCCCAGGATCCGCAGTTCCGGCCGTCCTCGGTGGCCCGTTCCCCGGCGCCGCTCGTCCATGCGGCGACGAAAGCGGCTCGTAAGATGTTCTATGAGATCTACGCGGAGTTTGTGAGCGCGTTCCGGGCAGCGGCCGAGGCTCTCCGGCAAGGTCGGCGTGACGTGCCCTTCCCCGCCGGCAGCTTCCCGCCCGCGCTGCCCTTCGTGCCGAGCTGATCGCGGCAGGCGGGCTCTTTGACAGCATCAGCGTCCGCCGGAGGCGACTCGGAGGAGCGCCGAAGCTCGCCTTACCAGAGGTGTATCTTGAAAGCCCCCCGAACGCGTACAGAGGCCTGGATTCCGTTCAAGATTGCCAGGATTCGCCTTGGGCAGAGCTATGGTCAGCGCGCGAGTCCCCTCCAACTCCTCCACAAGTCCCAGGCACCTAGTCGCCGGCAGAAACGTTGTTGTTGAGCCATCCTATCCGTTTTCGTGGCTCGCGAAGCGCGATCTCATCCCCAAGGGTGACCTTCAACGAGCCGCAGGTCGAAGCGAGGAATCTACGCCGGAGCAACAGAAGCTACAGACGTTGGAACACGTGATCGACAAAATCTACGGCTGGATTATTAAAAACCCCGGAGATATACTAAATATAACGTATTGTCTTATGGTTCGCCAGCAGTAGAGTTCCCAAACACCCCGCTCGTAGCGGGGTGTTTGGCAACCTTGACCATCTGGACTTATCTTAGCTTGGAGTTGCGGGCTTCGCTAAGGATACAAACGAGCGGGGCGTGGGTTGACTGCATCCCGCTCGTTGTTAGCTGCGGAACCTTCTACTACTTCTGTTCCGCGCGACTGAAGGCTTGCAGAGCATCCTTATACTTGATCAAACTCAAGCGAATATCCTCTGCCTGACGACTGTCTGGGTAAACGTCAGTAAGGTCACTCAGTGCTTTGACCAGCGCTGTGCGCTCCGCAGTGCTCAGGTATGGGTTGGGAGTGCCGAGCTGGACGAAATATCCAAGATCTGGATTAGCCTGAAGTACCTTCCAAACCTCAAGATCGGCGCCCTTCGGCTCATGAACTCGTATCGTCACCGGTTGAGACACTAATTCCACATCTCCAACGAACACCATTGCCTTAACTCTATAGGCACCTGCCTTCATAAAAGCATACTCAGTTTCCGCCTCCCTCAGGTTGAGGTACATAGTCGCCTCAGTTTCTAAGACCTTGCCCGGAGCGATCCGGACTCCAGCACCATCAACATCAGCATGAGCCCCCGGCCATTGGTACTCTCGAAAGCCTTCTTTTCCCGCTACAAAAAGACTAATCAGACCGTTCGTCAGGCTCGGCACTTCTGGAATTTCAATCGCCTGGTCGGATACATTAGTGATTTTAATAGTTAACCTGACAACCTCACCTAATGCATAGTCCTGCTTTCTGGCATAAGCCTCAATAGAAAAACCTTTGGGAGCTTCATCTGCGACACTGGCGTATGCACTGACTGCCGCCGGAGAGACAGATAAATACTTACGCCTGATAAGATTGAGAGTTACGGCTGAGAAACTCCCCTTCTTTCGGACGTTCGGCCAACACATCAACCCTCCCTCAGGATCCTTATTTTTTGTCTTAGTGCAGTCGAATGGCTGGAACCAGTGACCTAATTCGTGCCCTGTAGTAGCCGCTTGGTTGACAAAGGCAGTCTTGTCTGCGTATCTACTCTCTTCCAAAGGACGCCCGGCTTCAAGAAAAACGCTTGCCCCCTCGGTGTTCCCGTAACCCCATGCAGTGATTGTATCCCCATCTCCATCTTGGTCTAGCGGGGCTTGGTAGGCTCCCAGCAGGTAGTCCGCCCAAAAGTCTATATCTCCTTTAATTCCCTTGTTATCGAAACCTTCGTAGGTAATCATGGGATTGTCACCAGTCCCGGCGTAATTCAATATAAAAGGGACTTTTGGAGTAGGATTGCTAAGATCGTAGGTGGGCCTCACATACGCAGGAGCAAAGACGTTTGCTGCAGGATCATCACTGTCCATGACCCAGTCAGTATTCGGCGCTGTCAAATCTTCCCCCATATCTCCGTCTAAATTCTTTCCGTTGTTGTCGTTAAAGTCGTCATCATCTACTAGCGTAAACTGTTTATTCATAACGTCAGCGTCCGCGACCGTTCCCTGGACAGTGACGGTTTTTGTGCCAGAGCCAACTACGGGGAACGAACCTACACCATCTATGGCTATACGCCCCGTCTCGAATCTTGGATAATCATCTAGTGCGCTAAGGGTTAATTTTGTTTCCCCCTTGGAAGGGTTCGCTGCCTTGGTTACAGTGCCCTCTACAAAATTTCCTTGTACAGGCCCCATAGAGTCGACTTCAATGTGCAATCGCCGCCAGACTGTCAGCAAGGGGGTGATCTTCGCACGATCTGTAGGCAAGGGCTGCTGTGAGGCATCCTTTATCCCTACTCCGTTTACCGTAAGACCATCTCTGTCACTAACTAGGCATGCTCCAGCAACCCGGAAGTTGTCTCCTGGTTGCTTCGAGACCTGAAATGTAAATCGGGCGACCCCATCCGGTCCTGTTAATCCGCTTGCGAAGCCAGTACCGCCGTTCGGGTCGATACTGGGAGTTGTTCCGTTATTATCAATTCCTCCCGGACCGTCTCTATCGACTGTCGTATCATCCGTCGACGGATCATCAACGTCAAAAGCTTTTAAATATACAGCCTTTGAATGTTCTGCAGAAAGCGCAACCTTAACCACCACCATCGTTTTGTCCGTGGCGGTGTCACCAGGAGATGTTTTTTCAGGAAATATTCTTAAACCACCTCCTGCATTTGGGTTATTGTCGAGCGGGCTCTTAACCGCCTCCCACTCTATACTGGCTACATTCACAACAATAGCGGACGCTTGATTCCAAACGCAGTATTGTTGATCGTTACATATGGAGACAACCGTCTGCCCCAGACCTACCCCGTTGAGATAGAAGGGATTGCTCTCGCCATTTCCAGTTCCGTCTAGGGGCACAAGTATATTAATAGTTTCTGTGAACGGGCCCGATGAGCTATTCGAGAAGGCCAGAACACCCGGCACAGTCTGCGTCACCGTAAATACTACAGTGGTATTGGGCGGACCACTGAAACCCTGGATAGCGAATGCACCGAGAGAGCCCAAACAAGCAGAGATGTCAGCGGTGACGGTAGCCTTAGTGGGTGTAGCCGTAGAAGATTTAGTCATTCCGTCGACTTGAACACCGCTTCCATGAGATAGAGGCACCATCTTGTATTGCGCAGCGACGGGAGAACTTGCAAGTAGGTAGAACGCTGCGATCAAGACTCCTGCAAAATGCACGACTCCGCTTCTCCTCATGAGTTGTCCCTCTCTGGTGAGTGATACTTTTTCAGTACACACCAATCCTTAGTCCTGCGCGGAACAGAGTGCGCGTGGCAGCTCGGTCGAGACAGAACTTGGTTGGCTAGGAAACAGCAGGCGAGAGTCTACGAGATCTTCGCAATTAAGTCAACAGGATATGGCAATTGGGCTAGAGTTACTCCTCAATCCCCAGATACGCCCGCACCGCCCGCCGGATGATCTCCGACTTCGACGTCCGCTCCTTCTTGGCCCTCAGGTCGAGCGCCTGGGCCTCATCCTCGTGCATGTAGCTCACCTCCCGGACGAGGTTCGTGCCTGCGAAGCGCCTGCGCTCCTTCGGGGTGTCGTCATTCTTCATCTGCCTCAAGGATACACGAGTGGCGTGTCTGTCCTGTATGTAGGCTAGACATGGCCTGAAGGCAGGACGTAGAATCGCGGGAAGTGGCGACCTGGGCGACCAGGGCACCTCGAAGAGGAGCGCGGTGCTCCTCCCATATACGGAAGCGGCCCCGAGCGCAGCCGGTAACTGCACCCGAGGCCTAGCCAAGCATGAAGGAGGCCCTCCATGCCTGACCGTGACGAGTCTACCCCAGCCCCCATACCCCGTATTGATCCCGCACAGTGGGAAGAGCACGAGGGATTCCGCGAGACCCTGCTCCTCCACTACACCGACCCCGAGGCGAATGAGACGCTACGCCGATTGGGAAAGCTCATGTCAGATTTGTCCCTTGAGAGCGCCCCGTCCTGGCCCCACCACTACCCCGAGGGAGAGACCCGGGCGGAGCTTGCCGCCGCCTTGGCGGATCTGCGGCACCTCCAGGGGTTTCTCGCTGCGGTGAGGCGGGAGCACGAGATCTCGTCGCTCTCGGAGGCTGATGAGGAGCTGTTGTCCCTACTGGCCGGCCGGTGTCAATGATCACCCAAATTTCCCCCCCTCCGATCATCTAAAAATCCCCCCCTCCCCCGGGTTTGTCGTCTCCGCT
>Ga0308175_100002378_pt1 | contig 12874 bp, 14 predicted proteins | sample PhyCR1_3_FD_203893 | JGI IMG/M metagenome (GOLD analysis project Ga0308175, IMG submission 203893) | Soil microbial communities from UC Gill Tract Community Farm, Albany, California, United States - DLSLS.C.R1 | ecosystem: Environmental > Terrestrial > Soil > Agricultural land | place: USA...
GGCCCGCACCCAGCCGTTCCAGCCGAGCCGCACCGTGACGGGTCCGTGCACGCGGCGCCAGCCGGAGCCGTCGCGCTCCCAGGCGTTCAGGGTCGCCCGGGTGTTCGACCACCGGTCGCTGGTGACGGTGACCAGCTGCCGCACCGAGCCCGGCAGCGTGAGGTACGACGGGAGCGGGGCGGTGGCGGCGTGCGCGGCCGGGACCGTGATGAGGCAGGAGAGAAGGAGCAGGAGGGTGACGCCGAGTCGTCTCACGTGGCTACCGTCCCGAGAACTGCGGCTTCTGCTTGGCCACGAACGCGTCCACGGCCCGGTGGTGGTCCTGCGTCGCTCCGGTCAGCGCCATCATCTCCGCCTCGAACGCCAGTGAGGACTCGAGGTCGTGGCCGGCGCTGTGCAGCACCGACCGGCGGATCGCGCCGTAGGCGGCCGTGGGGCCTTCGGCGAGCCGGGTGGCCAGCTCGGCCACCTCACCGGCCAGCCCGTCGGCCGGGACCACCGTCGTGGCCAGCCCGAGCTCGAGGGCCTCGTCGGCCTTGATGGTGCGGGGGAAGTAGAGCAGCTCGATCGCCTTGGCCCGGCCGACCAGGCGGGGCAGGGTCCACGAGGAGCCGGTGTCGCAGGACAGCGCGATGCCGCTGAACGCCAGGTTGAACCCGGCCGTGTCGGCCAGCACCCGGAAGTCGCACGCGAACGCCAGGCTCGCGCCGGCGCCGGCGGCGACCCCGTTGACCGCCGCGACGACCGGCTTGGCCATCGTCGAGATCGCGGTGACGGTGGGGTTGTAGTGCTCCGGGACGGTGTCGAACAGCGCGTCCTGGTCGCCGCCCTTCAGAATCCCGACGTGCTCCTTGAGGTCCTGGCCGACGCAGAACGCCCGACCGCTGCCGGTGAGCACCACGCACCGGACGGCGTCGTCGCGGGCGGCCTCCTGCGCGGCGTCGCGCAGCGCCACCTTGGTCGCGACGTCGAGGCTGTTCATCGCGTCCGGGCGGTTCAGCGTGATCGTCGCGACGCCGTCGGCGACGTCGTACAGCACGGGGTCAGTCATGGGCGGGCTCCAGTCGGTCGGGTGCGGGGGCGGGGTGGGCGGTGCTGGGCTCGGAGAGGCAGGCGTCGACGAAGCGGGACGCGGCCGGCAGCAGCCGGGCGGCCTCCTCGGCGAAGAAGCGGGCGGCGTCGTGACCGGCCCAGTCGTGGGGGAGCAGCTCGGCGGGCAGCCCCGGGTCGGTGAACAGGAACTTGCGCCACTCGTGCACGAGCACGGACCGGACCGCGAACGCCCGCTCGTCCTCGGGCGCGCGGTCGATCCGGGGGAGCTGGGCGGCCGGGTCGTCGAGCAGCCGCTGGGCGAAGGACCGCCACGCGTCGTACGCCGAGCCGAGGCCGTCGAGGTCCCACGCCTGCCGGGCCCGCGCGGACGGGTCGTCGTCGGAGGCGCGGAAGCGGGCGGAGGTCGCGCCCTCCGCGGCCAGCAGCTCGTCGGCCTCGGGCGAGGCGAACGCGCCGATCCAGGTGCTGTCGGACAGCGCGGCGTAGCCGAGGAACGTCAGCCCGCTGCGGATCCGCTCCCGGGCCGACCGCTGGGTCACCGGGTCCAGGACGAGCAGGTCCCAGGCCCCGTCCCAGGTCGCGGCCCGGGTCCGGTAGATCCGTGCGCCGGCGTCGTCGAGCCGCTGCCGGGCCCGGCCGGTGAGCGCGTAGCCGCGTCCGGCCGGCAGCCGCACCGGCTCCAGCCAGCCCTGCCGGACCATCCGCGACACGGCCGTGCGTACGGCGGGCGGGGCGATGTCGAGCGGCGCCAGCAGCCGGACCAGCGCCGCGACCGGGGCCCGGTTCTCGCGGGTGCGCAGGTGGTCGCCGTACAGGTCGAAGAGGGCGGACCGGGCGTGCACGCGGACGAGTCTGCCGCACGTCCTTCGCCGGGTTGGCCGTGACCGGGGGAAATGTGAGGGATAATGGCACCGCAACTCATCAGCGCCACGACCGGAAGGCGCATCGAACAGGAAGAGGTGTGCGCATGGCGGCGATGAAGCCGCGGACGGGCGACGGCCCGCTCGAGGTCACCAAGGAGGGGCGCGGCATCGTGATGCGAGTGCCGCTCGAGGGTGGTGGTCGTCTGGTGGTCGAGCTCAACGCTGAAGAGGCAGGAGCGCTCGGTGAGGCGCTCAACGGGGTCGTCGGCTGACCCCCGCGCCACTCACGACGTCAGGACCCCGTCCGCTCCCCGGAGCGGGCGGGGTCCTCGCCTCTTCGGACGCGGCGGTAGGGTCGCGGTCGGGGTCCGGACGTCCGGCGCTCCCACCCTTCGCGGAAGCGAAGCCGCACAGTCCGTCGCACAGTTCCGTTGCAAGGAGGCGCCGTGGCGCTGCCCACCCAGGTGTCGCCGCCGCAGGTCGCGGTCAGTGACGTCCCCCCGTCCGCCGTGGTCGGCGCCGACGTCGTGGCGATCCCGGTGCTCGTCGGCCCCGACGGTGCCGACGGCCTGACGCTGGGTCCAGGTGCCGCCGAGCTGCTCGACGAGCTGCCCGAGGACCTGTTCGCGCTGCTCGAGAGCAGCGAGGCCACCGGGAAGGCCGGCGAGGTCGTGGAGCGGGTGGTCCTGGACACCGCGGGCCTGACCAACGCCGACCTGCGCCTGGTGCTGCTGGTCGGCGTCGGTGAGGGCACCCCCGCCGAGCTGCGACGCGCCGGCGCCGCCGTCGCGCGGCACACCAAGGGCCGGCTGTCGGTGGCCACCTCGCTGGCCGCCCTCAGCGACGACGTCGGGCTGCGCGCCCTCGTCGAGGGGCTGGTGCTCGGCTCCTTCGAGTTCCACTGGCGGTCGGAAGGCCCGCAGTCCCAGCCGGTCGGCAAGGTCGTGCTCGCCGGCCTCGTCGACGCGGACGCCCGCTCGGGGGCGGTGACCCGGGCGCTCGCGGTCGCCGGCGCCGGCTGGCTCGCGCGCACCCTGGCGCTCGTCCCCTCCAACGTGAAGAACCCGGTCTGGCTCGCCGAGCGGGCCACCGAGGTCGCGGACCGGGCTCGCCTGAAGGCGCGGGTCTGGGACGAGAAGCAGCTCGCCGAGGAGGGCTTCGGCGGTCTCATCGGGGTCGGCCAGGGGTCGGTCAACCCGCCGCGCCTGGTCCGGCTGGACTACGCCCCGCGCCGAGGCGGCCGCAAGGCCCCGCACGTCGTCCTCGTCGGCAAGGGCATCACCTTCGACACCGGCGGCCTGTCCATCAAGCCCCGCGACAACATGATGCTGATGAAGCGTGACATGACCGGCGCCGGCGTCGTCCTCGCGGTCATGGGCGCGCTGGCCGACGTCGACTGCCCAGTTCGGGTCACTGGCCTGCTCGCCTGCGCAGAGAACTCCGTCGGCGCGAGCTCGATCCGGCCCGGCGACGTGGTGCGCCACTACGGCGGCCGCACCACCGAGGTGACCAACACCGACGCCGAGGGGCGCCTGGTGATGGCCGACGCGCTCGCGTACGCCGTGGCCGAGCTCGAGCCCGACGTGCTCGTCGACATCGCCACCCTGACCGGCGCCATGAAGATCGCGCTGGGCCAGAAGACCGGCGGCTACTTCGCCACCGACGACGCGCTGGCGGCCACGCTGCGGGTCGCCTCGCTGTCCGCGGGGGAGCCGCTGTGGCGGATGCCGATCGTGGCCGACTACGAGGAGCGGATCTCGTCCAAGGTCGCCGACGCGGACAACGCCGGCGGGAACCCGGGCGCGATCACCGCCGCGCTGTTCCTGCAGCACTTCACCGGCGGCCTGCCCTGGGCCCACCTGGACATCGCGTCGGTGGGTGACTCGCCGACCGACGAGCTGGAGTACACCAAGGGCGCCACCGGGTTCGGGGCCCGCGCGCTCCTGCACTGGCTGGAGATGCGCGAGCCGCTGGCCGGTGTCGGCGGCCGGACCGCCTGAGCCGACGAGGAGACCCCATGCACGGTCTGACGGTCCGCTGGTCCCTCGAGGGTGCCCCGGACGGGGTCGAGGAGGCCCTGGCGTCGTACGTCCGCGACAGCTCGCACGCGCGGTTCACCGGCAAGGAGGGGCTGCGGTTCAAGACCTGGCGGATGCGCGACGGCGAGTGGTTCGAGGGCTGCTACGTCTTCGAGACCCCGGTCGCGCGCGACGCCTTCCAGGAGGAGTTCACCAGGACCGCGGCGCAGTCGCCCGGCTCGCAGATCGTCGGGGCCGCGCCCGTCCTGATCGAGCCGTGCCGGGTGGTCGCGGTGGCCGAGGGCGGCTCCGGCTTCCTGGCGGCCCCGACCTACGCCTGACCCGCCACCTGAGATGTTGAGGCTGTCCGAGCCGGACCCGGCGCTGCGGACGTCGTACGTCGCGGCCCTGCGCGAGCTCGACGCCGAGGGCAACGGGCACTACTTCGCGATGGTGCACGCGGCCGAGCCCGGCTACCCGGGTGCGAACTTCACCGCGGCGACGCTGACCGACCCGGACACGTTCGCGGACTTCTGCGCCCGCACGGTCGCGATGGCCCAACCGGACTCGCCGCGCCCCGCCGGCTGGGTCACCGGCACCTACCTGTGGATGGTCGAGGACGGCACCGATGACGGCGCCCAGGTCGTCGGCCGGATCTCGCTGCGGCACGCGCTCACGCCCTGGCTGCTCGAGGTGGCCGGGCACGTCGGGTACGCCGTGCGGCCGACCGCCCGGCGGCGCGGCATCGCGACGAGAGCCCTCGCGCTGATGCTGCCGGTCGCCGCGGCCCGCGGCCTGGACCAGGTGCTGGTCACCTGCGACGAGACCAACCTCGCCTCCCGCAAGGTGATCGAGGCCAACGGCGGCGTCCTCGAGGACGTCCGCAACACCAAGATGCGGTTCTGGATCCCCACCGGCCGCTGACCGTCGCCGTCGCCACCACCCCCGACCTCGTTGAGCCGGGTCAGATTTCTCGTCGAGCCGGGCCAAATTTCCCGTTGAGCCGGGTGAGATCTCAGCGACGGTGTGACTCATCCCCGGGGTCGCGGGGATTCCGGCCGGCTCGTTAGGGATTTTGCCCCGGGTCGACGGGGACTTTGCCCCGGGTCGGCGGGGACTTTGGCCCGGGTCGCCGGGCTTAGCCGGGGGTCCAGACCTTCTTGGCGACGAGCAGGCCGTCGCCGACGGGCAGCAGGGCCGGGAGGAGCGAGTCGTGCTCACGCACGGTGCGGCCGAGCTCCCGGATCGAGACCGTCTCGGCGTCGCGCTGGGCGGGGTCGGCGACCCGGTCGTGCCACAGCGCGTTGTCGAACGCGACGATGCCGCCGGGCTTGAGCAGGCGCAGGGCCTCGGCGAGGTACTCGGCGTACTCGGTCTTGTCGCCGTCGCAGAACACGAGGTCGTAGTGGCCGTCGGTGAGCCGCGGGAGCACGTCCAGCGCCGCGCCGGGGATCAGCCGGACCCGCTGCGTGGCGACGCCCGCCTCGCTGAACGCCTGCTTGGCCAGGCGCTGGTGCTCGGCCTCGAGGTCGACCGTGGTGAGCACACCGTCGGCGCGCATGCCGCGCAGCATCCAGACGCCCGAGACGCCGGTGCCGGTGCCGATCTCCACCACCGCCCGGGCCTCGATCGCGGCCGCGAGGAAGCGCAGCGCCGCCCCGCCGCCGGTGCCGATCGGGACGACGCCCACCTCGTCCGCGCGGGCGCGGGCGGCGGTCAGCACCTCGTCCTCGGTGACGAACTCCTCGGCATAGGTCCAGCTCGCCGGCTTCAGTCCCGTGACGATGACGGCCTCCCAGGGTCGTGACCGGTCGGGGACCGGTCCAGCAGTGTTCGGAATCTGGGCGGGACTCTACCGGTTGGGCACGGGTGCTCCGGGGAACATCCGGTCCAGGCGGTCCGTTGACCGGACAGGTACGCCGCCACCCGGCGTCGCATCGACAGGAGACGAGGGACGTCCCCTCAGCCCGCTCTCAGGCGGGGCTCCTAGCCTGGAGGCAGAAAGCACCACGATGGCGAGTCCCGCAGCACCCATCCGGGCCGAGGAGCATCCCATGACCCAGCCGACGAGTCAGCCGACCGATCACTCCGACGCGAGCGCCGGCGGCGACGCCTGGCAGGCCCCGTCGTGGGACGAGATCGTCGCCCAGCACTCTGTGCGCGTCTACCGGCTCGCCTACCGGCTGACCGGGAACCCGCACGACGCCGAGGACCTGACCCAGGAGGTGTTCGTCCGGGTGTTCCGCTCGCTGGCGTCGTACACACCGGGCACCTTCGAGGGCTGGCTGCACCGCATCACCACCAACCTCTTCCTCGACCAGGCCCGCCGCAAGGCGAAGATCCGCTTCGACGCGCTCGCCGAGGACGCGGAGACCCGGATCCCGAGCCGCGCGGTCACGCCGGACGCTGCGGTCCTCGACGGGCTCTTCGACGACGACGTCGAGACCGCGCTCGCGGCCCTGCCCCCGGACTTCCGCGCCGCCGTCGTGCTCTGCGACATCGAGGGGCTCAGCTACGAGGAGATCGCCGACGTGCTCGGCCTCAAGCTCGGCACCGTCCGCTCCCGCATCCATCGCGGCCGCACCATGCTGCGCAAGGCGCTCGCCCACCGCGCCCCGGTGGCCGGGCGCTCCCGTTACTCCGGCCCCGAGACCCGTCGGCGCCCCCGCCTGGCGCCGCAGACGACGTGATGACCGCCATGTGGCGGCTCGGAGGCCATCTCGGCTCCTCGGTCAGCGCTCTCGTCGACGGGCAGCTCGACGAGGAGACGACCGAGCGCGCGTGGGACCACGTGCTGCACTGCCCGCCCTGCCGCCGTCTGGTCGAGCACGAGGGCTGGGTGAAGCGACAGCTCGCGCAGATCGCCGGCACGACCGCGCCGGAGCAGCCCTCCGACCGGTTCGTGGGCGCCCTGCGCGACCTCGACCCGGCCGTCTTCGACGCGTCCGACGCCTGGGCCGAGACCGCCCGGCTCGAGGAGCGCAGCCGGCACCGCCGCCGGGCCGGCATCGCGCTGGTCGGTGCGGGCTCGGTCTCCGCCGCGGTGTTCGGGCTCTCCACACTGACCGCCACCCCCATGGGCGTCGGAGGTACGACGGGCGCTCCCGCCACCTCGATCGGCGGCGTGGGCCGCTCCGCCGCCCCGACCCCGGCGTTCGTCGCGCCCGCGGCCTCCGTGCACGGCCGGCTCCGCGGCTGGACGGTCGGGACGGGGGACGACGGGGCCGCGCACGCCCGCGCGGTGGGCGACCGCCGCTAGGCCACTGGGACACCGTCGCCGGTCCCCGGTTGGCCCGTGGGTGACAATGGGGCGGTGAGCCAGTACGACGACGCCGACCGTCCCGAGCAGCAGCCCGGACCCGCACCGACGTCCCCGCAGGGTCCCGAAGGCGGCAGCGAGGCTGCTCCCGACCGGGACCTCGACGACACCCAGCCGGTGACCGGCGGCTCGTCGTACCCGCCGCCGCTGCCGCACCACCCCGCGCCGGAGCCGCAGCCGTCCGAGCAGCCCGGTCCCTGGTCGCAGTCGTACGGGCAGCCCACCGCGTCGTACCCCACCCAGCCGCAGCCGGGCTACGGCTACCAGGCTCCCTACGCAGCCCCCCAGCAGCAGCCGTCCTCGTCCTCCGGCTCAAGGCTCCCCGGCTGGGCGTGGCCGGTCATCACCGTCATCGCGCTGCTGGTCGGCCTGCTCGGCGGCGTGATCGGCGGGGTCGCGGTCTCCTCGTCGATGTCGTCGGACGGCGTGCAGAGCATCCCGGTGATCGGCACCGACAACGGCGCCGCCGCGCCGCTGGCCGCCGACAACGGCAGCGTCGCCGCGGTGGCCAAGAAGCTGCTGCCCAGCACCGTGCAGATCCAGGCCAAGGGCGGCGCCGACGGCTCCACCCAGGGTGGGGCCACCGGGTCGGGCTTCGTGCTCGACGACAAGGACCACGTCATCACCAACAACCACGTCGTCGCCGACGCGACCGGCCCGGGCGAGCTCAAGGTCGTCGACCAGAACGGCAAGAAGCACGACGCCACGATCGTCGGCCGCAGCCCGGTCTACGACATCGCGGTGCTCAAGGTGACCGACGCGACCACCTTCGAGCCGGTGTCGATCGGTTCCTCGCGGTCCATGCGCGTCGGCGACACGGTCGTCGCGATCGGGTCGCCGCTGGGCCTGAGCAGCACCGTCACCTCCGGGATCATCAGCGCCACCGACCGGCCCGTGACGACCGGTGACCAGAACCAGTCGTCCTACATCAACGCCGTGCAGACCGACGCCGCGATCAACCCCGGCAACTCCGGCGGGCCGCTGGTGAACCTGCGCGGCCAGGTGGTGGGCGTCAACTCCGCCATCGCCACGACGGGCGGCTCGATCGGCGGCGAGTCCGGCAACATCGGCGTGGGCTTCGCGATCCCGATGGAGCAGGTGCGGATCACCGCCTCGGAGATCCTCGCGACCGGCAAGGCGCGCTACCCCGTGATCGGCGCGAACGTGAACACCGGCGCCAGGAACGACGGCGCCGAGGTGGTCGACGTGCCCTCCGGGACGCCCGCGGCCGCGGCCGGCCTGCGCAAGGGCGACGTCGTGACCGGGGTCGACGGGAAGCAGATCACCGACGGCATCTCGCTGATCGTGGCGATCCGCAGCCACCAGCCCGGCGAGACCGTGACGCTCGACGTGAAGCGCCCCGGCGGCGGCACGAAGGTGCGGGTCACCCTGGACGGCAAGGTCGGCTGACGGCGTACGCCGGCCGGACTGTCAGGTGGCGTCGCTGTCGTACGGCGGCAGCTCCCCGTCGGACAGCGGCAGCTGACCGGGCCGCGCGGGCTCGGCCTCGTCGGTCTCGTCCCAGGCGTCCTGGATGTACTTCCGCATCGCCCGGCGCGGGTCGAGGTCGGTGAGCTCGAAGTCCGCGAACTCCGGGCCGAGCTCGCTGCGGATGTCGTCGCGGGCGGCGTTCGTGAACTGGCGGATCTGGCGGACCAGGCGGCCGGCCTGGCGGGCGAACTCGGGCAGCCGGTCGGGACCGAAGACGATGACTGCCACGACGATGATGACCATCAGCTCCGGCAGCCCGATCCCGAACACGGCTACAACCTACCGGCCGGACTGAGCCCGAGCTGCATACCGGCGAGACCGCGCCCGCGCCCGGACAGGGTGGTGGCCACCTGGGTCAGGGCCCGCGCGGCCGGGGTGTCCGGGTGCGAGTCGACGATCGGTGTGCCGGTGTCGCCGCCCTCGCGCAGCGTCAGGTCGAGGGGGACCACACCGAGCACGGGCACGTCGTAGCCGAACCGCTCGGACAGCGTCTTCGCGACCCGCGCGCCGCCGCCCGAGCCGAACACCTCGAGCCGGTGCTCACGGCCCTCCTCGGCGCAGTGCGGGCAGGGCAGGAACGACATGTTCTCGACGACGCCGACCACCCGCTGGTGCATCATCGACGCCATCGTGCCGGCCCGCTCAGCGACCTCTGCGGCCGCCTCCTGCGGGGTGGTCACCACGACGACCTCCGCGTTCGGCAGGTGCTGGCCGAGCGAGATCGCGATGTCGCCGGTGCCCGGCGGCAGGTCGAGGAAGAGCGCGTCCAGGTCGCCCCAGTAGACGTCGCTGAGCATCTGCACCAGGGCCCGGTCGAGCATCGGTCCGCGCCAGGCGACGACCTGGTCGCGGCGGGGCTTGAGCATCCCGATGCTGATCACCGACAGCTGGCCCTCGACCGTGCGCGGCGTCGGCACCGGCATGATCATGTCCTCGACCTGCGTGGGCCGGGTGTCGCCGAGGCCCAGCATCGCGGGGACCGAGTGGCCGTAGATGTCCGCGTCCACGATGCCGACCTTGAGGCCCTGCCGGGCCATCGCGCACGCGAGGTTCACCGTGACCGAGGACTTGCCGACGCCGCCCTTGCCGGAGGCGATCGCGTAGACCTTGGTCAGCGAGTCCGGGCGCCCGAACGGGATCTCCTTCTGCGCCTGGCCACCGCGCAGCTTCTCCTGCAGCCCGGAGCGCTGCTCGTTGCTCATCACCCCGAGCGACAGCTCGACCCCGGTCACGCCCGGCACCTTGCCGACCGCAGCGTTCACGTCGCGGGTGATGGTGTCCTTGAGCGGGCACCCGGCGACGGTCAGCAGCACCTTCACCGCGACGGTGCCGTCGGCCGCGACGTCGACGGACTCGACCATGCCGAGGTCCGTGATCGGCCGGCGGATCTCGGGGTCGTTGACGGTCGCGAGCGCAGCGTTGATCTGCTCGAGATCGGGGGAGGTCATGTCGCCCAGCGTACGTGTCGAGCCGCGCCGGGCACGTCTCAGGTGTCCCAGTCCTCGTCGTCGTGCTCGTCGGCCTCGCGGCGGGCCTTCTCGTCGAGCTCCTGCAGCAGCACGCGCAGCTCGGAGCGGACGTAGTCGCGGGTGGCCACCTCGCCGAGCGCCATCCGGATCGAGGCCATCTCGCGGGCGAGGAACTCCATGTCGGCGTGCGCCCGGGAGTTCGCGGTGCGGTCCTGCTCGGCGACCACGCGGTCCCGGTCCTCCTGCCGGTTCTGAGCGAGCAGGATCAGCGGCGCGGCGTACGACGCCTGCAGGCTCAGCATCAGGGTGAGGAAGATGAACGGGAAGTCGTCGAACCGCAGCGGGCCGGGGGCCAGCCAGTTGAACAGCAGCCACACCGACACGAACAGCGTCATGTAGATGAGGAACCGCGCGGTGCCCATGAACCGCGCGAAGCTCTCCGCGAACCGGCCGAACTGGTCGGCGTCCACCTGCGGGCGGCGGACGATCGCGCGCCGCGTGTCCTTGGGTACGTCGAGACGGGGCCCGCGTGGCTCGGTGCGGTTCTCGCGGCGACTCTCGCGACGCGGCTGCGTCCTATCCACGGTCGCCGCCCTGCCTGCCGGGTGTGCTGCCCGTCGTGCCCGCCGTGCGACCGATGCGGACCGCCGCGGAGGTCCGGCTCGGGGTGTCGCGCCAGTTCTCCGGGAGCAGGTGGTCGAGCAGGTCGTCGACGGTCACGGCACCGACGAGCCGGCCGTCCTCGTCCACGACCGGGGCCGCGACCAGGTTGTAGGTCGCGAGGTGCCGCGCGCAGTCCTCGAGGCTGGAGGTCGGCCGGAGCGGCTCGATGTCGGTGTCCAGGACGTGCCCGACCATGGTCGAGGGCGGCTCCCGCAGCAGCCGCTGGATGTGCGCGACGCCGAGCAGCCGGCCGGTCGGCGGCTCGAGCGGCGGACGGACGACGTACACCAGCGCGGCCAGCGACGGGCTCAGCTCGGCGTTGCGGACGTGGGCGAGAGCGTCGGCGACGGTGGCGTCGGGGGACAGGATCACCGGCTCGGTGGTCATCATGCCGCCGGCGGTGCGCTCCTCGTACGACATCAGCCGCCGCACGTCCTCGGCCTCGTCGGGCTCCATCAGCCGCAGCAGCTGCTCGGCGGTCTCGGTGGGCAGCTCGGCGATCAGGTCGGCCGCGTCGTCGGGGGACATCTCCTCCAGGACGTCCGCGGCGCGCTCCCGGTCGAGGACGCTGAGGATCTCGACCTGGTCCTCCTCCGGCAGCTCCTCGAGCACGTCCGCGAGCCGCTCGTCGTCGAGGGCGGCGGCGATCTCGCCGCGCCGCTTGGCCGGCAGGTCGTGGATCACGTTCGCCAGGTCGGCGGGGCGCATCTCCTCCAGCGCCGCGAGCAGGTGGGTCGCGCCCTGGGCACCCTCGGGCGCCGCGAATCCGTCGACGTCGCGCCACTCGACCACGTGCGTCTGGCCCCGCCGGCCGAAGCGCTTCGACCCCTCCTGCAGCGCCACCCGGCTGATCACCCAGTCCCGGGTGCGCTCCAGCTCCATCGCCACGTCGTAGACCGTCCCGACGACGCCGGACTCGCGGATCGTCACCTGCCGGTCGAGCATCTGCCCGAACACCAGGGTCTCGGTGGGGCGCTGCTCGAAACGGCGCATGTTCACCAGGCCGGTCGTGATCACCTGGCCGCTGTCCACGTGGGTCACCCGGGTCATCGGCACGAAGATCGACCGCCGGCCGAACACCTCGACCACCAGACCGAGCACTCGCGGCTGGAGACCGCCCGGGCGCAGCACCACCACCAGGTCGCGGACCTTGCCCACCTGGTCGCCCGCCGGGTCGAACACCGGCAGGCCGGCGAGGCGGGCCGCGAAGACGCGGGAGGGCGAGGTGCTCACGAGTGCTCAGGTTAGGGCATGCCGGGAAACCACACTGACCTGCTGCGCGACGCCCCAGGCGCCCGGCGGCGGCGTTCTCGTCGGTCGACGTGGCTCCGCCACGCCTCCCTCCTCGGCCTTGCCGACGGACACCCGGGACGCCGCTCGCGACGGTCGGTGGTTCCCCGACACGCCCTTGGCATGCCGGGAAACCACACTGACCTGCTGCGCGACGCCCCACGGTTCCCCGACAGGCCCTCGCCGCTGCGAGAATCACCACATGCGCCTGCCCTACGACATCGTCGACGTGTTCACCGACCGGCCCTTCGCCGGAAACCAGCTCGCCGTGGTGCGCGGTGCCGACGACCTCTCCACCGAGCAGTGCCAGGCGCTCGCGCAGGAGTTCGGCTTCTCCGAGTCGACCTTCCCGGCGTCCGCGGTGACCGACGGCGCGGCGTACGCGACCCGGATCTTTACCCCGTCCGCGGAGATCCCGTTCGCCGGGCACCCGACGCTCGGCACGGCCTGGGTGCTGCGGTCGCACGGCCTGCTGACCGCGGACGCGGTGACCCAGCACTGCGGGGCGGGTGAGATCGGGGTCCGGTTCAACGGTGACCTGGTCGAGCTGTCGGCCACCCCGCGCGACCTCGCCGGCCCGGTCCCGCCGGACCTGGTCCGCGACGTCCTGCGGCAGGTGGGCCTGTCCCGTGCGGACGTCGCCGGCGAGGCGTGGATTGCCGGCTGCGGGCTGTCGTTCGTGCACGTCCCGGTGACCGAGGAGGCGGT
>Ga0308175_100002380_pt1 | contig 12874 bp, 10 predicted proteins | sample PhyCR1_3_FD_203893 | JGI IMG/M metagenome (GOLD analysis project Ga0308175, IMG submission 203893) | Soil microbial communities from UC Gill Tract Community Farm, Albany, California, United States - DLSLS.C.R1 | ecosystem: Environmental > Terrestrial > Soil > Agricultural land | place: USA...
ACCAGCCGGGGGCGGCGCCGCCGGCCGGCACCCGGGCCACCGACGAGAAGGGCGGCGCCAACTTCATCCGGCGGATGCTCACCGACGAGGTGCTCACCCGCGTGCAGGCGCTCAGGCCGATCGCCGATGAGTGCGGGCTGTCGATGGCGCAGCTCGCGCTGGCCTGGGTGCTGCAGAACCCGAACGTCTCGGCCGCGATCATCGGTGCCAGCCGGCCGGACCAGGTGGTGGAGAACGTCAAGGCTTCCGGCGTGCGGCTGGAGCCGGCGGTCATGGCCCGCATCGACCAGGCGCTCGGCGACATCGTCGAGCGGGACCCGGCCCGTACCGGGGACTAGTGCGTTCCTCGCGCCGGCCGGGGTCAGCCCTCGGCCGGGGTGAGGGGCATCGAGTATTCGATGCGGTCGCCCTCGACGAGCACGACCTGGGTGACACCGGAGTCGAGCAGGTCGCGCCAGGTCTCGCCCAGCCAGGACTCGGCATCGCCCTTCGCGCCGAAGGTCTCGTCGCCGTCCGGCGGCGGCAGCGGCCGGCCGTCGGCGTCCTCGTAGCGCCACTTCCACGTCACGTCCGGCAGGCTACCTGCCGATGCCGGCCCACTCCCCACCCGCCCCGGCCGGCGTCGGAGGATGGTCGGGTAGCGTCGCCGGCCGGCATCGACGGAGGGACCCCGTGACCGCAGAGCTCGACCTGGACGCGCTGGCCGCCCTCGTCCAGCCGCTCGACGCCGAGGCCTCGGCCGCGACCAGGCAGCGGCTCGACTCGCTGGCCCGCTCGCCGGACGCGCTCGGCCGGCTCGACGAGCTGACCGTCTGGCTGGCCGGCGCGCAGGGCTCGGCACCGCCACGGGACCCCGACCGCACCCGGGTCGTGGTGTTCGCCGGCGAGCACGGCGTCGCGTACGCGGGCGTCTCGGCGTACCCGCCCGAGGCGACCGCGTGGATGTTCCAACTCGCGAACGCGGGTGGTTCCGCGGTCAGCTCACTGGCCCGCACGGTCGGCGCCAGCAGCCGGCTGCTCGACCTCTCGGTCGACGCGAGCACGCCGGAGGAGCTGCAGACCTACAAGGTCCGGCGCGGCAGCGGGCGGATCGACCAGGAGGACGCGCTCACCCTGGTCGAGGCGGAGACCGCCTTCCGCAACGGCATCGCGATCGCCGACGAGGAGGTCGACGGCGGCGCCGACCTGCTGATCCCGGGCGAGCTCGGGGTCGCCAGCAGCACGGTGGCCGCGGTGCTCGTCGCCGCGCTCACCGACTCCGAGCCGGTCAAGGTCATCGGCCGCGGCTCCGGCATCGACGACCGGGCCTGGATGCGCAAGGTGGTCGCGATCCGGGACGGCCGGCGCCGGGCGCGGCCGTTCGCGGCCGACCCGATGACGCTGCTCGCGGTCGGCGGCGGTGCCGACGTCGCCGCGATGACCGGCTTCCTCATCGAGGCCGCGGTACGGCGCACGCCGGTGCTGCTCGACGGCGTGCTGTCCGCGGCCGCGGCGCTCGTCGCGCACGCGATAGCGCCGAACGCGGCCGCCTGGTGGCGGGCGGCGCACCGCACCGGCGAGCCCGCGCAGACGATCGCGCTGCGGTTCCTCGGCCTGGAGCCGGTGCTCGACCTTGGCATCCGCGCCGGCGAGGGCGCCGGCGCGCTGGCCGTGCTGCCGCTGCTGCGGGCCGGCGTCCGTGCCTGCGCCGAGACAGCGACCGCCGACGACGCCAACCTGCGACGGATCTCCCCGTCCGGCTGACGGCCGGGGCACCCCCGTGCCCAGCCGCGGGTCAGCGGGCCGGCGGCCGGGTCAGCGGACGTGCGGTGGCACGAAGGGCGGCTTGACCACCCGGACCGGCGCGGGCCGCCCGCGCACGTCGACGACGACCTCGTCGCCCTCGCCGACCCCGGACCCGGTGGCGAGCAGCGCGAGGCCGATGCCCTTCTTCAGGGTCGGCGAGAACGTGCCGCTGGTGACCTCGCCGACCACGGCGTCGCCGGCGAGCACCGACTGGTGCGGGCGCGGGATGCCGCGCTCGAGCGCCTCGATCCCCCACAGCAGCCGGGCCGCGCCACGCTCCCGCTCGGCCAGCAACGCCGCCCGGCCCCAGAAGGCCGGCTTCTTCCAACCGACCGCCCAGCCCGAGCGCGCCTGCACCGGGGTGATCTCCAGGGACAGGTCCTGCCCGTGCAGCGGGTAGCCCATCTCGGTCCGGAGCGTGTCCCGGGCGCCGAGCCCGCACGGCTGCACGCCGAGGTCGGCCCCGGCCGCCAGCAGCGCGTCCCAGAGCGCACCCGCTTGCCCCGCCGGCGGCAGCAGCTCGTACCCGTGCTCGCCGGTGTAGCCGGTCCGGCAGACCACGAGCTCGTCGCCGTTCCAGGCGGAGACCGTGTAGCTCATGTAGTCGTGCTCGTACGGGAGTCCGAGCCGGGCCAGCAGCTGGGCCGAGTGCGGGCCCTGCACGGCGAGCACGCCGTAGTCTCGATGCTCGTCGGTGACCGTGACCCCGCCGGGCGCCGCCGCCGACAGCCGGCGCACCACCTCGGCCGTGTTCGCCGCGTTCGGCACCAGGAACACATGGTCGTCGGCGAACAGGTACGCGATGAGGTCGTCGACGACGCCGCCGGAGTCCTCGTCGCAGCACAGCGTGTACTGCGCCTGCCCCGGGCCGATACGGCCGAGGTCGTTGGTCAGCGCCGAGTTGACGAACCCGGCCGCGCCGGCCCCGTGCACCCGTGCCTTGCCGAGGTGCGAGACGTCGAACACGCCCACCGCCGTGCGGACCGCGGTGTGCTCCCGGATCACGCCGCCACCGGAGGCGCCGTACTCGATCGGCATCTCCCAGCCGCCGAAGTCGGCCAGCTTCGCGCCGAGCGCGACGTGCCGGTCGTGCAGGGGCGAGCGGAGCAGGTCGGTCGTCATGGCGGCAGTGTCCCAGCGGCGTACCCGGCGGCCCGGGCGGGGCCGCCCCGGTCCGCTCCGATCGAGGACGCACGGCATAGCATCTGCGCAGGGTGCAGGCCCTGCCGCCGCTCGGCGGTGCCCGCCGCACCCAGACCTCTGACCGGACGGAGCACCGTGGCCGAACTGACCTTCGCCTTGCCGGAACTCGACGGCCTCGAGGCCGACGCGCTGATCGTCGGCACGTTCTCCACGCCGGACGGCGTGCGGCTCGCGGCCGGTGCGGACGCGGCCGACGCCGCTCTGGACGGGCGGTTGCTGGCGGCACTCACCGCCGTCGGCGCGACCGGCAACGAGGACGACGTGGTCAAGCTTGCCGCCACCGGCTCTTCCCCGGTGCCGGTGGTGGTCGCGACCGGCCTCGGCGCGGCGCCGGCCGAGGGTCAGGCACCCGCCCCGCAGGCGGTGGCCCGGGCGGCCGGGGCGGCGGTGCGCGCGCTCGGCGGCAAGGCCAGGGTCGCCTGCACGCTCGGGCTCGCCGGCGGTGACGGCGCGGTCGCCGAGCTCGCCGCCGCGGCGGCCGAGGGCGCCCTGCTCGGCGCGTACACGTTCGGGGCGTACCGCAGCGGCGACGGCGCCAAGACCGCTCCGCCCGGACTGGTCACGGTGCTGGTGCCCGACCCCGAGGCCGAGGAGCTGCCGGCGGCCGGCCGCCGGGCCGGGGTGGTCGCCGCCGCCGCCGCGCTCGCCCGCGACCTGGTCAACACCCCGCCGAACGACCTGCCGCCGGCCGAGTTCGCCCGGCGCGCCGAGGAGGCCTGCCTGGCCGCCGGCCTCGAGGTCGAGGTGCTCGACGAGGACGCCCTCGCGGCGGCCGGCTTCGGCGGCGTGCTCGGCGTCGGCGGCGGCTCCCAGCGCCCGCCCCGGCTGGTCCGGATCAGGCACGCCGGCACCGGACCGCGGGTCGCCCTGGTCGGCAAGGGGATCACGTTCGACTCCGGCGGCATCTCGATCAAGCCGTCGGCGGGCATGGACCAGATGAAGGCCGACATGGCCGGCGCGGCGGCGATCGTCGCGGCGATGACCGCGATCGCCGGCCTCGACCTTCCGGTCGAGGTGACCGCCACCGTGCCGATGGCGGAGAACCTGCCCAGCGGCTCCGCGTACCGGCCGGCCGACGTGCTGACCATGTACGGCGGCAAGCGGGTCGAGGTGCTCAACACCGACGCCGAGGGCCGGCTGATCCTGGCCGACGCGATCGTGCGGGCCTGCGAGGACTCCCCCGCCTACCTCATCGAGACCTCGACGCTCACCGGCGCCCAGCGGGTCGCGCTCGGCGACCGGACGGCCGGGGTGATGGGCACCGACGCGCTGCGGGCCCGGGTGGTCGCCGCCGGCGAACGGGTCGGCGACGACATGTGGCCGATGCCGCTGCCCGACTACCTGCGCCCGGCGCTGGACTCCAAGGTGGCCGACATCGCCAACGTCGCCGGCGACCGCGCCGCCGGGATGCTGGTGGCCGGGGTGTTCCTGCGCGAGTTCGTTGCCGAGGGCGTCGAGTGGGTACACATCGACGTGGCCGGCCCGGCGTACAACAACGGCCGGCCGTGGGGATACACGTCCAAGGGTGCGACCGCAGTCCCGCTGCGCGCCATTCTCGCGACGCTGGAGGACATCGCCGGCGCCGGCTGACCGGTTCGCGGCGGGCATTGCGCGAGTGCCAAGATGGGTTCAAGCAGAGACCGGGAGGCGACCGCCTCCGGTCCGGCGAGAACTAGGAGAACCCCGGTGGCTGAGACCGACGTCGACCTCGTCATCCTGGGCGGCGGCAGCGGTGGATACGCGTGCGCGCTGCGTGCGGCAGAGCTCGGCCTGAGCGTCGTGCTGATCGACAAGGCGGAGCTGGGCGGCACATGCCTGCACCGCGGCTGCATCCCCACCAAGGCGCTGCTGCACGCCGGCGAGGTCGCCGACCTCGCCCGGGAGAGCGAGCAGTTCGGCGTGCAGGCCACGCTGCACGGCATCGACGCGGCCGGCGTCCGGAAATACCAGGAGGGCGTCGTCAGCCGGCTCTACAAGGGCCTGCAGGGGCTGGTGAAGGGCCGCGGCATCCAGTTCGTCACCGGCGAAGGGCGGCTCGTCTCCCCCACCGCCGTCCGGGTCGGCGACACGACCTACACGGGCAAGCACGTCGTGCTGGCCACCGGGTCGGCGGCCAAGACGCTGCCCGGCCTCGAGGTCGACGGCGACCGCGTGCTGTTCAGCGACCACGCGATCAAGCTCGACCGGGTGCCCGCGTCGGTGATCGTCCTCGGCGGCGGCGTCATCGGGGTCGAGTTCGCCAGCATCTGGAAGTCCTTCGGCTCCGACGTGACGATCGTCGAGGCGCTGCCGCACCTGGTCCCCCTGGAGGACGAGTCCAGCTGCAAGCTGCTGGAGCGGGCGTTCCGGCGCCGCGGCATCACCTTCAAGCTCGGCGCGCGCTTCGCCGGGGTGGAGCGCACCGACCAGGGCGTCCGGGTCTCGCTGGAAAACGGCGAGACGCTGGAGGCCGAGCTGCTGCTGGTGGCAGTCGGCCGCGGCCCGATCTCGGCCGACCTCGGCTACGAGGAGGTCGGTGTCGCCGTCGACCGCGGCTTCGTCAAGGTCGACGCCTACTGCCAGACCAACGTCCCCACGATCTCGGCGGTCGGCGACCTGATCGCCACCCCGCAGCTCGCGCACGTCGGCTTCGGCGAGGGCATCCTCGTCGCCGAGCGCCTCGGCGGCCTGCCGGTGGTGCCGATCGACTACGCCGGCGTCCCCCGGGTGACCTATTCCGAGCCCGAGGTCGCCTCGGTCGGGCTCACCGAGGCCCAAGCCGTCGAGAAGTACGGCGCGGAGCAGGTCAAGACGCTCACCTTCGACCTCGCCGCCAACGGCAAGAGCCAGATCCTGAAGACCGCGGGCGCGGTCAAGCTGGTCCAGGAGAAGGACGGCCCGGTGGTCGGCGTGCACATGGTCGGCAGCCGGGTCGGGGAGCTGCTGGCCGAGGCCCAGCTGATCTACAACTGGGAGGCGCTGCCGAGCGAGGTCGCGCAGCTCATCCATGCCCACCCGACGCAGTCCGAGGCAGTGGGCGAGGCCCACCTCGCGCTGGCCGGCAAGCCACTGCACATGCACAGCTGACCCGGTCCGCCGGCCCTGCCCCCTGTCGACACCGAAGGAGTCGTTGACCAATGTCGGTCTCCGTCACGATGCCACGTCTCGGCGAGAGCGTCACCGAGGGCACCGTCACCCGCTGGCTCAAGAAGGAGGGCGAGCGGGTCGAGGCCGACGAGCCGCTGCTCGAGGTGTCCACCGACAAGGTCGACACCGAGATCCCGGCGCCCGCGTCCGGCACGCTGTCCTCGATCCGCGTCGGCGAGGACGAGACCGTCGAGGTCGGCGTCGAGCTGGCGGTGATCGACGAGGGCGGCTCCGGTGCCGCGCCGGCACCGGAGGCGCCCGCCCAGGGCCAGCCGGCGCCGGAGCAGGCGCCCGAGTCGACCGCCCCGGAGGCGCCGCAGCAGGCCCAGGCGGAGCCGCAGCAGGAGCCGGAGCCCGAGCCGCAGCAGGAGCCGGAGCCCGAGCCGCAGCAGCCGGCCGCGCAGCAGGCGCCGCCCCAGCAGGCCCCGCCCCAGCAGGCCCCGCCGCCGCAGCCCGCTCCGGTCGCCCAGCAGGCCGCGCCGGTCGCGCAGCAGGCCGCCCCGCCGGCGCCGCCGCAGCAGGCGGCCCCACCCTCCCCGCAGCAGCCGGCCGCGGCCCAGACGGCGCCCGCGCCGCAGCCGGCCGACCAGGGCCCGGACGGCGAGGCGACCGGGGGCGCGTACGTGACGCCGCTGGTACGCAAGCTCGCCGCCGAGCACGACGTCGACCTCGCCGGCATCCGCGGCACCGGGGTCGGCGGCCGGATCCGCAAGCAGGACGTGCTCGAGGCGGCCCGGTCGCGCCAGGCGACCCAGCCGCAGGCCGAGCCGGAGCCCGCCACCAGCAACGGCCGTGCCGCGGCCGCCGCACCGGCCGAGGCGCCGGCCGCGGCGCCACCGCGGGTCGAGCCGTCCCCGCTGCGCGGGCGCACGGAGAAGATGTCCCGGCTGCGCGGCGTCATCGCCAAGCGGATGACCGAGTCGCTGCAGACCAGCGCGCAGCTGACCACGGTCGTCGAGGCGGACGTCACCCGGATCGCCCGGCTGCGGCAGCAGGCCAAGGCCGACTTCGAGCGGCGGGAGGGCGTGAAGCTGTCGTTCCTGCCGTTCTTCGCGGTCGCCACGGTCGAGGCGCTCAAGCAGCACCCGAACGTCAACGCGTCCATCGACACCGAGGCCGGGACGATCACCTACCACGACGCCGAGCACCTCGGCATCGCGGTGGACACCGAGCGCGGGCTGCTGGTGCCGGTCATCCACGACGCCGGCGACCTCAACCTCGGCGGCATGGCCCGCAAGATCGCCGACCTCGCCGAGCGCACCCGGATCAACAAGGTCAGCCCGGACGAGCTCGGCGGCGGCACGTTCACGCTGACCAACACCGGCAGTCGCGGTGCCCTGTTCGACACCCCGATCATCAACCAGCCGCAGGTCGGCATCCTCGGCACCGGCGCGGTCGTGAAGCGGGCGGTCGTGGTCGACGACCCGGACCTCGGCGAGGTCATCGCGGTCCGGTCGGTGGTCTACCTGGCCCTGACCTACGACCACCGGCTGGTCGACGGCGCGGACGCGGCCCGCTTCCTGGTCACCGTCAAGGAGCGGCTGGAGGCCGGCGCGTTCGAGTCCGAGCTCGGGCTGGGCTGATAGCGGGGCATCCGGCGCTCGCGACCGTCTCCGGTCGCGGGCGCGGCCTGGTCCGGGCAGGATCGGGTCCGTGAAGATCGCGGTCACCGGGTCCTCCGGGCTGATCGGCTCAGCCCTGCTGTCGGCGCTGCGCGACGACGGCCACACCGTGCTCCGGCTGGTGCGCCGACCCCCGGCCGGCGTGGACGAGCTGCGCTGGGATCCGGCCGGCCGCACGCTCGACCCGGCCGCGCTCGCCGGCGTCGACGCGGTGGTCAACCTCGCCGGGGTCGGCATCGGCGACCGGCGCTGGACCGCGGCGCGCAAGCGGGCCGTGCTCGCCAGCCGGGTCGACGCCACCGAGACGCTGAGCGCCGCCGTCGCCGCCCTGGACCCCCGGCCGCGGGCGCTGCTGTCCGCCTCCGCGATCGGCTGGTACGGCGACACCGGCGACGCCGCGGTGGACGAGTCCGACCCGGCCGGACACGACTTCCTCGCCCACGTCTGCCTCCGCTGGGAGGCGGCGACGCGGGCCGCCGAGGAGGCCGGGGTCCGGGTGGCCCACCTGCGCAGCGGACTCGTCTGCGGCAGCGGCGGGCTGCTCGGCCGGCTGCGGCCGCTGGCCCGGCTCGGGCTGGCCGCCCCGCTCGGCTCGGGCCGGCAGTGGTGGTCCTGGATCTCGCTCGCCGACGAGGTCGGCGCGATCCGGCACGTGCTCGGCACGGACGGGATCGCCGGCCCGGTCAACCTGACCGGTCCGGCGCCGGTGACCAACCGCGAGTTCACCAAGGCGCTCGGCCGGGTGCTACACCGGCCGGTGGTGCTCCCCTCGGTGCCGCGGGTGGCGCTGCGACTGGCGATCGGCGAGTTCGCCGACGTCGGCATCGTCGCCGGCCAGCGGGTGCTGCCGCGGGTGCTGCAGCAGACCGGCTACCGGTTCCGGCACGAGACCGTCGAGCAGGCGCTGCGCTGGGCCACCGGGCGCGGGGCCGTAGGCGATCGGTAGCGTGCAGGCGGAACCGAAGCGCCGGACCGTACGGAGGCGGAATGAACATCCTGGCGACCTCGGGCGGCTTCCGGCCGGACCGGCGGACCTGGCTCACGGTCGGGCCGATCATCGAGTTCGCCTTCGAGCTGGCCGGCAAGCCTGACCGGCCGAAGTTCTGCTACGTCGGCACCGCGCTCGGCGACAACCCGCTGTTCGCCAATGCGACGCAGGACGCGTTCATCGGCCGCGACGTCGTGGTCTCGAACCTGGCCGCGTTCCCGATGCCGTCAGTCGCCGACGTGCGCGCGCACCTGCTCGCCCAGGACGTCGTCTGGGTCGGCGGCGGCAGCGTGGCCGGCCTGCTGGCGATCTGGCGGCTGCACGGCTGGGACGAGATCTTCCGCGAGGTGTGGGAGGCCGGCGTCGTGCTCGGCGGGGTGTCGGCCGGCTCGCTGTGCTGGCATGTCGGCGGCACGACCGACTCGTTCGGTCCCGAGCTGCGCCCGGTCACCAACGGCCTCGCGCTGCTGCCGTACTCCAACGGCGTGCACTACGACTCCGAGGACCAGCGCCGACCGCTCTACCAGCAGCTGATCGCCGACGAGGTGCTGCCGGCCGGGTTCGCCACCGACGACGGTGTCGGGCTGCACTACCGCGGCACCGAGCTGGTCGAGGCGGTCGCCGACCGGCCAGGCGCCAAGGCCTACCGGGTCGAGCGCGGCCACACCGGCAGGGCGATCGAGCAGGTCATCGAGCCCCGACTGCTGACGACCGGCGACGGGGGCTAGACCCGGACCTCGGTCGGGATCTCCTCGGGGTCGGGCTCGTCCCGGCGGGCCAGCCGGCTCGGCCACCACACCGGCCGGCCCACCTCGTACACCAGCGCCGGGACCAGCAACGAGCGCACCACGATCGTGTCGAGCAGCACGCCGAACGCGACCGCGAAGCCGATCTCGGCCAGGAACACCAGCGGCAGCACGCCGAGCACGGAGAACGTCGCGGCCAGCACCACCCCGGCCGAGGTGATCACGCCGCCGGTCACGGCCAGCCCGCGCAGCACGCCGGGCCGGGTGCCGATGTGCAGGGTCTCCTCCCGCACCCGGGTCATCAGGAAGATGTTGTAGTCGATCCCGAGCGCGATCAGGAACACGAACGCGAACAGCGGGAACGCCGTGTCGGCGCCGGCGAAGTGGAAGACGTGGTTGAACACCAGCGCGCACACCCCGAGCGTCGCCGCGAACGACAGCACCACGGTCACGATCAGCAGCAGCGGCGCGACCAGCGCCCGCAGCAGCACCGCGAGCACGACGAGGATCACCGCGAGCACGATCGGGATGATCACCACCCGGTCCCGTTTGGACGCGTCGGAGACGTCGAGGTTGATCGCGCTGAAGCCGCCGACCTTCGCGTCCGCGCCCGGGATCGCGTGCACCGCCGAGCGCAGCTGTCGCACGGTGTCGTCCGCGGCCTGCGAGTCCGGCGCCGAGGCCAGCGTCGCGTCGATCTGGACCAGCCCACCCTCGACCCGCGGCGCGGCCGACCCGGACGGCTCGCCACCGCCGCCCCCGCCGGCGGACAGGAACGCCGCGTCGGAGACGCCGGGCGTCTGCTTCACCACCGACAGCACCTGGTCCGCGGCCGCCTCCCGGGCGATGATCACGGCCGGGCTGCCGACGCCGGCCGGGAAGTGCCGCTCCAGCGCCCGCTGGCCGGTCACCGACTCCTGGGTCGTGGTGAACGACTCGCTCTGCGAGAGCCCGCTCACCCGCAGCTGGCCGATCCCCAACGACAACCCGACCAGCACCAGCACCACCACCACCGCGACCGCGCGGGCGTGCCGGCCGACGAACCGGGACACCCGGCCCCAGAAGCCCTGCGCCTCGGTCGCCTCCGACCCGTACCGCGGGACGAACGGCCAGAACGCCCGGCGCCCGGCCAGCGCGAGCAGAGCCGGCAGCAGCGTCAGCATCGCCGCCATCGTCGCCGCGATGCCGAGCGCGGCGACCGGGCCGAGGCTCTTGTTCGACGACAGGTCGGAGAACAGCAGGCAGAGCAGGCCGAGGATGACCGTGACGCCGGAGGCGAGGATCGCCGGGCCGGCCCCGCGCAGCGCCGCCCGCATCGCGTCGTACTTGTCCTCGTGCCGGCGCAGCTCCTCCCGGAACCGGGCGATGATCAGCAACGCGTAGTCCGTGCCGGCGCCGAACACCAGCACGGTGAGGATGCCCTGGCTCTGGCCGTTGAGCGTGAGCACGTCGTTGTTCGCCAGCAGGTAGACGAGCCCGCCGGCCAGCGCGTAGCCGAAGCCGACCGACAGCAGCGGGAAGATCCACAGCACCGGGCTGCGGTATACCAGCAGCAGGATCACGATCACGACCGCGCCGGTGACGAGCAGCAGCGTCGAGTCGATGCCCTCGAACGCGGCGATGAGATCGGCCAGCAGCCCGGCCGGCCCGGTCAGGTGTGCGGACAGCCCGTCGCTGCCCTGCACCTTGTCCCGTACGGCGTTCGCGGCGTCGGTCAGCTCCATGCCGTCGGTGCCGGCCAGCTGCACGACGGCCTGCAGCGCCCTGTCGTCCTGGCTCGGGATCAGCGGCGTGACCGAGACCACCTTCGGCACGGCCTTGACCTCGGCCAGCTGCTGGGTCGCCAGGGCGCGGTCGGCCGCGGTGATCCCGGACTCGCGCTCCCAGACGATGATCCCCGGCGTCGTCTCCTGGTCGACGAACCGCCGCTGCAGGTCGTTGACCTCGGTCGACTCCGCGGTCTTGGGCAGGAACGCGGCGTTGTCGTTCGTCTGTACGTCGGCCAGCCTGCCCGAGTACGGGCCGGCGAATCCGGCGACCAGCAGCCACAGGACGAACAGCCCCAGCGCGAACCAGCGGCGGCGGGCACGGACGGACGGCATGCGGGTTCCTCCGAGGCGGTCGACGGCTCGCTCGCGCAGCGTAGAAGCACCGGCCCGATCCCGCAGGTCGCGACCGACGGGCGCGGCCCCGGCCCGGCGTACGCTGGCCGCGTGGACGTGATCCGAGCCGGCCTGGTCCCGTATGAGCAGGCCCTGGCCCGGCAGCGGACGCTGCACGCGGAGCGCGTCGCCGACCAGCGGCCGGACACGGTCCTGCTGCTTGAGCACCCGTCGGTCTACACGGCCGGCAAGCGCACCGAGGACTGGGAGCGGCCGACCGACGGCACGCCGGTCGTGGACGTCGACCGCGGCGGCCGGATCACCTGGCACGGGCCGGGGCAGCTGGTCGGCTACCCGATCGTCAAGCTGGCCGAGCCGGTCGACGTGGTCGCGTACGTGAGGCGGCTGGAGCAGGTGCTCATCGACGTGTGCGCCGACTTCGGCGTGGCCGCGGTGCCGGTCGAGGGGCGGTCCGGCGCGTGGCTGCCGGCCGACCGGCAGCGGCCGGAGCGGAAGATCGCCGCGATCGGCATCCGGGTCTCCCGCGGGGTCACCATGCACGGCTTCGCGCTCAACTGCGACCCCGACATGTCCGCATACCAGCTGATCACCGCGTGCGGGATCCAGGGCGTCGGGGCGACCTCGCTGGCGATCGAGCTCGGCCGGCCGGTGCCGGTCGACGAGGTGATCGACCCGGTCGAGACCGCCCTCCGCAAGGACGGCCTGACCGGGTAGGACCGCCGGCTACAGCTGCGGCGCCACCTCGGCCGCGATCAGCTCGATGTGGTCGAGATCGTCCATGTCCAGCGTCTGCAGATACATCCGGGTCGCCCCGGCCGCCCGGTAGGCGCCGATCGCGTCGACCACCTCGGCCACCGTCCCGGCCACCCCGCGGGCGCGCAGCTGGTCCGGGTCGCGGGAGATCGCCTCGGCCCGGCGCCGGTATTCCGACTCGTCCTTGCCGCAGCAGACCGTCTGCGCGGCCGAGAGGACCATCGGCTCGGTCCGCCCCGCGGCGGCGCAGACCTCCCGGACCAGGCCGTAGAGGTCCCGCGCCTCGGCCGAGGGACGGAACGGCACGTTGAACTCGGCCGCGTACCGGGCCGCCAGCGCCGGTGTCCGCTTCCGCCCGGCCCCGCCGACGATCACCGGCAGCGGCGACTGCACCGGCTTGGGCAGCGCCGGCGAGTCGGCCAGCCGGTAGTGCCGCCCTTGGTAGGAGAACGGCCCGGTCGCCGACCACAGCCCGGTGACGATCGCCAGCTGCTCCTCCAGCCGGTCGAAGCGCTCCCCGACCGGCGG
>Ga0308175_100002381_pt1 | contig 12873 bp, 12 predicted proteins | sample PhyCR1_3_FD_203893 | JGI IMG/M metagenome (GOLD analysis project Ga0308175, IMG submission 203893) | Soil microbial communities from UC Gill Tract Community Farm, Albany, California, United States - DLSLS.C.R1 | ecosystem: Environmental > Terrestrial > Soil > Agricultural land | place: USA...
GCCGCCACCGGTCGCACGTGGATCTCGGTCGGGGTCCGGTAGGCGAGCCAGCTGCGCGAGACCGCGAGCTTCTGGAGGCCGGCGATGTTCTCCGCGAGCGCCGGGGTCAGCGTCGTCCGGTCGGCGAGGGTCAGCGCCGGGCCGGCGTGCCAGGCGACGAAGGTCGCGCCGATCGCGGGGTCATTGCCGGGAAGCTGTGTGGTCGTCCCTTCCCTGCGCAGGAAGCCGCCGACGCCGGGCTGCTGCCACGCGACGTCGGCGCCGGCGGCGCTCGGGTCGCCGCCCGGCGAGGCGACCGTTCCCGCCGCCTCCACCCTTCCGGCCACGAGCGCGGCGAGCAGCGAGGCCGCCGCGAGCACACGCAGCAGGCGCAAGCCCCGCGGCCGCTCGGCGATCGCGTGCTCGCTGAGCAGGAGCACCGGCAGCGCCCGACCGGCGGCGAACCCGAGCGCGATCGCGAGCGAGGCCTTCACGTCTCCGAGCGCGAGGCTGAGCGCAGGCAGCGCCCAGGCGGCGGTCGCGGGCACGTAGGTGGTCAGGCCTGTGCCAAGCAGCAGCCCGTAGAGGAAGAGCGCGCGCGGCAGCGGCATCGTCCGGCGCCAGGGCTCCGGCACCTGGAAGTGGATCTGCGGCCGCACGCGCAGGCCGAGCGCGTCGCTCGCCACGGCGACGACCCCGAGCGCGACCGCTGCGATCACGACCGCGCGGCCGCTGATCACGGAGCCGAGCGCGCCGAGCGCGACGAAAACCGCTGCCGCCCCGAGCGTGAGCCCGGCCGTGAACGCGGCTCGTGCTCTTCCCCGATGACGCGCGGCACGCACGGTGCCGACCATCGAGAGGCTTCAGGGCGACCAGGCGCCGGCGAGCCCGACGAGCAGCGCAGTCAGGACGAGCGCCGGCGTCAGCACTTGATCTTCGTGTCGTAATACATGACGCAGAACACGTTCCGGCCGCTGTAGCAGTAGCCCGTCAGCGCGTAGTCGCCGTTGATCCGGTACTTCGTGTAGCCGCAGCAGTCGACGAGCTTGCGGATGTGGCCGTTGCAGCAGCGGTACCAGGCGCCGTCGACCTGGCCGCGGAAGCCGAACTCGCGCCCGACCTTGGCGCAGACGCGTGTGCGCGGCGCCGCCGGCAGCGGGTTCCCGTCGGGATCGCGCAGCATCTTCCCGTGCGCGTCCACCGGCCGGCCGAGCTTGTCCACCGGTCGCCCGAGATCATCCACCGGCTCGCCGTCGGCGGCGCGCAGCGGGAAGCCGTTCGCGTCGATCCGCGGCAGCCCGGTCGGGTGCGGGCAGGAGCCGGTCGTGTAGATGTGGCCGCAGAAGTGGAAGGCCTCTGCCTTCTGCGTGCGTAGGGCTCCCAGCACGAAGCCGCCGCTCGTCACGGCGAGCAGGAACTTTCCCGTTCGCGCGAGGAACCCGCGCCGGGAGCTCGAGGCCGCGACGTGCTCGCTAAGCACGCACTGCCGCCGGGCCGAGCAGCGATTCCAGCTGGTAGAGCGAGTTGAAGGTGCCCTTGCTGAGTACCTCGCCGTCGGGCGCGAGCACGACCGCGTACGGGCTGCCTGGGACGGCGAGCGACTCCCAGGCCTCGGCGTCGTCGTGCTCGTCGAAGAGCTGGAGCTCGATCTCGGACTCGCGGGCGAGCAGGCGCAGCGACGGCTCGAGCGCCGTGCATAGCGAGCAGCCGGCCGAGGTGAAGACCGCGACTGCCAGCGGCGCCTGCCGCTCGAAGCGCTCGATCAGTCCGACCCGGCCGCCGAGCTCCGGGCCCTCGTGGTCGAGTGAGAGCGCGGCCTGCGGGGCGACCGCGAGCCGGAGCTCGCCGACCTCACGAGCCAGCGCGAGCAGCGCCACAGCCAGCGCGGCGACGCCGACGAGCGCTACGCCCAGCCCGACGCCGAGCCACGCCTCGGTCGAGAGTGAGGTATCGGGCAGGAACGGCAGCAACGCGAACGCGGCGGCGAGGCAGGCCGAGCGCACGGCGGCGCCCCAGCCGATTCGCGACCGGCTGCCGAAGCACCCGCACGGCTGCCCGGCGCGCCCGCGCGCGATCGCGATCACGAGCAGCAGCGTGAAGAGCCCGAGTAGAACAGCCGCGGTCTCCACGGCGCCTGGCACTCCCGCAGCGACCGCTACGCCGAGCACGCCTTCGAGCGCGATCGTCCCCGCCCAGGCGGCTGCCGCGCTGCGCCCGTGCAGCCCGTAGCTCGCGAGTGCCCGGCGGCCGCGCTCGCCGGCGGAGAGCTTGGCCGCAGCGGAGCCCAGCAGGACCGCAGCGAGGACAAGGCGGAGAAGACCCACGACCGACAAGCGGCCCGGAGGATATCGGCAGCCCCGGTTTCCGCTCGCCGATTGCCGGGTAGCGCTCGGTCCGCAATCTCAACGAGGAGGGGACTGATGGCAGACCTGACCGCGCTCGAGAGCAAGATCGGCGAGGTGCTGGGCCTGGCGATGGCCGCCCAGGACGCAACCGCCAAGGTGGGCAAGCTCGTCGAAGAGGAAGGCGGGCACGATGATCTCCGCTCCACGCTCCAGCGCATGGCCAAAGAGGCGAAGGAGACCGAGGAGCGGACCACCGACCTGGCCTCCGAGCTCGACGGCAAGAAGACCGCGATCCTCGAGAAAGCCCGCGAGACCAAGCAGGAGGCCACGGAGATGATGTCGACCTACCTGAGCGACGACGCGGATGCGCTCGACGGCTTCGAGTTCCTGACGATGGCCGAGGCCGGCGAGGTCGGCCACTGGCAGGTCGTCGGGACGATGAACGAGCGCGCCCAGCTGCCCGGCCTGCAGGAGCTGGTGCGGTGGGCCGAGCCGATCCAGCAGCGCCACTTCCAGCAGACGCTGGAGGGCTCGGTCGAGCTGGCCGCCGACGAGGACCCGAACGAGCCGGCCTGACCTCGAGGCGCGGGCGCCGCGCCGGGCGCAGCGTCTTGCGCGGCGCCCGCGGCTCTAACGGGCGGGTCAGGCGCTACTTGGCCGGCCGTCGCGGCTGGATGGTGAATCCAAGCTCTCCGAGCACCTTGACGGCACCGGTCTTCCCGCCCTCGAAATCGTCGGAGGCAAGGCGCTGGCCCATGGCGAACTCATAAGCCGTGCCCAAGATTGCCTTCGGCGGGTAAAGGCGTGTCTCCCAGACCAGGTCATACGTCGTGGTAGGAGCGAATCCATGCGCAGAGAAGAACCGCTCCGGACCAAGTTGGTCGTATTCCTGTATCGCACGCACCACGTCAGCATGGGTCACCTTGTCCCACGCGATCGAGCGTGTCATTTCGCCCTCCTGGGATCGTGTACGTGGAGGTTCCTTCGGATCCGAGTCTATGCGCGTTAGATGTCCGTAATCCGCTGGGTGCATTCGCTTGCGATGGCGCGAGCGCCGGGAGGCAAGGCGGGGGCAGACTCACCCTCGGTGCATCGCGACACCGGCCGGTTGGTGGCATTCAGCGATGCCGTCTTCGCCATCACCATCACCCTGCTGGTGCTGGAGATCAGGCCCCCAACGGATTACAGCAACCTGCTACATGGCCTCCTCGCGCTCTGGCCCTCCTATCTCGCCTACGGGGTCACGTTCCTGTTCATCGGACAGGTATGGGCAAACCACCACGTCATGTTCGACCACATCCGTGCGGCCGACCGGGTCGTGCTGCTCCTCAACACCTTGCTGCTGATGGCCGTGGCGTTCCTTCCGTTCGCCACCTCCGTGCTTGCCGGGGCGCTGCGCAGCGGTCACGGCCAGCGAACGGCCGTCGCCTTCTACGGCATCGCGTTCGTCTTGGCGTCGCTGATGTTCAACGCCGTCTGGCAGTACGCGTCGCGTCACCGACTGCTCGGCGAAGCCCTCGATCCTGCGGGCGCGACGGCCATCGGCAGGCGCTTTCAGCTCGCGCTGGCCTGGCTCACAACCGGCGCGTTGCTCGGCGCAGCGCTGCCCGTTCTGGGCGTGGCCGTGATCGCCGCGTTCAACGCCTTCTACTGGCTTCCGATCCGAGGCGAGAGCCCACGCCCGCGACCTTCTTGAGGCCTGGCTTCGAACGCTCTTGGGCGGCGACCTCGGAGCAACGGCAGGTCAGCGGCCTCGCTCTGCCTTAGTCCGCTCGTCGAGCGCCCACGGCTCGCCGTAAGCGGTGAGGAGGTCGAGGAACGGCACCGCGTCGAAGGCCTCCGGCCCGAGGACGCCGTCGCCTTTCCACGTGCCGCCGGCGAGCAGCTCCAGCGCGACGATCGGGTTGAGCGCGGTCTGCAGGACGACCGCCTGCGAGCCGTACTCGCGCATCGTCCGCTCGTTGTCGGCCACGTGGTAGAGGTAGGTCGCGCGCAGCTGTCCGTCCTGGCCGGTGCCGGTGCCGGTGCCGGTGACAAGGGTGCCCGCGCACGTCTTGCCGTGCATGCGGTCGCCGAGCGTCGCCGGGTCGGGTAGCGCCGCAGCGAGCACGTCGCGCGGCGCGACCTCGACGCCGCGCACGGAGATCGGCTCCTTCGAGTCGAGCCCGAGCTTGTGCAGCGTCTTCAACACGTCGATGAACTCCTCGCCGAGCCCGTACTTGAAGGTGACGCGCTTGCACTCGACCCAGCGCGGCACGAGCACGACCTCCTCGTGCTCGACGTTGACGCACTCGAGCGGGCCGATCCCCTCGGGGAAGTCGAAGACCTCGGGCTCGCTGAACGGCTCGGTCGTGTACCAGCCATGCTCGCGCTCCCAGATCAGCGGGGGGTTGAGGCATTCTTCGATCGTCGTCCAGATCGAGAAGGTCGGCGCGAACTCGTAGCCCTCGACCTCGAGGTTCGCCCCGTCGCGGACGCCGACCTCGTCGATCTCGGCGAACAGATGGTCGGCGGCATAGCGGGCGAAGACGTCCGAGAGCCCGGGCTCGACACCGATCCCGACGAGCGCAAGCAGGCCGGCCTCGGCCCAGCGCTCGTGCTGGTCGAGCTGCTCCTGGCCGAGCAGCGTCTCCGGGCTCGAGAGCGACATGGCCATGTCGAGGTAGGTGCAGCGGCTCTCGAAGGCGGCCTCGAAGATCGGCAGGTTGAAGCGCGGGTCGGTCGCGTTCAAAACGGCGTCGTGCTCGCGCGCGAGTGCTGCCACGCTCGCCTGGTCGGAGGCGTCCAGCTGCGCCGCGGCGAAGCGGCTGTCATCGAGCCGGTCGACGAGCGTCTGCGGCCGGGCCGGGTCGAGGTCGGCGAAGGTGATCCGCTCGAAGAAGTTGCGCCGCTGCGCCACTGCGGCCGCCGCCGCGCCGACGCCGCCCGTCCCGACGACCAGGATCCTCAGGTCGGCCACGGGAGGACTGTATTCCGCGCTCGCCCCCGGGGACTTAGAGTCCGCAAGGGGGACCAATGCTGCGGCTATCGGCCTCACCTCTGCTCGTGCATGCGCTGAGCGTCAGCCTTGCCATCGGCGTGCGCTGGAAATTCGCCGGCCTGGCGGGGCTCGCCTCGCTCGCGACGCTCGTGCTGCTGGCGTTGACGCTTGGCTCCCTGCGCAGAGACCAGCTGAGCCGGGCCTCCGAGCCACGTCACGATCGCCGTAGGCGAAGTGGTCGTGCGCAGCCGGACGCACGGGCGGCGCTCGCGCTCGTCGGCGACGCGCTCGCGGCCACGCACAACCCTCGTGCGCTGGTGCCGGTGATCCTCGACGTGGTCACCGAGGCGACCGGGGCAAGGGGCGCGCGGATTCTCAGGGATGGGGAGGAGCTGGGGTGGATTGGCGAGCCGGTTGGCGCACGCAACGAGCTACGGCTCGATCTATCAACCGAGGATGAGCCGACTCGTACCGAGCTCGTGCTCTACCCGCCGCCGGAGGGCTTCGCGGCCGAGACGAGGCAGCTCGCCGAGTGGCTTGCGGCCCAGGCCGGCATCGCGCTCGAGAACGCGCGCCTGCACGATCTGGTTCAGCGCCAGGCAATCACCGACGACCTGACGGGCCTGGTCAACCGACGGCGCTTCCTTGGTGTGCTCGACACGGAGGTCGAGCGGGCGGCGCAGTTGGGAACTGGTCTCGGCATCGTCCTGATCGACCTCGACGACTTCAAGGGCATCAACGACCGCTTCGGCCACCACTCGGGAGATCGCGTGCTCGCGGCCTTCGGCGGCTTGCTGCAGGAACACGTCCGCGATGTCGACCTTGCGGCCCGGCTCGGTGGCGAGGAGTTCGCGTTGCTGCTGCCGGAGATCGAAGGCCCGGATGCCGTTCTGGTCGCCGAGCGGTTGTGCCGCTCGCTATCGGAGCGCCCGATCGCCTCGGTGGAGGGGAACACGCTGAGCTCGACGGCCAGCTTCGGGGTCGCCCAGTATCGGCACGGGGATACCGGGGAGGACCTGCTGCGGCTCGCGGACGACGCTCTTTACCGCGCGAAGGGCGAGGGTAAGAACCGGGTCTGCGTGGCGCGAGAGGGCCGCGCAGCCTGAACTGCCGTCCCCCACGGCCGCGATACTCACGCTGTGCCACTCAGAAGCTTGCTTCTCGCAGTCGCACTCGTGGTCACGGCTTCAAGCGCGGGCTACCTCTGGCGTGCCGCACTCGAGCCGCCGGACGCTCGGGTGGTGGAGGCTGTGCCGCAGGCGCCGGTGGAACCTTCGGTACAGCTGCCCGAGAGTGCCACGAGTGGACAGCGACCTCCGGCGGCTCTCGTCGTCCATCCTCCCAGGCGGGCTCGGCCCGGCCGGACGCTCGTGCCTGCTGCTGGCCGCTCGCAGGCGCCCTCGCACACTGTTCAGGTACAGGCGCCTGTCGGCGGCACGACCGGCCGTCAGGTGAATCCGGCGCCTTCGCGTGGTGGATCTCCTCCGCCTCCGCCGCCGCCCCCTCCGCCCCCGCCCCCGCCGCCGCCTCCGCCTCCGCCCCCGCCGCCGCCTCCGCCTCCGCCACCTCCTCCGCCACCTCCGGCTGCACCGCCGCCGCCGCCACCACCGCCGCCACCTCCGGCTGCACCGCCGCCGCCACCGCCGCCTCCGCCGCCACCGCCGCCTGGGCCACCGGCCCCGTCGCACAAGGCTCCGCCTCCACCGCCTCCGTACGGGTCTCGGCCGGGGAACGGCAACGGCGACAAGAACCACGAGCACACTGGGCCTCCCGGCAAGCGCTGAGTGGTGCACCGGTGAGTGCGGAGGCCCTTCTCGAACGCGAGCTCGAGCGCTTCGAGCGGGAGAACCCACGCTCACACGAGCTTGCGAACGAAGCGCGCGGCTCGCTCCTTTCCGGCGTGCCGATGCCGTGGATGATCCGCTGGCCGGGCGGCTTCCCGGTCTTTGCGGCCGAGGCGCACGGCGCCCGCTTCCGGGACGTCGACGGGCACGAGTACGTCGACTTCTGTCTCGGCGACACGGCTGCAATGACCGGCCACTCGCCCGAGCCGACCGTCCGCGCGGTCAGCGAGCAGGTGGCGAAGGGGATCACGACGATGCTGCCGAGCGAGGACGCGCTCTGGGTCGGCCGCGAGCTGACGCGCCGCTTCGGCCTCGCTCGCTGGCAGTTCGCGCTGACCGCGACCGATGCCAACCGCTTCGCGATCCGGCTCGCGCGCGAGCTCACCAAGCGGCCGAAGATCCTTGTCTTCAACTGGTGCTACCACGGCTCGGTCGACGAGACGTTCGTCGGCCTCAAGGACGGACGCGTCGTCTCCCGCGAGGGGAACGTCGGACCGCCGGTGCCGCTGGCCGAGACCACGCGCGTGGTCGAGTGGAACGACGCCGAAGCGCTCGAGCGCGAGCTGGCCCACGGCGACGTCGCCTGTGTGCTGGCGGAGCCGGCGCTCACGAACATCGGCATCGTCCTCCCGGAGCGGGGTTTCCACGACCGGCTGCGAGGGGCGACGCGCGGGGCGGAGACGCTGCTCGTCATCGACGAGACGCACACGCTCTGCGCCGGGCCGGGCGGCTACACGGCCGCCCACGGGCTCGAGCCCGACCTGCTCACGGTCGGCAAGTCGATCGGAGCGGGGATCCCTGTAGCCGCGTACGGCTTCTCGGGCGGCGTTGCCGAGCGGCTGGAGGCGCTGCTCCCCGCCGACGAGAAGGCCGACGTCGGCGGGATCGGCGGCACGGTCGCCGCGAATGTGCTCTCGCTCTCGGCCACGCGGGCGACCCTCGCCGAGGTGTTGACCGACGAGGCCTTCGAGCGGATGATCGCCCTCGGCGAGCGCTTCGAGGCCGGTGTCTCGGAGACGATCGAGCGCCACGGCCTGCCCTGGCACGTCACGCGCCTCGGCTGCCGGGTCGAGTACCTCTTCCGGCCTGAGCGCCCACGCACCGGCAGCGAGGCCGCGGCCGGCGGCAACGCGCTGCTCGACCGCCTGATCCACCTCTACGCGCTCAACCGCGGCATCCTGCTAACGCCGTTTCACAACATGGCGCTGATGTCGCCCGACACGACGGAGGCCGACGTCGACCTGCACACGAGGGTCTTCGACGAGGCGGCAAGCGAGCTGACCTGAAGTAATCAGGCCATCGTCTTGACCAGCCACATCGCACCGAAGAACGCGAAGACGAGAAGGGTCAGGACCACGATCTCAGAAGCCAAGGACTGCCCTTCCTCGCGTTTGCCGAGCGAGCCGGCGATGACCGCAAGCGAGGTGAACAGCTTCATCTGATTCACCTCCTCAGCAGTTCGGCCGCATGTCAAGAGGGTCCGCCGCAAGACAGAAGTGAGATCGTCCTAAGCGATCGGAAGCTTCATCCCTCGTGCCGGTGGTCTGACGGTGCCGCTCGTCTACTGAGCTACCCGGTCAACTGAGACACAGGGGACCCGGAGCTCCACCTGAGCACCGAGACGGTGAAGAATCACGTCCGGCATCTCCTGCGGCACTCGGCGCGAACTCCCGCCTCGAAGCCGTCGCGGCCGTTCGTCGCGGCGCGGGCAGCTAGGCTCGTCTCGTGCTCGAGCGTCTGAGAGTCTCGTCCAGCGATCGCCGGATTGCGGTCATGGCTTCGCTCGCCGGGCTCTCGCTGTTCGTGCTCGGGATGCTTGCCGTCCGTATGCTCTACACGGGCACGAGCGTGCACGGCTGGCTCGCCTGGAACCTGTTCCTCGCCTGGATCCCGTTCCTGCTCGCCCTACTCCTCTACGAGCGAACCCGCGCCGGCGCGTCGTGGCGGGCGCTTGTGCCGCTCGGGCTGCTCTGGCTTGCCTTCTTCCCGAACGCGCCGTACCTGATCACCGACCTGAAGCACCTCGGCCACGGCGGCCAGGTGCCTGTGCTCTACGACGTGCTGCTGCTCTCGGCTGCTGCCTGGCTGGGGTTGCTGCTCGGGCTGATCTCGCTGTTCCTGGTCCATGGGGTTGCGCGGCGTCTGGTCGGCGTGCTCGACGCGTGGGCGCTGGTCGTCGCGGTCCTGGCGCTGAGCTCCTTCGGCATCTACCTGGGCCGCGTACAGCGCTGGAACTCGTGGGACCTCGTAGTGCATCCCGCGTCGATCGGCGACCAGATCGGCAGCGGTCTCCTGCATCCCCTGAGCCACCCGCGCCCGATCGGCCTGACCGTGCTCCTCACATCGTTCCTGCTGGTGAGCTACCTCGCGCTGTACTCGTTCGCGCGCCTGAGCGCGCTCGAGCGCGAGTGATGCCCCCGGCAAGAATCGAACTTGCGCACGAGGTTTAGGAAACCTCTGCTCTTCCACTGAGCTACGGGGGCGCGCTGGTTGCGCGCCCCCAAGTGTAGAAGCGCTTAGTTCGGGCGAGTGCCGAGCGTCACGGTGACCGTGTGCTCGGAGCCGCCGCGCTTGTAGGTCACGGTGACCTTGTCGCCCGGCTTGTGGGCGTCGATCGCGCGGGAGAGGTCGTCGCCGCTGGCGACCGCGGTGCCGTCGACGTCCGTGATCACGTCGCCCTTCTTCAGGCCGGCCTTGTTGGCCGCCTGGCCGTCCGTCACCGAGGCGAGGAGGGCGTTCGGGGCCGACGAGTCGATCGCGACGCCGAGGTAGGCGTGCACTGCCTTGCCGTTCGCGATCAGCTGCGAGGCGACCGACTTGACCGTGCTCGAGGGGATCGAGAAGCCGACGCCCTCGTTCCCGCCCGAGTCGCTCTTGATCTGGGCGTTGACGCCGACAACCTGGCCCTGCGTGTTCAGCAGCGGGCCACCCGAGTTGCCGTGGTTGATCGCAGCGTCGGTCTGGATCGAGTCGTTGATGGTGAAGTTGGTCTGGCCCTGGATCGCGCGGTGCAGCGCGCTGACGATGCCACTCGTGACCGTCTCTTCGAGCCCGAAGGGGCTGCCGATCGCGACGACGCCGTCACCGACCTGCAGCTCCGTCGAGTCGCCGACGGCGAGCGGGTGGAGCTCCGAGGAGGGCGCGTCGACCTTGATCACGGCGAGGTCGGTCGACCGGTCGGTGCCGACGACGGTCGCGTTGTACGACTTGCCGTCCCAGAAGCGGACCTTGATCGAGGTCGCGCCGTCGACCACGTGGTCGTTCGTGACGATGCGCCCGTCGGAGTCGTAGACCCAGCCGGAGCCCTGGGCCTGAGCCTGGCCGCCGCCGGGAATGGGCGACGCGCTGCCAGGCTCGGTGACCGTGATCTCGACGACGCCGCGGTAGGCGCGGCGGTAAATCTGGTTGACCGAGAGCGGCGACGACGAGGCGGTGTCGGCCTGCTGCACGGTGACCTGCCTGACGACGGTGTTCCCGCTGTCGTGGAACGTCGCGTAGGCGACGGCCCCGCCGCCCGCGCCGAGGCAGGCTGCTGCAAGGAGAGACGCAACGATGATGGTCGGGCGCGAGCGGCGAGGCATCAGGGGAGTTCCTTTCCGTCGGGGAGCTCTCTGTCGAGACCCCATCAAAGCAACAGGAGCCTAAGACGCGCCTGAGACGCCGCTAAAAACTCTGTAAGAAAACAAAAGACCCCGCCGGAGCGGGGCCTCTCGTCGCACAAGGGTTTTGGGGGATCCCTTGATCGATGACGCTGTGATCCTCCCCCGCGGGACTAAGACCACTCTGAAGATTGTCTAAGAAGCTCCTAAGAGAGGGCGCTGAGCAGGGGGTTCTCACGCGTTGTTCAGCTTCCGGCGCAACAATGCGCCCGTGAAGATCCTGGTGGTCGACGACGAACGGGCCGTGCGCGAGTCGCTGCGGCGCGCGCTCGAGCTCGAGGGCTACGAGATCGAGCTGGCGGAGGACGGCTCGCAGGCGCTCGAGCGGCTGGAGGCCGAGCCGGAGCCTGACGCGATGGTGCTCGACATCCTGATGCCGGGCGTGGACGGGCTCGAGGTCTCGCGCACGCTGCGCCGCAAGGGCAGCAAGCTCCCGATCCTGATGCTCACCGCTCGCACCCAGGTCGAGGACCGGGTCGAGGGGCTCGACGCCGGCGCCGACGACTATTTGACCAAACCGTTCGCGCTCGAAGAGCTCCTCGCGCGCGTGCGTGCGCTCTTACGGCGCACGAGCGACGGCACCGGCGAGACCCTGCGCTTCGCCGACCTCGAGCTCGACCCCGGCACGCGCGAGGTGACGCGCGGCGGCGAGCGGATCGAGCTGACCCGCACGGAGTTCTCGCTGCTCGAGCTGTTCCTGCTCAACCCACGGCAGGTGCTGACTCGGTCGCTGATCTTCGAGCGCGTCTGGGGCTACGACTTCGGCTTCGCCTCGAACTCGCTCGACGTCTACATCGGCTATCTGCGGCGCAAGACCGAGTCGGGTGGCAAGCCCCGCCTGATCCACACGGTCCGCGGCGTCGGCTACGCGCTGCGCGAGGCATGAGCTTTCGCACCCGGCTCGCGCTCGTGGCCGCCGCGGCGGTCGGCATCGCCGTCATCGTCGCCTCGGTCGTCGTGTTCGTGGTCGTGCACAACGAGCTCTTCGGTGAGGTCGACCGGGCGCTGCACGCCCGGGCGGTCGAGATCGCGAGTGGCCCGCAGCCAGAGATCGACAACGGCCAACTCCACATCCCGGGGCCGCATGTCGGCGTTCAGAGCGACTTCGTCCAGGCCGTTCCGCTTTCCGGTGGGCCCTACGTTGAGCCCGACGCTGCCTACAAGCTGCCGGTGACCGAGAAGGACCACGAGGCCGCGCGCGGCGAGCAGCCGCTCTACTACAGCAACCGCCACTTCCAGGGGATCGAGTTTCGGGTCCTGACCATCCCGGCCACGCCGTATGCCGTCCAGATCGCAAGGCCGCTCGGCGAGGTGAACCGCACGCTCCACCGGATCACGCTCTTCCTGATCCTGATCGCGGTCGGCGGGATCGGCGTTGCCGCCGCGCTCGGGCTGATCGTCTCTCGCGCCGCGCTCGCGCCAGTGCGACGGCTGACCGAGACCACGGAGGCCGTCACCGAGACACGCGACCTCTCGCAGCGGATCGAGTCGACCTCGACCGGCGACGACGAGCTCGGCCGGCTCGCGACGAGCTTCAACACGATGCTCGCCGCGCTTGAGGACTCGAGCCGGGCGCAGCGGCAGCTCGTCGCCGACGCCTCGCACGAGCTGCGTACGCCGCTCACCAGCCTGAAGACGAACATCGAGGTCCTCGCGCGCGAGAACGAGTTGGCGCCGGAGGCGCGTGCGCAGCTGCAGCGCGACATCGTCGAGCAGATCGACGAGATGACCGCGCTGATCGGCGAGCTGATCGAGCTCGCGCGCGAGGCCAGGCCGGACGCGGTCGTCGAGCCGGCGCGGGACGTGCGCCTCGACCTGGTCGCCGCCGATGCAATCGAGCGCACCCGCCGCAACCGGCCCGGGATCGAGTTCGAGACCGACCTCGACGAGTCGATCGTCTACGGCGCGCCGTCCACGATCGAGCGGGCGGTCGCCAACCTGCTCGACAACGCGGCCAAGTGGAGCCCACCCGGCGGGCAGGTCGAGGTGGCGGTGCGGCAGGGCGAGCTCTCGGTGCGCGACCACGGCCCCGGAATCGCCGCCGAAGACCTGCCGTACGTGTTCGA
>Ga0308175_100002382_pt1 | contig 12873 bp, 10 predicted proteins | sample PhyCR1_3_FD_203893 | JGI IMG/M metagenome (GOLD analysis project Ga0308175, IMG submission 203893) | Soil microbial communities from UC Gill Tract Community Farm, Albany, California, United States - DLSLS.C.R1 | ecosystem: Environmental > Terrestrial > Soil > Agricultural land | place: USA...
CACCTTGTCGTCGTCCGAGGCGGGGTCGCCTCGGAAGGTGTTGCTCGTCAGGACCCAGAGCCGACCGTCAGGGGCCAGCACCACGTCGCGCAGCCGTCCGTAGCTGCCCTCGAGCAGGCGCAGTGGTGTGCCGGATCCATTGCCGGACACGGGGATCCGACACAGCGACTGACCGCGCAGCGCCGCCATCCAGATCGAGCCGTCGGCCCACGCGAAGCCGCTCGGCGAGGCGTCGGAGGTCGGCCACTGCCGAAGGGGGTCGGTGAAGCCGGAGCGCCCGGCCCGTCCCTCGACGATGGGCCACCCGTAGTTGCGCCCCGGCTTGATGAGGTTGAGCTCGTCCCAGATGTCCTGCCCGAACTCGCTGGCGTACATGGTCCCATTCGGCGCCCAGGCCATGCCCTGCACGTTGCGGTGCCCCCAGCTCCAGACGGCGTTGCCGAACGGGTTGCCCGGAGCGGGCTTCCCGTCCTTCGTGACCCGCAGGATCTTGCCGTTGAGGGAGTCCTTGCGCTGGGAGTCCTGGGAGTTCCCCGCGTCACCGGTGGTGACGTAGAGGTACCCGTCGGGTCCGAAGGCGAGGCGGCCGCCGTTGTGGTTCCCAGCCTTGTGTATGCCGGTGAGTACCGGCCGCGGGCGGCTCGCCCTCCCGTCGGCGAAGGTGAGCCGGGCGACCCGGTTGTCGTTGGCTGCCGTGTAGTAGATGAAGACCTCGTGGTCGGTGGAGTAGTCGGGCGAGACGGCCACGCCGAGCAGGCCGCCCTCGCCACCGGGGTCGACCCCGGGGATGGTGCGCAGCACCACCGGCTGGGTGCCGGGCCTCAGGTGCAGCAGCTGCGCCTTGTCCCGCAGCGTGACCAGCGCTGAACCGTCCGGGAGGAACGCGACGGCCCAGGGTATGTCGAGGTGGTCGGCGAGCACCTCGGCACTCCTCGACGACGACGTCGAGGTCGGAGCCGCAGACTCGGTGGGCGCGGGCGTCGTGGTCGGGGACCTCGACCCGGTGGTCGGGGAGCTGGGGCGGGGCGCGGCAACCGAGCCCGGTGAGCCGGGCTCGCCCGAACAGGCTCCCAGGAACAGGGCTGCGGCGGTGACGGCCACCGCCCCGGCGAAGGGGCGGCGGTGCGGCAGGTGGCCACGCGGCATACCCCATTGTGTGGGACCCGACCGCCCGACGGGTGTAGGCCGCGACCCGACTAGCGTTGCCCCATGACTCTCGTGACGCTGCCGGGGCAGGAGTGGGTCGACGCGGTGGGACCGGTGTCGGGCCTCGAGCTCGCCGTCTGGGAGCTCGACGGCGGGCCGGACCGGGCGGACGAGGTGCGTGTCGTGGTGCCGCCGTACCTCGGTGGAGGCAAGCGCATCGGCGCCCTGACGCACACCCCGGGTGTCGAGCTGGTGCAGCTGCTGACGGCGGGGTACGACGACGTCCGCGCCGGGCTCCCTGACGGGGTCGCGCTCGCCAACGCCGCTGGCGTGCACGACGCGTCGACCGCCGAGCTGGCCGTGGCGCTCACCTTGGCATCCCTGCGCGACTTCCCGGACTTCTTTGCGGCACAACGTGACCAACGCTGGTTGCCGGTGAAGTTCCACGGCGCCCTGGCCGACCGCAAGGTGCTCATCCTGGGCTACGGCTCGATCGGCCGAGCGGTGGCCGCGCGCCTGGCGCCCTTCGAGGTACAGCTGACTGCCGTGGCCAGCCGAGGACGTGCCGGGGACGAGCTCGTGCCGTCGGTCCACGGCGTGGACGAGCTGCCGGAGCTGCTGCCACAGCACGACGTCGTCGTGGTGATCGTGCCGTTGGGTCCGGCGACAGAGGGCATGGTCGACGACGCATTCCTCTCCGCCATGCCCGAAGGATCGCTGCTGGTCAACGTTGCCAGGGGCGGTGTGGTCGACACCGACGCGCTCGTGGCGCACCTCTCGGCGGGGCGTGTCCGGGCCGCGCTCGACGTGACCGACCCTGAGCCACTGCCCCAGGGCCACCCCCTGTGGTCGGCGCCAGGCGTGATCGTCACCCCCCACGTGGGTGGCGCCTCCACGGCCTTCATGCCGCGGGCAGTGCGGCTGCTCCAGGAGCAGCTCGGGGCGTATGCCGCCGGGCGACCGCTGCGGAACATCGTGACGCCGCGCTGAACTGCCCAGTCGCGGGCCACTGTCTCGTGGCCCGCCGCGAGAGATCGCGGCGCGGCTCGCGATGAGTTCTGCTTCCTGCCCAAGTCGACACCGGCGAGAGGTTTTCGTCGGCAGACAGGAGTGCCAGCATGGACGTCGTGGGCGAGACAGTGGTCGGCATCGGCACGCGCAAGGGTCTGTGGCTGGCACGCAGCAAGGACCGCCGGGAGTGGTCCCTCGACGGGCCGCACTTCCTGATGAGCGAGGTGCTCTCGCTGCTGTTCGACACCCGCCGGGCCACCCCGCGGCTGCTGGTGGGGTTCCGCTCCTCCCACTGGGGTCCGTCCCTGCAGCATTCCGACGACCTCGGAGCGACCTGGGTCGAGCACCCCGAGGGGTCGATCCGCTTCCCCGAGGACACCGACACCGCGCTCAAGGCCACTTGGCAGCTCGTGGCCGACCCACACGACCAGGACGTCGTGTGGGCCGGCACCGAGCCGCAAGGCCTGTGGCGCAGCTCCGACGGCGGCGAGACCTTCGAGCTGAACCGCGGCCTGTGGGAGCACCCGCACCGGCCCGAGTGGGGCGAGGGGTTCGGCGGCGGCGCGATCCACACGGTGCTGCCCAGCCCCGCCGACGCCGACTCGATGCTCGTGGCGATGAGCACCGGTGGTGTTTACAACACGCGCGACGGCGGCAAGAGCTGGGACCCCGGCAACAAGGGCATCCACGCCTACTTCATGCCGCACGACGAGTGGCCCGAGTTCGGGCAGTGCGTCCACAAGGTGGCACGCGACTCGGGCACCCCGACCCGGCTCTATGCCCAGAACCACCGGGGCGTCTACCGCTCCGACGACGACGGCCTCACCTGGACCTCCATCGAGGCGGGACTGCCCACCAACTTCGGCATGACCGCAGTGACCCACCCGGCCAAGGGCGACACGGTCTGGCTGGTCCCTATCGCCTCCGACGGAGAGCGGATCCCGCCGGCTTCGCAGCTCCAGCTCCAGCGCTCGTCCGACGCCGGGGCCACGTGGACGACCCAGGCGGCAGGGCTGCCCTCGCCGAGCTACACCAACGTGTTGCGTGACGCCGCCGGCACGGACACCCACGAGGAGCCGGGCCTCTACTTCGGCACCCGCAACGGCGAGGTCTACGCATCGACCGACGAGGGCGAGACCTTCACCCGCATCGCCGAGCAGCTGCCCGACGTGCTGTGTGTGCGGGCGGTGACGCTGCAGTGACGGCCCGCGTGGTGCTGCCCGGTCTGCTGCGCGACCTGGCCGACGGCGCTGCCGAGCTGCCGGTCGAGCTCACGGGCGAGGCACCGCTCGCCACGGTGCTGGACGAGGCGTTCCGGGCGTGGCCGATCCTGGGCGCGAGGGTGCGCGACGAGCGCGGCGAGATCCGGCGCCACGTCAACGTGTTCGTCGACGGCGAGGACGCCAAGCGCACGGCGGGCGTCCAGACCAAGGTCACCCCGACCTCGACGGTCCACGTCATCAACGCCGTCTCCGGTGGCTGACGGCCGCTCGCCGTCTGCTTGCGTCTGCGACTTGCCCCGCTGGTGGGCATAGTCGCAGACGCAAGCAGGGGTCAGGCGGACCAGACCCCGTCGTCCCACGCCCGCCGGAGCAGGGCCAGGTGCGGCTCGAGGTCCAGACCCCGCTCGGTGACCCACGCGTCGTCCCGGTACGTCCCGGCATACCGCTCCGCTCCGTCGCACAGGAGCGACACGATGCTGCCGCGCTCGCCTCGCTCGGCCATCTCGCACGCGAGACGCAGCACCCCGTACAGGTTCGTGCCCGTGGAGCCCCCGCCGCGCAGCCCGGTCCGCTGCGTCAGGAACCGCATGGCCGCCACCGACCCCGCGTCGGGGACCAGCATCATCCGGTCCACGACGGTCGGGACGAAGCTGGGCTCCACCCGCGGTCGGCCGATGCCCTCGATCCGCGAGCCGCAGGCCGCCGCCACCCCAGCCGCGTCGCCGCGGAAGTGCGGCAGGAAGGCGGAGTTCTCCGGGTCGACGACGCACACCTCGCTCGCCAGCCCCCGGTAGCGGACGTACCGACCGATGGTGGCGCTGGTGCCGCCGGTGCCAGCGCCGGTGACGACCCACCTGGGGACCGGGTGCCGCTCTCGCGCCATCTGCTCGAACACCGACTCGGCGATGTTGTTGTTCCCCCGCCAGTCGGTCGCCCGCTCCGCGAAGGTGAACTGGTCGAGGTAGTGCCCGCCCAGGTCCTGCGCCAGCTGCCTCGCCACGTCGTAGATCGCGGCCGCGTCGTCGACCAGGTGGCAGCGCCCGCCCTCGCGCTCGATGAGGGCGACCTTCTCGGGGCTGGTGGAGCGCGGCATCACGGCGATGAAGGGCAGCTCGAGCATGCGCGCGAAGTACGCCTCGCTGACCGCCGTCGAGCCGCTCGACGCCTCGATGACGGTGGTGCCGGAGTGCAGCTCGCCGTTGCACAGGGCGTAGAGGAACAGCGAGCGCGCGAGACGGTGCTTGAGGCTGCCGGTGGGGTGGGTGGACTCGTCCTTGAGGTAGACGTCGACCCCGGGAAGGCCCGGCACGGGCACGTGGACGAGGTGGGTGTCGGCGCTGCGGTTCGCGTCGGCCTGGATGCGGCGCACCGCCTCGTCGAGCCAGGCCCGGTCCGCGGGGCGGTCGGGGCGGGCATCGATCAGTGCGGGCCCGTCGGGCATTGCGGTGGTCCTTCACGCGCAGGACGGGTATGCCGCGGCCGCCGGCACGCGGCCCGGGTCACCTCGTCGTGGTGGTCGCCACCGTACCCGTCGTAGAGTTCGTGCTCACGGCTGCTCTGGTGAGGTGGCAGATGAGTACTCCTGACGACCGGGTCGCGCGGTTCCACGAGCTGCACTCCCAGGGCTGCTTCGTGATGCCGAACCCGTGGGACGTGGGCAGTGCCCGAGCCCTGCAGGACCTGGGCTTCCCGGCGCTGGCCACCACCAGTGCGGGGTTCGCCTGGAGCCTTGGCCGCACGGACAGCCAGGCCACGCTCGAGCAGGTGCTGGCGCACCTGCGGGCGGTCGTGGAGGCCGTCGACGTCCCCGTGAACGCGGACTTCGAGGGCGGCTACGCCGTGGAGCCGGACGACGTCGCGGCGAACGTGGGGCTGGCGGTCGCCACCGGGGTCGCCGGGCTCTCGATCGAGGACTTCTCGGGCGACCCGGACGAGCCGCTCTTCGACCTCGACCGTGCCGCCGCACGGATCAGCGCCGCACGGGAGGCGATCGACGAGAGCGGCACGGGGGTCCTGCTCACCGGTCGCTCCGAGGGCTTCGTGCACGGACGCCCCGACCTCGAGGAGACGATCCGCCGGTTGCGCGCCTACGCGGATGCGGGCGCCGACTGCCTCTACGCGCCACGGATCGGGTCGGCCGAGCAGGTTGCCGCCGTGGTCTCGGCGGTGGCACCCAAGCCGGTGAACCTCCTGGTCAACGCACCATTCATGACGGTCGCGGAGGCGGCACGGCTCGGCGTGCGCCGGATCAGCGTGGGCGGCACGCTCGCACGCTCTGCCTGGGGCGGCTTCCTCCAGGCGGCCCGGGAGATCGCCGACACCGGCACGTTCGCCCACTTCGTGGGCCTGCCGGACGTCGACGGGCTCCTCCGGGGCTGACTGGACTGTCGGGAGCAGGCGATCGGGTCCATCCTGAGGACATGACCCTCGCCAGCGATGACAAGGTGCTCATCCTGTTCCGGCACGCCAAGGCCGAACAGGTGCTCGGCAAGCCCGACCACGAGCGTGAGCTCACCGGCCGCGGCAGGCGTGACGCGAAGGCTGCGGGGCGCTGGCTGCACGAGCACGAGCTGGGCGCCGAGCTGGTGCTCTGCTCCGACTCGACCCGCACCCGACAGACCTGGGCGGCAGCGGTGGATGGTGGTGCCTGTGGGGAGACGGTCGAGTACGACCACGCCATCTACTCCGGAAGCGCCAAGGCCGTCCTGCACGCCGTCCAGGAGCAAGCCGGTGAGGCGCAGGTCGTCCTCGTGGTCGGGCACAACCCGACCATGGCGGTGCTGGCCAGTGGGCTGGCCGAGGGGGACGGCTCGACGCAGGCGCACGAGTGCCTTGCCGACGGCTTCCCCACGTCCTCGCTCGCGGTGCTGCGCTTCGCCGGGGACTGGCACGCCCTGGACCACGGGACGGCAGTCCTCGACCGCTGCCACACCGCGCGCGGGTGACCGCGACGAGGCGCCGGGGTCGAGAGTGCACGACGCGCTGATGGATCGGCTGCGAGCCCAGCGTGTCGTGCATCTCGTCACCAAAGGCTGCGCCGCGACGCGGCGGTGACCACGCGGCATACCCGTCCTCTTGCGCACTGAGACCGGCGTCCCACCCACTGGACCGCGGTCCTAGACTGCGCGCATGACGAGCACCGAGCCCGGGACCACAGACGGCGTCGACATCAAGCCCCGGAGCCGCGACGTCACTGACGGGCTGGAGAAGGCCGCTGCACGCGGCATGCTGCGCGCCGTCGGCCTGGGCGACGAGGACTTCGCCAAGTCGCAGATCGGCATCGCCAGCTCGTGGAACGAGATCACGCCCTGCAACCTCTCGCTCGACCGGCTGGCGAAGGCGGCCAAGGACGGCGTCCACGCAGCCGGTGGGTACCCACTCGAGTTCGGGACCATCTCGGTCTCCGACGGCATCTCCATGGGTCACGAGGGCATGCACTTCTCGCTGGTGAGCCGCGAGATCATCGCCGACTCCGTCGAGACGGTGATGAGCGCCGAGCGGCTCGACGGGTCGGTGCTGCTCGCCGGCTGCGACAAGTCCCTTCCCGGGATGCTGATGGCCGCGGCCCGGCTCGACCTGGCCTCGGTCTTCCTCTACGCCGGGACGATCCTGCCCGGTGTCGCGAAGCTGTCCGACGGCACGGAGAAGGAGGTCACCATCATCGACGCGTTCGAGGCGGTGGGCGCCTGCGCAGCGGGGACGATGTCACGCGAGGACGTCGACGCCATCGAGCGAGCGATCTGCCCGGGGGAGGGCGCGTGTGGCGGCTTCTACACCGCCAACACGATGGCCGCCGTGGCGGAGGCGCTGGGCATGTCCCTGCCGGGGTCCGCGGCGCCGCCCGCCACCGACCGCCGACGGGACGCCTACGCGCGTCGCTCGGGGGAGGCTGTGGTGACGTTGCTGCGCAAGGGGATCACCGCGCGGCAGATCCTGACCAAGGAGGCCTTCGAGAACGCCATCGCGGTGGTCATGGCGTTCGGCGGGTCGACCAATGCGGTGCTGCACCTGCTCGCCATCGCGCACGAGGCTGAGGTCGACCTCACCATCGGCGACTTCCAGCGGATCGGCCGCAAGGTCCCGCACCTGGCCGACGTCAAGCCGTTCGGCCAGTTCGTCATGAAGGACATCGACCACATCGGCGGCATCCCGGTCGTCATGAAGACGCTGCTCGAGGCCGGACTGTTCCACGGCGACTGCCTGACCGTCACCGGGAGGACGATGGCCGAGAACCTCGACGAGCTCGCCCCGCCACACATCGACGGGCGGGTCATCCGTGAGATGTCGCAGCCCATCCACCAGACCGGCGGGCTGACGATCCTCACCGGCTCGCTGGCCCCCGAGGGGGCGGTCGTGAAGTCGGCCGGCTTCGACGAGTCGGTGTTCGAGGGCACGGCGCGGGTCTTCGACGGCGAGCGCGCGGCCATGGACGCGGTCTCGCAAGGGGCGCTGCAGGCCGGTGACGTGGTGGTGATCCGCTACGAAGGACCCAAGGGCGGCCCGGGGATGCGCGAGATGCTCGCGGTCACCGGCGCGATCAAGGGCGCTGGCTTGGGCAAGGACGTGCTCCTGCTGACCGACGGCCGCTTCTCCGGAGGCACGACGGGGCTGTGCGTCGGCCACGTCGCCCCGGAGGCCGTCGACGAGGGCCCGATCGCCTACGTGCGGGACGGGGACCGGATCCGGCTGGACGTGGCCGCAGGGACCCTCGACCTCCTCGTCAACGACGCGGAGCTGGCGCGACGCCGCGAGGCGGGCATCACCCATCCCGAGCCGAAGTACACGCGTGGGGTGCTGGCCAAGTACCGCAAGCTCGTCGGCAGTGCCAGCGGCGGGGCCGTCTGCGGCTGACGAGTGGTGGCCCGTCGTCAGCTGTTCCCGGCCTGCCGCGGGGTGCGGTGGTAGGCCACGACCTCACGGGCGACGTCGGCGAGCTTGATGTTGAGGTCCTGCGAGGTCTTGCGCAAGAGCTCCAGGGCCGCGTCGTCGTCGACCTTGTGCAGCGCCATCAGCAGCCCGACCGCCTTGCCGATCTCACGGTTGCTGTCCAGCGCGAGGCGTAGGTTCCTCGCCTGCTGCCGCTCGTTCGCGGCCATGATGGTCACCGCGGCGAAGGCCGTGAAGACCGCCGCCTCGTTGGCCGCGGGGGCTGACAGCGCCCCTGCGGTGTCGGAGAAGAAGTTGAGTGCCCCGACCTTGCGGCCGTCCACGACGAGGCGGAACCCGGCGACTCCTCGCACGGGCGTGTTCTCCAGGGTCCAGGCGGCCAGGGACGGCCAGGTGGCGTGCACGGTCAGGTCGGCGTCGACCTGCGCCGCCTCGTTGACGATGGCGTCCAGGCAGGGACCGGAGCGCAGGCGCCGCTCTGCCTCGTCGATCGCTCGGGCGACCTCATCGCTCCATGCCAGGGTCTCGAACCTCTCGCCCCGGCGCGCCATGAGGCTGGCGTGGTCGCACCCCGCCACCACCTTGGGTGCCGCGGCACAGATCGCGGACATGGTGTCCTCGAAGCTGTCCGAGGCGTACACGATCGCGGCGAGGTTGGTGAAGGCCTCGTGGGTCGTCGGGTCGCGCTGCTCAGGGGTGAGCTCCACGGCGATGACCTCCCGTCTCGGCAGGGCAGGGGGATGGCTTGGGCGCTCACTGTTGAACGTTGCCGGGAGCAGCGTATGTCACGAGTCCCAACGACCGCCTGCCCGGACGGACACCTGGCCCGAGGAGCTGGCGACGGGTGGCGCGCAGCGGTCTGTGACTGAGATGACGGTCCGGATGATGGGACCGGGTGTCTCGCACGTTGACACCCGTCCGGCTCGGCGGGAGAGTGCACCTGTGGCACGAATTCTGGTACTTCCCTAGCGCGCAGGCCCTCACGCCCGAGAGCCCGCGCGCTGCCCTCCGTCGTTCTCGCAAGAGAGCTGGGGGGCATCTTTTTTTGAAGCAGCAGACTGTCGCACAACACACCTGAAGCAGGACCCACCTGCTGACGACCGAATGACGATGGAGACGAAAGCGGTGGAGACGTGAGCGAGGCCCGAACCGCGCCGGCCCCGAGCCCGGCGCAGGTGGCGCAGCAGGCCAGGGCTAAGGCCCCGGTCACGGTGACCGGCGCGCAGAGCCTGGTGCTCTCGCTGGAGGCGATGGAGGTCGACACGGTCTTCGGCATCCCGGGGGGCGCGATCCTGCCGGCCTACGACCCGCTTCTCGACTCCACCAAGGTCCGCCACATCCTGGTCCGCCACGAGCAGGGTGCCGGCCACGCGGCCGAGGGCTACGCGAGCGCCACGGGCACGGTGGGCGTGTGCATGGCCACCTCCGGCCCCGGCGCGACCAACCTGGTCACGCCCATCGCGGACGCCTACATGGACTCGGTGCCCATGGTGGCCATCACCGGTCAGGTCAGCTCTGGCGCGATCGGCACGGATGCCTTCCAAGAGGCCGACATCCGGGGCATTACCATGCCGATCACCAAGCACAACTACCTCGTGACCAAGGCTGACGACATCCCCCGGGTGATCGCCGAGGCGTTCCACGTCGCCTCCACCGGCCGACCGGGACCGGTGCTGGTCGACATCTCCAAGGACGCGCTCCAGGCGAGGACCACGTTCTCGTGGCCGCCGAAGTTCGAGCTGCCCGGCTACCGCCCGGTGGCACGGCCGCACCACAAGCAGATCCGTGAGGCGGCAAGGCTGGTCGGTGCAGCAAGGCGACCGGTGCTCTACGTCGGTGGCGGCGTGGTCCGGTCCGGGGCCAGCGAGGAGCTGCGGCGCTTCGTCGAGCTCACCCAGATCCCGGTCGTGACGACGCTGATGGCCCGCGGCGCGGTGCCCGACAGCCACCCGCTGCACCTGGGCATGCCCGGCATGCACGGTTCGGTCGCCGCGGTGACGGCCCTGCAGAAGTCCGACCTGCTCATCACGCTGGGCGCGCGTTTCGACGACCGCGTGACCGGCCAGCTCTCGACGTTCGCCCCCGAGGCCAAGATCATCCACGCCGACATCGACCCCGCCGAGATCTCCAAGAACCGGGTCGCCGACGTGCCGATCGTGGGCGACGTCAAGGAGGTGCTCACCGAGCTGACGACCGCGGTGGCGGCCGACCACGAGGCAGGCAACACCGGCGACTACGCGGCCTGGCGCGAGCTGACCGCCTCGTGGAAGTCCACCTTCCCGTTGGGGTACACCACGCCGGAGGGTGGCGACACCGTGGCCCCACAGCAGGTCATCGAGCGGATCGGAGCGATCAGCGGCCCGGAGTCCGTCTACGTCGCCGGCGTGGGACAGCACCAGATGTGGGCGGCCCAGTTCGTGCAGTACGAGCGTCCGAACGCCTGGCTCAACAGTGGTGGGCTCGGGACGATGGGGTATGCCGTGCCGGCCGCCATGGGCGCGAAGGTCGCCCAGCCGGAGCGCACCGTGTGGGCGATCGACGGCGACGGCTGCTTCCAGATGACCAACCAGGAGCTCGCTACCTGTGTCATCAACGACATCCCCATCAAGGTCGCCATCATCAACAACAGCAGCCTCGGCATGGTGCGCCAGTGGCAGTCGCTGTTCTACGACAAGCGCTACTCCAACACCGACCTGCACACCTCGGTCGGCCGCCGCGTCCCCGACTTCGTCAAGCTCGCCGAGGCCTACGGGTGCGTCGGCCTGCGCTGCGAGCGTCCGGAGGACGTCGACGCCACGATCAAGAAGGCCATGGAGATCAACGACGTCCCGGTGGTGGTCGACTTCGTCGTGCACCGGGACGCGATGGTCTGGCCGATGGTCCCCGCCGGGGTCAGCAACGACGCGATCCAGGTGGCGAAGGACACCGCCCCACAGTGGGACCGCGAGGAGGAGGGCGTGTGAGCATCGCAGCGAGAGCCGGCGAGCAAGGAGCGGAGCGAGCCAGCTCCTTCTCGCCATCGGGTGCAGTGGAGGACCAGGCGACCGAGCAGGCTGTGCTCGACGAGCTGGACGCCCCCGGAGATGGGAAGTAGAGACATGAGCAAGCACACGCTGTCCGTCCTGGTGGAGAACAAGCCCGGCGTCCTGGCCCGCATCGCCGCGCTGTTCTCCCGGCGCGGGTTCAACATCGACTCCCTCGCCGTGGGTCCGACCGAGCACCCGGAGATCTCACGGATGACCGTGGTCGTCGACGTCGAGGCGCTGCCGCTGGAGCAGGTGACCAAACAGCTCAACAAGCTCGTCGAGGTGCTCAAGGTGGTCGAGCTCGACTCGAACGCCTCGGTGCAGCGCGAGATCCTGCTGCTCAAGGTGCGCGCGGACCTGCAGACCCGCAGCCACATCCTGGAGACCGTGCAGCTGTTCCGGGCCAAGGTGGTCGACGTCGTCAGCGACACCCTCACCATCGAGGTCACCGGCAACCGGGACAAGCTCGCGGCCTTCCTCGAGGTGGTCGAGCCCTTCGGCGTCAAGGAGCTGGTCCAGAGCGGCATGGTGGCCATCGGCCGCGGTCCGCGCTCCATCACCGACCGGGCCCTGAGGACGACCGCCTAGCGCGACGCCTCCGCAACACTTGGCGCGTGGGTGACCACGCGGCATACCAACCGCTTTGACCGACAACCAGACTGACCGACAAGAAGGAGCTGGCCACCGTGGCCGAGATGTTCTACGACGACGACGCTGACCTGAGCGTGATCCAGGGCAGGAAGGTGGCCGTCATCGGCTACGGCAGCCAGGGGCACGCCCACGCCCTCAACCTGCGCGACTCGGGAGTCGACGTGCGCGTCGGGCTCGCCGAGGGCAGCAAGAGCCGGGCCAAGGCCGAGAACGAGGGGCTCACCGTGAAGTCCGTCGCGGACGCGGTGAAGGACGCCGACCTGGTCGTCATCCTCACACCCGACCAGGTCCAGCGGACGGTGTACGCCGAGGAGATCCGCCCCAACCTCAAGGACGGCGCGGCCCTGCTGTTCGGCCACGGGTTCAACATCCGGTTCGGCTACATCAAGCCCGAGGCCGGTGCCGACGTGCTGATGGTGGCGCCCAAGGGGCCGGGACATCTCGTGCGGCGAGAGTACGTCGACGGCCGGGGCGTGCCGGTGCTGCTCGCCGTGGAGCAGGACGCCAGCGGGCAGGCGTGGGACCTCGCGAAGTCCTACGCGAAGGCGATCGGCGGGCTGCGTGCCGGCGGCATCGGGACCACGTTCACCGAGGAGACCGAGACCGACCTGTTCGGTGAGCAGGCCGTGTTGTGTGGCGGTGCCTCGCAGCTGGTGCAGTACGGCTTCGAGACCCTCGTCGAGGCGGGCTACCAGCCGGAGGTGGCGTACTTCGAGTGCCTGCACGAGCTCAAGCTGATCGTCGACCTGATGGTGGAGGGCGGCATCGCCAAGCAGCGCTGGTCGGTGTCCGACACGGCCGAGTACGGCGACTACGTCTCCGGCCCGCGCGTCATCGACCCGCACGTCAAGGAGAACATGCAGGCGGTGCTCGCAGACATCAAGAACGGGGCGTTCGCCAAGCGGTTCATCGACGACCAAGACGCTGGC
>Ga0308175_100002383_pt1 | contig 12873 bp, 14 predicted proteins | sample PhyCR1_3_FD_203893 | JGI IMG/M metagenome (GOLD analysis project Ga0308175, IMG submission 203893) | Soil microbial communities from UC Gill Tract Community Farm, Albany, California, United States - DLSLS.C.R1 | ecosystem: Environmental > Terrestrial > Soil > Agricultural land | place: USA...
GACCGTCAACGCGTTTATGAAAATGCGTCTGCGGCTTGCGGACACGATGGATGATTTTTTGCGCTATTCCCTGATGAAGCCTTTCGCGTTCGATTACGACGGCACAAGCGGGACAATCGACGAATTTATCGCCGAACAAAAATCGTATTACGACCCGGAAAACAACGAGCACCAAACCCGCGAACAGTTTGACAGCGAAGTCGAAGAGCAGTTCAAATACGAAAAGCAGTGGCAGGACCGTTTGATGTTCGATCCGGACACGATCGAGCAGATGAACCGGTATCTGCCGCTTTCAGCGATGGTGCAGACGGAGCAATCGCCTGCCTTGCCTGATTATATGCGTGAAAAATTCGTCATGGCAATATGGACGCGCGCCGTTTTGCTGGGCGACACAGCAACGGCGGATAAGGCCGCGCCTGAACTTGTAAAATACAACCCGAATTTTAAGGTGTTGATGGACAGGGTTTCGGCCGCTCCGACGCCGACCGCAAGGCAAAACGCTATTCTGTTTTTCTTGCTGAAAAACCCGATCCTTAGTCCCGACATCGACGACGGCATGGGAAAGACAGACAACGAACAGGGTGAGTTTGACGCGAACGACTGGTGGTGCGCACCATACAATCCTGAAAATTCGGAATACGCCGTTGCTCCGCCGCGTTTTCTTACGCAGCAGCAGCTTGCCGCTGCCAAAGCGGAACGCGCAAAACTGATCGCCATCGGCGACGCGCCGAAATATCTCGCCGATGAAGTTCTTGCCTGGCAAAAACGCTCACCAGCGGATCGACGAATTCCCGAATCGCTTTACATAATTTTCCAGGCAAACGGCTGGACGAAATACGGCTGCGGGAACAACGAGGAACTGCAAACTCAGATCGGCGGCCTCTTAAAACGCCGTTACCCGCAAAGCGAGTGGACGCAAAAGATGATCGCCGACCAATCGAACCCATAAAAAACCGAAGCGGCAAAATTTAGCCGCCTCGGTTTTTATTCCTAATTACGAAATCCGTACTTATTTCGTGATACCGACCTCGGTTAAGGCATAAGCATAATCGAAGGCCACTTCCTTCAGATGGTCGTAGCGGCCGGACGACCCGCCGTGGCCGGCGCCCATGTTGGTTTTTAGCAGGACGGTATTATCGTCAGTTTTCATTTCGCGAATCTTCGCTGCAAACTTTGCTCCTTCCCAATACGGAACCTGGCTGTCGTTAAGCGAGATCTCGATCAGCATATTCGGGTAATTTTGCGCTTTGACGTTGTCGTACGGCGAGTACTGGATCATATAATCCCACGCCTTTTTGTCGTCACGCGGGTTGCCCCACTCGATCCATTCCTCGGTCGTTAGCGGCAGTGTGTCGTCGCTCATCGTGTTCATCACATCGACGAACGGAACCTGTGCGATAACTGCGTGAAACGTGTCTGGCGACATATTTGTGACAGCTCCCATCAGCAATCCGCCGGCGCTGCCGCCCTGGATGACGAGGCGATCCGATGATGTATATTTGTTAGCGACAAGCCATTTTGCCGAATCGACAAAATCGTAAAACGTGTTTAGCTTTTTGAACATTCGGCCGTCCTGGCGCCATTTTTCGCCAAGCTCGCTGCCGCCGCGGATGTGCGCAATTGCGTAGGTCATTCCGCGATCGAGCAGACTTAACCGGGCGGTTGAAAAATTCGGTGTCATAGAAAATCCGTATGAGCCATACGCGTAAAGCAGCATCGGCGCGGACCCGTCAAATTTGGTTCCCTTTTTCCAGACTATCGAAATTGGAACCTTGACGCCGTCCCGGGCCGTCGCCCAGACGCGTTTTGTCTCGTATTGTGCCTTGTCGTAACCACTCGGTATTTCCTGTTGTTTGATCAGCGTGCTCTTGCGCGTCTTGAAATCGAAGTCGTAGGTCGAATTCGGCGTGATCATCGACGAATAGTTGTAACGGATAACCGGCGTGTCGTATTCGGGATTGAACGAAAGGCCCATTGTGTAAACACTCTCGGGCGTTTCGATGCGTGCCGACGCACGGCGTGTTTTGCGGTCCATTACGCGGATGTATTCGAGACCATTCTCGACCTCGGAAACGATGGCGTAATCTTTAAAGAAACTGATACCGTCGATCTTCACCGCAGGATTGTACGGAACAAAATCCGTCCAATTCTTTTCCGTTGGATCGTTGAGCGGGGCCTTTACGACCTTGAAATTTTCGGCGTCTTTATTTGTGACAATATAGAACTCGCCGTTGTCAAAATCGGCGTTGTACTGATGGCCCTCGCGACGCGGGCTTATGATCTTCCATTCGCCGGTCGGATTATCAGCCGGCAGGTAACGATATTCGTCCATCGTTTTAGCGCCGGAGCCGATAAACAGCATCTTGTGGTCACGCGAACGGCCTACGCCGGTGTTGAACAGAACGTCTTTTTCCTCATAGATGAGGTCGTTGTCGTTCGTGCCGACGGTGTGGCGATATATCTTGTCCGAGCGTTTCGACACCTGGTCTTCCTGGCCGACGAACAAATATTTGCCGTCGTTCGACCACTCGGCAGATGTCACGCGATCGATCTTGTCCGGCAGCATCTTGCCGGTTTTCAGATCCTTGATCTGAAGCGTGTATTGACGGTAACCGGTCGTGTCGGTCGAAAATGCCAGCAGATTGCCGTCGTCGCTCGGTTGAAATTCGGAGATCGAAAAAAACTTGTAACCTTTAGCTAGTTCGTTTTGGTCAAGAAGGACTTCAGCGTCTTTGCCGTCCTTTGTTTTACTCCGCAGAAATACAGGGTACTGTTTGCCTTCCTCTGTTTTCGAGAAGTACCAATAATCGCCGCGTTTGTACGGCACGCTCAGATCGGTTTGCTTGATGCGTCCGAGCATCTCTTTGTACAGTTCGTCTGTTAACTGCTGGTGCGGTTTTGTGAAGGCCTCGGTGTAAGCGTTTTCGGCATTTAGGTATTCGAGAATCGCCGGGTCTTTTTGCGAGTTGCGGTCGCGCAGCCACGCGTAGTTATCCGTTATCTCGTAACCGTGAATCTTGAAAACTTTGGGAACTTTCTTAGCGACAGGTGCTTTCATAGGTTCGGCAGATGCGTTTTTATCCGGTTGGGCAACAATTACAGTATTGCCGATAACAATGACGATGAAAAATGCGACAATGCACAACAATCCTTTCATATCCCTAAACTCCTGATTTTTTTTAATGAAAACTCGTTGGTTGTTACGAGATATTGTAGCGGTTTGTTTCGAAATACAGAAGCGAGTTTTTTAAAGGCGCGACGAAACAGCACTAAATTGGTAAATATTTGATCGAATTTACGTATTCATTAGCATCTGTCGCTATCCAAATTAAAATTAGCTCGTCAATAATAGAGCTTATCTCCATCTTTTTCGAGACGATTATCACACCGGGACATTCTGAGTGAAGCATAAAGTCGGCGAAATGATGCGGCATCGTGCGGCGGTCGTGGGTTACAAGAATTCGGTTTTCTGCCGAGGCGATTAACAAAACATTTTCATCTTTTAGGCCTTCCAAGCCGGCTTCAGTGGCAGTTTGAAAATCGATTTGCGGGACACGACGCAAAACGCCAGTCACAATGTCTTCATTGAGATCGGCGTCCGCCTGAAACTTGATTTTCATACACGAGGCGAGAGCAGTTCTTCACGAGCCGCCTGCATTTTTAGATACCAGTCACGGTCGGCTCCTTTGGCCTCTTTCCGCATCGTTTCAAAATTGGCCTCGTCCCGTACCAGATAGTTATCCACCTCATCCTGGTTTTCGAGATAAAAGGCAATGGCCCCATAGACCTCTTCCAATGACAAAAGATTAAATGAGCGTTGGATACTTTCGGGTGATTGGCCGCGCCTAAAAGCATAAACTATCGAATCAAGCGAAATGCGCTTTCCAGTTATCCAATAGCCGTCGTCACGTTGTTCCACATATTGCCTCATACAATAAGTATTATAGCAAAATCCTGCATTTTCTATTTTCGTGATCTTTTTGAGAATCACAAAACTTTCCTGCCGCATTTTCGTAAATAACGGCGAAACCGAAGATTTTCTGTTAACACTTCCCGTTTTCAGACCGTCTTTATTATCGGCAAGCAGTTAAAAAGCCAAAAATAAATGATGAACGGCGGACCCTCCTGATATTCGCTCATTTTCATGGAAATTTTGCCGTTCATCATTTTTTGAATGTAATGCCCGACAGCGAAATGACAACTAATCTATATTTGTTCGCACGCGGCGAGCAAGAAGCGTCGCCGGTCAAGCCGGAGGCGTTGCTTGTCGAACGAATATGTTGCGGGGACGACGAGGCATTCAGCGAATTTTACAGAATGTTTGCGCCGATGGTTCACGGTATCGTGCTGGCGAGGGTTTCACGGAACGACGTGGACGACATCATTCAGGAAGTTTTCATTTCGGCGTACAGAAATTTTTCTTCGCTGCGTGACAAAAATGCCGTCGGCGGGTGGCTGGCGATGATCGCACGCAATCGAGCGACCGAATTTTTTCGGCAGTCGAAACCGACCGAGGAACTTGCCGAGGACGTAAGCCAGAACGGCAGCTCGCTCGCTCGGGCGCATGAAATACTTTCGGCAATACGGTGTTGCCCAGACGCGTACCGGGAAACACTGGTCCTGCGTCTGGTCGAAGGAATGACAGGGCCGGAAATTGCCGAACGCACAGGGCTGACGCCCGAATCGGTCCGCGTCAACCTGCACCGCGGGATGAAACTGCTTCGTGAGAAATTGGGTATCGGAGTGAGATCATGAACGACGAATATCTTTGGAATAAAACCGGTAGCGACGCTGAGATCGAAGGGCTGGAAAATGCGCTCAAAGCGTTTCGTTATCGCGAAGCAGCCGCCCCCCGCATACCTGTGCGCCCGGCATCGATCAAAGAAAATCGGTCACGTAATTTTTGGCGGTTCAGTTTTGCGTTTGCGTTCGCAGCAGCGGCGGTCGTCGTCTTATCCGGTGCGTGGGTTATATTGCCGGCCATAGATTCTTCGATTTCAGATCGCGCTGTAAACGAGGTCCCGTTGCAGAAATTGCCGCTTGCTGATATTCCAATTATCTATACAGCAACTGCAATTAAAAATTCCCAGCCAAAGGTCATAAGAGAGTCTGTCAAGATCCGACAGCCAGACCAAACCAAGATTCGGCCTGTCCTTGCTGTTGCAAAAAGCTTGCCGAACGAACCCTCGCACTTACAGCTTACAGCTGAAGAAAAATATGCTTACGACCAGTTGATGCTGGCGCTTTCGATCACAAGCTCGAAATTAAAGATCGTGAAGGATACTGTCAGCCAGATCGACAAGCCCAATACTGTTGTTGAAAGATACCGATGATTTAGAGGACACAACGATGAGATCATTAACCATTTATTCACTGAAATTCATATTCTTACTACTTTTTGCGCTGGTGCCTGCAATGGCGAACGCCCAGGACGCACGGCTTCACCTTGACAGGTTGAACGGCCTGGAAACCAAAGCCCGCGACGTCGTCGAGGTCAACATCGAAGGCAAAATGCTCGACCTCGCGAAACGCGTTCTAGCAAAAATGAACGACCAGGACGCGCGTAAGGTCGGTCAGGCGATAAGCGGCCTGCAGGCGATCTACGTCAGGGCGTACAATTTCGAAAACGAGAATCAGTACAACACAACCGACATCGACGAGATCCGCTCGCAGCTTCAGGCTCCGGGTTGGGAAAAGCTCGCAAACGTCCGCAGCAAGCGAAACAACCAAAAGGTCGATGTTTTCACCATGTTCACGGGCGACACGATGAGCGGCGTCGCCGTTGTTGTTTCGGATGCAAAAAGTGTCGCGGTCGTAAACGTGATCGGCCCTATCGACATCGATCTGCTCGCGGAATTGAGCGGAAAGCTGAACATTCCGAAGATCGACATCGTAAACGACAACGACAAATCAAAAACGCCGAAGGAGTAAAGACCCATGACAAAGAAACTGCTGCCGGCGTTGGCTTTTTCGCTTGTTGTCTTTACGCTTGCGGCTCAGCCAGCGGCCGCGCAGCCCGGCGAATACAAAGCCGTCGTTCAGCACCTAAAATCTAACTATCACGCAAAAAAGGTCAACATACCCTTTATGTGGCTCGCGCGTTTTGCCGTCAGCGTCGTGCGCCCGGCGGGCGTAAAAAGCTTTAGCGTTACCCTGTTCCAGGATCTGCAGTTTTCCCGTGAAACGCTCGATGCCGAGATGCAGGCCACGATGCGAAGTTCGTTCGGACCCGAATGGAGCCCGATCCTGCGCGTCCGCTCGCACGATGGCCAGCAAGCTTACATGTATATCCGCGAAGTTGGGAAGAATCTGAAGATCGCACTCGTGACGATCGATAAGCAAAACGCCGCCGTGATCCGAGCAACATTCAGCCCCGACCGGCTCGCCCAATTTATCAATAACCCTGAAATATTCGGAATTTCGCTCAACGACAATCGAGAGCAAAAGACCGAATCTGATCCGAACGAAAATATAACAACTGATAAAAAAGTAGTTAACTGATTTAGAACAAGAATTGTCGCCGGTTTTTTCTGACTCCTGTCCGCTGTTAGACTGCCCAAAGTGCATTTTATATAATCTCTATTAGAAGGTTTTTGTGAACGGGTTCTAATGGAAATCAAAATAGACGATCTGGCCGGTCCTGAGATATATGAACTGCTTCAGGATCATCTTCAGAGCATGGCGCTGCACTCGCCGCCTGAGAGCGTGCATGCTTTGGATATCGACGCATTACGCCAACCGGAAATTACATTTTGGACTGTTTGGGAAAATGGTGAGTTGCTTGGGTGCGGAGCTCTTAAAGAACTGGATGCTCAGCATGCCGAGATAAAATCGATGCGGACCGCGTCAGCTCATCTCAGAAAGGGCGTGGCGAAATACCTTCTTGGCCATATACTGAACGAAGCCAAGCGGCGCGGGTACAGCAGAATAAGTTTGGAAACCGGGTCGATGCAGGTCTTCGAACCTGCGCACAAGTTATACACAAGTTTTGGCTTTACGCATTGCGAACCATTTGCCGATTATGTCGAAGACCCGTACAGCATCTTTATGACAAAAGAGCTTTGAGGTTTATTTCCTAACACTGAATAAACGTTTTGGATATTGGGCTCTAAAACCAAATTTTTAATTACTCAATTCTCCTGCGCCGCTTTAGGTCAGACGCCGTCGGCAGTTTTTGTCGGCAGTGCTGCACTGACAATATCCAAACTGTTGACTCGACCTTATCAAACTCATATATTACTCGAATCAAACGGTCGATAATCAATTGCCGCAGACCAGATAGCTCAGGAAAACGGGAGCCTAAGTCCGATCCCAACTCAGGGAAGGTTGAAAGTAAGTCAGTTCGTTGAAGTATTCCAAAAGCTTTTCTTTCCGGAAACTGTTCTAATTCGCGGAAGCCAGGACCGGACCACTGTATGAAATGTTTCATTCCGAGGGAAAATTCAGACGACGTTTAACTTCGTCGTGACTAATGAAATCACCGTTCTTGATTGCTTGTCTTGCTTCTTCAACCAAATCCAGAAGTTCCAGCTCATCAAGTTTTTTCAAATCATCTTCGATTTCTTCATATCTATCGGCCGAGATTATTACTGCCGTCGCTCGCCCACGTTGTGTAACGATAACCGGCTCATCAGAGTCTGCCAAGCTTCCAATAATCTGCTTGGCCTGGCGTTGTAAATCCGAAATTGGAACAATGTTCTTCATATTCAGATACATACTATAATATGCTTCTAACTTTGTAAATATAAAAATGCCTCGGCTTTCGAACCGAAGCATTTTACATTTAATCTTTCCTGCCTATCCATCAGACGGTACGAAAACTAACCGTTTCCGCGTTCACTAATCGGCACGTATTTCAGATCGCGCGGGCCGATATATTCGGCACGCGGCCGGATCAGCTTGTTGTTGGCATATTGTTCGAGGATGTGGCCCGTCCAGCCTGAGATGCGGCTGACGGCGAAGATCGGCGTGTAAAGGTCGAGCGGGATTCCCATCAGGTAATAGGTCGATGCCGAGTAAAAATCGACGTTCGGGAACATTCCCTTTTTCTCGTGCATTATCTGCTCGATCTTCTGCGACATATCGAACCATTTCGAAACGCCTGTCTTTTCGGCCATCTGCTTTGAGAATTTGCGAAGCCACGTCGCGCGCGGGTCTTCGGTTTTGTAAACCGCGTGACCGATGCCCATGATTTTACGTTTTTCGGCCAATGCCTGGTCAACCCACGGTTCGACCTTGTCGAGATCGCCTATCTCAAGCAGCATCTTCATCACGTTGGTGTTGGCTCCGCCGTGGAGTGGGCCTGCGAGAGCCGCAAGTCCGGCCGTCACAGCGCCGTACATGTCGGCAAGCGTTCCCGCGACAACACGCGTCGTAAATGTCGAAGCATTCAGCTCGTGGTCTGCGTGCAGTATCAAACAAACGTCGAACATCTTCGCCTCGTCTTCATTGGGCTTTTCGCCGCGTAGCATGTACAGGAAGTTTTCCGCGATATTCAGGCTTTTATCGGGAGCAATCACATCTTTGCCGTCTCTGATGCGGTCCCACGCCGCAGCAAGCGTTCCGATCTGGCCGGTCAGCTTTATAGCAGCCTTAACGGCATGTTCGCGATCGGTGCCGTGGCCGTCTTTGTCGTAAAAATCAAGCGATGAAACCGCCGTGCGAAGAACATCCATCGGCTCGGCCTCCTTCGGAAACTGCTTCATTAAAGCAAGGGCTTCGGCCGGGACGTCGTAATTTGCACGGATCTGCTTCTCGAAATCTTCGAACTCGTCGCTCTTCGGCAATCGCCCGTTCCAAAGCAGAAAAATGACCTCTTCGAAGGTTGAGTGCTCCGCGAGGTCGTGTATGTTATAACCCTGGTAAATTAAAATACCTTCTTCGCCGTTAACGTCGCCGATGGAACTCTGTGCGGCGACTACGCCTCTTAGTCCGGCGGTAGCGGCGGTTGATTCAGTTGCTGTACTCATATCTCTAAATTCCTTAGTAAATTGCTATTAACCATTATACAACGACATTGACAAAGCTCATAATGTCTTATAAATACCGAAAACTTTATGATTTTATAAGGAAATCTTATGTTTGATATTCAGGCGTGCACCTAGCGTAGTTTCCAATTTCGTGTTTGCCGAACCGTCGCGTACGGATATTTCGACCAACCCCGAGCTCCCTCTTATCATAAACAACTCACCGGCTTTAGCCTGTGCATAAAAATCATATACTTTTGTGATTAGCCTGCCGTCAATTTCGATCTCGGCGGCGTCCGTTAATTCGTCATTTCTGATGTTCGTAACAATATTACCGAAATGGTCGATGTGGATTACTTTTGCTTCCGCGGGTGATCCAGAGGAACTCTTGCCAATCTCTTCAATATAAAGAGCCATCGGTTCTCCAAACTCCGATGGAGGAACGCCTTTTGAAAGATGTCCGCCGGCGGGAGCGAAAATATCGCGGCCGTGAAAAGTGTTGCCGACCTCGCGCCGCATATATTCTCGGTTGGTGATCGAAAACGCCTTGAATTTGGCACCCTCTGAAAGCACATCATCCAAAAGTCCGTTATCAGGAGCGACAAATTTGTAGCTATCGGTTTCGACGACAAGTGCCCGCCTGTCCGAACCGACGCCCGGATCGACCACGCAAACAAAGATCGTCCCAAGCGGAAAATCTTTATAGCAGGCTTTCAGAACGAACGACGCCGAAGCGATGTCCTGAGGCGGAATTTCATGCGTGATATCTACGATGTTTGCGTTTGTGTCTATTGAGAGAATTACGCCCTTCATCGCCGCAACATAGTAATCCTGCGTTCCGAAATCAGTTAGCAACGCGATAACCATAAAAAAATTATCCACGAATTTGATGCTGGTTCAAGAAACCGCCGCCAAGAGTCCCAAGTCCCAGAAGTCCCATGTCCCAAGTTTGTCCCAAACCGTCCCAATTTGTCGTTGGTTTGGGACAGGGTGGAAAGCGCTCATGTTGGAAACAAAGGGTTTAGCATCCCGTCCCGAGGTGTCCCAAGTGTCCCACGCGTTTCGCACCGCGTGTCAGTACCACCCTGCGGTAGCGGGTGGTTGAAGTTTAGGCAATTTCGAACGCGGATCGGGCGGATCAAGCGAATTGGTGCGGATGAAATGGAAATCGTTATGTCGAATCATCCAACAGCGAAATAGTCCCCAATCCGCTTCTATCTGCGCAATCCGCGTTCACAGTTTTTCGGTTGTTATGACTTGCAATGTTAAACCACCCGCTACCGCAGGTGGTACTGACTGCTTCTCTCCGTGTCCCCGCGTCTCCCATTCTCTGCATCCGGGCAGAACCCACCCGCTCACGCAGGTGGGTTCTGCCTTTTGTGTAATGTCCCACGGATTTGTTTTCAAAGATCAAGCCGCCTTCGACGTGCAAAGCCGGTTCGGTATTTTAGCATGGCGGCACAGATGGAACAATATTTTATTCAGGGGACAGCAGGGCAAGCGGCCCGACGGGGAAAGCAAATAAAAATGGCTTTAACAGAATTCGATATGGTTTGAATGCCATATTAATTCCGCTAAAGCCAGAGACGATTGAAAGAAAATCAACGGAGCTTTGTCGTTGTCTTCAGGCGGCTATCTGATCTTTGTCTCGTACGAGGTCTTTATGCGAAGCTGCTGGTTTTTAGCAAGATTTATATTTTTTCCGCGTTGGATGACGACTGCACCGACGCCGAATGCCGCTCCAACACCTGCTCCGACCGCCGCGCCAACGGGTCCACCAGCAATTGCACCGACCACAACGCCGGTGCCGGTCGCGCCGCCGACGGTTATCGTGTCACCTTTAACCGAGCTTTTTCCCACGGCGGTTCCTTCGTCGTCAACCCGACGTACGTTGTCGCCTCTGACCGGCAAAACTTCGGTCAAAACGGCGTCGAAATTGCTCCAGCGGTTTTGATTAAGCACTATGCGGTCAAACGAGAAGCTCATCTCCGAACGCTTTTTGATGCGGCCGGGTTTTTCGATCTTGGCGATGCGGCCTTCGATAGTCGCTCCGGCGATCTCGACAGGCGAGACGATCTTCGCCGTAAATTTGTCGCCTTCTTTGCTGCGCTGCGTGCCGATGTCGTCCTGTAGCTCGACGATCAACTCAGTATCGGCCGGAATGATGATCATGGCATCGCTCGATTTATAGCTGACCGGCTGGGTCGTAGAATCGCTTACTTGCGTAGTGTCCGGGGCTTGCGAAATGCTGTCCTGTTGTGGTGGCGGCGGAGTCGTCGCATTTTCCGCAACCGGAGCGGCCGTTCCGCGTCGGGCAAGCTGCGACGGCACTACTGCATCGAAAGTCTTTTTGTCATAGCCTGTGCCGTAACCGGCTTCAAAGCCCTGCTGATAGCCGTCGCGATAGTCTTCGAGCGTTCCGTAATCCTTGCTGTAAGCCCGGCTGGCCTCGGTATATTCGCTGTGCGAAGCAAAATCTTTAGCGACGCTGTCCAGTACGTCGCGGTAGCCGGACATATAACCGTCCGAATACCCGGTACGGTAGCCGCGCTGAAGCGCCGCGCTTTGTTCCTGGGCGGTTACTGTGCGTTGGGGAAGGGTTAAAAATGATATAAATGCGAGAGAAAAGCTGAGAATTAAGCCTACTAAACCTCTTGTTAGCTTCATCTTACCTCCAATTGAACCGTGATTTTAAGACAGAAGAAATGGTTTGTCCGCTTACATTTATACATCAACAGTTAAATTATTACAAGAAGTTTTTTCCACAGGCTCGATAATTTTTGCGTTTCGTCGCGGTTCGCATCTTGGTAAATTATAGAAAACAGAAGCGCGAGGAGTTTTTTATTCAAATGGAAACCAAAAACGGTAACTGGACGATCAAGGACCGAAAGAAAAAATTTGCGAACGGGTTCTTTACAGTCTATGAAGACGATGTAATCCGTCCTGACGGAAAACCAGGCACTTACGCGACCATAGACTTTTTGCCGGGTGTTGCCATATTGCCCATCGATAATGAACGGAACGTCTATTTGACCAGGCAATTTCGGTACGCGCTTGAAAGAAAAAATATCGAGGCTGTCTGCGGAGCAATCGATGGCGAAACCCCGCTCGACGCCGCGAAGCGCGAGGTAAAAGAAGAGCTTGGAATCAAGGCAAGTAACTGGATGTCGCTCGGTAAAATTCAGACCGACACCTCGATCACAAACAGCACGTCTCACTTGTTCCTTGCGCGAAATCTTATCTTCGGCAAACCCGAACGCGAGGCGACCGAAGATATCGAAACCGTAAAAATGCCGCTCGCCGAGGCGTTAGAAAAAGTAAACCGTGGTGAGATAACGAACGGCCCGACCTGTGTGCTTATCCTCAAAGCTGCCTTACTTTAACAAAAAAAAGCAGCGGGCGGCACATGCCCGCTGCGTAAGTTGAGGAACATGAGGAGGAAGAAACCTAAAAACTTTTTCTGAACAAATACGAGGCCCGGATGAAGAACGTCCGGCTGTTTCGTTCAAATCGCGGCTCAAACTGTCCTGTGTATGGGTTAAAGCCGTTGTAGTTGAAACTGTCGTTATAACCGACGTAAAACGCGGTGCCCGGCGACGGATTCCATCCGAACAGGAACTGTCCGCTTGCGCTCGAACGCAGGGTGTCGTAATCCCAACGTGCCCGGATGTACGTAAATCTCGAAAACTGGTATGTCGAACGGAGCGTGAAAATGTTGGTGTTGTACGCCACCGTATGGTTGTCGTTTCGCTTTAAGCGGCTCTTTGTGTAATCCAACGAGATTCTGAACGGATCGATCGGCTTGTATTCAAATCCGAGTTGTGTATCGAACTGGTAACCGCGCCCCGGATCGAGGCCGGGTGCTGGAGGCGGCGACGGCCGCAGATCAGGATCCGGATTGGGTGTA
>Ga0308175_100002384_pt1 | contig 12868 bp, 9 predicted proteins | sample PhyCR1_3_FD_203893 | JGI IMG/M metagenome (GOLD analysis project Ga0308175, IMG submission 203893) | Soil microbial communities from UC Gill Tract Community Farm, Albany, California, United States - DLSLS.C.R1 | ecosystem: Environmental > Terrestrial > Soil > Agricultural land | place: USA...
CTGACCACGGTGGGCATGGCGTGGCTCAGCCGCCTCGGCCTGCACACCCCCTACCTGACGGGCGTGGCCCTGCCCATGGTGCTCATCGGCGCCGGCCAGGGCCTGACGCTGGCCCCGCTGACCTCCTCCGGCGTCGACGGCGTCGCCCCCGCGGACGCGGGGGCCGGCTCGGGCCTGGTCAACACCGTGCACCAGATCGGCAGCGCACTGAGCCTGAGCATCCTGACCGCCGTGGCCGCCTCCGTCTCCACCGGGCACGCGGCCGCAGACATCGCGGCCCGCTCGGGAACGGCCCTGACCGGCTCCGCCGTCCTGCTCGCGCTGGCGGTCGTGACCGTCCTCGCCCTCATCGTGCCCGCACGGGCTACTCACAATGAAAGGTCCCTGTGATGCAGACCCTCACCCTCAACAACGGCGTCGAGATGCCCGCCCTCGGGCTCGGCGTCTTCCAGACCCCGCCCGACGAGACGCGAGCCGCTGTCAAGGCCGCGCTCGACCTCGGCTACCGGCACATCGACACCGCCGCCGCCTACGGCAACGAACGCGAGGTCGGGCAGGCCATCCGCGACTCCGGAGTGCCGCGCGACGAGATCTTCATCGAGACGAAGATCTGGATCAGTGACTACGGCTACGACGAGACCCTGCACGGCTTCGAGAAGAGCGCCGCAAAGCTCGGGGTGGACCGGATCGACCTGCTGATCCTGCACCAGGCCCTGCCGTCCGAGTTCGACAGGACCCTCGCCGCCTACCGTGCCTTGGAAAAGCTCCTGGCCGACGGCAAGGTGCGAGCCATCGGCGTCAGCAACTTCATGGTCGACCACCTGACCGCGCTGCTGGACGCCACCTCCGTGGTGCCGGCGGTCAACCAGCTGGAGATCCACCCCTACTTCCAGCAGCGTGCCGTGCTCGACTTCGACGACCAGCACAACATCCTCAACCAGGCGTGGTCCCCGATCGGAGGGATCACCTTCTACCCGGGCTATGGCGAGGACCGTAAGAGCGTCCTCGAGGACCCGGCTGTCACCCGCATCGCCGAGGCGCACGGCAAGAGCCCCGCCCAGGTGCTGCTGCGTTGGGGTCTGCAGCAGGGCCGCTCGGTCATCCCCAAGTCCACCAAGCGCACCCGCATCACCGAGAACATCGACGTCTTCGACTTCGAGCTCACCGCGGACGAGCTCACCGCCCTGGACGCATTGGAAACCGGTCGACGTGGCGGCCCCGAACCCGAGAACGTCACCCTCGCCGCCCACGGCCGCGCCATCCCCGAAGCCTGACCCGCCTTCTCAGTACATCTCCGCTGCCGGGCGGGGCCGGCGACGAGGCGACATGCCGCTGGACCAGGAGCCGGCACACGTACGCGAAGACCTCGCGGCAGTTCGCAGCCGCTCGGACTGTCACTGGCCACTTCAACCGCCCGACCCGGCGACCCGCGACACGTCGACCCCGTATACCGAGACGGCCCTGCCGGTCGAGCTCGTCGAAGCCGAGCGCGCTGGGCGTGTCCGGGAAGGGCGGGAGCGGCTGCGCCAAGGAGGCCCCTGCCCGGCGTTCGGGGCGGCGGACCGGGGGCACCAAGGCGACAGCGGCCGTTTCGTCAACGGCGCCAGCGGGCGAGGATGTCCGTGACTGACCCGGTCACGTGGGCCGAGTGCTGGTACCAGCGTGCGACGACGTACTGCGGTCCCCCGCCGTCGACGGGTCGGCCGGCCCGGCCAGTCCGCTGGAACCGGCTCCTGGGACCGGGCGTCCAGGGGCCGACTCGGCGCTCTCGCCGAGGAAGCCGCCCGACTGGTGCTGCCACAGCTTGGCATAGGCACCGTTCGCCGCGAGCAGCTCCCCGTGGGTGCCCTGCTCGACGACGCTTCCGCGGTCGAGGACGACGAGACGGTCCATGCCGGCGACGGTGCTCAGACGGTGGGCGACCACGAGGGCCGTACGTCCGTCCATCAACCGCCACAGGGCGTCCTGGACGAGGAGCTCGCTCTCCGAGTCCAGCGCGCTGGTCGCCTCGTCGAGCAGCAGGATCGGGGCGTCGCGCAGGATGGCCCTGGCGAGGGCGACGCGCTGGCGCTGGCCGCCTGAGAGTTTCACTCCCCGCTCCCCCACCAGAGTGCCGAAGCCGTCGGCGAGTTGGTCGGCGAACTCCGTGACGTGCGCGGCCGCGGCCGCGGCGTGGATCTCCTCGTCGGTGGCGCCGGGCCGGGCGAAGGCGATGTTGTCCCGCAGGCTGCGGTGGAACATGGCGGGTTCTTGCGGGACGTAGGCGATCAGTGAGCGCAGGTCGGTCTGGCGCAGCCGGCTGATGTCCTGACCACCGATCAGGATGCGTCCGTCGTCGATGTCCGACATCCGCAGCAGGAGCCGGGTGAGTGTGGTCTTGCCGCCGCCGGACCTGCCGACCAGACCGATGCGTGCGCCTGCCGGCACGTCCAGGTCGAGTGCCTGGAAAATCGGCTTTGCGCCCGCATGGGCGAAGGTCACCGCCTCGAAGCGGATGCCCGCGTCCCGCGGTGCGAGCGGTTCGGGTTCCGTCAGGTCGAGCACGGTGGGCGGATCCAACAGCAGCTCCGTGAACTGCGCGGCCTCGGTCATCGAGCTTTCCAGACGCCGGTAGATCTGGTTGAACTCGAACATGATCTGGGTCGCGTTGGAGTAGTAGGTGAAAGCGACGACGACCTCCTCCACTCCCTGGCCCGGGCCACCGAAGGCAATGGCGATCAACAGGCCCAGCACGTTGGTCAGCACGGACAGGGGGGCGATCAGGGTGTCGACGCGCAGATTGCCGTAATCCCACGATCTCAGCGTCAGGCGCCGGGAGTCCGCGACACGGCTGCGGTGTTCGTCGGCCTCCCGCCGCTCGGCCGCGAACGCGCGGATGGTCTCCATGTTCACGAGGCTGTCGGCGACGTGCCCGGAGACCCGGGCGATCGCCGCCTCACGGTCGTTGACGAGCCTCTGCCGGCGACGGATCAGAGGTGTCGCTGCCACCACGGTCGACGCGATCATCACGAGAAGGCCGACGACGAGCATCGGTTCGTAGCTCCACAGCACCACGGCACCGAACACCAGGGGGACGAGGCTGCCTACGATCCGGTACGTCACCGTGTCGACGAAGTCCTCGAAGCGCTTGCCGAAACTCAGCACCCGTTTGGTCAGGGAGCCGGCGAAGTTGTCGTGGAAGAACGCCGCGTCCTTGGCGAGGAGTTCGTCCATGCCGCTCACGTACAGGTGTTCCATACCCAGGGCGTCCACGCGGTTCAGGCAGTGCTGCCCGACCCGCCACACGGCCTCGGCGAGCAACAGCGTCACGCCGAAGCCCAGCACGTACGGCAGCGCCGAGTCGAGGGTGAGACCGCTGCCGTCGGCGGCCTGCCCTGCCAGTTTGGCGATCAGCAGGGGGGCTACGTAGCGAATGCCGATGTTGCCCACGGCCGGCAGCAGCAGCGCGGGCAGGGCCAGCCGTCGTAGCCGCAGCAGTTCGCGGCCGTAGCGGCGCAGCGCCAGAACGACCGCGCTCCTGCCCGGCGCCGGCCCTCGCGTGTCTGTTGTCCCCATCACACTCCCGGAGATTCGGAAGTCGGAAGTGTCCCGTCGGGGGAGGTCCTCAGTCCAGGCATTTACCGCGGACTGGCGAGAACCGGACACCGCTGCGTTCAGCGTACGCGGCGTGACGTATCCAGTGGCGCGCTTGGCAGTGATGTGGAGCCCGCTCCGCGGGCGGGACGGGCGCCCTGTGACGCACGGGCCGACCGCACAGGTCGGCCCGTGGTGCACGACCTTGTCGTCGGTCGCCTGAACGCTCCTGAACGCCTCCCGAGCCGTCAGGCCGCCTGCCGTGTCACGCGCGCAGGGTCCGCGACGTCCTCGCGGGTCACTGTCAGGTACACCGCCAGGCCGAGGACGACCGCCAGGAAGCGTCCGCTCGTGACGACGGTGCCGAACCCGAGGCCGCCGTCGCCGGTCCCGCTCGGAGCCTCGATCGGCGACTGCCTGTCCCAGCCGAACACGGTTCGTGGTCAGCCTGCCTGCCGGGTGCCGGCCGCCCCACCATCAGCACACGGCGTCCTGCTGGATGTCCTTGCGGGAGGCGGCCAGATAACCGACGAAACCGAGAATGGCCACCGTCCAGGACAGCGTGACCGGCCCCAGGCCCAGGTCGAGTCCGCCCCTGCCGTGGCCGACGGCCATCCAGTCGGCTACCGAGGCGCCGAGCGGGCGGGTGATGACGTACGCGGCCCAGAACGCGGCCACCGCGTTCAGGTTCCCCCAGCGGTGAGCGAAGGCCGGAACGGCGATCGCGGCGGCGTACAGGACGGCGGAGCCCAGGTAGCCGAGGCCGATCGTGGCGGTGAGGTCGCCCGCGGCGGTGCCCAGCGCGAACGTGGCCAGCACGGCGGCCCAGTAGAAGGATTCCCGGCGCCGGGTGTGGATGCTGTGGATGGACAGGGTGCGTTCGCCGCGGTACCAGAGGGTGAAGACGGCGGCCAGGCCGGCCAGGAAGAACGGGGTGGAGAGCGTGTACGGCACGCCGAGGCCGACGTGCAGGACGTCGGCGGCCATCGTGCCGAACACGCTGACCATGACGATCGCCGTCCAGTAGATCCAGGCCACGTACCGACGGACGGCGAACTGCACCGTCAGAGCGGCCACCAGCGCGATACCGCCGAGGCCAACAGCAGGGATCGGGCCGAGCACATGTGCCAGAAAGTCGGAGGCCGTCTCACCCATACCGGTCGTCAGCACCTTGATGATCCAGAAGTAGACGGTCACCTCCGGCACCTTGCTCACCGCGTGTCGTGCGTGGCGCAGCGGGCGATTGTCAGTGAGGTGATCTGTCGTCATGGCAGGCACGATGGCATGCTGACCGGCCGTTGCCCCAGACCCCTTTGCGAGAGTTTTGGCGCTTCTGGTGCTGGAGTTGCCCGAGGCTCGTCCGCACCTGAACACAACCTGAACATGACCGGTGATATCCGCGATCCCCACGGCGGCCAAGGAGCAGCGAACCGGACCGACGGCTGACCGAACGCTCGACCTTCCAGGCGAGGCAGGGGCGCCCGCCGGGGCAGATACCCGGCGGGCGCCCCTGCCGGGCCCACCGGGCCATGCGGCCACGGGGACACGCTGCTACGAGGGCCGGGAGACAGCCGGTTCCAGCCCTCGGTACGGCGGAGCGGTGTGCGGGTCGCGGCCGTGCCTCGGGGTTCACTCCCCCGGGGACAGGACCGCGTAGGTGACCTGGGTGCCGTCGTCCAGGCGCGTGCGGATGAACTGCTCGTTCAACGTGGGCGTCGAGTTGAGCAGCGAGATGAGCACTCCGACCGGTGCCGCCAGGAATCTGATGACGCCTCCGGCCGCGGTCTCGGCGAACAGTTGCTCCAGGCGCGCGAGCGATGCCTCGGTGAGCAGTTCGGCGATGAAGTCGTCCACCTCCCTGGAGCTTTCGGGAGGGCCGTTGTAGATCGTCACGTAGTAGCCGCTGCCCTGGAGCGGACTGACACTGATCATGGCGTCATCACGGATCGGACTCCCGGCCGGCGCTTCCCTCGGTATCGGGATCAGGGTCCCGTCCGGGTCGGGGGCCGCCTCGAAGCGGTCGGTGGCGTCGGTCTGCGGACTGGGCAGTGTGTCCTGCAGTGTTTCGTCGGACATGGCGGTCTCCTCCTTCAGTTGACGAGCGGCGGCGAGCCGCCCTGCGTGAACGTCACCGAGGTGACGATGTCCGTGGCCATGGGTAGCTCCCTGTCACCTTCATGGACGTGGAACGGACCCGCTTTCGGGAGTCAGTGGTGGCGGAAGTCGCCGCCGGGACCGTGCCGGCCGTGGCCGTCGTGGTCGTCGTCCGGCCGGTCAGGGCGGTCCCGCCGGTCACCGTCGTCGCGGTTGTCACGATCGCCGTCATGACCGTCGTGTGCGGGTGGGAGGTCGACGGTGTCGCAATAGATCACCGGCCCGGCAGGCGTGGGCGGGGTGGCACCGTCGGCCGGGATGCCCTCGGTCTCCATGACCAGCAGGCGCAGGGGGACCCCGCGCCGTACGGGCGGTACCTCGATCCGGCCCGTGTAGGAGGGCCTGTCGGACGACTCCGCCTCGGCCGAGACGAGTGGGGTGGCGGTGTCGTCGAGGGTCACCCACCCGAGATCCTGGTCGCCGATGACGTCGTGCCGGCGCTGCAGCGTGGCGGTGATCTGCGGTCGCGGTGAATCGGTCGGGTTCCAGGAAGGGCCGGTGAGGCTGATGGTGAGCGGCCGGCCGGGCCGGACCGTGAGCACCCGGTCGGGCAGGGTGCGGACCAGGCCGGCGAGGACGACCGGGGAGATCTCGGCTCCGTCGATCGAGTGAGGCTGGTACCGGACCAGAGCGAGGCGGACGAAGGGCAGACAGGTGTCCCCGGTGTCCAGATCCAGGTCGAAGAACCAACGGCCGTTCTGCTCGTTCTCCTCGCCCTCGCCGTTGTTGGTGTTCTTGTCATCCCCGTCGAACTGCGGCGCGAAGCCCACGACGGTCACGGGGAGCTTGCCGGGGAGCAGGTCCATGGCGAGTCGCCTGGGCTCCCCCACCGCGTTGGTGAACATCTCCGGGGTCGGGGCCACGACGGGTGCCGAACGGTGGAGGGGGTCGCGGCCCATGAGGGTGACCTTGGCGTCGCGCAGGGACTCCGGGTCGCCGCCGGGCGGCTCGCCGAGGACCACGCCGAGCAGTTCACCGTCTCCGGAGGACCACCAGGAGCGGCCCACGTACACACGTATGCCTCCGCCGCGCCGTCGCCGGACGATGGCGTCGGACGTCCCGTGGTCCTGTTCCAGGGACAGCGTGGGTACGCAGTACAGGACCCGCGGAGCCATGGGTGGCGCGCTGCTGAGCACCGGGTGCTCCTGGGCGGTGCCCGGTACGATCAGCTCGCTCGCGCCGGGCCCGGCGAAATCCGGCGGGAAGCAGTCCCCGAACCGGCTACCGGCCAGCGGGTGATAGCGCACCATGCGGTGTTTGGTGTCGCCGAACTCGTGTTTCCCGATGAGGGGCGGGGGGTCTTCCACGGCCTCTTGCTCGGCCGCCTCGGTGCTGAAGGTGAGGACGCCGTTCTGGAGGACGGCGGACTTCTTGCCAAGGGCGCCTTCCTGTACGGCCCTCGCCGTCAGCAGTCCGAACACCGGCGCGGTCATCTCCTGGGTGGCACGCCCATCTGGGCCCGCGTCCGTCACCTCGGTCCACTCCGCGACCAGATCGATCCGGCCCGTACTGCCCTCGTCCAGCGCGATGGTGCCGGCCAGATGCTCCGCCGTCGCCTTCTCGGGGCGTCCGGTCGCCGGCGGGAACAGGTTGAGGACGGGGGTCGTCAGGGGTTTGTCGACCGCGTGTACGAGAGTCAGCACGTGCCAGGGAGTGAACATCCAGTGGCGCCCCGCCGCGGCCAGCTCCAGCGCACGGTCCGCCTTCCGCGACTCCACCGCTCTCGACGCCGCGGCCTGCTCCTCCGTCCGCGGTGCGAATCCCGCCGCCGGCGTCGTCGCCTCACGGCACCAGGAAGCCATGCCCATGAGGTTCTCGTCGAAGTCGATGCCGGAGCACACGCGGACGGTGGCCACGGCCCCCTTGGGCAGCGACACGGTCAGTACCCGGGACGCCTCGTCGAAGCGGGGCGGCGCGGTTCCGTCGGTCAGCCGCAGCCGGAAGGATTTCGGGCGGTGCCAGACATCGCCGTGCCAGGGGACGAGGAACGGCTGACCGGCGGGCATTCCCGGCAGGTCGAACAGGGCGGCTGCCCGGGCCAGGGGGTCGGGCAGACCACGCATGTCGACCTGTTCACCCGTGCAGCGCGATCACCGCCGGGTGCTCGGGGTCCGCCGCCGGTGAGTCGACGGGCTCCAGACGTACGTCCGGTCCAGGGTCTTCCAGGGAACCGCTCTCGCGTACGGCCAGTTCGTAGACCGCGTTCTGCACGGTGGGATCGGTGGAGCCGATGGCCTCGTCCAGCAGCCCGTGCCATTCCACGCACTGCAGCGCCACTTTCGGCGCCACCACGTGGCGTTCGTCGGCACCCTGGTAGGGGCGGTGTCCCTCTTTGACGACCAGCGGCGATCGATTGAACTCCTCGGCGTACCGCTCCGCCGTACTGCCGGTGTCGGGGGCCGGCCTGGAGCCGGGGCCGCAGTCGACGGTGAAGCCGCCTTTGAGGCCCAGCTTGGTGAGGGACTCGCAGCCGGGTGCGCCGTCCGCGTCGCTCCCGGAGAAGCCCTGATCGCGTTGCTCCGCGGTGTATGCGGCTCTCGTCAGCTTCCCGAAGGAGCCGTCCGCGCCGCCCGGGAGGTCATGGCCCAGGGCGATGAGGGCTCTCTGCACGACGGCGATGTCCGCGTTCTTCAGGCCGGGCTGGACATTGGCCAGCGAGACCCTCGTCCCGCTCCCCGCCGGGCCGGGCGGAGCGGCCGGTGGCGGCTGGTCCCCCGGGCTGCTGCGGATGACCATCCGGAAGGTGGAGGCACCCTCGGCGAGCGGCAGCCTCGGTACCACCGCCGGCGCCGACACGGCCTCGAACCGCTGGAAGACCAGCGGCCGATCAGGAATCGTCACGCCGGGCAGATGCATCAGGGCGTCGGCCTGATCGAGGTCGAGGCCATGGCCGGCCAGGTCGACGGTACGCAGGCGCACCCGGTACGCGTGGCGGTACCGCAGCGCCGGCAGTGAACCGCGTCCCGCCCTGACCGTGATCTCCAACGGCACTCCCGGCGGCGCCTCGTTCCGGAGTGGCACCGGGGGGTTGGGAGGCCTGTGGCTGTCGGGGTCCCCCTCGTCGGTGTCCAGCACGAGGCCCGGGAGGGGAGCCGACAGGGACCATCCGTGCCAGACGGCCAGTGGTTCGGGTATGTGCAGCGCCGAGCCGTTCGGCGGTGCGACCGCGTGGGTCTGGAAGAAGCCTTCGTCGGACGCCGTCAGCAGGAGCGGCCCGCCGTGGGACCGCCGGTACTCCACGTCGCGCGCGTGCAGCGAGAACCAGGCGTTCCGCTGCTCGTCCCAGATGTCCATCCGGTGGCCGCGGACCAGGTCCCGGGCGGTGAGCACGGGCGGGGTCGGCTGATCCTGGGGGGTATGGGGGTTCTCGGGGTTCTGGGGAGCCTGCCCGTCCTGCTCCTTCCGGTGATTGACCAGCGCGTCGAAGCTGTCGTTGTGAGCTCGCGCCTTGTCCAACTCCGGCCGCAGACTGGCCATGCGCTCTTTCCGAACCAGCGAGATACCGGGGTTGCGCATCGGGGACAGTCCCGTGTCGTCCTCGGATACCCCCACCATCTTGAGTGCGGCACCGTCGACGTCCGCCTGCTCGACGGAGAAGTCCGCGGAGAACTCCTCCAGGCCACGGGAAGGAGTCGCCAGAGCCGCCGCAGGAGCAGCCGCAGCCGGGTCATCCGCGGGCGGTGGCTGCGCGGCGAGAAAGACGCGGCGGCCGGGGGTGGACGGATCCGGGAGAGGGGGTCGACGTCGAAGTAGTAGCGGGTGAGGCAGGCGACGTCGTGCGAGAGAACGTCCGGTGCCGGGTCCCAGTGGGGGACGACGGTCAGGAAGCGTTCGCCCTTGGACGGCAGAAGCCCTGGCACCTCGAAGGTCAGTACCAGTCCGAGGTGCTGGAGCAGCGCGGGGTGGTCGCCGAGTGAGCCGAGCATCGTGTGGAAGTCGGGATGCGGCGGCGACGGCGGCGGAGGTTGCTCCTCCTGGCCGGACGCGGGCGGTTCCCCGGCCGGAGGCTCCGCGGCGACCGCTGTCCCCGACCCGGCCGGCGGCCCCCCGGCCGCGGGCCCGGCAGCCTTCGAGGGAAGGTAGAACGCGTGCAGATCCTCCAGCTCCGGAGGAACCGCGTCGGCATCGGTGGCGCCGCCCTGGCCCGCGCGGTGGAGCCTCGTCTGCGACCCGGCGGGGACCGTGGACTGTGAGCGCAGCAGATCCCTTGTCGGGGGCGGCGCCTCCGAGTGGTCCTTCGCCGCCGTGGCATAGACGGCCTTGGTGTACGTGCGGACTCCTTGAGCCGAGTAGCTGGTCAAGTTCTGCTCGGGCGGGTCGGGGTAGGCCTCCAGCCGGGTGTCGCCATCGAAAAGGCTCGTCCACAGGCTCGTGTTCGGTTCCGGGACCTGTGGCCGGAGCGGATCGGTGAAGGGCAGGGGCGGCGACTTGGGGTCACCGGTGGTGGCGAACTCGAAGGTGGCCGCCATGACCGTCCGCGGCCAGTCGTGGAAGTCGGTGAAGCCGCGCAGCGTCGCTTTCGTGTCGTCCCCCGGGTACAGCCGAGGGGTCACGAACACCGACACCCGTGCCCGGGTGCCGTCGTCCGAGAGCCCGGCCGGGAGGACCGTCCAGTTGACGCGCTGTTCGAGGGGCATGGACATCACCCGTGGGGTTGGGGAGCGTACGCCTCGCAGAACTCGCGCCAGTACGGTTCCAGCGGGACGCAGTCGGCGAAGGACGGGTCGCCCGGGGCACCGGAGAAACTCCGTTCGAGTTCGAGCGTCACGGACTTGCTGAAGAAGGCGATCCGGACGCTGACCGTGAGCGTGCCCCTGCCGCGGACCACCGACTGATGTCCGTGCTTCTCGTAGCGGAGCTCAAGGCTGAACTCGACGGACACCGTGACGATGCCCAGCACGCAGAGGAAGCCGCTGCAGCGCAGGTAGCCGGTGAGGGAGACATCGTCCGGCGTGGCCGGCTCGTCCCCCTCCTTCGCTCTGCCTTTCTCGAGCGTGAAGCGGATGCCGGCCATGATCGAGACCCCGCCGCTCGCGACCCCGATGTCCAGTGCGGCGGCGCCGCCGAACTCTATCGCCCCCTCTATCCGCCGTGGACCGGTGGTGTCGACCTCCATGGAGAAATAGCCGCCGCCACCGAGAAGGGACACAGTGACGTTGAAAGGGTGCTCCCGCTCGGCGACGGAGAAGCGGAACGAGACGGGCGTGCCGTCGAACGGGATGCGCAGCTCGGCGGCCAGCGAGACGTTCGACAGGGTGAAGACACCGATTCGCAGGGCCGGGAGCTCGAACTTGTAGCCCGCTCGGACACCTGTCCCATCGACTTCCACGTACGCGCCGGACCCGAAGACATCGGCGGGCAACGCGCTGCGCAGGGTGTTGATGAACTCCAGGTCCTTCTCTGTGCGGGCAGCAGGCCCCTGACGTCCTGCAGGATGGCTTCGATCTGCTCGTCACCCAGTTGCTGGAGCGTGCCGAGGTGGTCCTGCGGGATGTCCTGCAGGAACCGGTCCAGGGGAATCACCCCGAGCAGCTTCGCTCCGCCGAACGCCCTCTTCATGCCGGTCAGGTCGAACGCCGCGACGGCTGAACCGGTCTGGTCCTTCTTGAAGAGGTTCGGGACGACACCCGCGTGTGCGGTGATCAGCTCGAGCGCGGTCTTCGGGCTCGCGACCCCACCCGCGTTCTCCGCGCCGAGTGCGACCGTGACCGGCGGCTCGAGATCGAGGTAGGCGCCCGCCGGGTGCCTCTCCATGGTCTGCTCGAGGTAGGTGTCGTTGAACTTGACTCCCCGGTAACCGGCGTTGCCGGTGAACTGCTCGACGGCGGGGACGCGTACGTTCGCCGTCTTCACGTAGGGCGTGCCGACCGTGTAGAGCCCGAAGGTCAGGTCGTCGACCGGGTGGCTGGTGCTGCCGGGCACACCCGCCGGCGGCTGAGTCATGGCCATCACCTGGCCGGTCAGCTTGCCCGTCATGCGATCGGGCTTTTCTTCGAGCAGCTTCCGTACCAGCGTTTCGGTACCGGTGGGCGCGTGCTGACCGTCCGGCAGCAGTACAGCCGGATCGACGAGTTGTCCGTCGGGCACATAGATCAGCGGCATCCTGAAGCTGACCTTCCTGCCCTCGTGGTCCGTGCCGATCAGGGTGAACTCGTAATAGCTCTTGTCGCTCGCGCGCCGCACCCAGAAGGCGACGCGGTCCCTGATCGGCGCACTCGGATCACCCGGCCGCTCGGTCGGAGGCGAGTCCGGCGGCATGATCAGCGGTGTGACGCGGTCGGTGATGCGCAGACTGGTGAAGGGCATCTCCCGCCCCCCGTGCGTGTAGCCGTCCGCCCCCTACTCGACCTCCGGCTCCTTGACGATGATGCGGTCCTCCCGTCGCAGGTAGGCGACGATTCCGCCCTGCGGGTCCGCGACGAACACCCGCCGGTACTCCTCCACGTGCGACGCCCGGTGCCTGGTGCACAGACGGCCGCGGGTGACGACGCGTACGTACTGGTCGCGTCCCAGACCCGTGATGTGGTCGTACATCTCCAGATCGGGGTAGGGCCGCCCGGCGGCCGGGTACCGGTCCTTGTCGCCTTCGGGCGGTGCCTCCCAGGCGCCGTGCAGATGGGCCGACGCGCCGAGCGGCGTGACGATGAACTGTTCCGAGTGCAACGACTCGCTCGGGACCTCGATGGGCGGGCCGCCCGGCGGCACGAGTTCGGCGCGGCTGGTGAGGGTGACGATGTCCTCCCGGTTCACGTCACTGAGGGAGCCGCTCCCGAGGTGCGGACCGCGGTCCCGCACCGCCGCGAACGCCCGCAGCTGGACGTCTCCGTCCCGTGTCGAGTGCAGCAGCGCGTGCCACAACGCGGTGCGCCCGTCGGCCCGGTGGGGTTGCGGCCTGCTCAGCCAGTCCACCGGCCCGTCGTAGGTGATCAGCAGCCGGGTGGGAAATTCGAGGACGCTTCCGGGGACGTCCTGGAAACCCGTCGGCCCCGCGGCGCCCCCGGGCAGGCCGGACAGATCCGTCAACGGCACGAGTCGCTTCCAGTCGAGCAACGCCTCCAGTGAGAGGTCCAGACCGTTCAGGTCGGCCGGGACCGAGAAGGACAGCGTCGTCGGGCCGGCGGTGAAGGCTTTGACCGGGGCG
>Ga0308175_100002385_pt1 | contig 12857 bp, 14 predicted proteins | sample PhyCR1_3_FD_203893 | JGI IMG/M metagenome (GOLD analysis project Ga0308175, IMG submission 203893) | Soil microbial communities from UC Gill Tract Community Farm, Albany, California, United States - DLSLS.C.R1 | ecosystem: Environmental > Terrestrial > Soil > Agricultural land | place: USA...
CCACCCCGCCAGGTCGCTGATCTGCATCGCGCACGCGTCGGCGATGTTGACTCCCTTGATCCTCGAGGACCGGGCCTCCTGGCTGAGCCGGGTGCCCTCGCACTCGGGGCAGGTCGTGAAGGTGACCGCCCGCTCCACGAACGCGCGGATGTGCGGCTGCAGCGCGTCGACGTCCTTGGAGAGCATCGACTTCTGGATCCGCGGGATCAGGCCCTCGTAGGTCAGGTTGATGCCGTCGACCTTGATCCTGGTCGGCTCCTTGTAGAGCAGGGCGTCGCGCTCCCTCTTGGTGAACTTCTCGATCGGCTTGTCCGGGTCGAAGAAGCCGCAGCCGCGGAAGATCCGTCCGTACCAGCCGTCCATCGTGTAGCCGGGGATCGTGAGCGCGCCCTCGTTGAGCGACAGGCTGGCGTCGTACAGCTGGGTCAGGTCGATGTCGTTGACCGAGCCCCGGCCCTCGCAGCGCGAGCACATGCCGCCGAGGATGCTGAAGCTGCGCCGCTCCTTCGTGGTGCGCCCGGCACGCTCGAAGGTGACCGCGCCGGCGCCGCTGACCGAGGGCACGTTGAAGGAGAACGCCTGGGGTGAGCCGATGTGCGGGGTGCCGAGCCGGCTGAACAGGATGCGCAGCATCGCGTTGGCGTCGGTGACGGTGCCGACCGTGGAACGCGGGTTGGCACCCATCCGCTCCTGGTCGACGATGATCGCCGTCGTCAGGCCTTCCAGCACGTCGACGTCGGGCCGCGCCAGCGTCGGCATGAACCCCTGCACGAAGGCGCTGTAGGTCTCGTTGATCAGCCGCTGCGACTCGGCGGCGATCGTGCCGAACACCAGCGAGCTCTTGCCCGAGCCCGAGACGCCGGTGAACACCGTGAGCCGGCGCTTCGGGATCTCGATGCTGAGGTCCTTGAGGTTGTTCACGCGCGCGCCGTGCACGCGGATCAGGTCGTGGCTGTCGGCGCCGTGCGGCGCAGCCGACTGCGGGTCCGTCCTCGTGGCCGTGCTCATCGTGTCTCCCTCTGTCGGGTGGGCCGTTGCTCGGTGTCGCGACGACGCCGGACGCGGGGGCCGGGGCTCACGGGGCTCAGCGCAGCTCCTGGATCCGGATCAGGTTGCCGGCCGGGTCGCGTACGGCGCAGTCGCGCACGCCGTACGGCTGCTCGGTCGGCTCCTGGACGACCTCGGCATCGCCGGCCTGGAGCCCCTCGAAGGTGCCGTCGAGGTCCTTGGTGGACAGCAGGAGCATGGCGTAGGTGCCCTTGGCCATCATCTCGGCGATCGTGCGGCGCTCGTCGGCGGTGATGCCGGGGTTGGCGGCCGGCGGGACCAGCACGATGGACGTGCCGGGCTGGTCGGCAGGTCCGACCGTGATCCAGCGCATCGTGCCGCTGCCGACGTCGTTGCGGACCTCGAAGCCGAGGGTGTCGCGGTAGAACGCCAGGGAGGCGTCCGGGTCGTCGTGCGGGAGGAAGCTCGCGTGAATGTTGATGTCCATGCCGGTCACGCTAGTTGCGGTTCCGTGGCCCGCGCTTCTCGATTCCTGATCGGTCGGGTGACCTGCTTCGCGATGCACGGCAGCATCTCCGCCGTGGCGTCCGCCCCTTCGCGCCGGTAGGTGCTGGGCGGCACGCCGACCAGCTCGGTGAAGCGGGTGCTGAAGGTGCCCAGCGACGAACAGCCGACCGCGAAGCAGACCTCGGTGACGCTGAGGTCGCCCCGCCGCAGCAGCGCCATCGCGCGCTCGATGCGCCGGGTCATCAGGTAGGAGTACGGCGACTCGCCGTACGCGAGCCGGAACCGGCGGCTGAGGTGCCCGGCCGACATGTGCACGCCGCGGGCGAGCGCCTCGACGTCCAGCGGCTGCGCGTACTCCCGGTCGATCCGGTCGCGAACGCGGCGCAGCAGTGCCAGGTCGCGCAGGTGCTGCGCCTCGGCCGATGCGCTGGTCACCTGCGAGATCGTGCCACGTCGCGGCGGGGTTGCCCAGCGCACCGTAGGGTGACCGCCGTGCCCGGCCAGACGACCCACCGTGTCGAGGTCGGGCCGGACACCGTCACCAAGACCTACGTCTCCTGGGACCGCGGCGAGCCGGACCACGAGTGGCGCGCTCTGACCCTGCTCGCCGAGCACGTGCCCGGGCTGGCGCCGGTGCCGCTGGCCCGCGAGGTCCGCGACGGTGCCCCGGCCGTCGTGATGAGCCGGGTGCCGCGCTGGGGACCGGTCCGCTGGGCCACGTCGAGACCGCCGCACTGGGCGCCGCGCTCCGCCGCCTGTACGACGTGCCCGAGACCGTGCTCGCGGACCTGCCCGAGCGCACCCTGGGGCCGTCGTCCTGCCTGGCGCTGCTCCGGGGCTGGGCCGAGGAGCCGGGCGACGTGCCACCCGAGGCGGCAACGGCGCTCGCCGCGGCCCGCGCCTGGCTCGCGGACCCGGCCCGGGACCGGCAGATGACGGTTGCGGACCCGGTGCTCGGCCTTGCCGACGGCAACCTGGCCAACGTGCTCTTCGACGGCACCACGTGCCGGCTCGTGGACTTCGAGGACAGCGGCGTCAGCGACCCGGCCTACGAGGTGGCCGACCTCCTCGAGCACGTCTCGGTCCGGCTGCCCCGGGTCCTGGACCAGCGGGCGCTCGTGCGTGCGGTCGGGCTCACCGACACCCAGGTGGCGCGGTGCGCGCGGTACCGCACCCTGTTCGCGGTCTTCTGGCTGCTGATGCTGCTGCCGGACGGCCGGGCGCACCACCGCAACCCGCCGGGCAGCCTCGCCGACCAGGCCGCGCACGTGCGGCACCTGCTTCCTTGACCCGGCAGTCGTGGTCCAGGTCGCCGCGAAACGGGTACGGTCCGGTCATGGCTGCTGACCTCGCAACCCGTCCCTTCGGCATCGACTTCGGCGGCAGCGGCATCAAGGGTGCGCCCGTCGACCTCTCCACCGGTGAGTTCGCCGCCGAGCGCACCCGCGTCGAGACCCCGTCCGGCGGCCATCCCCAGGACGTCGCGGAGGTCGTCGCCGACCTGGTCGGCAAGGGCGCGTCGGACGGCGCCCCGGTCGGCATCACCGTGCCGGCGGTCGTCGTGCACGGCGTGGTGAAGTCCGCGGCCAACATCGACAAGTCGTGGATCTACACGGACGCCGAGACGATGTTCCGCGACAAGCTGCGCCGCGACGTCGTGGTGGTCAACGACGCCGACGCGGCCGGGCTGGCCGAGGTCCGCTACGGCGCCGCCCGCAACCAGCAGGGCCTGGTCGTGGTGACCACGCTCGGCACCGGCATCGGCACGGCGCTCGTGTACGACGGTGAGCTGGTGCCCAACGCCGAGCTCGGCCACATCGAGATCGACGGCAAGGACGCCGAGACCGTCTCGGCCAACAGCGTGCGCGAGAAGAAGGGGCTCAGCTGGGAGAAGTGGGCCGAGCGGCTCACCACCTACTACCGCACCCTCGAGCGACTGCTCTCCCCCGAGCTGTTCGTGGTCGGCGGCGGCGTCAGCAAGAACGCCGACAAGTTCCTGCCGCTCGTCGACATCGAGACCCGGATCGTGCCGGCCACGCTGCGCAACACCGCGGGCATCGTGGGTGCCGCGGTGCTCGCCGCGGAGCACCACAAGTCCTGAGCACCCCGCCGCTCAGCGGGGTCGGACCGCACGTCCGCTCATCGCCAGCACGGCCTCCGTGCGGCTGCGCGCGCCGAGCTCCTCGAGGATCGCGCGGACGTCGCGCTCGACCGTGCGGGCGGACATGTCCAGCTGCCGGGCGATCGTCTGGTCCTTCTGGCCGGTCGCGAGCAGCCGGGCCACCTCGATCTGCCGCTTCGAGAGCGCCGGCGACTCCCCCGGCCCCAGGACCGGGGCGGACATGGCGCGGGTGCGCTCCCAGATCTCGAGCACCGGCACCACGAAGTCCATCCGGTCGGTCAGCCACGCCGTGGGCTCACCGTCGGCGGTGTCCAGCCCCTCGACCAGCACCCGGGCCTCGTCGAGGACGAGCGCGCGCAGGAACACCGGTCCGGTGCGGGTGGTGGGGTGCAGCGACGGCAGCAGCGGGTTCGACAGCAGCGTCGCCGGCCGCGTGATCAGGATCGTCTCCACGCCACGACGCTGGGACGCCTCGGTCAGCGCCGGGCCGGGGTCGTGGGGGTCGTACTGCACCCGCGGCTGCATGTTCCAAACGGTGCGCCGCGCGGTGGGTTCGAGCCGGGTCAGGCACGCGGCGATCTCGGCCATCCCGACCAGCCGCACCAGCTCGTCGCCGTGGGCGATCAGGGACGCGTCGACCAGGGCCTCGCGCACCGTGTCGGCCATGGTCCGCAGCTCGCGGACGTCCTCCGGCTCCCCCTTGTCGCTCGTCCCCCGCCGGCCGTCCACGCGACAATTCTGTCAGAACGGTCATGAGCCCCGGTCCGGGCCCGCGCCGGGACGGCAGGCCGCGTCCCCCGTCCGTGACCTGCCGCTCCGGCGGCCATCGCATCGTGGCCGACGCCGTCCGCCGCGGTCCCGCGAACCGCCGGGCCGGCCGGCCGGGGTGACGGCGACCCGCCACCACGGCGCCCCGGCGTCCCGGCCGGCGGGACAGCTCATGTGCCGCGGCCGGTGCTGCCCTGGAGCCGCTCGATGTGCTCGGACGCCTCCGCCTTGGTGAGGTCCGGGCTCAGCCGCTCGCCGGCCTCGCGGGCCAGGGTGTCCAGGTAGCTGCGCTGGGCACCGGTCATCGGCTCGTCACCGGTGACCCAGTCGTCGGGGTCCTTCTCGGTCCCGCTCCCCTGCGTCGGCGCCGCGGCACCCAGCATCTCGTCGCTCGAATGCGTGTTCGAATCAGTCATGGTCGGCGGTTACCCGTCTCCCGGGCGGGCAAACCCTCGCCGGACGACCCACGCGAAGTCGGCCGCCACGCCGTACCGTTCCCTGGACGGCACCTCGCGCTGGCCCGGCAGGTTCCGCAGGCGGCAGACCCGGAGGTCCCCATGACGCATCCGTACGTCGACCGGCTCGGCCTGCGTGCCCACCCCGAGGGCGGCTGGTTCACCGAGACCTGGCGCGTCGGCACCGAGGTCGACACCGCACGCGGGCGCCGGGCGACCGCCACCGGGATCCTCTACCTGCTCGACGAGGGCGAGCGCTCGCTGTGGCACCGGGTGGGCTCCGACGAGCTCTGGCTGCACCACACCGGTGGGCCGCTGGTGCTCCGTCTCGGCGGCGCGGACGACCGGCCGGGCGAGACCGTCGAGCTGCTGCTCGGCAGCAACGTGCTCACGGGCGAACGGCCCCAGGCCTTGGTCCCCGCGGGGTGCTGGCAGAGCGCGCAGCCGGCCACGGACGCGGCCGTGCTCCTGTCCTGCGTGGTCTCGCCGGGCTTCGACTACGCGGACTTCGAGCTGCTCGGCGAGTGAGTGCTGCTCAACTGGGCCAGGGTCAGCCCAGGACCACCGGAACGGTGAGGTCGTCGCGGGGCAGGTCGTCGTCGACCACGGCCGTGACGACGCTGGAGGAGAGCACGAGGTCGCTGCGGTAGTTGGTGAGGAACGCCGTGTCGGCCGCGTCGCGACCGGTGCCGATCCGCAGCAGCGACTGCCGCGGCGCGAGCCGGGTGGCGTCGACGGCCAGCCAGGTGTCGCCGACCGCGGCCTCGACGACCGCGTGGAAGTCCATCGGGTCGCAGCCGGGCGCGTAGACCGCGACGAGCCGGGCCGGCACGTCGAGGGCCCGCAGCAGCGCGATCGTCAGGTGCGAGTAGTCGCGGCAGACCCCGGCCCCGCCGAGCAGCGTGTCGCTCGCCCCGTCGGTGACCGTGCTGCTGCCGGGCACGTAGTCGAGCCGGCCCGCCACCCAGGCGGCCACGTCCTGGAGCAGCGCGTCCGCCTCGCGCCCGGCGCCGAACTGCTTCCGCGCGAACCCGAGGAGCCGGTCGGAGTCGGCGTACCGGCTCGGGCGGGTGTACTCGACGCGGTCCAGGTCGGTCACCGGCACCGGGTCGGCGCGACCGGTCACCGTGGCGTCGTACGCCACCTCCAGCCGGCCGGAGACGCCGGAGAGCAGGTGGATCCGGCTGCCGTGCCCGTCCACCACCTCGCGCACGTCGACCCCGTCGCCGTCCACGGTCACCAGCAGGTGCTCGGTGACGTCGAGCCCGGGCAGCCGGGCCGCGGCGAGCTGGAGCTCGACCCACCCGTCGCCGGTGACCTCGGCCTCGAGGCGGGCGGACACGGTGCGCTGCACGGAATCTCCTGGGGCAGGTGTCGAGGCGTGGGAAGCATCTTGACTCCTGTGACAGGTGTCACTACGAAGGGCTGACGCATCGTCGATCTTCTCGGGAGCCCATGATGTCCCATTCCGTCCGCCGCCGGCTGGCCGCCCTGGCCGCCGTGCTCCTGCTCGGCACCGGCCTGTCCACCCTCGCCGCCGGACCGGTCCAGGCGCGGCAGGCCCCCGCCCGGCCCGGCCCCGTGCGCGACGTGGTGGCGAACCTGTGGGAGTGGAACTGGCACTCCGTGGCCCAGGAGTGCACGCACGTCCTCGGCCCGCACGGCTACAGCGGGGTGCAGGTCGCTCCCCCGCAGGACTCCGTCAAGCGCCAGCACCTCGGTGACGGCAGCGACACCGTCCTGCACCCGTGGTGGGAGGTCTACCAGGCCGTCGCCTACGGGCTCACCAGCCGGATGGGCGGCGAGGCGCAGTTCAAGGCGATGGTCTCCCAGTGCCGCCGCGCCGGGGTCAAGGTGTACGTCGACGCGGTCATCAACCACATGACCGGCCAGGGCGACACGTCCTACGGCGGGGTGACGTACGAGCGCTACAGGTACCCCGGTCTCTACGGCCCGTGGAACTTCCACAAGTACTCCGGTGACTGCCCGTCGAAGAGCGGCGGCATCGAGGACTTCAACAACCAGCAGCAGGTGTTCAACTGCGAGCTCGTCGGCCTGGCCGACCTGCGCACCGACACCAACGCCGTCCGGGGCCGGGTCGCGGCCTACCTCAACAAGCTGATCGGCTACGGCGTCTCCGGCTTCCGGGTCGACGCGGCCAAGCACGTCGGCCAGACCGACCTCGACGCGATCTACGCCCGGCTGCACCGCACGAAGGACGGCACCCGGCCCTACTGGGCGCTCGAGGTGTTCGGTGGCGGCCCCGGCCGGCTCTCGCCGCAGGCGTTCACCCGCAGCGGGTCGGTGCTCGGGCTCGACGGGGTCAAGCAGCTCAAGAGCGCGTTCAAGAGCTACCCGACCGACGCGACCGGCAGCCTCGCCACCCTGAGGGACTTCGGCGCCGGGTCCGGCCTGACGCCGAGCAGCAGGACGCTGTCGTTCGTGCAGAACCACGACACCGAGCGCAACGGGGACGCCCTCAACTACAAGGACGGCGCCACCAACATCCTGGCCACGCAGTACCTCCTCGCGTCCGGGTACGGCCGTCCGCAGGTCTACGCAGCCTTCGAGTTCGCGGGCAACGATGACTCGCCGCCGGCCACCGCCGACGGGAAGATCACCGACACCACCTGCGGCAGCGGCTGGGCGTGCACCGACCGGGACAAGGGCGTGCTCGCCCTGGTCCGCTGGCACAACGCGGTCGGCACCGCCCGCCAGGCGCACTGGCGCGACAACGGCGGCAACGTGATCGCGTTCAGCCGCGGCGACCGGGGCTGGGTGGCGCTGAACAACGACACCACGGCCCGCACGGTCCGGTGGCAGACCGGGCTGCCGCGCGGCCGCTACTGCGACGTCGTCTCCGGCGGGCGCAGCTGCTCGGGCACGGTCGTGCGCGTGAACCGCAGCGGCGTGGCCCGGGTGACCGTCCCCGCCAAGGGCGCGGTCGCGGTGCTGCGGGCGAGCCGCCGCTAGCGGCCGTCCTCGCCGGGAAGCGGGCCCACCGTCTCGCCGTACGCCGTGAGCGCCCGTCTCGGTGCGGCCCGCATCCACGCCTCGACGAGCAGCTCGCGCACCTCGGTGTCGTCGGCCTCGGCCAGCCGGACGAGCACCGCCGGATAGCCGTCGTAGTGCGGCACAGTGAAGTACGCCCGTGGGTCCGCGGCCAGCAGCGCCTCCTTCTCCCCGAGGTCGGCCACGCCCACCATCAGCACGTCTCCGTACGCCGCGCCGGTCAGCTCGTCGAGGTCGTCGGCCATCTCGCCGCGCAGCCGGGCGAACAGCTTCTTGTTCACCCGCAGCGCCGGCGCACCGCCGTACGACGGGGTGCTCGTGGTCTCCGGCAGGGTCAGCGCGAACGCCTCGACCCGGGCCCAGGTGGTCACCCTCGTCCCACCCGCCTCAGACGAGTTCGGCGGTTTCGCCCCCGCGCGGGCCCTCGCGCGCCTAAAGTAAAGCCGTCTTTCACCGCCGCGCCCTCTTCCATGCGGGCACGATCCTCTGGGGGGACCCATGCAGGCAAGGAAGCCGGGCCGGCTCGTCAACGTCGGCGTGGTCGCGGGCGTCGTGCTCGCGGTCGTCGCCACCGCGCTGCTCGTGCCGGCGCTGGAGGCGTCGTTCTCCTCGGCGCGGCCGGCCAGCCGGATCAGCGCCACCTGGTCGACCTCGAAGGCCGCCCTCGGTGACAAGGCCACGATCCGTGGCCGGGTGACCAGCAAGCGGATCACGAGTCGGACCGTGAGCCTGTACCTCTCGCTGCGGTCCGGCTGGCGCCGCGTCGCCTACACGCACACGGGCCCCAACGGCTACTACACGATGAAGGTCCCGACCACCTTCTACTACTCCCGGCCCATGCAGCTGCGTGCTCGTCCCACCTCGCGGGCCGCGGGCGCCACCTCGGCCAGCAAGACCTTCACCGTGGTGCCCCGGACCGCCCCGCGCGGCGCCACGACCGGCTGGACGCCGGCGGTCTCCGGGGTGGAGCAGCGCTTCAACCCGTGCACGACCGTGAACTACCGGATGAGCCCGCTGGGCGCCGGGTCCGGTGCGACCGCGGACGTCAAGGCGGCGTTCGCGCTGGCCACCCAGGCGACCGGGATCAGGTTCCGGCAGGTGTCGCAGACCACCAGCACGCCCCGGTCCAACCGGGACTTCCCGGCCGGGACGGACATCATCGTCACCTGGGACAACTCCGCAGGCACCGGCGGCGCGATGGCCGCCGACACGCTGTCCTACAGCCGGGTGTTCGGCACCCGGGAGGCGCACGACGCGCAGGGTCCGGTGCGCCGGGTCGTGCACGCCGGCATCGTGCTGAACAAGGACTTCAACAGCGTGATGACCGAGCCGAAGCCCGCCGCCACCCGGATGCGGGTCCGGATCCTGATGCACGAGATCGGCGCCGTCCTCGGCCTCGGTCCGGTCACGTCGCGCAACCAGCGGATGCTCGAGGACGTCTACGACGTCGACGTCGCCGAGTGGGGCGCCGGGGACGTGACCGGGCTCGGCCGGGTCGGGCTCGTCGAGGGCTGCGTCACCGACAACTGACCGAAGGTCGAGCGCTCACCGGCAGTCGCGGTGGACGATGGCGATGAGCCGGTCCTTCTCGGCCGTCGTCAGCGGCAGGAGCACCCGCTGGGTCGGGTCCGCGTCCAGCCGCACGTAGGCGCTGATCAGGAACGTCTGCGAGCTCTGCCCCAGGGCGTGCGCGTCGCAGCGGTGCGCCGAGCCGAGCAGCACCGGGAACGCCAGCCTCCTCCGCTCCCCCGCCAGCACGCCCGGCAGCGCCGAGCGGCCGCCGCGCGGCAGCAGGTCGAGGAGCACGCTGCCGCCGAGGTCCACGATCCGCACCCGGTCCGTCGCCCCCGGGCGGTGGGTGAGCAGCACGTGCGCGGGGAGGTACTCCTGGCCCCCGATGTACGTCGTCCGGGCGGCCAGCCGCAGCCGCACCGTCGCCACCGCGTCGAGCCGCGCGGCGGCACAGGCCTTGGCGTGCAGCCGCACCAGCAGGCCCGGGTCCTCCACGCGCAGCGGCAGCCGCAGGGTGCGGCCGTCGACGACCGCGACGAGCACCGGCCTGCCCTCCGGAGGCGCCGAGCACCGCGGCGCGCCGTACGCGATGGTGAAGGCGGCGGTCTGGCCCGGGTGCACGTCCCCGCCGGTGACCGGCACGGTCGGGAAGGCGAACCCGTCCCAGGTGATCGTCGCCTGGCTGACCCGGATGTCCCGGTCGCTGTGGTTGGTGACCCCCGCCTTCAGGTTGCGGGTGCCCTCGTCGAACCGGAACTGCGCGACCGAGGCGACCAGGTGCGCGGGGTCAAGGGGCGGGGTCGGCCGGGGCTGCGGACGTCCCGGTGAGGTGCAGCCGCCGAGGACCAGCACGAGCAGCACGGCCACGGCGGGTAGGACCCACCGGGTGCGGTGTCGAGTGGCGGCCATCAGTCGCACCCTGGCACCCGGCCCCGGCTGCTGTCCACGGTCCGGTTCGTCGGCTAATGTCGGGCGACACGCCCGGGTATGCCCTGCGTTGCGTTATCTCACATGTGAGATAAAGTCCCGGTTATGACGGACGACTACCTGGCCCGGATCGGCAACCTGATCCGCGACGCGCGCAAGCACCGCGGCTGGACCCAGCAGCAGCTCGCCGACGTCCTGTCCACCAGCCAGAGCGCGGTGAACCGGATCGAGCGCGGCCACCAGAACCTCTCCCTGGAGATGCTCGCCCGCATCGGGGAGGCGCTCGACTCCGAGATCGTCTCGCTCGGCGGGGGGCCCACCCACCTGCGGGTCAACGGTCCCACCACGCTGTCCGGCTCGATCGTCGTCAAGACGTCCAAGAACGCCGGCGTCGCCCTGCTCTGTGCGTCCCTGCTCAACCGGGGCCGGACCACGCTGCGCCGGGTGGCGCGGATCGAGGAGGTCAACCGGCTGCTCGAGGTGCTCGCCAGCATGGGCGTGCAGACCCGCTGGCTCAACGAGGACAACGACCTGGAGATCGTGCCCCCGGCGGACCTGGACCTCGACCGGATCGACGTGGAGGCGGCGCGCCGTACCCGCTCGATCATCATGTTCCTCGGCCCGCTGCTGCACCGGCAGGACGTCTTCGAGCTGCCGTACGCCGGCGGCTGCGACCTCGGCACCCGCACCGTCGAGCCGCACATGGCCGCGCTGCGTCCCTTCGGTCTCGAGGTGAAGGCGACCGAGGGCAGCTACCACGCCACGGTCAACCGGGCGATCTCCCCCACCCGCCCCATCGTGCTCACCGAGCGCGGCGACACCGTCACCGAGAACGCCCTGCTCGCCGCGGCCCGCCACGACGGCGTCACGGTGATCCGCAACGCCAGCCCCAACTACATGGTCCAGGACCTCTGCTTCTTCCTGGGCAAGCTCGGCGTCCGCATCGACGGCGTCGGCACCACCACGCTCACCGTGCACGGCACCCGCGAGATCGACGTGGACGTCGACTACGCGCCCTCGGAGGACCCGATCGAGGCGATGTCGCTGCTCGCGGCCGCGATCGTCACCGACTCGGAGATCACCATCCGCCGGGTGCCGATCGAGTTCCTGGAGATCGAGCTCGCGCTGCTGGAGGAGATGGGCTTCCGCTACGAGCGGAGCACCGAGTACGTCGCCGACAACGAGCACACCCGCCTGGTGGACCTCCGCACCCTGCATTCCGAGCTGCACTCCCCCATCGACAAGATCCACCCGATGCCGTTCCCCGGCCTCAACATCGACAACCTGCCGTTCTTCGCGGTGATCGCGGCCGTGGCCGAGGGGCAGACGCTGCTGCACGACTGGGTCTACGAGAACCGCGCGATCTACCTCACCGAGCTGACCAAGCTCGGCGCCTCGGTCAAGCTGCTCGACCCGCACCGGGTGATGATCGAGGGCCCGACCCGCTGGCGCGGCACCGAGATCGTCTGCCCGCCCGCGCTGCGTCCGGCCGTGGTCATCCTGCTGGCGATGCTCGCGTCCAAGGGCACCTCGGTGCTCCGCTCGGTCTACGTCATCAACCGCGGCTACGAGGACCTCGCCACCCGGCTCAACGACCTCGGCGCCAGCATCGAGACCTTCCGCGACATCTGACGCCGACCTGGCGCGCCTGCGGACGCCGGATGCGCCAGGTCAGCCGAACAGGGTCTCGATGTAGGCGCGGGTGACCGGGCGTGCCGGCGGCGGCATGGTCATGTCGGCGGTGATCCGCGGGAGCGGCTGGGTCTTCGGGCCACTGTCGCGGTGCCAGTCGTTCTCCGCCTCGATCAGGTTGCCCAGGTCCGCCCGCTCGAGGAACACGCCCTGGCACGACGGGCACTGGTGCACGGTCACGTCCCCGAAGTAGCGGGTCGTCATCGCGGACTGGCACTTCGGGCAGGTCATCTCGGCGTCATCCGGCATGCCCCGACGGTACTCCGCCGGGGGTGGCCCCTGAGCACGAACGCGGATGCGCGGCCCGCGATTCGCGGTCAGAGTGGACGCATGGCCGGGGATACTGCAGGCGTGACGCGACCGCACACCGGGCTGCCCTTCCTCGACGCGGGTCGGGACGAGGGTGAGGTGCTGGCGTTCGCCCACCGCGGCGGCGCGCGCCACCCCGAGATCGCCGGGCTGGAGAACACCGTGGCTGCCTTCGACCACGCGGTGCGGCTCGGCTACCGCTACCTCGAGACGGACGTGCACACCACCTCCGACGGGGTGCTGCTCGCGTTCCACGACGACGTGCTCGACCGGGTGACCTCCCACGTCGGCCCGGTCGCCGGCACGGCGTACGTCGACCTGGCGGACGCCCTGATCGGGGGCCGCGAGCGGATCCCGGAGATGGCGGACCTGCTCGAGCGGTTCCCGGCCGCGTGCTTCAACATCGACCTGAAGTCCGAGGCGGCCGTGGCCGGGCTGGCCGACCTCATCGAGCGCACCGGCGCCCACGACCGGGTCTGCATCGGCTCCTTCTCCGACGCCCGGCTGGCCGCGTTCCGGCGGCTGGTGTCGCGGCCCGTGGCCAC
>Ga0308175_100002386_pt1 | contig 12857 bp, 12 predicted proteins | sample PhyCR1_3_FD_203893 | JGI IMG/M metagenome (GOLD analysis project Ga0308175, IMG submission 203893) | Soil microbial communities from UC Gill Tract Community Farm, Albany, California, United States - DLSLS.C.R1 | ecosystem: Environmental > Terrestrial > Soil > Agricultural land | place: USA...
CAATGCAAGCAGGATCGTCATCACGAAGAACAGGAAGCCGCACGCGAACGCGTGGTCGTGGTCGACGCTGAGCTTGCCCAGGAAGCTGACGAAGAAGGCTTCCCGAACCCCGATGCCGTTCACGGTGAACGGGACGAGCATCACGAGGAACAGGAGCGGCCCGAGCACGACGTACGGCAGCAGCGACAGATCGATCCCGACCGCGCGCCCGGACGCGTAGATCGCGACCACGCGCGTCAGTTGCGCAGCCGCGCTCACCACGGCGACGACGAAGAGCGTCCCAGGATGATCGCGATAGCCGTGCAGGCCGTCGTACACCGCGCGTGCAGGCTTCTCGACGCGCAGGCGGCGGGCGATCGGCCCGAGGAACACGAGCCGCCGCCTGACGGTGCGGGAGAAGAACACGAAGGCAGCCACGATCATGCCGACCACGAACACGAGCTCGATCCAGAGGTAGGCGCCGATCGGATAGCGGCCGATCGCGAGCAAGAGCCCGACGCCCGCAAGCACGAGCGTGACCGCTCCCCCGAGCGCGCGCTCGAGGAGCACCGAGCCCGTGATCGGCGTGATCCGGCCTGGATGCCGGCGGGACGTCTCGAAGATGCGCGACGCGTCTCCGCCGACGGACGTCGGCAGAACCTGGCCGACTGCGTACGAGACGAAATACGTCCGTGTGAGCCACGACACGGTCTCGTCGATGCCGCGCACTTCGAGCAGCCGCTGCCAGCGCCAGGCCATGGGCGTCACGGTCACGAGCGTGAAGAGCGCGGAGAGGAGCAACCAGGGCACGCTCGCCGACGTGAGGATGTCCCAGGTCTTCCCGAGGTCGACCTTGCTGAGGATGTAGGCGACTGCGAGCGACGTGACCAGCAGCGTCGCGGCGATCTTGAGCGAGCGGCTCTTCATCCCGCGAGCCGCGCGTGGACGCGGTGCAGTGCCGCAACCGCGTCGCGGACGTCGTCGTCACTGTGCGCGGGCGAGAGCGGCAGTGACAGCACCTCGTCGCCCGCACGCTCGGTCACCGGCAAAGGCGGCTGGTTCGGAGCCATCCGGTCGCGATACGCGCTCAGCCGGTGCACGGGCAAGAAGTGGATCGACGTGCCGATGTTCTCCTCGCCGAGTGCCTGCTGGACGACGTCTCTGTTCGCGAAGGTGATGCGGATGACGAAAAGATGATTGGCGTGGTGGTCGCGCGGGTCGCGGGCGACTGCATCAACGCCGTCGAGCCCTGCGATCCCTTCCTCGTAGATCGCCACGTGCCGCTCGCGGATCGCCGCATGCTCCTCGATCTTGTCGAGCTGCACGAGTGCGATCGACGACAGGACGTCGCTGAGGTTCGCCTTGTAACCGGGAACGGCGATGTCGTACGTCGAGCCGTGCCCTCGGCGCATGACGCGGAGATCGTCGATCGCCGCAGCAAGGTCGTCGCGATTCGTCGAGATGAGCCCACCCTCGCCGGCTGCGATGTTCTTCGTCGCGTACAGCGAGAAGCACGTGAGGTCGCTGATCGAGCCGACCTTGCGACCACGATGACGTGACTCGGCTGCGTGCGCCGCGTCCTCGACGAGCGGGAGGCCCAACGCCATCAGGTCGTCCAGGTCGGCCGGCTGGCCGTAGAGGTCGACCGGGACGATGGCCTTCGTGCGCTCGTTGATCAGCGACCGCACCGACTCCGGATCGATGTTCAGGGTGTCGTCACGGATGTCGGCGAACACGGGCGTCGCGCCCGTGTGGACGATCACGTTCGCGGTCGCAGGCCACGTGAGCGAGGTTGTGATCACCTCGTCCCCGGGACCGATGCCGAGCGCGACCAGCGACAGGTGCAGGGCGGCCGTGCCCGACGAGACCGCCAGCACGTGCTTCGCCTCGAGGTACTCGCGCATGCGCGACTCGAGCTCTGCCGTCCTCGGGCCGGTGGTCAGCCAGCCCGAGCGCAGCGTCGCCGCGACCGCCTCGATCTCGGCGTCGGAGATCGCGGGTGGCTGGAACGAGAGGAATTCAGATCGCTTCGCGGAGACTTCCGGCATCTGCGGTGACGAAGCGTATGCGGTCCGCGGCGGCGTTCGCCCGCGCGAGCGCCTCGGCACGGGAGTCGCCGACGGCCAGGAGAGCGCCGGCGCGATCGGCGCCGCGGCGAAGCGGTGTATGGACGTAGCCCGGCTCGCGGTAGATCCGGACCTGTTGGATCCCGACGAGGTCGTCGGGCACCTCGGTGCGCTGAAGGACGCCGGGCGGCGCGACCAGGAACTTCGTCACCGCGCCCCCGACCCTGTGCTCGTGTTGCGTCAATACGAGCTCGGCTCCGACCGCCGCGTCGATCGTGAGGCCGTTCAGGTCGACACCGGTGACGGCCTGAACGAGCTCGGCATCGTGGCCGCCGCCGAGGCGCGCGGCGACCTCGATCACCTGCGGCCCGTCCGGCCCGATTCGAAGCTGCGTGTAGGAAGGCCCGTTTACGATCCCCAGAGCCGCCAGCGCCTCCGAAACGGTGTCTGACACCTCGAGGGTGTCTGACACCTCGCTCGGCCAGACGTGCGCCAGCGCCACGCCGAACGCCGGCTGCTCCGCGACGACACGGTCGGTGACGGCCAGCGCGGTGAATGCGCCGGCGGCCGAGATGCCGACCACCGTCACCTCCGGGCCTTCGACGAGCTCCTCGACGAGTGCGAGCCCGTTGCGTGCCGCGGCGCGCGCGCGTTCGATCGCGTCCGGCAGCTCGGCGGGATCCTCGACGAGCGTCAGCCCCTTCTGCCCCTGCCGGTCCGGCGCCTTGACGACGACCGGGCCGGAGACGTCGGGCGGACGGTCTTCGCCGCCGACGACCCACCAGCGCGGCTGCGGGACTTCGGCCTCTGCAAGCCGTTCACGCTGCCGCAGCTTGTTGGTCGCGAGCACCGCGGTCGCGGGCTCGATCGGATGCGGCAGGCCGCTGCGCTCGGCCACGCGGGCCGCGACCCCGACCGGCCAGTCCGTGCCCGGCGAGATGATGCCGTCGATCTCGAGGGCGGTGATCAGGCGCTCGATCGCCGGCTCATCCTCGGTCGAGAGGATGCAACGGCGGTCGGCAAAGCGGAAGCCCGGCGCCGCCGGGTCGCGGTCGACCACGGCGACCCAGAGGCCGCGGTCGCGCGCTGCCTCCAGCAGCCCGAGCTGTGCGGGGCCTGCGCCTAGGACGAGTAGGCGCGGGTTTCCCGAGCGAGAATCGCCCTCCACCACGCTTCATTGTCGCGATACCACGCGACGGTGCGCTCCAGGCCTGTCTCGAAGGTCGTCGCGGCGCTCCAGCCGAGCAGCCGCGCGGCCTTCTCGGTCGTGCCGATGTGCCGGTCGACCTGCCCGAGCCGCTCGGGGACGTTTCGAACGAGTTCGGCCGGGCGGTCGAGCGCTTCGAGCACCAGCGCCGCGATGTCGCGCACCGAGATGTCGATGCCCGTCGCGACGTTGATCACCTCGCCGGCGAGGTCCTCGATCGGCGCGGCGATCACCGCCTCGATCGCCTCAGCGTCGTCGAGCACGTACAGCCAGTCCCGGGACGCGTGCCCGTCTCCGTGGATCGTCAGCGGCTCGCCGGCGAGCGCCTGTGTGATGAAGCGCGGCACCACCTTCTCGGGATGCTGGCGCGGCCCGTAGTTGTTGAACGGCCGCACGATCACGATCGGCAACTCGTACGTCGTCCAGTACGAGTACGCAAGCCGGTCGGCGCCCGCCTTCGTCGCCGCATACGGCGAGCGTGGATTGAGCGGATGCTCCTCGTCCATCGGTGCGCGCTCGGCGGTGCCGTACACCTCGGACGACGAGATGAGGATGAAGCGCTCGACGGGCGTGTCGCGGATCGCGTCCAGCAGGATCTGCGTCCCCTCGACGTTCGTCGTCACGAACTCGGAGGCTCCGTGCTCGATCGACTTCTCGACGTGCGACTCCGCCGCGGCGTTCACGATCACGTCGACGCCACCGACGATCTCGCGCACGAGCCCGGCGTCGCGGATGTCGCCGTGCACGAACGAGAGGCGCGGATGGCTCATCACGTCGGCGAGGTTCTCGAGGTTGCCCGCGTACGTGAGCGCGTCGAGCGTCACGACCTCGTGGTCGGTCGCTTCGAGCAGATGGCGCACGAAGTGCGACGAGATGAACCCCGCGCCTCCGGTCACCAGCACTCGTTTCACAGTTCCTCCTCGATCGTGTAGAGCGGCCTGCCTTCGACGTCCCGCTGGATCTTGCCCAACGACTCTCCGATCAGCGCCAGGACGAACCCCTGGATGCCGAGGACGAGCACTATGCCTGCTCCCGCGAAGAGCGGGCCCGGGAAGTTGCTCTGCGAGATCCAGTAGCCGACGCCGTAGACACCGACCGCGGTCGCGGCAAGGGTGCACACGACCCCGAGCGTGACCCCGATCCACTGCACCGGCTGCGGCCAGAAACCGGCGACGACGTGCAGCGCGAGTCGCACGAGGCGGAAGGGCGAATAGCGCGAGCCGTGCACCGCGGTCGCGTGCGAGACGTCGACCTCCTCGACGCTGACGCCGCTCGAGAGCACCAGCGCCTTCGTGAACTTCTGGCGGCCGATGGCGCCGAGCATCGGCTCGATCGCCGAGCGGCGGTAGCCGTTGAACGCGCAGCCGAAGTCGGAGATGTCGACGCGCGTGAAGCTGCGCAGCAGCCCGTTGATCAGGCGACTCGGCAGCGTCCGGCCAGGCGAGTCGCGCCGCGCCACGCGTCGCCCCGACGCGACGTCGACCCTGTCGAGCGTCTCGAGCAGTCTCGGGATGTCCTCCGGCTCGTTCTGGAGGTCGCCGTCCATCGTCACGATGCGGCCGCCGCGCGCCCGCGCGAGCCCGGCGTGCATCGCCGGGTGCTGGCCGAAGTTCCGCTTGAACCGGACGACGCGCACGCGCGGGTCGCGGTCGTGGATCGCGCGCAGCGCCGCGAACGTCCCGTCCGTCGACCCGTCGTCGACGAAGATCGCCTCCCAGTCGCGGCCGTCGAGCGACGCCGCGATGCGGCGGTGCAGCTCCTCGACCGAGCGCTCCTCGTTGAGCACGGTGACGACAATCGATACGTCCATCGAACGAGACCCTAACGAGCGGTTCGTAAGGTCCGGCACGTGTGGCAGGCAGGCGACACCGTGTTGCTCCGGTCGAGCTACCGCGGCGTGGTCCGCTGGTGCTGGCCGCATCACTACGTCGGCGAGTGGGCCGGGCGGCACGGGATCTACGTGCAGCCGGGCTCGCGCGGGAAGTTGATGAGACGCGCGCTCGGGAAGAGCTACCTCGACTACTTCGGCTGGGAGGACTGGCGCCCACCGGCGGCCTGGCGGCCCCTCGCGCTGCCGGAGAACTGGCATGTGGTCTGAAGGCGAGACGATCGTGCGCCGCGAGGTGCGGAACGACGGGTGGGCGTGGTGTGAGATCCCGGTCGTCGTCGTGCGCGACGACTCGGAGCTGCTGGCGACGTTCATCCCCACGGGCGCGCCGTTCACGTTTCCACCAGGGCCCGAGAGGCACCCATGGGCCGATCGCGAGCGCTGGCAGGGGCACGGCGTGCTGATGCTGCAACGTCCCGGCGACAGCTACGCGGTCTGGGTGTTCTGGCACGGCGCCGAGCGCGAGTTCCGGAGCTGGTACCTCAACCTGCAGGAGCCGTTCCGGCGCACGGACGCCGGTTACGACACGCAGGATCTCGAGCTCGATCTGATCTTCCACCCGGACGGCCACATCGAGTGGAAGGACGACGAGTTGCTCGACCAGCGCGTCGAGGAGGGCCGCTTCACGCAAGATCAGGCCCGTGACATCCGCGCCGAGGGACGACGGCTCGAAGCCGAGCTCGCAACCAGAGGGCACTGGTGGGACGCCTGGTGGGCGCTCTGGGAGCCTGACCCCGCCTGGGACGGCGCGCCTCCGGTTCGAGCCGCTCGACACGCCTGACGGCGCGGCGCACTGGCGGGAGCACGGGTTCGGCGAGTGGCGGCTCTTCCACGGCGATACGTTCGCCGGCCTGGCCGAGATCCACTACGCCTGGCCGGGCGTGACCGGCCTCTCGACCGACGAGGTCGAAGCCGGCTGGGAGATCGTCGAGGAGCTTCGCGGCCAGGGCCTCGCCACGGAAGCGATGCGCGCGGCGATCGCGGACGCGTGGGTGCGCACGAACGCGGATCACCTCGTCGCCTACATCCGACCCGAGAACGCCGCCTCGCTGCGCGTCGCCGACAAGCTCGGCTTCCGCTTCCGCAACGACGGGCTGACGGAGTCCGGTGACCCGATGCTCGTCTTCGAGCTGCGACGTGAGCCCAAGCGTCTGACGGATCTCGGTGGAACGTCAGACGAACGTCAATGATGGACCGTCACGAGAATGCGACGGAAGCGTGAAAACGCCTGCTCTGGAAGGGGTGACCGTTCGGACTGGGCTTCGTGCGACCGGTGTCCGGCTGGGCGACGCCGAGCCGAGCGATTGTGTCTGACGTCCGTCGGACGTCTGTCTGAGAGGAGTCGGACGAATGTCTGACGCCTCGATCCCGCGTCGGTCGACGACACTCGCCGGCTTCACGACGCTCGGGCTCTTCTGGGGCGCGTGGGCGTCGGTTCTGCCGAGCGTGCAGGACGCGACCGAGCTCTCGAAAGGCGCGCTGGGGATCGCGCTGCTCTTCGTCTCCGTCGGTTCCGTGCCCGCGATGTTCTTCATCGCTGGGCCGCTCGTCGCGCGGTTCGGCGCGCGCGCGGCCGCGTACTGCGCCGCGGCGTTCGCGGCCGCGACGACGTTGCCGGGGCTGGCCGGCTCATTCCCCACGCTCGTCGTCGCGCTCGCCGCCGCCGGCGCGACGTCCGGGATCTTCGACGTCGCGGTCAACGCCAACGCAGGCCGGATCGAGAGCGTCACCGGCAAGCGGATGATGCCGCTCGCGCACGGCCTCTACTCCGTCGGCATCCTCGTCGGCTCGGTCGCGGCGGGAATCGCGCGCGGCGCCGGAGTCGGCCGCGAGCCGATCCTCCTTGTCGTGGCGCTCCTGATCGCGCTGACCGCGGTCGCGGCCGCCGGCGACACCGCGCCGGTGCACACCGAGCAGACGCGTGCGATGCGTCTCACGCGGCCGCTGATCGTGATCGGTCTCCTCGGCACGGCCGCATTCATCGTCGAGGGAGGCACCGAGAGCTGGAGCGCGCTGTTCCTCGCGCGGGTGCACGACGCGAGCCCGTCCGTCAGCGGCCTCGGGCCGGGCGTCTTCGGCGCATCGATGGCGGCCGGGCGGTTCTTCGGCCAGGTGGCCGGGCGGATCGGCGACCGCACCTTGCTGGTCGGCGGCGCCGCGGTCGGCGCGGCCGGCTGCCTGCTCGCCGCCTTGAGCCCGGACGCGCCGATCGCCCTTGTCGGCCTCGCGATCGGCGGCGCCGGCGTCTCACTGAACGCGCCGATCATCTTCGGTCTCGCCGGCCGACGGCCGGATGCGGCGACGGCGGTCGCGACCGTGACCACGATCGGTTACCTGGGGCTGCTGATCGGGCCGCCGCTCGTCGGCCTCGTTGCGCAGGCGTCCTCGCTCCGCGTGTCGTTCGTCGTCCTTGCCGCGATCGCGGCCGCCGTTGCGGCGGCCGCGACGCGGCTACGACTCGGCTAATAGGCGGCGTTCTCGAGCGCGGGCTCGAGCTCGACGACCTCGGCGTTCTTCGGCCTGAGCCGGATCGCGAACGCTGCAAGCGAACCGACCGCGACCACGGCGGCGCCGATCCACACGGCCGGCGTCATCCCGTCGACGAACGACCCGCCGCTTCCGTACCCACCGTAGTGCGAGAACACCGAAGCGAGGATCGCAACGCCGAACACGCCGCCGAGCTCGCGGATCGCGTTGTTGGCGCCGGATGCCTGCCCCTCCTCCTCACCCCGCACGGAGCCGAGGATCACGTTGGCGATCGGGGCGAAGAACATGCCCATGCCGACGCCGGAGATCGCGAACGGGAGGATCAGCTCCGCGTACGGCGTCGTCGGCGTCGAAACGGCGGCGATCCACCCGAGGCCGATCGCCTGCAGCGCGAGCCCGGTGCCGATGATGCGGCTCGCCGAGATCCGGTCGGACAACGCACCGGCGATCGGCGCGACGATCATCGGCATCGCCGTCCACGGCAGGATCCGGAGACCCGAGCCGAGCGGCGAATAGCCCTGCACCGTCTGGAAGAACTGCGCGAGCAGGAAGATCGCGCCGAACATCCCGAAGCTCATCATCAGCGCCGCGAGGTTCGCGAGCGCGAAGGTGCGGTTGCGGAAGAAGTGCATCGGCAGCATCGGGTGCTCGGTGCGCAGCTCCCACACAACGAACAGCGCGGTCACCAGAGCGCCGGCCAGCAGTGCGCCGGCGATCTCGGGGGAGCCCCAGCCCACGGAGTTGCCGCGGACGAGTCCCCACACGATCCCAAGGAGGCCGCCGCTCGCGAGCACGAGGCCGGGCAGGTCGACGCGACCGAACGGCCCCTTCGTCTCGGCGAGCCGCGGCACGAGTGCGAGCAGCGCGATCCCGACCGGCACGTTGAGCCAGAACACCCAGTGCCACGAGAACCCGCTGACGACGGCGCCGCCGACGAGCGGGCCGAACGCGACGGCGAGGCCGCTGATGCCGCCCCACGCGCCGAGGAAGACGCCGCGCTTCTCCTGCGGCACACCGGCCGAGAGGATCGTGAGCGTCAGCGGCATCACGATCGCGCCGCCGAGGCCCTGGACCGCACGGGCCCCGTCGAGCACGCCGATCGTCGGCGCGAGCGCGGCCGCGGCGGACGCAGCCGTGAAGATCATGATCCCGATCGCAAACAGCCGCCGGCGCCCGAAGCGGTCGCCGAGGGCCGCACCGGTGAGGAGCAGCACGGCGAACGTGAGCGTGTACGCGTTGACGGTCCACTCGAGGCCGCTGATCCCGGCGTGCAGGTCGGTGCGGATCACCGGCAGCGCCGTGGTCACGACGAGGTTGTCGAGCGTGACCATGAACAGCGCCAGCGAGGTGATCGCGAATGTCCACCAGGTCTGAGCCGGACTTACTTTGTGAGTCATCACTTATCTCCTTCCGAAAAAAAGGGCGGCCTTACGGCTCGAGCCCGTCCTTGCACCCCTCGAGCAGCCGGCGGCCCCAGTCCTCGGCCGGCGCCTGCATCGAGGCGAGCACGTTCATCAGCATTCCGTTGGCGAAGAACCGCGAGATGTCCTGGACCTCGAGCCCGGACACGCGCTCGACGTAGGCGACGAGGTCGCCGAAGCCGTCGCGGACGACCGCCCCGACGGCGGGGTCCTCGCTGGCGGCGTACGCCTGCATCTGGGCGCGGAGATACACGCGGTCGGAGGCGAGCTGTTCGCCGTATGCCTGGCCGATCGCCCTCAGCGCCTCTTCGCCGCGCTTGCCCTCGGCCGCCCGCTGCATGAGCTCGAGCGTCTGCCGGAAGCAACGCGTCACGACTGCGAGGTAGAGCTCCTTCTTCGTCCCGAAGAGCCGGAAGACGTAGGGCTGCGAGATGCCCGCCCGCTTCGCGATCTCCTCGGTCGAGGCGCCGTGCAGGCCGTGCTCGGCAAAGACGCCGACGGCGGCGTCGAGGATCTCCTCGCGCCGCGCCTCTTTCGACTTGCGTTCCGTCACCACCATGCGCGGTAGGTTAGTGACTACTTACTAGTCTGTCAAGCCCCTCCGCGACCCGATCGAGCTCGACCTCGGTGAGGCGCGTGTGAAACGGCAGGGCGAGTGCACGCTCGAACACCCGGCGTGCGCCGGGAAACTCGCCCTGGTCGCGATAGGCGGCGAGGAGCGGCAACGAGTAGGTGCCGATCTGCGCCTCGATCCCTTGCGCGCGCAGCTCGGTCAGCACCCGGTCGCGGTCCTCCACCTGGATCACGTACGCCTGCCACCCGTGCACGTCGCCGTCGTCGGGGCGCGGCAACAGCACCGGCAGGTGCGCGAGCCGCTCGCCGTACCCGGCGGCGATCCGCGTGCGCGTCTCCAGCAGCTCGTCGAGTCGCGCGAGCTGCGGGATCCCGACGGCGCAGAGAATGTCCGAGAGGCGGTAGTTGAGGCCGGGCACCGGCATGTCGGCAGGGGCGAGCGAGCGCCAGCCGTGGTTACGAAGCAGCCGAACCTCCTCGGCGAACGCAGCGTCGTTCGTCGTGACCGCGCCCCCCTCGCCGGTGGTGACGATCTTGCGCGGGTGGAAGCTCAGGCAGCCGGCGACTCCGAGGCTGCCGCAGGCCCGCCCGCGGTAGCGGGCGCCGAGAGCGCCCGCCGCGTCCTCGAGCAGCGGCACGTCGGGCAGCTCGTGTAGCCGAAGCGGCCGGCCGAAGAGATGCACGGCGAGCAGCGCCTTCGTCCGCGGCCCGACCTCGATCTGGCCTGGGTCGATGTTCATCGTCTCCGGGTCGACGTCGACGAGCACCGGCTTGAGCCCCGCGAGCGCGACGACGTTCGCCGTCGCCGGGAACGTGTACGCCGGCACGAGCACCTCGTCGCCGGGCTCGAGGCCGAACGCGAGCACTGCGAGGTGGAGCGCTGCGGTGCCGGAGCTGACGGCGAGCGCATGCTCGACCTCACACGCGCGCGCGAGCCCGGCCTCGAACTCCCCGACCTTGGGGCCCATCGTGAGCATCCCGCTCTCGAGGACCTCGCGTACCTCGTCGAGCTCGGGCTCACCGGTGTCCGGCCAGCCTAGGCGGATGCGGGTGCTTTCGCCCTGTACCACGCGATCGTCTTCTCCAGGCCCTCGTCGAGCTCAACCGCCGGCTCCCAGCCGAGCACTTCGCGGGCCTTCCTCACGTTGGGGATTCGCAGCTCGACGTCGGCGTAATGGAGCGGCTGGAAGACGATCTCGCCCTCTGCGCCGCTCAGGCGCTTGATGCGTTGCGCGAGGTCGAAGATCGTGACCGCCCCGCGTGGGTTCCCGATGTTGAACGCCTGCCCGACGGCGGCGTCGTGCTCGAGGCACGCGAGGACTCCGCTGACCATGTCGGTCACGTACGTCCACGCGCGGATCTGCGAGCCGTCGCCGTGAATGGTCAGGTCGCGGCCGGCGAGCGATGCCTCGATGAAGGCTCGAATGGCGCCGCCGCCGATCTGGGCCGGACCGAAGATGTTGAAGGGATGAACGGTGACGGCGGGCAGTCCGAGCTCGTCGTGGTAAGCGTGCGCCATGTGCTCGCCGGCGAGCTTTGAGACCGCGTACGTCCAACGCGCCTCGCCGACGGACCCGATCGTCGACACGTGACCCTCTTCGACGTTCAGCGCGTGCGTGCCGAACACCTCGCTCGTCGAGAAGTCGACGTACCGTTCGAGCGTCGGCAACGTCGCGAGCGCGGCCTCGAGCGCGTTGTAGGTGCCGATCACGTTGACGCGCATCACCCTGACCGGGCTCTGCAAGACGGTGTCGACGCCCGCGATCGCCGCGCAATGGACGAAGTGCGTCGCTCCGTCGGCGGCGATGCGGAATGCATCGGCGTCGAGGATGTCGCCTTGCACGAGCGTGAAGTTGGGGTGGTCGCCGAGCTCGGTGTCGGAGAGCGAGTCGCGATGGAGGTTGTCGTACGCGACGACGTCGTTCCGGTCGACCAGCTCGCGTGCCAGCGTCGTCCCGATGAAGCCGGCGCCGCCGCTGATGAAGATCCGCTTCCCCTCGAGCATCCGCCCAGGGTAGCTTCGCAGGACTACGTACTCAGGGCTGCGACGTCGATGGGTGCGTCGACTTCCGCCGGCGCACGCCAGGCGACGACGACGAAGGCGATCGCTCCGACGGTCATCCCGCCGGCGATCTCCGTCCAGACCGCGGCGTTCCCGTGGTAGCGGTAGAGCGGGCCGATGATGATCCGGCCCAGCGGGCCGCACGATCCGCTCGCCGCCATCACCGCGGTCATCACCTTCGCGCGCAAGGCCGCGGGTGGTCGCGTCGTGATGATTCCCATGATCGGCGCGTTCACCATCGGCACGAAGAGCCCGCACAGGACGACCGCGACACCGACGACGGGCCAGGAGACGGGGGCGACGACGATCCAGAGTGGCAATGTCGCCGCGACGATCCCGAACGCCGCGAGCTTCAGCGGCGAGAACCGGTCGAGGAGCTTCATCACGAGCACGGAGCCGGTGATCGCGCCGATGCCGAACGCGGTGAAGATCCAGCCGGCGATGTGGGGGTTCTGGTCGTAGCGCGTGTAGGCGAGCAGCGGCACCGCGACGACGATCCCATTGGCGGCGCCGTCGAGCACGATCGTGATCAAGCTGAAGCTCCGAAGCAGAGGGTCGCGCCAGAGGTAACGGACCCCGGCCATCACGCCGCGACTGTCGTCGTCGTCGACGACGGGCTTGCCACCGCGCACGAGCGCGAGCACGACGACGAATGCAAAGAGGAACGTCGCGGCGTCGACGACGAGCAGCGGGGCAGTGCCGATCCAGGCGATCAATGCACCGGCGATCGACGGCCCGATCACGATCGGCAGGTGCTGGGCGCCGCCGATCAAGCCGGACGCTTTCGCGACGGCCTTTTCGTCGTCGCCGAGGACCTCGGGGATGATCGATCGCTGCGACGCCGCGTACGGCGCGATGAACACGCCGAGCAGGAAAACGATCAGGAGTAGCAGCGGGAAGGTGAGATGGCCCGTCCAGTGGAGGATCGGGACGAGCGCGACGAGCGGTGCACGGACGAGGTCGGAGAGGAGCATCGAGGTGCGCGCTCCGAGCCGCGAAACCACCGAGCCGCTCGGGATCCCGAGCAGCGCCATGGGGAGGATCTCGGCGGCGAGCACGATGCTCATCCGCGTCGGCGAGCCGGTGGTGACGAGCACGAACCACGGGAGCGCCACGAACGTCATCGCGCTGCCGGTGCTCGATACGGCCTCCGCGGTGAGCAAGGCGGGCAAGG
>Ga0308175_100002387_pt1 | contig 12856 bp, 13 predicted proteins | sample PhyCR1_3_FD_203893 | JGI IMG/M metagenome (GOLD analysis project Ga0308175, IMG submission 203893) | Soil microbial communities from UC Gill Tract Community Farm, Albany, California, United States - DLSLS.C.R1 | ecosystem: Environmental > Terrestrial > Soil > Agricultural land | place: USA...
TGGATCTCCTTTCTCGAGCGGCGGCGGGCGCTGACCGAGGAGTGGGTGGGCCGCCTCGGCCTCGACCGCCGCGGCGAGGCCGGGGGCGCCCCCTCGGTGGAGCTGGTTCACGTCGACGGCAGCGAAGAGGATCTGCTCGCAGCGTCGCTGTTCGAGTCGGCCACGGCCCCCGAGACCGAGATCCTTGCCCGCATCGACGTCCTCGACCGAGAGGAGCGCGCGGCGCTGCTCGGGGCCCTGGCCGGCGGGCGCGCCAACCGCCGCCACCGTCCGGGTCGCGGCTTCGAGGCGCTGCGCTACCGCTTCGAGATCGTCTCCGACTACGGCGCCTTCCGCGACCTGCAGCGGCACCGGATGCTGACCTGCCAGTGGCAGCGCCTGGGCCCCGACCTGGGCGCCGGGATTCCGGAGGAGGTGCGCGAGGCGGGCGTCGGCGGGGAGTTCGAGCGCGGCCTGGAGATCTCTCGCGCCGAGTACGAGCGGCTGGCGGAGGCCGGGCACCGCGAGCTGGCCTCCTACGCCATCAGCCTCGCCTACCGGATCCGCTACGTCCTGGACCTCAACGCGCGCGAGGCGATGCACCTGATCGAGCTGCGCTCGGGGCGCGAGGGGCACCCGACCTACCGGGCGGTGGCGCAGGCGATGCACGACCGCATCGCGTCGGTGCACCCGGGGGTGGCGGCGGCGATGACTTACGTCGACAGGTCTGCGGAGCCGCGGTTGGAGCGGATCCTGTCGGAGATCCGGACGCATCGGAAGAAGGCTGCGGCGGGTCAGTCCGAGTAGGGGTTCCGCGGGCCAGTCCGAGTAGGGGTTCCGCTTAACTTTTTCGGTCGTCGGTGGTGGCCGTCCGAGGGCCGCGCGGCGAAAAAGTACAAGACGCTCCACCCCTACTCGGACTGGCCCGGACGGGGCCGCCAAGTTCAGTCGCGCTGCTTGCGCTTGCGTTTGGAAGAGAGGTCGTCCGAAGGTTCCTCTGGCTCGGGAGCTTCAGGGGCGTCGGGCGCTTCCATGGCTTTCTCTGGTTCTAGTTCGGCTGCTGCTTTTTCGCCTGGGGTGGGCCAGGGGACGGCCTCGCCTGCCTCCCAGGCGGGGGGGCGGCCGTTGGGGAGGAGGCCCAGCGTGAGCAGACCGAAGTAGACGAACCAGATCAGGGTGAACAGGACCAGGCCGATGAGGGCGGCGATGCCGAGGGCCATTCCGAGGGATCCCCAGAAGCGGGGGAGGAGGCCGAGGCGCATCGCCCACAAGCAGGCGTAGAAGAGGGCGACGGCGAAGCCGAGACCGCCGGCGATGCCGAAGCCGGAGACGAAGGGGGCGAGGTCGGCTTCGCCAACCGCGTTGGAGGCTTCGTCGTCCGCCAGCTTGCGCTTTTCGCACGCCGCCAGGGCGGTTTCTCCCTTGCCCGGTTCGAATTCTTCGCCGAATTCCTCGGCGCCTTCGTCCTTGCGATCGGAAACGCACTTCTCGTTCGCTTCCCGCTGCGACATCGTCGGCTTCGCTTCCCCGCCGAGGAAGATGTCGGCCGCCTGCTGGCGCGCCCCGATCGAGAGGCCGGCCGAGAGTCCGAGGAGGAGCGGTGCGGCCACCATCAGCGCGATCATCTGCGGTCGCACGCGACCGCTGCGGGCGCGATCGGCGTGGAAGAGGTAGGCAAGCGGCACCGCGAGCAGCGCGAAGCCAACCGCCTGCATCAGCCCGGACGCCGTGACGGAGCCGCTGTGCTCGTGGACCGAGCGCAGGATCGCGGCTTCGCCGGTGCCGCTGACCGCGCTGACGAAGGCGGAGGCGACCATCAGCGCGACCGCCAGGAAGGTCGACGTCGCGACCGGGCCCGCCCAGCGCGCCTCCCGCTCCCGGATGTCGGTTCGCGTCACGCCCAGACCCGCTCGTGGGGGTGGAGCTGAACGGCCATGATCTCGCCGGGGCGCACGGCCCGTACGCTATCGCCGATGAGAGCCGACGAGGAGCACGCGAACCGCCCCCGGGTCGTGCCGCTGGAGGCTGGGGCCGGTCCTGACAATCCCCCCTGCCCCGCCTGCGGGGAGCCGCTGTTCGGCTGGCTGCCCGCCCAGGCAGGCCTGGCCGGGCCGGTGCGCCGCTGCGAGAGCTGCGGCCTGGCAGTGGTCGGCGAGGTCGCCGACGCCCGGGCGGCGCTGGAGGATCTCGACGAGCTGCGCTGGGGCGCGGGCTTCAAGATCGCCAACCGCGCCAGCTTCGGCTGCTCCCTCGGCGGCCCCGGCTGGGCGGGCCTCGCGCCGGGGACGCGGCACTTGTTCACGGCGGAGTCGGTGCGGCGGCTCGCTGCCCGGCGCGACCAGGTGGTGTCCTCGGCCCGCTGGGCTCCGCCGGCGGGACTGGCGCTTACCTGGCAGACGCTGCTGAACAGCGTCACCTTCGGGCGCAACGTCGGGCTCGGCCTGCTCGGTCGGGCATCCGCCGTCCCGGCGCCGCTGGCCTGGCAACGCCGGATCGACGCGCTGGCGACCCTCGTCCTCGCGCTCCCCGCCCTTGCGATCGCCCTGCCGGTCGAGCTCGCCGGCGCCCCCTTCGGCCGCGGCGCCTCCCTCTCGCTCCGGCTCGAGCTGCTCTAGCTCAAGCCTTCCCTGGCCTCGCGGACCAGGGTGACGGCCTCAGGGAAGAGGACGCGAATCGCGTCGCGGACCTGCATCGCCTGCTGGTCGGCGCTGCCCTCGAGATCGAGCCGGCCGATCGAGGCGACGGTCATCTCGACCGCCAGCTTGATCGCGTTGTCGGCCCAGGCGACCCGCTGGGAGGACTGCATCTGCTCGGATAGCTCTTCCATCCTGGCGCGGAACTCGTCCGGATCGCCGAAGAGGTTGAAGGGGCCGCCCTCCATGGCCCCATGTAAGCAGAACCGCGAACCTCGCGAGCGGCTAATTCCTCACTCTGCGCGCCACCCGTGCGCCCCCTGCGCCTAGGTTCGCCGGGTGCGAGCGAACGGAGGCCCCCAGCGCGGCTCGGCGAGCGTCGAGCAGGTCGGCCTGACGGCGCTGCTGGCGCTGCTTGCCGTGGCGGCGATCGCCGCTCTGGCGGCCGGCGGCCAGGTCGACTCCGGCCGCGGGCTGGCCGCCGCGATCGGCCGTCGGCTGACCTGCGCGCCAAGGCTGCCCGATGCCTGCCGCCACCACCCCCTCGTGCCCGCCTACGGTTGGCCGCTCGCCCGCCTGGCCCGGGCGCTGGCCCCGGCCCCGGAGCCGGCGACCGGGCCCTCGGGGCTGCCGCTGGTCCCCGTCGACTTCCGCCGCTGCCGGCGCGCCAGCTGCGCGGTCGCGGCGGGGCCCCACCTGACCGCCTCTGGGCGCCGCACCACGGCCTTCACCGAGCTTGTCGACCGCCGCCGCAGCCTCGGCTGGGTGGAAGTCGTCTACTGGCTCTACCGGCCGACGCTCGGCTGGCAGCGGATCGGCCGCAGGGCGAGCGCGGCCGACGTCGCGGCAGCCGCGGGCGTGGAGGTACTGGAGCGGGACGACCCCGCCCTCGTCCCGCTCGAGACCCTGCCGGGCCGCAACCACTACGACTTCTCGGCGACCGAACGGCCGCCCTGGCAGTGGCGGGTCGCCGGCCGCTACCCGGGCTGGTCGAGCTGAGCTTCCCCCGTGGTTGCGGTAGGACTGCCATCGACGAGGACGGCTTTTCGCAGGCGCTCGCGTCTCTTGGTGCCAATCGGATGCCGCACCCAAAGCAGATACGTGCCGCCGGGCGGAGCGACCACTCCGCCGCGGGCCGGGTCGCCGGCCATCCATACCACGGCCCGATCGCAATCCTTCAGTGCCCGCCAACGCCATTTGAAGCTGACGACGCCAAGCACGAAGTGCTCCTCGTCCGACGAGCGGGTGACGAGGAGCGTGGGCGACCCGTTCCCGGCGCCGGGGACCTCGCGAAATCGACACTGCCAGGCGTGCCAGGGGTGGCGACGAAGGAACCACCGAATGCGCGCCATTGGCGAGGCAGATCAGACCAACCGCAAAGAGGAGCAGCCCGGCGCCGCCCGCAGCGGGCGAAAGCCCGCCAACGGCTGCGGCAACGATCAGCCCCCCAACGGCGACGCCGAGCGCCCGAGCGGTCTGGACGTGGAGCGCTAGATCGAGGCCAACCTCGATGGTCCCGGGCGCCACCACTCCTAGGGCGGGCTCGCGGCCTCGGCCGCCCTCTCGCTCTCGGCGTCCTCCTGGGCCTGCCTGATCAAGCCGCGCCAGTCGGTGGTGCGGAAGACGAGGAGGATCGCGGCGAAGCCCAGGACCAGGGACCATGCCGCCATCGCAATCTGGGTGCCGACTGAGAAGGAGAGGACCGCGGTGCGCGAGGGGCCGCTGAGGGTCGCCACCAACAGCGCCTGCTGGGCGCCCGCGCCGCCGGGCGTGAAGGGGACGATGTTGGCGATCGCCTGCACGCTCATCACCAGCATCACGTTGCCGATCGACCCTTCGATGCCGAACGCTTCGAGGAAGAACCAGAAGGCGGCGAAGCGACAGGCCCAGCCGAGCGCCTGCCAGGCGGCGACCTCGCGCAGGTAGCGGCGCGGCTGGCCGAGGATCGCGAGCCCCTGGCGGACACGGTCCCAAAATTGGCGGACCCGGTGGGCGAGGAGGACGATCGCGAGGACGAGCGCAATCAAGAGCAGGGCGACGGCGGTGGCGAGGATCCGCGGGTGTTCCACCCAGAAGGAGATCTCGAAGGCGGGCAGGTCAGGGATCCGGGGCAGCGGCGGCAGCAGGCCCTGGGTGATCGCGTAGAGCAGGACCAGCACCCCGGCGGTGGTGTCGAACACCGTCTGCACGAGGAAGGAGGAGGTGACCGCGGGATAGGAGGAGTTCGGGATCTGGCGCTTGGCGAGGAAGACTTTGGTCACGTCGCCGGCGTGGGCGGGGATGACCGCATTGATTCCCGCCCCGGCGAGATAGGCCGCGGCGAGCCGCAGGAAGGAGATCGACTCGCCCGGGTAGGCGGCCCGCAGCACGTTCCGCCAGGCCCAGGCGCGCGAGAGCTGCATCGCCAGCAGGCAGAGCAGGGCGATGCCGAACGTCCCCCACTGGATTTCGGAGAGGTGGCGGAAGAATTCTGCCGCGGCGTCGAAGAACTGGGTGAAGCTCTGCTGGAGATCGGCTTGGGCCATCGCAGCTAGACTAGCCACGCTCGTGCCGGACCCCGACGCGCACACGCTCCCCCGCGACGCCGCCTCCGACCCTGCGGACGAGGCGATGTGCGCTCGCGCCCGCGAGCGCTACGCCGCCGACCGCAAGAGCCGCTGGCGCCGCCGCCGCAAACGTCACGCCGAGCTGCCCAACCTGATCATCATCGGCGGCCTCAAGTGCGGGACGACCAGCATCCACCACTACCTCGGGCTGCATCCGGAGATCCAGATGTCGAAGCCCAAGGAGCTGAACTTTTTCGTCGGGGAGCTGAACTGGGACCTCGGCCTCGACTGGTACGCGAGCCGCTTCGACGACCGCTTCAGGGTGCGCGGCGAGTCCTCGCCCCACTACACCAACCTGCCCCGCTTCGAGGGGGTGGCCGAGCGGATCAGGCAGAACGTCCCCGACGCGCGCCTCATCTACATGGTGCGCGACCCGATCAAGCGGATCCTCTCGCACTGGGTGCACGCGACCGGCGCGGGCTATGAGACCCGCGACATGGTGGAGGTGCTCTCCCGGCCCGACACCGCCTACATCGACCGCTCCAAGTACTGGATGCAGCTGCAGCCGTACCTGGAGCGCTTCGACCGCTCCCAGATCGCCCTCATCACCCAGGAGGAGCTGCAGAGCGAGCGCGAGGCGACGATGCGCAAGGCCTTTGCCTTCGCCGGTGTCGACGAGAGCTTCACCTCCGAGCAGTTCGACCGCGAGTGGGAGAAGTCGAGCGCCAAGCAGGGCGACAAATACCAGTTCATGGAGAAGCTGATCAAGCTGCCGGGATTCCGCTCCTTCGACCGCAACTTCGACCGCCTGCCCGAGTCGATGCGGTGGATCGTCGAGAAGGTGGTTCACGACCCCGAGAAGCCGCCGGCGCCGAAGCCCAAGCTTCCCGACGACCTCTTCGAGACGGTCCGCGGCCGCTTCGGCGAGGACGTCGCCGGGTTGCAGAAGTTCGCCGGACGCGAGTTTGCCGGCTGGCACGACTACAGCTGACTGTCAGATCTGTGACACCAGTCGTCGTCTCGACTACCTAAAAAGTAGGAAAAGTGGGGTTACTCGCACGGTGTGCGTTGACGCAGCGCACGACGCTAATTATGGTGCCGCCGCGATGGTGGGGGAAGCGAACGTACTGTGCGGAAGTGGTCTCGTCGCGCGCGCGACGATTCTGGTCACGATAGCCGCGGCCGTCCTCGCCGTCAGCTTCGCCAAGGCCGCTCCGGCCGATGCCGGGCAGATCGTCTACGCCGCCGGCACCGGCATCTGGGCGATGAACGAAGACGGCTCCGGCAAGCGGGAGCTGGTCGACGCCACCCAGGTCCCCGACGTCAACTTCATCGGCGACCCCGACGTGCAGCCGAACGGCACCGAGGTCGCCTTCATGGGCCGCTGGAGCCAGTCGAGCCACGAGGAAACCGCGTTCGGGCCCGCCCCGGGCTTCTGCGGCGGCAACTGCGAGGGCTACTACGAGCTGAAAAACGGCTCCGTCACGCGGATGACGCCGCCGCCCTTCGACTGCGCCGGCAATCCCTGCGCGGCCTACGAGTTCGATCCCCGCGTCGGCAGCGACGGCTCGGTCGCCTACGTCTTCCAGGAATGGACGAGCCAGTGGGAATGGTCTGGAATCGTGCCGATTCTCGGCCGCTCGGCCCTGCTCTCTCGCGACGCCTCCGGCGGCTCCCAGCAGCAGTGGCAGACCAAATGTCAGTACACGACCGCCGCTAACGAGGAAGCCACCGAAGGCGACATCCTCGCGGTCGATCCCGCCAACCCCGCCGAGATCGCCTACGCCAACTGCGCGGAGGCCTCCGAAGCGGGCTGCGAATGGCCCTACGCCGTGGGCTACGACGTCTACCTCTCGGGCGCGAACCGTGCCGCCAGCGACGACCAGCTGGTGCGCACGGTCACCGATCCGGGAGCTGCCTGCCTGCAGGAAGCGCGCAACCCGATCGGCGACCTCTCCTTCTCGCCCGACGGCAGCCACCTGGTTGAGATGCACGGCGGTCCCGGAGCCGGGATCTACACCTACCCGGCGACCGCCGGCGGCGGCGCCAGCGCGCACGAGGTGGTGGAAATCACCGGCGACTGGCTCTTCTACTCGGTTCGCTACATCGGCGGCGATCGCGTCGCGGTCAGCGCCGGGGAGGACGCCAATCACGACGGCACCGCCGATCACATCGACATCTACGCGATGTCGAGCGCCTGCACGCCCACCACCTGCAGCCTCGCGACGGGGCAGGGTGTGGTGAACCTCACGGGCACCGGAAACCTCAGCTCCGACGCGTTGCTCAACACCTCCAACTTCGGCTACACGACCTCCACCGATCCGCTCGCGACGGTGGCAACGCCCGGCACCAGCCCCGGCACGGGTGCGGGCGGCAGTGGCAGCACGAGCGGCAGTGGCAGCGGCAGCGGCACGCGGAAGAAGCCGGGAGGCGGGACCTCGAGCGGCAGTAGCGCGAGTCCCAGCGCCAAGATCGTCCGGATACCGCCCCAGCGCTTGCGCGTCGTCCTCGCCAAGGGCCTCCGCGCCGTCGTCTCGTGCAGCGCCGCCTGCCGCCTCTCCGCCTCTCTCCTCCTGCCGCACCGGATCGCGGCAAAGCTCCACCTCCTCTCGGCAAGGAACCGCCGCGGCTCGCGCCCGGTGGCGATCGGCCGCGGCAAGGCGTCGCTCGGGAAGGCGGGCAAGGCGACCATCGTCGTCCGCCTCACGAAGAAGGCGAGCCACGCGCTTCGCCACGCGCGCTCGCTGCGGGCGCTGCTGAGGATCGTCGTCACCGGCAGCTCCGGAACCCACAGCACCCTCAGCAAGACGGTCCAGGTCAAGCGGTAGGAGGCAGTGCCGCGGACGCGTCGAGGGCCGGCGCTCGACGCCAACCGCCAGGTAGCCCGCCGCCACCAGCCGTCCCATTCCGTGGTTCCCTTGTCGCATCAGGCACGACAAACGAACCATGCAATGCCGGGGGCGCGAGCAGCTCCCATTCCGTGGTTCCTTGGTCAAGTGGAACCCGACAAAGGAACCACGGAACGCGGGGGCGGGGTAGCGGGCGTGCGCTTGGGACAGGAGTTGCTGGTAAGACGGGACGCTCTGTGGCGATGGGATCCCGCCGAGCTCTGGGTGACGGGGCCCGCCGGTGGCGGGTAGCCTGGCGCCGATGCGGCGCCTGCTCCCAGATCCCGGGCCGACCACGGTCTCCGAGCAGCTCGACTCCTACCGGCCCTGGGAGGAACCGCGCGAGGAGCGCCCGCTGGTCGCGATGAACTTCGTCGCCACCGTCGACGGGCGGGCGACGATAGAGGGACGCTCGGGACCGATCGGCTCCGACGCCGACACCGAGATGCTGGCCGGCCTGCGCACGCGGTTCGACGCGGTGATGATCGGCGCCGGAACGATGCGGGCGGAGCGCTACGGGCGGCTGGTGTCCAGGCAGGAGACGCGTGAACGGCGCGAGCGCCTGGGCCTGCCCCACGACCCGCTGATGGTGCTGATCAGCGGGCGCCTCGACCTCCCCTGGGACGCCCCCCTGTTCAGCGACGGCGGCCGGGTCCTGATCTTCACGGCCTCGGCGGCCGAGCCGCCGGCGACCGAGAGCTCCGTCCGCGTCGTGCGCCACGAGGGGGCGGTCAACCTGCGTGAGGCGCTGCGCTACCTGCGCCAGGAGCGCGGGATCCGGGCGCTGCTCTCCGAGGGAGGCCCCCACCTGCACGAGCAGATGCAGGCCGACGGCTTGGTCGACGACCTCTTCCTCACGATCTCCCCAAAGCTGAGCGGCGGCGACGCGGTGCGGATCATCGAGGGCCCCCTGCCCGAAGTGATCGACCTCGACCTGGCCTGGCTGCTGGAGGAGGACGGCGAGCTCTACGCCCGCTACCGGCGCGGCTGAGCCGGGCCGATCCAATACCTTTCGCCCTCCCGGCGGACTACGAGAGGACGAAGATGGACTTCAACCCCAGCCCCGAGGTTGCCGCGCTGCGCGAGCGCGTCCTCGACTTCATGGACGCTGAGATCTACCCGCGCGAGCGCGAGGTCATGGAAGCGCTCGACGAGGAGGTCGGCCCCGGCGTCCCATACCCGCGGATCCTGGTCGAGATTCGCGAGAAGGCCAAGTCGGAGGGGCTCTGGAACCTCTTCATGCCCGACGAGCGCTTCGGGCCGGGACTGGCCAACTGGGAGTACGGGCTGCTCTGCGAGGAGATGGGCCGCAGCCCGATGGCGGCGCCGATGGCGTTCAACTGCTCGGCGCCGGACACCGGCAACATGGAGATCCTCGCCGAGCACGGCACCGCCGAGCAGCGCGAGCGCTGGCTGGAGCCCCTGCTCGAGGGCCGCATCCGCTCCTGCTTCTCGATGACCGAGCCCGAGGTCTCCGGCTCGGATCCGACCCTGCTGCAGGCGCGGGCGGTGCTCGACGGCGACGAGTGGGTGATCGACGGCCACAAGTGGTTCACCAGCGGCGCCGTCGGCGCCGACCTGGCGATCGCGATGGTGGTGACCGACCCCGACGCCCACCCCTACGGCCGCGCCTCGATGATCTGCGTGCCCACCGACGCGCCGGGGTTCAACCTGGTGCGGCCGATCTCCGTGATGGGGCACGACGGAGGCCCCGGCCACTGCGAGATCCGCTACGAAGGCTGCCGGGTGCCGGCGGCCAACCTGCTCGGCGAGCGCGGCGCGGGCTTTGCGATCGCCCAGGACCGTCTCGGCCCCGGCCGCATCCACCACTGCATGCGGGCGATCGGGACCGCCGAGCGCGCCCACGAGATGATGTGCCGGCGGGCCAACGAGCGGGTCGCCTTCGGCGGCCCGCTGGGCGAGAAGCAGTTCGTGCAGGAGGCGATCGCCTCCTCGCGCATGGAGATCGACCAGGCGCGGCTGCTTACCCTCTACGCCGCCTGGAAGATGGACAGCGAGGGCAAGCGCGCGGCCCGCCAGGCGATCTCGGCGATCAAGATCGTCGCCGCGAACATGGTCATGGACGTCCTCGACCGGGCGATCCAGGTCCACGGCTCGCTCGGCATGACCGACGACACGCCGCTGGCGATCATGTGGCGCTTCAGCCGCATGCTGCGCCTCGCCGACGGCCCGGACGAGGTCCACAAGATGGTCCTCGCCCGCCGCGAGCTCAACCGCTGGGCGAAGCGCGCCGAGGCCGAGGCGGAAGGCAGCCTCGAGCCCCGGCACGCGGCGCGGATGGTTTAGGGCGGCTACTTCGTTCCGAGCACGTCGACCCCGGCGTTGCTCCCGAGGATGCCGCTGCCGGAGCTGCAGGAGGAGCTCACGACGTAGACGTAGAACGTGTGGTTCTGCGCCGCCCCCTGCGCCAACCGCTTCATCCCGATGGTCCCGGCGATTTCCGTGAATTCAGTGCGCTTCGTCACGGCTCCCGGCCCGAGGTCGGAGACAACCCCGTAGCCGGCGATGCTGTCGGCAGTCGGGGCGAACGGATTGGGGGGATCTAGCAGCAGGTAGAGCGTCGCGGATCGCGGCTGCACGCAAGTGGCGGAGAAGGTGACGTCGAGACCGCCAAGGTAGAGATCATCCTCCCCGGCGGACTGGGTATACGAGCCCAGCGCGGTCGCCGATCCGGTGGCCTGCAGATTCATCGGCCCCGCGTTCCGCAGCCTCGCGACGATCTGCGAGAACGACGTCGAGCCGGCGTTGATGTCCGCTCCGCTCAGCGAGCCGTCGGCAACCTTCTCCCCGGTTACGGCGCCGCTCTGGATCTTGGCGCCGCTCACCGCGCCGTCGCCGAGCTTCGCGGCGCTCACCGCACCGTCCGCGAGCTTCGCGGCGCTCACCGCACCGTTGCCGATCTTCCCTTCGGTAACGGCGCCGTCGGCGAGCTTGGCGCCCGTGACCGCCCCCTTCTTGATTTTCGCCGCCGTCACCGCGTTCTTCTTCAGCTGCCTGCTGCCGACGCTGTTCTTGGCGAGGTGGGAAGCCGCGAACGCGGTCGCGCCACCGAGGACGAGGAAGACGGCCAGGGACGACATCACGTTGGCGTACGTGAGCCGCTTGCGTATCTGCTTCAAGACGGACTCCTTGTTTTGGGACGAGGTGCGGGGCGCCCCCGGCGCACTTTGGGGAACGCCCCGAGTGTCAGATCTCTGACGCTCTCAGTCGGAGCGGACGCTGTCAACTCGCTCGACGCGCGCCCTAGGAAAAAGGCGAGTCAGCTCTCGCCCGCGACCCGCTCGGCCTCGGCGGCCAGCCGCTCGACGATCCGCGCGAAGGCCTCGACCCCCTCGTTCACCTTGCCGTAGCCACCTGCGGTGTAGCGCGCGTAGACGCCCTCGAGGATGATCGCCAGCTTCCAATAGCCGAGCGCGACGAAGAAGTCGAGCTGGGAGAGGTCGCGGCCGGACCGCTCGGCGTAGCGCGTTATCAGCTCCGCGCGAGTGGGGAAGCCGGGCGCCAGGTTCGCCGGCATGCCGAGGGAGACCGTCTCCTCCCCGCGCTCGGGCCAGTAGACCATCAGCAGGCCGACGTCGGCGAGGGGGTCGCCGAGCGTGCAGAGCTCCCAGTCGACCACCGCCGCCACCTCGCCTCGTGGGGTGAGGATCATGTTGTCCAGCCGGTAGTCGCCGTGGACGATCGTCGCCGGCCCCTGCTCCGGTATCCGCGCCGAGAGGGCGTCGTGGACCCGATCGACCGACGGTATCTCGCGCGTCTTGGACTTCTCCCACTGGCCCTGCCAGCGGTGCAGCTGGCGAGCGACGTAGTCCTCCTTGCGGCCGAGGTCGCCGAGACCCGCCGCGTCAGGTTCGACCGCGTGGATCTGCACCAGGGTGTCGGCCACGCGCTCGCCGATCGCCCGCCGGTCGTCCTCGTCGGGGAAGGTCTCCGCCTCGGCGAGGCCGCGCAGGATCGGGCCCTCGACGAACTCCATCACGTAGAAGGGCGCGTCGTTGACGCTCTCGTCCGCGCACAGCCCGACCACCGGCGCCACGGGGACGTCGGTGCCCCCGAGGGCGGAGACGACCTTGTGCTCGCGGGCCATGTCGTGAGCCGAGCCGAGCCGCTTGCCGAGCGGCGGCCGCCGCAACGCCCAGCGCTCGCCGGCGGCGTCGGTGACCCGGTAGGTGAGGTTGGAGTGGCCGCCGGCGATCCGCTCGAAGGAGAGCGGAAAACGGACCCCGGGGACGTTAGCCCCGAACCAGCCTTCGAGCGCCGGGGCGTCGATCCCCTCCGGCCCCCGCCCGGTCCCGTCGGCGCTGCCGGTAGCCTCGTCCTCCATAGGCGCGCAAGCATATTCACGTTCCCCCCGGCGGCTCAGCCCGTCGCTCGCCAATCGGCTCAGGATCGGGTTTGCGATCGGGTTTGCCCTGCTCACGGCGATGGCCGTGATCGGCGTCGGTCGCTTCATCCAGCAGCGCCAGGACTTCGAGGACTCGATCGCCCGTTCCTACCAGGTGGAGATGCGAGCCCGCGTGCGGCTGGCCGAAGGACGGGACGTCGAGGCCGCCCGGGCGGAGGTCACCGCCCAGAACCGCCGCCGCCGCGAACTCCAGGACCAGATCTCCGGCGACACCCGCGACACCGCGCTGCTCGTGGCGGCGGGGCTGATCGCCGGGCTGACCGGCGCTCTGCTCCTCTTCAGCGGGCTGATCTCGTCGATGCGCCGCCCGCTGGAGGAGCTCGTCGCCGCCGCCGGGAGGCTCGCGGGCGGCGACCGCAGCGCCCGGGTCGAGGTCGGTGGCCT
>Ga0308175_100002388_pt1 | contig 12853 bp, 10 predicted proteins | sample PhyCR1_3_FD_203893 | JGI IMG/M metagenome (GOLD analysis project Ga0308175, IMG submission 203893) | Soil microbial communities from UC Gill Tract Community Farm, Albany, California, United States - DLSLS.C.R1 | ecosystem: Environmental > Terrestrial > Soil > Agricultural land | place: USA...
CCAGATCGAACCCTGCGAGGTGCCCTCGGTGAACCAGGTGACGAGCTTCTCCCAGATACGAGAGGGCATCGAGTAGTAGAACGGGTCGACGATCGTGCGTGCGGCCAGCTCCCACGAGCCCAGCCACAGCACCACCAGGGCGACGCGGACCGTATTCACGACGGCCGGCGAGTGCGCCGTACGACCACGGAGGAAGGCGAACACCCCGACCGGGGCGACAACCTTCTCGGGCGGCTCCTGCACGTGGGTGGTGGTCTCAAGCGACATCGGATGCTCCTCTCGCACGGGTGATCTCGACCTCTTCGCGCAGGCTGTCCCAGACGCGCCGGTAGAGGTCGGTGAACTCGGGGGTCAGCCGGATCTCCTCGACCCGGCGGGGCCGCGGCAGATCCACGGGTACGACGTCCTTGACCGTTGCCGGCCCGGCGGTCATCACGACCACCCGGTCCGCCAGACTGATCGCCTCGGTGAGGTCGTGGGTGACGAACACGACGGCGGCGCCGGTGCCCGACCACAGCTCGAGGAGCTCGTCCTGCATGAGCTCGCGGGTCTGTACGTCGAGAGCGCCGAACGGCTCGTCCAGCAGCAGGAGCGACGGCTCGGTGATCAGCGTCTGCGCCATCGCCACCCGCTTGCGCATGCCGCCGGAGAGCTGGTGCGGGTAGCGGTCCTCGAAGCCGGTCAGGCCGACGCGGGCGATCCACTCCCTGGCACGGGCGTTGGCCTCCGCCTTCGGGACGTCGCGGTAGCGCAGGCCGAGCGCGACGTTGTCGAGGACGTTCTTCCAGGGCAGCACCGCGTCGGCCTGGAACATATAGCCCACGCCGTCCGGGATGCCGGCGACCGGCGTGCCGTGCACGACGACCGTGCCGCGGCTGGCCCCCTCGAGGCCGGACACCAGGCCCAGTGTCGTGGACTTGCCGCAACCGGTCGGCCCGACGATCGCGACGAACTCGCCGGGCGCGACGTCGAGGTCGACGTCGCGGATCGCGGTGAAGGCCGAGCCGTCCTTGGTGAGGAAGCGCTTCGTCGCGCCGCGCAGGGAGATCGCCGGTCCGGCGTTCGACGCGGTAGGCGAGGCAGCTGTGGAGGTCATGGCGCAGGACCGTATGGGTCCCGTGACGCCGTTCACACCCTTGCGCAGGTTGTGGCCGATGCCCGCACAAACAGCGTTCTGCTCGTTCTGCTCAGAGCCGCGGCGCACCTACAGTGAAACCCGTGCGCAGGCTCGCTCTCGGCACCCAGGCCGTCGTCGCGCTCGCGGTGCTGCTCACCCTCGTGGTGCTGCTCTCGCTGGCGACGTCGACGGCGGTGCTGCGCGACGACCTCGAGAAGCAGTACGAGCAGCGTGCACTGGCCATCGCCCACTCCGTCGCCTCGGAGCCCGGCATCGCCCGGACGGTGACCGTGACGCGTCCGACGCGGACGGGCCCCGTGCAGCGCGAGGCGGAGCAGGTCCGTCGTACGACGGGCGCGCTGTACGTCGTGGTGACCGACGACCGCGGCATCCGGTACAGCCACCCGACCCTGGCCAACATCGGCCGGGAGGTCAGCACCAGCCCCGACGCGGCGTTGCGCGGCCACGACGTGGTCACCATCCAGCGCGGCACGCTCGGCTACTCCGCGCGGGGCAAAGTGCCCCTGCGCGACGGCGGCGGGCGGGTCGTCGGCGAGGTCAGCGTCGGCATCGCGACCTCCGAGCTCGACGCCGAGACCCGCAAGCTCGTGCTGCTGCTCGCGCTCGTGGCGCTCGCTCCGCTGGCGGTCGGACTGGTCGGCGCGGTGACGCTCGGACGCCGGCTGCGCCGCACCACGCTCGGCCTGGAGCCCGAGGAGATGGCCGACCTGGTCCGCGAGCACGCGGCGGTGCTGGGCGGGGTCCGCGACGCCGTGGTGGCGGTCGACATCCGGGGTCGCGTCACGCTGTCCAACCCCGAGGCCACCCGGCTGCTCGGCACCGTCCTGACCCGTGGCGTGCTGATCGCGGAGGCCCACGTCGGCCCCGAGGTGGTCGAGCTGTTCGAGCAGGAGCCGCCTCCGGACGGGGCGCTGCGGGTCGTCCGGGGCAAGCTGCTGCTGTGCACCCGGCTGGTGGTGCAGCGCGACGGCCGGGACCTGGGCCAGGTGCTGATCCTGCGTGACCGCTCGGACCTCGACCACCTCGCCCGCGAGCTCGAGGCGACCCGGGCGCTGACCGACGCTCTGCGCGCGCAGGCGCACGAGCACACCAACCGGTTGCACGCACTGACCGGGCTGCTGCACAACGGGAACGTCGAGGAGGCCAAGGGCTACCTTTCCGAGCTCAGCGAGGCCACCACCTGGGTCACCGGGGTCGACGACCCCTACCTCGCCGGTCTGCTGGCCGCGAAGGCCGCCTCGGCGTCGGAGGCCGGGGTCCGGCTGCAGGTCTCGGATACGACCTGGGTGGACGGCACGCTCGGCCAGCCGCTGGACGCCGTCACCGTGGTCGCGAACCTGCTGGACAACGCCGTCCGGGCCGCGGCGCACGGCAAGCCGCAGCCGGGCTGGGTGGAGGTGACCCTGCTGTCCGACGGTGCCGACCTCGTCGTGCACGTGGCGGACAGCGGACCCGGTGTGCCGAGCGACATCGTCGGGTCGGTGTTCGACCACGGCTTCACCACCCGGGACGCCGCGCCCGGGCACGGCATCGGGCTCGCGCTCGCCCGGCACACCGCCCGGGCGCACGGCGGCGAGGTCCGGCTGCTTGACGCCGGATCCGACACGCACGGCGCCGTGTTCGAGGCCCGGCTGCCCGGAGCGCTCAGCCAGGTCACCCAGGCGGCGCGTCCGTGATCCGGGTGCTCGTCGTGGACGACGACTACCGCGTGGCGCAGCTGCACGCGTCGTACGTCGACCAGGTCGACGGGTTCACGGTCGTCGGCGCCGCGCAGACCGCCGCCGACGCCGTAAGCCTCGCCGAGGAGCTGCACCCCGACCTGGTGCTGCTCGACGAGTACCTCCCCGACGCCCCCGGCTCCAGCATCCAGCACCGCCTCGGCGCGGCCGTGATCGTGGTCAGCGCCGCCGAGGAACCGGCCGTGGTGCGCCGGGCGCTGGCCGCCGGCGCCGTCAACTACGTCCTCAAGCCGTTCCCACCCGGAGTGCTCGTCGACCGGCTGCACGCATTCCGTCGGTTCTGGCGGATGCTCGGCTCCGACGCGCAGCTCGACCAGACCGCCGTCGACCGCGCCCTGCAGGCGCTGCGCACAGCGGACGCCCCTGCGGCGACGGCGCGGAAGGGCCGCTCGCCAGTGACCTCGGAGGCGATCAGCGACGCGCTGCGGTCCGCCGACGACGCGCTCACCGCCGCGGAGGTGGCGGAGCTGACCGGCGTCTCCCGCGCCACCGCCCAGCGGTACCTCTCCGACCTCGCGCGCGACGGGCGGGTGCAGCTCACCTTGCGGTACGGCTCGACGGGCCGCCCCGAGCACTGCTTCGAGTGGCTAGGCCGCCGGCGGCCATGAGGACATCTGCGCGTTCCGGTCGAACCGGGAGGCGTTCGTCCGCACGACCCGGATAGTGCGGTCGAAGACGTCCGTGCTGCCGTCCCCGTAGTGGATCGTCAAGTGCGTGGTGTGCAGCCCGAGCGACAGATGGGTGGCGAAGGCGGCCCAAGCGTGCGCAGAGAAGGTTGCAGGGCCGGCCGGGGCGCCGTCGATGTTGTCGGCGGGCAGCTGGACGTGGACCTGTCGGGTGTACAGCTCGAAGCGAGGCCGGGTGATCAGCACCGCGGGACCGTCATCGACGGCCAAGGTCATGCAGCTGATGAAGGCAAGGTCCGCCTTCTTCGCGCACCGGCGCTGCTCACGTGCCGTCACCGCGTAGAACGGCGGTGGCGAGGCGGTGTCGCAGCTGCTCCCGGCCAAGTACATCACCGGGTAGCCGAGCGGCACGGGGCACACGAAGTCGATTCGGCCGGCGAAAAGGATCTTGCCGGTGCGGCCGCCGTAGTGGCATTCCGGCGGTGGTGTCGTAGTGGGCCTCTCGTAGTCGCTCTTCCAGCCCTGGGCGAGGATCTGACTCCCCGTCATTCCGTCGGCATGGCTGGCTCGAGCAACGTGCGTGGCCCAGGTGTGTCCCACGGCGGTGGCTGCGGACGGTGTCGCGGTGGTCAAAACCAGGCCGAGGCACAGGGACAGCGACAGCAGCGCCGCGCGACAGATGAGTCTCATGGCGAGCTCCTTCATCGAGGGGATGGGGGTGCTCCTGGCTACCGCACCTGGTTCGGAGAGGGCTTGGAAGTGGCTTGGAAGGCTGGTTCCGAGCGCGTTGACCGCCCCTCAGAAGTGGACGTAGCCTCGGTTCTGGGCGGAAGTGGCAGGCGGGATCGGCCATGGCGCAGGTGGAGGCAGGCGCGAACCTTGGCGTCGTTCCCCAGCACTGCTCGTTCGAGTTGCTCGGCCCGCTCAGGGTCCTCCGCCACGGAGAACCGATCCGCCTGGGTGGTCGGCAGCAGAGGGCGGTGCTGGCGCGACTAATCGTCGAGCGGAATGCGACCGTCTCGATCGACCGGCTCGTCCACGCTCTATGGGGCGAGCGTCCCCGCGATGGTGCCGTCACGACCGTTCAGACGTATGTCTCGCATCTCCGGGAGGCACTGGAGCCGGACCGGCCGCGCGGTTCGACGAGCCAGTTGCTGGTCACGGAGGCGCATGGCTACCGACTGCGCGTCGAGGAGTCGGACGTGGACGCCGGCGAGTTCGAGCGTCGGGTAGCCGCCGGCCGGCGCGCGATGGGCGACCACCGCCCCGCGGACGGTTCTGCCGAGCTTGCCGCGGCGCTGGCCTTGTGGCGGGGTGAGGTGCTGGCCGACCTGTCCGACTTCGAGTTCGTGCGCGAGACCGCCACGCGCTTCGAGGGGATGCGCCTCACGGCCCTGGAGAACAGGGTCGATGCCGACTTGGCCCTTGGGCTCTGCCAGGAGGTGGCCGAAGAGCTGGACCACCTCACGCGACTGCACCCCTTGCGTGAGGGCCTGCACGGGCAACGGATGTTGGCGCTGTACCGATGCGGCCGTCAGGCCGAGGCCCTCCGGGCTTACGAGTACCTGCGCGATCGGCTGGCCGGCGACCTGGGGATCGACCCGAATCCCGAGGTGCAGCGGCTGCACCTGGCGATCCTGCGGCAGGATCCCGGCCTCGTCGTGCGCGAGCCGTCGACAACCCTCTCCCTGAGTGCCTCCGACGGCGCCGGCCCGGCGGGTCCGGGCGACCGGAGCGTCAGCGATGACCGGAGCGAAGTGGCACCTCAGGTCGGCGCAGGCGCGTCGCCACCGCGACGAGCACGCTCGACTCGACACGCGGTGGCGGTCGTCACCGTCGTCGGCCTGTTGCTGGGTGCTGTCGTGAGCTCGTCAGGCCCTCCGCGTCGGCATCCTCTGTCCTCGATGCTGGCCTTGGCCGCAAACAGCGTCGGCCGATTGGATGCTTCCGACGTGCTCGACGCCGCAGTCGCGGTGGGTCAGAGTCCGGCGGGTCTGGCGTACGGCGCGAAGTCCCTGTGGGTCGCCAACGAGGGTGCTGGAACCGTCTCGCGCCTGGACCCGCGAGACGGGCGTGTGCAGCAGACGGTCGACGTGGGCGCCGCTCCCAACGCGGTCGCTATCACCGGGGACGACGTGTGGGTGGTCAACGGCGCGGACGGAACAGTCTCGCGGGTCAACGCGCTGATCAACCGGGTCGTCCAGACGATAGACGTGGGTAACCAACCCTCGGCCATCGGCGCGGGCGCTGGAGGCGTGTGGGTGGCCAACACGGCCGACGACACCGTCCAGCGCATCGACCCTCGTTCCGGCGTCCCCGGGCCGGAGATCGACGTGGGTGGACGACCCTCAGGCGTCGCCGTCGCCGGCGGCACGATCTGGGTAAGTAACGCTCTCGACGGGACCGTGTCACGCATCGACGCCGGCAGTGGTCAGCCCCTGGAGCCGGTGAGCGTCGGAGCCGGACCGCGTGGCATCACCGCGACACCGTCGGCGGTCTGGGTGGCGAACTCGCTCGAGCTGAGTGTCAGCCGGATCGACCCTGCGACCGGGCGTGTGGTGCAGGTGCTGCGGGTGGGCGACGGACCCCGCTCGGTCGTTGCAGCGGGCGGGTACGTCTGGGTGGGCGACGAGTTCGACGGCGTTCTCCAGCGGATCGACGCGTCGACCAACCAGGTGAGCCGAACGCTGCGGCTCGGCAGTTCGCTGCGCGGCTTGGCCGTCGTAGGGCGGTCCCTGTGGGTGACGTCCGGCAGCTCATTGGGCTCGGCACACCACGGCGGCACGCTGAGAGTCGAGGGCTGGCCGGTCCCCGGGTTCGACACCGTCGACCCGGCCCGGTCCATCTTCCCCGCAACTTTCACCATGGCCTACGACGGTCTGGTCTCCCAGCACCGCACCGGCGGCACCGATGGCACCACGCTGGTGCCCGACCTGGCGACCACGTTGCCTCGACCAACCGACGGCGGGCGAACCTACACGTTCACCTTGCGTCGAGGCATCCACTATGCCGACGGTCGCAGCGTCGTGGCGGGCGACATCGCCCGGGGAGTAAAGCGGGCCTTGGCAGCCGGCCAGAGCTATTACTCAGGCATCGTGGGGGCGAGATCATGCGTGTCCAGGCTCGAAGGCTGCGACCTGAGGCGCGGTGTGGTGACCGACGACAAGGCCTCACGGGTGACGTTCCACCTCCGACGCGCTGACCCCGACTTCCTGGGCAAGCTGTCGGTGTTCGTCTACGCCGCTCCTCCGGGGACGCCGCTGGGTGATCCTGGCAGGCCGATACCCGGCACCGGTCCATACATGGTCATCCACCGCACCCACGCGAACCAGCGGCAGAAGCTCACGATGGTCCGCAACCCCTTCTTCCACCAATGGTCGTTCGCCGCAAGACCAGACGGCTATCCCGACCGGGTCGAGTGGCGACGGGTGACGTCAGTGCGGTTGGAGATCAGGGACCTGCTGTCCGGCCGGGCTGACGTGTCGGATCCGTACACCTCGTCCTTCTCGTCCTCGATCTTGTCTCGGATGTCTCGTGAACATCCCGCCCTGGTCCACTCCGACCCCTCGATGGGGACGCTGTATGAATGGCTCAACACCCGGATGCGCCCTTTCGACAAAGTGCTGGCGCGCAGAGCATTGAACCTCGCGGTCGACCGGAGCCGCATGGCTCGCTTGTACGGCGGGGTCACCAAGGTGACCGCCTCCTGCCAGGTCCTCCCACCGAACCTGCCGAGCTACCGTCGCTACTGCCCCTACTCCGCGTCCGGCCGCGATGGCCGGCGTGGCCCGGACATCCGAGGGGCCCGTCGTCTCGTGCGGGCCTCCGGCACGGTCGGCAGCGCCGTTTCGGTGTGGCGGTCGCCCGAGCCGAACGAGGTCGGACCGAGCCGCTATCTCGCCAGGGTTCTGCGAGAGATCGGGTACCGCGCACGCGTCCGGGTCCACCCCGCTGACATGTCCGGTCCCGGACGGAAGGACCAGATGGGCGAAGCCTGGTGGGGGGTCGACTTCCCCTCGGCCTCGAACGTCTGGGGGAGTGTGCTGTCGTGCGACTCAGTGGGACCGACCCCTGCCGCCGGCCTCAACCGCGGCGGCTTCTGCGACCACCGCATCGACCGACTGGCGCACCGAGCCCTGGATGCGCAGTTGACAGACCCGGCTCGGGCCCGCGACATGTGGGCCCTTGTCGACCGCCGCCTCACCGACGCTGCGCCGTGGGTGGCTGGACCGGTGACTCGCTTCGCCGTGGTGGTCTCTCGCCGTATCGGCAACTACCAGTCGCACCCGGTCCTTGGCCCGCTGATCGACCAGATGTGGGTGCGGTGATGCTGTCAGCTCCGGGTATCGAGGTCGAGCGTCACCAGGGGCAACGTCGTCTTCCCCTCGTCGATCTCGGCGTTCAGGGTCTTCTCGAAGACCGGCTTCAACGTGCGCCAGGTGCGCGGATGGGCGGCGGCGTAGGCGGACAGCGCGTCGGCGGCCTGCTCGGCCGAGAGCGGTGTCGCGGTCGCCGGGGCCGGTCCGCGGCTGCCCACGAAGACCCGCACGTGCGGGTCCGCGACCACGTTGCGGTACCACTGTGAGGCGGTGCCGAACCCGGAGGCGACGACGTACCTGCGCGGTGCCGGCCGAGCGACGACCTCCAGGACGACGTGCCGACGCCGGCCCGAGACGCGCCCGACGTGCTCCAGCATCAGCAGCCGCCCGCCGAAGAGGAGCCCGAGCCGGGCGCGGAACAGCCAGATCGGGGCACGGGCGAGTCGGCGGACACGGAGCAGCGCGGCGCCTCGAGCGGCGACCGCTTCGACCAGCCGGGATGTGGTCATGGAGGCCCTCGCTTCCGCCGGCTACTCGCCGACCCGGCCGTCGATGCGCTCGCGCAGCAGGTCCGCGTGCCCGTTGTGCCGGGCGTACTCCTCGACCATGTGCACGAGGAGCTCGCGCAGTGAGATCGGCCCCTCGCCCGGGACCTCGCCGGTGACGTCGAGGTCGGGTGCATCGGCGACGAACTCGTCGGTGAACGCGCACTCCTCCCGCCATACCTGCCACGCCTGGGCGACCACGTCGGGATCGGCAACCGCGCCGTCGAAGTCCCCGTCGTGGTCGGCGCCGCGGAACAGCCGTGGGGCGTCCAGGCCGGCCATCCGGACGCGGAACCAGCCGCGCTCCACGTCGGCCATGTGCCTGACCAGGCCGAGCAGCGACATGGTCGACGGCTCGACGGAGCGCCGCGCAAGGTCGGCGGCGTCCAGGCCGGAACATTTCAGCTCGAGGGTGAGCCGCTGACGGCGGAGGTACTCCACGAGCGTCGCGCGCTCGTCGCCCAGCCGAGGACCGTTCTCCCGTGGATCGTCGTCGCTGTCGACGAACATGTCCGCTCTGCGTGCCATGGTCGCCATCATCGACGACGGGACCGACAGTCCACCAGGTGACGACGGCGGCCTTCTAGGGTTGGCCGGGTGAAGCCGCACTTCCGCCTGGACACCTCGCCCGTCGCCGATGCAGCCAACGTCGTGGAGGGCGACCACTACCGCATCACCGTCCTCGACCCCGGCCTGGTCCGGCTGGAGTACAGCGAGTCCGGCAGCTTCGAGGACCGTGCGTCGCAGATGGTGGTCGACCGCGCATCCCCTGCGAGTGAGTACGACGTCACGGAGACCGACGACCTGCTGGAGATCCACACCTCGCAGTTCCACCTCGTCTACGACAAGGGGCCGTTCAGCACGCACGGCCTCTCGGTGCAGGCCAAGGGCGGCTTCCACTCCACCGACTCGGTATGGCGGTTCGGGCTGCCCTCGCCGAACCTCGGCGGCACGGCACGCACTCTCGACGACGTCGACGGCGCCGTACCGCTCGAGAACGGCGTGCTCGCGGTCAACGGCGTCGCCATGCTCGACGACTCGACGACCGTGCTGCTGCGCGAGGACGGCTGGATCACGCCGCGCACGCCAGGCAACCTCGACCTGTACGTGTTCGCGTTCGGCCGCGACTACCGGCGTGCGCTGCAGGCGCTCTACACGCTCACCGGGCGGCCGCCACTGCTGCCGCGCCACGCCCTGGGGAACTGGTGGAGCCGCTACCACGCCTACACCGCCGAGGAGTACGTCGGGCTGGTGGACCGGTTCCGCGAAGAGCGAGTGCCGTTGTCGGTGGCCGTGATCGACATGGACTGGCACCTGGTCGACATCGACCCGTCGTACGGCAGCGGCTGGACCGGCTACACCTGGAACACCGACCTGTTCCCGGACCCGCCGCGGTTCCTCGCCGACCTGCACGAGCGGGGACTGGCCGTGTCCTTGAACGTCCACCCGGCGGAGGGGGTGCACGCGCACGAGGCGGCCTACCCGGCGATCGCCAAGCGGATGGGCATCGACCCGAGCACCGAGATCGCCGTGAGCTTCGACCCCACCGACCCGGCGTTCCTGGAGGCCTACTTCGAGGAGCTGCACCATCCCCTGGAGGAGGACGGCGTCGACTTCTGGTGGCTGGACTGGCAGCAGGGCGGGGTGACGAAGGTGCCCGGTCTCGACCCGCTGTGGCTGCTCAACCACTTCCACTTCCTCGACTCCGGGCGCTCGCGTGGGTCGGGCGCGCGGCGGCCGTTGACCTTCTCGCGCTACGCCGGTGTCGGCAGCCACCGCTACCCCGTCGGCTTCTCCGGCGACACCCAGATCACCTGGAGCTCGCTGGACTTCCAGCCGTTCTTCACCGCGACGGCGTCCAACGTCGGCTACGGCTGGTGGAGCCACGACGTCGGCGGCCACTTCAAGGGCTACAAGGACGACGAGCTCGCCACCCGGTGGCTGCAGCTCGGCACGTTCTCGCCGATCCTGCGGCTCCACTCGGGCGACAACCCCTTCGACACCAAGGAGCCGTGGCGGTTCAGGCCTGCGGCCGAGACCGTGATGAAGGACTTCCTTCGCCTGCGGCACCGCCTGCTGCCGTACCTCGCCACGATGAACGTCCGCGCCCACCTCGGCGAGCCGATCGTGCAGCCGATGTACTACGACCACCCGGACGAGGCCGCGGCGTACGACGTGCCCAACCAGTTCATGTTCGGCACCGAGCTGCTCGTCGCGCCGATCACGTCGCCCGCCGACCGGGTCACCGGGCTTGGCCGGGTCAAGGCGTGGCTGCCGGAGGGCGAGTGGGTCGACGTGTTCACCGGCCTCGGCTACTCCGGCGGCAGGACGGTGTACCTGCACCGCGACCTGACCTCGATCCCGGTGCTGGCCAGGGCCGGGGCGATCGTGCCGATGACGCCTGCCGAGTCGTTGCTCGACGGCACGGAGCCACCCGTCACCGTCGAGGTCCGGGTGTACGCCGGGGCGGACGGCGACTTCACGCTGGTGGAGGACCGCGACGACGGCCGCTGGGCCCGGACCCGGCTGTCGTACGACGAGCAGGCCGGCGAGCTCACTGTCCACGACGTGGAGGGCGACGCCGCGACGCTTCCCTCCGACAGGACCTACCGGGTCACCGTCGTGCAACCGGCCCAGGACACCGAGCAGCGGGTGTTCGGGTTGCTCGACCGGGCGCAGATGGACAACGACCTCAAGGTCACCGTCCACGACGTGGTCCGCGGCAGCGCCTCGCCGGGCGCCGCGGTCCTCGCCCTGCAGGCGCTCGACCTGCACCCGCCTCTGCTCAGCGCGCTGAGCGAGCTGCTGCTCGCCCGCTGACGCCCCTATGCAGCGCTCGCGGCGAGGAAGCCGATGATCGAGCCGCGCAGTCCCGCGGCGTCGAGGCCGTGCGCGGCCAGGTGCTGCTCCGGCTCGCCGTACCTCCGCAGCTCCTCGCGGCCGATCCCCAGCGCCAGCAGGCGGTGCGGAACGTCCTGGAGCGCCTCGGCGACGATCCGTGAGGAGGTCCCGGCGAGGTACGGCTCGACGAGCACGACCTCGTCGGTGCCGAGCGCCGCTCGCAGGCTCGCCGAGTCGAACGGCCGCGCGGTGTTCGCGTAGAGCACCGTGACGTCGAGTCCCTCGACCGCCGCGAGCACCGGGTCCAGCATCGGACCCACTGCCACGACGGTCGCGCCGCTCCCCCGTCGTACGACGCGCATCCGGCCGGGCCGCACGGGGAAGGCCGAGCCGTTCTGCTGGCCGACCACGCGCACGTAGTGGCGGCCGTCGTCGGCCACCGCCTGTCGCAGCGAGTCGGCGACCTCGTCGGCGTGCCCCGGCACGTGCACGGTCCAGCCCGGAAGGGTGTCGATCAGCGCGACGTCGCCTGGGGACTGGTGCGTCCGACCGCCTGACGACACGTCGACGGAGCCACCCGAGCCGACCAGCACGCCGCCGACGTCCTGGTGGCTGAAGCCGAGCTTGACCTGCTCGAAGGCCCGCTCGACGAGGAACGAGCCGAAGGTGTGCACGATCGGGCGCATCCCGGTCAGCGCCAGACCGGCGCCCACGTTGAGCAGCAGCTGCTCGCGGATGCCCACGTTGACCACCCGGTCCGGGTGCCGGCGCGCGGCCCCGCGGAAGTACTGGCCGGAGATCTCGGCGTACACCAACGCCGTCGACAGGTCCTCGTCGAGCAGCTCGGTGGCCGTGCGGGCGAACGTCTGACGTGGGTCGCTCATCACTGGCCCTCCACCTCCGCCACGACGACGTCGGGCCGGCCGGCGGCCCGGCGGCTCAGCGACCGCTCGAGCGCACGGTGGTCGCGGCCGTCCACGACGACCGCGTCCCAGCCCTCGTGCTCGAACCGTGGAGCGATGACGTGCGGCCGGTGGTAGCTGGTCGAGGCGTTGTCCACGACCACGACCGTCAGCCCGTCGAGGCCGAGCGCTCCGGCCAGCTGGACCGCCTCGGCGTTGCTGCCCTCGTCGAGCTCGGCGTCACCGACCAGGACGACGACGCGAGAGTCCAGTCCTTGTGCGCGCAGCCCGATCGCGGTTCCCACCGCCAGCGGCAGGCCGTGGCCCAGCGACCCGCTGGAGATCTCCACGCCCGGGACGAGGACGCGGTCGGGGTGGTGACCCAGCGGCGAGTCGTACGACGCCCAGTCGGCCAGCCACGCCTCGGGGAAGAACCCCTTGGCGGCCAGGACGGCGTAGTACGCCATCGGGCCGTGCCCCTTCGACAGGTAGAACCGGTCGCGGCCGGGTTCGGTCATGCTCTGCGGGGCCACGTTCAGCACGCGGTCGTACAGCACCCACAGCACGTCGAGCGTCGAGGTCGCTGCGGGGCCGTGCTTCTCGTCGCCGGTCATCAGCGACATCAGCCGGTCCAGGTCGGCGTAGGTGTGTGTCTCTGTCGTGATCGTCATGCCACCACTCTGCAAGTTCAAGTCAGGTTGAGGTCAACTGCTAGTCTCGGACCATGCCTGTCGCGAACCTCA
>Ga0308175_100002389_pt1 | contig 12851 bp, 13 predicted proteins | sample PhyCR1_3_FD_203893 | JGI IMG/M metagenome (GOLD analysis project Ga0308175, IMG submission 203893) | Soil microbial communities from UC Gill Tract Community Farm, Albany, California, United States - DLSLS.C.R1 | ecosystem: Environmental > Terrestrial > Soil > Agricultural land | place: USA...
AGCCGAGCGTCAGCGCCCCGACGAGTATGCCGATGCCGAAGCCCCGGTCCTCGCGGCACCAGGAGGCGACGAGCTTCATGCCCGGTGGATAGACCCCCGCGAGCGCGATTCCGGTCAGGAACCGCAGCGCGAGCGCGGGAGCGAGCCCCACACCGAGCAGGGGGATGGCGGCGTTCGCCGCGGCGGCGAGAAGGGCGCTCCCCGCGACCAGGCGGTGTGCCGGTACCCGGTCCGCCAGGTTGAGCAACGCCGAGAGGAGCGCGCCCAGCACGAAGCCGATCTGCACGCTCATGGTGAGCCAGGAGCTCTCCCCGCCCGAGAGCTTCCACTCCGCCGTGAGCTGAGGCACCACCGCCGAGGCCGAGAACCAGACCGTCATCGCGAGCAGGATGGTCGCGGCGAGCAGCCCCACCTGGGTCCATTTGCGGCTCATGGCGCCGATCCGATCCGGTGCTCGGTGACCGCTCCCGAGAGATTCCGCCCGGCGATATCTATATAGAGATGTCCGCCCGTGACCGAGAGGTGCATCTTCATCCTCCGGTCCAGGACCGCCACGAGATCGGCCAGGAGCTGCCGGTCGATGGCGTAGATGGGGATCTCCTCCGCGCGGTGAATGCGTTCGCCCTCGAGACGGCGGAGGAGCGAGCGGGGCTCCTTGTGGGTGTAGACGGCCACCCGGTCCGCGGCCTTGGCGGCCTTGTGGAGGCGCGCGGCGTCGGGGGTGCCGACCTCGATCCAGAGCTTGATGTGCCCGGTGGGATCGCGGATCCAGAGGGCGGGCTCGTCGCCGTCCGAGAGCCCCTTCGAGAAGGCGATCCCCTCCTCGTATTCCAGACAGTAGGCGAGGACGCGGGTCCATAGATAGTCCTCGGTTTCCGAGGGGTGGAGGGCGGCGCGGACGGCGAGCGTCTCGTAGACGCCGCGGTCCGCGTCCGCGAGCTCGACGTCGAAGTTGTAGATCGTGGAGGTCAGGGCCATGGCGGAGCGGATGATCTCACAACGCCATGGCCCCCCTCGCCCCCTCACTTCAGCGCGTCGAGAGCCGTCCGGATGTCGGCGTTGCTCGGCCGGACCTTGAAATCCTCCTCGACTTTCGCCCAGGCGACCTTCCCCGTCTTGTCGATCACGTAGACCGTGGGGTGCGGAACGCCCTCGATCTTCGTCCCCTTATAGGCGGGGTCGCGCAGGCCATAGGCGTCGATGGTCTTGCTGCCCGGATCGGAGAGCAGGGGGTAGCCGACCTTGCCCTTGCCGTCGGCGGCGATCTTCTCCGTGAACCTCTTGCTGTCCGCGGGCTTGTCGACGCTGATGGCGTAGACGTCGAGGGGCTCACCGTCCTTGCGGAGGGAGCGGAGCTCGGCCAACTGCCGAGCGCAGAAAGGTCACCAGTAGCCGCGGTAGAAAACGAGCACCACCGGGCGCTGGCCGCGAGAGGCCGAGAGGGTCACCGGATGGCCGTTCTGGTCCTGAAGGGTGAAATCGGGGGCCACGTCGCCCACCCCGACCGGCGAGGTGCGGGGCGACCCGGCGGCGGACGCGAGGCCCGCCGCCGAGAGGGCGAGCGCGGCGAAAAGGACGATCCGTCGCATGCGCTCTCCTTTCTCGTTCATTTGAACGTCCGGAAAAACCAGTCGAACACCTTCTTTACCGTCGGCGTCAGCTTCCCCCGCCGCCAGGTGTCGGCCGCCTTCTTCACGACCTCCCCCTGGGTGGGGTAGGGGTGGATGACGCTCGCGATCCGGTTCAGCCCGATGCCGTGCGTCACCGCCAGGCAGAGCTCGCCGATCATATCCCCGGCGTGCTCGGCCACCAGGGTGGCGCCGAGGATCTTCCCCTCCTTCGAGCCCTTCTCCACGTGGAGCCGCAGGAACCCCTCGTCCGCGCCGTCGAGGATGGCGCGGTCGACGTCGGAAAGATGGATCGTCAGGGTCTCGATCTCCACCCCCCTCTCGCGCGCGTCCTTCTCATACATCCCCACGTGAGCGATCTCGGGGGTGGTGTAGGTGCACCAGGGAATGGTGAGCGCCGAGGACTTGGCGCGGCCGAAGAAGAGGGCGTTCTGGATCACGATGCGCGCCTGGGCGTCCGCGACGTGGGTGAACTGGAAGCGGGAGGCCACGTCGCCGCAGGCGAAGATGCTCTTGTTGCTGGTGCGGAGATTGTCGTCCACCTCGACCCCGCGCCTGCCGTAGCGGACCCCCGCCGCCTCCAGCCCCAGCCCCTCGACGTTCGGCGCCCGGCCGGCCGCGACCAGGATCTCGTCCGTCACCACTTCCTGGCGCCGGCCGTCGCGCTCGAAGACGACCATCTTGTCGCCCCCGCGGCGCTTCGCCTCGACCACCTTCATGCCGAATTCGAAATGGACGCCGCTGGCGATCATCGCCTGCTGGACGATCTCCGCGGCGTCGGCGTCCTCGCGGGGGAGCACGTGCCCCTCCTGCACGAGATGGGTGACGTGGCTGCCGAAGCGGGCGAACGACTGCGCCATCTCGCAGCCGATGGGGCCGCCGCCGATCACCACGATTCTCTTGGGGAGCTCGGTGAGATTGAAGATCGTCTCGTTGGTGCGGAAGCCCACCTCGGCGAGCCCGGGGATGGGGGGCTCGGCGGCGCGGGCGCCAGTCGCGATCACCGCGCGGCGGAAACGGAGCCGCTTGCCGCCGATCTCGATCGTGTCCGGCGACACGAAACGGCCGTCCCCCAGGAAGACGTCCACCCCGGCCTTGCGGGCCCCCTCGGCGCTGTCCACCTTGCTGATGCCGGCCCGCAGGCGGCGCATGCGGGCCATGGCGAAGCCGAAATCGCCGCCCGCGCCGCCTTCGCCAGTCGCGACCTTGGGCCCGCCAAAGCGCTCCGCGGCCTCCCGCGCGTCCGCCCAGGAACGGGAGGCGCGGATCACCCCCTTGGACGGCACGCAGCCGACGTTCAGGCAGTCGCCGCCCATCAGGTGGCGCTCGATCAGGGCGACCCGGGCGCCGAGCCCGGCCGCCCCCTTGGCCGAGACCAGACCGGCCGTGCCGGCGCCGATCACCACCATGTGGTAGCGCGGCGCCGGCTCCGGATTCACCCACGAGGGGGGATGGACGTTCTCGACCAGCTCGACGTTGAATTCATCCATCGGCTCCACGGGGAACTGCGGATGGGCGATCGCGGGCTCAGACATGGCGGTCCTCTCCGGACGGCGCTTCTTGGGGCTCATCGATTTGCTGGCGCAGCGCCTTGCCGGCCAGACGGGTGACGAAGGTGGTGACGATGATGGTGGCGACGAGACCCACCCCGAGCAGCACCCAGGAGCCGGTCCCCTTCGCGGTCTTGGCGCCGCCGGCCAGGGCCGCGAGGCTCCCCGCCGCCTTGCCGTAGTAGACGTAGAGGAGGGTGCCCGGCAGCATGGCGATCGAGGCGGCGACGTACGGCCAGAAGCCGACCTTGGTCAGCCCCAGCGAATAGTTGAGCAGGTTGAACGGGAAGATGGGGGAGAGGCGCAGCAGCGCCACGATCTTGAAACCCTCGCGCCCCACCGCCTTGTCGATGGCGGCGAATTTGGCGTTGCCCGCGATCTTGCGCTCGATGGCCCCGCGCGCCACGTAGCGGGCCACCAGAAAGGCCCCCGAGGCGCCGAGCGTGGCCCCGATCAGGGTATAGATCGTCCCCTTCGCCAGCCCGAAGATGGCGCCGGCGGCGAGCGTCAGCAGCGAGCCGGGGATGAACGCCACCGTCGCCACGGCGTACCCGAGGATGAAGACGACCGGCCCCCACACCCCCAGCCCCTCCACCCACTGCGCGAACCGGGGAACGTAGGCCCCGGCCTGCCGTCCGGCGAGGATCAGGCCGGCCACGACCGCCAGGCCGATGACGATATAGAGGACGAGCTTGCCGCGGGACCTCGCGGCCGGCGGCGTCGCCGGGGCGTCGACGGCATCGGTGGATGCGTTCACGAAGGGCTCCTCTCTGGGATGGAGGCCGGGCTTCGACCGGCTCCGGAAACTCTACGTCCGCGACCGCCCGGGTGGATTACCCGGCCGTTCGCCCCTTTAGATGCCGCGACTTGAGGGCAGGATAGCATGCGGAACGAGGAATCCCGCTGCAACGAAAAAACGGCCGCTCTGGCAAATTTACCTCGTCACTTCGCCGGATTAGTGGTTGCAAACGGCCCGAACCTCCCATACGATGCGCCCAAGCTGTTATTAGGGGAGGGCACTGATGAACAGAGACGAGATCCTGAAGACGGCCGACGAAGAGGGCGTCCGCTTCATGCGCCTGCAGTTCACGGACATCATGGGCGTCATCAAGAACGTCGAGATCCCGCGCAGCCAGTTCGAGAAGGCGCTGGACGGCCAGATCATGTTCGACGGCTCGTCGATCCAGGGGTTCACCCGCATCGAGGAGTCGGACATGCTGCTGACGCCCGACTACGAGACCTTCCGGATCAATCCCTGGGCCAATCCGGACGGCTCCACGGTCGCCCGCATGATCTGCGACGTCTACCTGCCGGACGGCTCGCCGTTCCCGGGCTGCCCGCGCATGACCCTCAAGCGGCAGGTCGAGCGCGCCAAGAAGTTGGGCTACACCATGGTGGCCGGCCCGGAGGCCGAGTTCTTCCTCTTCCAGAAGGACGAATTCGGCAATCCCAAGCTCGAGACCCACGACATCGGCGGCTATTTCGACCTCACGCCGGTGGACAAGGGGGAGGAGTGCCGCCGCGACATCGTGATCGTGCTGGAGGCGATGGGCTTCGAGGTCGAGGCGGCCCACCACGAGGTGGCGCCGGGGCAGCACGAGATCGACTTCAAGTACTCCGAGGCGGTGAGCTGCGCGGACAACGTGACCACCTTCCGCTTCGTGGTCAAGAAGGTGGCGCTCGACCACGGGCTGCACGCCACCTTCATGCCGAAGCCGATCTTCGGCGTCAACGGCTCGGGCATGCACGTCCACCAGAGCCTGATGAACAAGAAGGGGGAGAACGCCTTCTACGACGCCAAGGCGGAATTTCAGCTCTCCAAGGTGGCGATGGGGTATATCGGCGGCATCCTGGAGCACGCGGAGGGCTTCTCGGCGGTGACCAACCCGCTGGTGAACTCCTACAAGCGCCTGGTGCCGGGCTACGAGGCGCCGGTCAACATCGCCTGGTCGGAGAAGAACCGCAGCCCGCTGGTGCGCGTGCCGGCCAAGCGCGGCATGTCGACCCGTTGCGAGGTGCGCATGCCGGACCCGTCCTGCAACCCCTACCTGGCGCTGGCGGTGATGATGGCGGCGGGGCTCGACGGCGTGAAGCGCGAGCTCCACCCGGGACCCCCGATCAACAAGAACATCTTCACCATGAGCAACCGCGAGAAGCGTCGCCTGCGCATCGGCCAGCTCCCCGCGAACCTCTCCGACGCCCTCGACGAGCTCGAGAAGGACGACGTCGTCAAGGAGGCGCTGGGCGACCACATCTTCGACAACTACCTCCGCGCCAAGCGCCAGGAGTGGCAGGAGTACATCTCGCACGTCCACCCCTGGGAGCAGGAGCGGTATCTCGGGGAGTATTGAGGCGCGTCAGCGCCTCCCTGGGACCGCCGGCGTCCCCGCCGGCCTTCTAACCAGTCTTTCACGTTTTCTTTCGATCGAGGTGTCCGATGCGCACACCGATCTTCCAAATCGACGCCTTCACCACCCGCCGCTTCGCGGGCAATCCGGCCGCGGTGATGTCTTTGGAAAGCTTTCCGGAAGACGGCCTGCTGCAGGCCCTGGCGGCCGAGAACAACCTTCCGGCGACCGCCTTTCTGGTGCCCGAGGGCGGCGACTACCGCCTCCGCTGGTTCACGCCAACCACCGAGATTCCGCTCTGCGGCCATGGCACGCTCGCCAGCGCGGCGGTGGTGATGGAGCGGCTGGAGCCGGGGCGCGGCAGAGTGGTCTTCCACTCGGCGAGCGGACCCCTGACGGTGACGCGGACGGCCTCCGGTTACCGCATGGGCTTCCCCGCGCGCCCCTCGCGGCCGGTCCCGGCGCCGCCCGGGCTGATCGAGGCGCTGGGCGCCACCCCCGTCGAGGTCTGGGCCGACCCTCTCAACCTTCTGGCCTTGCTGGAGAGCGCGCCGGTGGTCCGTGAGCTGGCTCCCGACCCCATGGCGGTCGCCCGTCTGGACTGCCGCGGGGTCATCGTGACCGCGCCCGGGGATGGCGGCTACGACTTCATCAGCCGCTATTTCACTCCGGCCCAGGGGATCCTGGAAGATTCCGTGACCGGTAGCGCGCACTGTGCTTTGACACCCTTCTGGGTCCGCCGGCTGGGCAAGACCGAGCTGCGCGCCTTCCAGGCCTCGCGGCGCGGCGGCGAGATCCTCTGCCGGCTGGCCGGCGACCGCGTCGAGCTGGAAGGCGCCTGCGTCTTCTACCTGGAAGGCGAGGCGGAGATCTGACCCATGTCCGCCGTCATCACGCCGGAACGGCCCGACACGCCCGACGCCATGGCCCTGATCGACGAGCTCGAGACCCACCTCGCCTCGCGCTACCCCGCGGAGAGCCGGCACGGCTTCAGCGTCGAGAAGCTCCTCCGGGAAGAGGTGGCCTTCTTCCTCCTGCGCGCTGAAGGGACCCACGCCGCCTGCGGTGGCATCAAGCTCTTCGGCACGGAGTACGGAGAGCTCAAGCGCATGTACGTGCGCCCGCGGTTTCGCGGCCGGGGGTTCGGGAAACTGATGCTGGACCATCTCGCCGACCACGCCCGCAAGCACGGAGTCTCGCTGCTGCGCCTGGAGACCGGCATTCACCAGAGCGAGGCGATCGGCCTGTACGAGCGGATGGGATTTCAGAGGACTCCGCCGTTTCCGCCCTACCGGGAGGACCCGCTCAGCCGGTGTTACGAGAAAAGGCTCCTGTGAGGGCGGGCTGCGGCGAGGGCGAAGAAGGCTGTGATCGTCTTTCCACGGAATCTTTGACGGGATCTGGGGAGGCTCTCTATACTTGGGTCATGGCGGGAAACGACACCAAACAAGCGGTCATTGAGTACCCCTCCGAGCTTCCCGAGCTCTTGAAGCTGTCCGATCTCGAGATCGCTCATGAGCTGTCGTTCCTAGCGGCGGCCAAGCTCTTTGAGATAGGCCGCCTATCCTCTGGAAAGGCGGCGCGCCTGGCGGGCATGAGCCGGATGGCCTTCCTCCGGGAGCTCGACCGGATCGATGTCCCTGCCATCAACCTCCGGGATGAGCAGATCGAGGCCGAGATCCGGGCTGCGCGTGAGTTGGCCGGATGAGCCTCTGGGTCATCGATTCCAGCCCCCTCATCTTTCTTGCCAAGCTCAATCGGTTGAGCCTCCTGCGGCAGGAGGCCGAGGACCTGATAAGCGTCAATGCGAAGTCAGCAAAGGTAGTCGGAGACTTATGAACAGAGATAATCTCAATCCTAGAGAATGGATGCGAGCCCGCCATCCGGATTTTTTCTCAGATACACTAATTGACGATGCTCCACGCCTTCCGAAGGCGGTGTTCGAATATCACCTTGAGACGCTGACCAGCCGTAAGCAGGAGTATGAGTTTGAGCATTTTTGCCGAAAGCTGGCAGAAAAAGAGATCTGCCCCAATCTTCGTGTTCAAACCGGTCCTACAGGTGGCGGCGACAGCAAGGTCGATACCGAAACCTACCCGGTCGCCGAGGAGATTGCGGAGCGATGGTGGATCGGTTCGCTATCCGCGGGCGCGGAGCGATGGGCCTTCGCCTTCAGTGCAAAGGAGAAGTGGAAGCCAAAAATCAAAGCCGATGTTGATAAAATCATCTCTACCGGTCGTGACTACAAACAGATTTATTTCTTTACCAATCAGTTTGTCAGTGATAAAGAGCGCTCGGTCCAGGAGGACCTACTCTCCAAACATACCAGAATCCCTGTACATATTATTGATCGTACCTGGATGGTAGAGAGGGTTTATAAGTCGGGCCATCTTGAGCTTGCTATTGCCACCTTGAGCATTGAAGATGTCCGACGCGAGAAGGCCAGTCGCACTGGTCCCCTCGACGTGGCGCGACTCAGGGAACTAGAAGAGTTGGATCTGCAGGTCTTAGATCCGCTCCGCTACCGAGGAGCGCGTTATCAGCTAGCCGAGGATTGCCTTCGCGGTGCAATCTTGGCGAGGGGGTTAGAGCGCCCCCGCAACGAGGTAGAAGGCCGTTTTGTGCAAGCGGACCGATTGGCCGAGAAACTCGACTATCGGCAGCAGAGACTGCGTATTGCCTACAATCGTGCATGGACAGCTTACTGGTGGTACGAGGATTACCACCTATTCAGCCACTTCTACGAAGAGGTCGAGCAGCGGGTGGAAGGCTCAGACCAGGTGGACGATGTCGAGTTCCTTCTCAACCTTTGGCATCTCCTGGCACCGTCAGTCGCCGCAGGACGGCTCAGCGCCCAGGACGCTAAGATCGAACCTCGCCAACGGCGCCTCACTGCGATGTTAGAAGTCATAGCCGCAGATCCTGTCCGGCCGAATAATGCTCTACAGGCACGCACTGGCCTCACACTAATGAGAATCACACAGGCTTATCAAACGGAGCAGTCCGACCAGTTGGAGTCTGGATGGCGCGAGCTTTCGCAGATTGTCGAAGAGTCTGCCGACTTGGGCTCTTATCCACTAGAGCGGCTATCTAACATCGTCGTCGAGCTTGGCGAGAAAGTCGACAGCCCTGCTTTCGATATGCTATACGAAAGGGTAGTGGGGGTTGTCCGCCTGCGGCGCAGCGATGGCGAAGCGGGCGAGGCCTACACCGAGCGTGGTATCCAGAAGCTACAGCAGAGAAAGCCCTATGAGGCGATTCAGTGGCTCGGTCGAGCTGAAAAGCTGTTAAGCAAGGAGGAATATCTGACCGAATTGGTGGTTGCGCTGATCGCAAGCAGCTGCGCCTATGAGCGCGTGGGCCTTCTATGGGCCGCCCGGAATAAAGCATTGGCGGCTGTTGAACGAACATTAGCAGTGTTCCACAGCCAGGGCGAAGTGATCCAGCCGGCGCTACTAGCCCTGCAACGGCTTGTATGGATCGAATTGCAACTTGGACGCATACCTCATGTGCTGAGCGCGATGACTCTCGCCAGCCTTATTGCCTCGCACCTGAAGCTGACCGAGGATCGGCAGAAGGCGTATAGTGAAGAAAGACAGGTGCAGGAAGCGGTGCTCGGCATTCACTTCCTAAATATTCCCTTTGAGGCGCTCTCAGGTTTGTCGCGGTTACCCGGCGTGTTGGAGCGGCAGGGACTCATTATAGCTCGGATGGCTCTGCTATTTTCCCTTGGCCAGGAGCAGGCTTTACGTAAAGAAGGACACATCCCAGCCAGTGAAGACCCGAAGGCAGTCCAGACTTTCTTCGAGTTATGGCAGGATCAACCTGCAGCTAAGGATATCCCGCCTCAGCCCATGTTAATGGATGGTGCGACTAGCTTGTTGACATCCACTGTCCTTGGATCTGAGCTTGTTGTAGAGACTCCCAATAATGCTATTTCATTCAGTGTTGTCGAATCCCTTCTTGGTGCACTTGAGGCTTTTATGGCCACGAGTGATGAGCAGGATGTTCTGCCTCATCGTGAGCGCATGACGATCGTAGTGAACGCTTCTGATCAGCTCGCAGGAGCACCGCTGCTACGATTTACGGATAGCAATGACCACGCCGAAATTGTGCATCCGATAGATTTGGAGTTCAAGACAGCCGATGAGCGTCAAGAATACCTACAGTGGCTCCAGGAGAGTCTCCTCCAAATCATATCTCGGTTGTTAGTGCCATGGAATGCGCGTGAATGGCTTGAGAAGATCGCCGGCCAGGAACTTGGGTTCTCCCGCGCCCTTGTGTTTGGTGACGTCCTGACACTAAACAATAACATCTTTGGTTCAATGCCGCGGCTGCGCTTGTCTGATTGGAGTGAGTCCGAAGGGGAGATCTGGGCCCTACTTCGGAATGGGCCTTGGAGGGTGGAAAAGACTGTTGAGCCTGCCAGAACCATCGGAGCGGACGAGCTTTCCAATCTTGGCGCAGGGCCGGCGCCACGGGATCTGATTAATAGAGCGCAGTTAAAGCATTCTGACCGTCGTATTCTTTCCCCAATCGATGTCCCTTTGTGGGATCAGGCGAAGTGGCGAGCGACTTTGTTTGCTTGGCCTCCTTATGCACCGCCTATGCTAGCGCTCGTATTTGAGAGCGGACAGGATGGCCAAAAGATCTTCAGGTCTTGGAGGGAACGGTGGGGAGGCGAGGATAAAGATGAGGTACTTAGGTTGGCGATTGTCACAGGCTTGTCCAAGCGGAACCCTGCGGAGTATGCAGTGCTTGTAGGTTCAAACCCCAGCTATGCCAAGGAATCAAGTGAGAAGGTCTTTGTTTTTGTGTCGAGAATACATCGCATGACCCCTGCTAGTACTATCAATCTAGACAAATTTATTGCTGCTTATCAAAGGGCTGGCTCTTTTCTGTTTGCGCCGGCACAGTTTTTAACGAGTGCACCGGTACCATTCGCGGAGCTAGCTATAGTCAAACGGCAGCTCCACATTCGGCAGGCATGGCAGATCGGAGAGAATGATCCAGACGCTTCTGTACTGCAACATGATGATGAGCCGATAATTCCTCCTGAAGTTGTCGATCCGCCTGTTGTTAGTGCCTTAAGGCGTATACGCTCTTCCAGGCACCGCCGGTCCAAAGACGTTTAGAAAGATGCGAGTGGTAGCGGATAAGAAATATTACAGGATGTGGTGGGCCAGTTTTGATGCAATGTTATATCCTTTGTATGTCCTTCTTGGTGACAGTGGATTCCATGAGTCTTCTCAGGCTCTCTCACACCAGAAGCCGCTGCAGCCGCCGGATCTGCCCTATGTGCCGTTCAAGGTGGACCCGGCTCATGACGACCGCCTGTCTCAGGGTGATCGGGCCGGCGATCGGGTGCTTCAGCACCGCCTCGCGAATCCTCACGGGCCCGAGGCTCTCGGCGCAGCCCCGCAGCCAGGCCTGGTTCTCGTCCCACAGACGGCGAAGCTCGGCCAGGCTTCGGCCGCCTTCCGGGATCATCGCGGGGGATGCGACGCCCACGGGAATGCCTGTCCTCAGAACGAACAGGACGAGGAAATGGCGGACTCTCTGCTCGGGTCTGGGTTTGCGCGCTTTGAGCTGAGCCGGATCGGGAAGCCCCTGGAAGACCACCCTCTCGGCCAGGACGAGATGCTCGACGATCTCGAGGATCGTCCACTTTCCCGCGCGCGGCCGGGCGGTGAGGGTCTCCGGCTCCAGCGCCTCGACCTCGTCCAGCAGGGCGTTACGCCGCGCGTCGAACGATCGCAGCCTCTCGATCAGCCCCATGCCGGCCGTCTCGCTTCAGTTCCCCTTGTCATCTCGGCCTCCCCGGGCGCCGATTCTACTCCTGCCGGCCGCCGGGCCGCCTTGCTCGACGCCCGCGGCATCGCACCCACCCCAGGGGTGAGGGAGGCACCCTCGCCCCGGCCGTTCGATCTCCTGAACGACTTGCGTTGATACGATGAATCTTTTTCCTCCACCTGGCGTAGACTGACCGACGACAGCGGCCACGATGGTGGAGGCCGCCCTTGAGGAGCATGAATGAGGAACGGTCAAGCTCGAAGTGTCTCCTGGATGGGGATCGCGGCGGTCGCGATGCTGGTCCTCGCGCTCGCGCGGGTTTCCCCCGGTCTCGGCGCCGGTCCGGCGAGCCCATCGCCAGACCCGGTCGCCGCCGAAATCGGGCGCTGGTCGGCGTTCCTGCGGAGCGGCGCCGCGTCCCACGGAACCTGGGCCGATTTCAAGAAGGGCAATCAGCCTCTGCTCGCGCGCGCCGCGCAGGATCTGGCCAAGGGACGGCGGCTGCTGGCCCTGCACCGTCTCGCCATGGCGGAGGTCAGCCTGGCGACCGGAGCCTACCTGAGCGCGCGCCCGGCCGATCAGCACCAGAACATGGCGCGCTTCGAAGCCGAGTGGGCGCGCATGGGGAGCGTGCTGCATGGCGACCTGGGTCCGCCGTCTGCCGCCGTTCTCGCGGGCGTGCAGCCCGCGGCCCTGCGGGCGCTGGGCGAGGCGGCGATCCCCCAGGTGCGCGCCTACTACGTGGCCAGCCTGGAGTATGGCCGGAGCACGACGCCGGCCGATGGCCTCTTCTATCTCGCCACTGCGCAGGCGCAGCGGGATCTCACGGCGGTCTGCCGCCGGCTCTCCACGCCTTCATCCCTCAAGCCGCCTCCCCTGCGGTCGCTGCGTGCCGAGATCGACGGATTGCAGTCTGATCTGATCAAGGCCTATCGGCCACCCGCGTCGGTCGACCGCCATCGCGACTTCATCACCGCCGACGCGACGCTGAAGGAGGCGCGCGAGCTCGACGCGGCCGGTCTGCGCTATGGGGCGATGCTGCGCTATCTGGACGCGGCGCTGCTCGTCGCGCCGCTGCGGCAGCCCGCGCCGCCGCAGCTCGCGCCCGCCGCGCTCAGGAAACGGCTGGATGAATTCGCCGCGCGCCTTTCCACGGGAGACATCGATCACAGCCTCGGCCGCATGATGCTCGAAGGGGCGCAGGATGAGGTGGCGAGCGCCGCGCCGGGCACCAGCCCCGCCGCGTCGACGGCGATCGCCACCGACGTGCTGCCGCGTTATTTCGCCGCGCTCGCGCCCGCCGTCCCTGAGGCCTCGAAGCCCAAGCCCCAGGTCGTCGTCACGCTCGTCCGCTGGCCCTACACGTGAGATCTTTCCGATCCAGCAGGTCTGCTGGCTCAAAACGCGGTTGCAGGATTCAATGGCAAGGCGAGCTTCGTCTCGGAGAACTACGGCGAATCGAAGCTGGCGAAACGCTTTGGAGTGAAGCGCTATCCCGCGATCTTCGTCGATGACGTGCTGGTGGCGACGCC
>Ga0308175_100002390_pt1 | contig 12851 bp, 12 predicted proteins | sample PhyCR1_3_FD_203893 | JGI IMG/M metagenome (GOLD analysis project Ga0308175, IMG submission 203893) | Soil microbial communities from UC Gill Tract Community Farm, Albany, California, United States - DLSLS.C.R1 | ecosystem: Environmental > Terrestrial > Soil > Agricultural land | place: USA...
TGGGTGCAAAATAAACTTTTCGATCTGGGCAGCCTTTTAGCGACGACACCTGGCCAAGTGTTTCCCAACATGCCGCGCGTGACTGAAGAAGATGTGGCCAAGCTGGAACGGTCAATTGACGCATGCCAGGAAGAGTTGGCGCCGCTCAAGGAGTTTATCTTGCCTGGCGGCGGCAAAGTCTCTGGATTCTTACATCAGGCTCGGACGGTTTGTCGACGGGCGGAGCGTTTATGTGTAGGGCTAGGGCGCCAAGAAGCGGTCGAACCCGTGTTAATTAAATTCCTGAACCGGTTGAGTGATGCGCTGTTTGTATGGGCACGGTGGATTGCTCAAAAACAGAGGGAGCCTGAGTTCCTTTGGGAGCGGAATTCCCAGATGGGGTAGGGGCTTGAGAGGTACCTTCGGCTTTTCGATCTGCTTCATCTATTGCAGAACTTCAGTCTGTTGGGAACCTTCGTGCTCATGATGGCACGCGGTTTCTCCTAATCCTGCGCCGACGTGATTTGCTACGGTAACGTTTCATCCTTCCTGCTGCCTCGTTGCTCGATTGTCTCTTTCCTTGTCCTGCGCTACGAAATTTAGTCGCTTACGACGGAAATTGTACAAAGCAAGCCGTTTCTAGCCGTTCTTTATCACGTCCTCTTCTTTCTCCGTCCATGCGTTTTTGTCTAATCGCATGTGATTATTCATCTTTCCTTTTTTCCATTTATTTCAAGTATACGTAATTCGACGAGGCACTAAATTTGCTCACACCGTCAGCCGATGTACTTACTATAGTTATCCTACTGGCCACGGAGTTTCGCTTTTCAAATCATTAGCTATATTTAGACAACACGGAGGACGTTATGAAAGGCACATGGTCAGCTTTGGGAGTTAGTGCGATTCTCTTGACAGGCCTCGTCTTATCGGCGGCATCAGCTCATGCAGCTAATGAGGCGGAGAGCGGTGAACTGCTTGTGAAGCTTTTGCAGGCCGGCCGAAGTGTAATTTCGTCGCATCAAGAACTGATCAATGATGCGAGTAAAGGGAACAAGGGATTTACCCCCGACTACATGGGGGACAAGATGATTGAAAAGTATCGAGAGATGACAAAAATCGATCTTCGTCAGCCGAACAGCACGCCCTATGCGAAAGTTCTGTTAGCAATGGTCGAATCTGGAAAAGAAGTGATTGCTGAAGCGCAGCCGGTCATCAATAAACAGGGCATCGGGTTTAAGGGCATGATCCCCGCAGCCTGGGGCCGAAAAACCGGTGAGAAGTTTTTGCAGAAAACCGGCATCAAATTGAAATTGACCGCGGTTGATTACCGATTTCCCACCAATAAGCCTGATGATTTTGAGGCCGAAGTGCTGAAGATGTTTTCTGATCCAAACTACCCCAAGGGCAAAGAGTATAGCCGGACGGTCATGTACGAGGGGCGGCCGGCCTATCGGATTATGACGCCTGAATACACCACGGCGAGCTGTCTCAAATGCCATGGCGACCCAAAGGGTGAAAAGGATTTGACGGGGAGTAAGAAAGAGGGGTTGAAAGAGGGCGGGCTGGCCGGGGCCATCAGTCTTGTCATCCCCATCCATTAAGAGGACGGTCGAGGACGCGCGTGGCGAATACTCCACCATTTATTTTTTTAAAGAGAGGGAATCAATGAGCAAGATAGTCGTTGATGGCTCCCATGCCGACTTGCAGCTCATCAAAGGCTTACTGAAGGATGTCACCCATATTATCGTGAGTGATTCCAACACCGAGAAATTGGAACAGAAAGTCCGACGCGAGCGTCCCGATGCCATGATGCTGGATGAGTGCTGAAGGTGTTCTCGGATTCCTAACGGTCATGTATCAGTGCAATTTAGCGGTACATTGCCAGTTGATCACTATTCATGTTTAAGAGGGGGAAGCAATGAGCAAGATCGTAATCGTCGATGATTCTTATGCCGAGTTGCAGCTGATCGAGAGCGTGCTGAAGGGCGCGAGCCATACTGTCGTGAGCTATCCCAGCACCGAAAAGTTGGAAGAAAAACTGCTCATCGAACGTCCCGATGCGATTGTCTTGGATGTGGTGATGCCTGGCCGGAATGGGTTTCAAGCCTGCCGGGACCTGAAGGCCGATGACCGCTTCAAAAGCATCCCCGTGGTCTTGTGCACTTCAAAAGGACAGGAAAGCGATAAATTTTGGGGACAGCAACAAGGCGCCAATGCGTATCTCGTCAAACCGTTTAAAGGTGAAGATTTAGTGGCCACGGTGAAGAAGGTGCTCAATTAATTACCGGCAAGAAGGCGCGTTCTCATGGAAACTCTAGCGTCCTCCGTCCAACGGTTGGATTCCGTTAAAGGGCCATCCCCTGCCGAAACGCTCGTGCGGGTGTGCGTCATCAGTTTAGGGAAGGAGTTGTTTGCGATCGATCTGCGCAGTGTGAGCGAAGTCTTCGAAGTCGACTCAATCACCCCTGTGCCTGGGATGCCCGACGTGCTGGTCGGCGTCGCAAACTTACGAGGTCTCGTCATCCCGCTCGTGGATCTGCGCTCCTTGCTGGGTCTGTCGATGACCGGGTCGGCGCTTCCGTATGCTGTCGTGGTTCGACATGGGGCGCAGCTCTTGGCCGTGTTGGTTGAGCGTGTCCCCGAGATTCGGACCATCCAACGCGACCAATTTCTTCCGGCCGTCCAACATGCGCAGGGAACCTCTAGGTCTTTTGTCACTGCGGTGTTGTGCATCGAAGAACGTATGGGCGGAGTGCTTGAAATCCCCACGGTCTTCGAACAGGTCGAAGGTCGCGGTGTATATGCGCCGCACATGGAGACGGATGCGTGAAAGAGAAGTAAGTTCAAGATGATGGTGAAGAATGACGAGCGTGACACCTTCATAGATATGGCGGGTGAAAAGGGAGGATTGACATGGTCAAGTTAGGTTTTCAGGAGTGGTTTCAAGATCTCAAGACGCAATCGAAGCTCATGGTGGGGTTCGGCGTTGTCAGCGTCATCATCTTGACCATGACCGTCATCGGTATCGTGACGCTCCGGCAACTCAGTTCTCAATCCCAAACAGTGTATGTCGACTACACCATTCCTTTGTCGGACTTCTCCTCGATGGGGACCAGTCTGACGCAGCATCACGAATTGCTGTTGGACATTGCGAAGACAAACCGTAAGGACGACTTTCAAAAAGAGGTGGCTCGCCTGGCTCCTCTCAAACAAGCGATTCTGAAAAATGCCTCGGACTATGAAATCACGGCCTCGCGGGTCTCACGGTCCGGCCGTGATGAGAGCAAGGACCTTGGCCTCTTGAAGCCTGCTCTGGCAGCCTACTTTCAGGAGTCGGAGGCAGCCTTAAGCGCGTTTACCGATAGTTTTGAAACAGGCCAGATGACAGCCGAGCAGGGGAAAGAAATGCGCGCTCTCGGCGTTTTGGCGTTGACGACCAACTTGACGCCGACCTTCGAAAAGCTGATCGGGCGCCACGGCGAACAGGTCGCGACGATGCGGGACATTGCGAAAGACTTGAATGAAGACTCCCAAGGTCTGGCGAGAAACGGCACCCTGCTCCTTCTCCTCGGCGGCGCCGTCGCCGTGGCCCTGGGATTGGGCATCGGATTTGTGATGGCGCGGTACTTTTCCCATGGCGTCATTCATATCGCCGACGTCGCGACCCAAGCGGCATCCGGGCATTTGCAGGCGCGCGCAAAGCTGACGACACACGACGAGTTGGGCCAGATGGCAACGGCGTTTAACTCGATGCTGGACCGAATTACCACCCTGGTCCAGACGGAAGGTGAACGGGATCAAATGCAGCGGCAGTTGATGCAATTCTTGGCCTTGGTATCGGACGTCGGCAAGGGAGACCTCACCAAGCGCGGAACAGTCACGGAGGACATGTTCGGAAACTTGGCAGACGCATTCAACTTGATGTTGGACCGGTTCGGAAAACTGTTACGCCAAGTGAAAGAGGCGGCTGAGCGTGTGAACTCCTCGGCGGGTAATTTGCGGGATACATCGGGCCAGATGTCCGGCACGGCGAAGCACCAAGCCGAAGAATCGGTGCGCGCGCTCAGTTCGGTTGAAAACCTGGCCATGTCGATGCGGCAAGTCGCCCAGACCGCCGGCGCTTCCTCAGACAGCGCGAAACAGGTGTTGACGGCCACCGAGCGAGGACGCCTGGCGGTGCAAGAAACCGTGCAGGACATGCAGAATATCCGCGCCGCTGTGCAACGCATGTCAAAGCAGGTCAAGGGATTAGGCGATCGCTCCTTGGAAATTTCGCAAATCGTGTCGACGATCCGTGAAATCGCTTCCCAAACGAACCTCCTGGCGCTGAACGCCGCCATCGAGGCGGCCGGCGCCGGTGAAGCGGGCGCCCGGTTTGCCGTCGTCGCCGACCAGGTTCGAAAACTCGCTGAAAACTCCACGCAGGCAACGCGTGAAATCGCCGATCTTGTCAAAGTGATTCAGCAGGAAACGCAAGATGCCGTTGTCGCGATGGAACAAGAAACGCAGGCGGTGGAAGCCGGATCGGCCTCTGCCCTGCGAACCGGTGATGTGTTTAAAGACATTTCTGAAATCGCTCAGCGATCGTCAGAGTTGGCGCAAATCATTTCCAAATCCGCCACCGAACAATCGGTCAACACGGAAACGGTGGGCGCGACAATCAAAGACTTTACCGGCGGGGCCGTCGCCACACAAAAAGCAACCGACTCCGCTCGAGCCACCGTAGAAGAAATGGCCAAGCTCGCCGAATCGTTGGCCGGTTCCGTGTCGCAGTTCAAAGTTGCGTAATCTACTCGATAGGACGATGGGGATGCGAAGTCCGCTTGCCGCATGGTGAGGAAGAGGGACCGATGAGCGCAGAGTTCGACCGCGAAGGATTGGTCAGCATTTTTCTCTCGGAGGCAGAAGATAGTCTCGCTCGGCTGTGGTCAGCGCTCCATCCGTCGGATCATGGGATGCCGACGCCTGACGCGATTAACGAGCAGTATATCGTGGCCCATACTCTGAAAGGCACCTCATCGCTCTATGGCTATAGAGGATTGTCGGGGTTGACGGACATTCTCGAAACGCGGGTGGAAAAAATACACGATACGGCTCAGCTTCACTGGCCTGAAACAGTCGCTATGCTGCGAGACCTTGTGGCGACCATTCGGACGCAAGTTCAACATATTAAGGAACATGGAACCGAGGCGCCGGCATGCTATCAAGATTGGACGGCGCGATTCCCTACGATTCCGATCAACGCTGATGTGCTTGTCGATGCACCGGCAAACGATTCTTCCGTGGTCCTTTCCGACGAATATCTCGTCCCAAACTTGGATTCCGAGGTGGCCTCCTACTTCTCGCCGGAAGCGCAAGAGTATCTTGAGACCATTGAAGCGGCCTTACTTCGACTTGAGAAGTATCCAGACGATGTCGATATCCTCCAGCAACTCTTCCGAACCACACATACCTTAAAGGGCTCGGCACATACCGTCGGATTCAAGTCGATCGGCGATCTTATCCATCACGTGGAGGATTTTGTCGGGGCGGTCCGTGAAGGTCGAACGAAAGTAACGCCGGAACTGACGGACGTCATCTTTCGTGTCGTCGATGTGGTCAAATTGCTGATGCGGCGTGACTCGCGCAGCGTGGAGCACACGCGACATGAATTTGTGGATGTCATTCGTCGGCTGGCACAGCTCCGTTCGAATGTATTGCCGCAATCCTTGGAGGAGACGAACCCGAATCCCATTCATGCCGCCGAGGCTGAGACCGAGCCTCATCGGGAGTCGGAGGCCAGAAAAGAGAGTGACTCGAAGCCTGGAGATGAAAAGGACAATGCCGTGATTCGGGTGAGCCGAGACCGGCTCGAGCGTCTGCTCAATCTAGTCGGCGAACTGGTGATCAGTCGAGGCCGTCTCGAACAACGACTGGCAGCTTTAGAGCAGTTGTCGGATCAGGTGTTGATGTTTAAAGGCCGCATGCTAGAGGCTGTCCGAACGTTTGAAGAAAAGCATGCATTCACCTTGCCGAGCGCTTCTCCCAACCAAGGCACGGTGACCAGTCAAGGCCATCCACAGCTTGCTGATCTGCCGGGGTTGACGGATTTTGGCGCGCTCGAATTCGACCGGTACGACGATTTCAATATCTTGGCGAGACGGCTGGCGGAGCTATCGGCCGATGTCGGTGAATCGATGGCGCAGCTCAACGGGTCTATTCGAAAGGCCCGTGAAGACATGGGGTTGCTGCAGCGCCTCTCGCTCGGCATGCGAGACGAAATTGCGCGAGCCCGAATGGTGCCCATCGGCACGCCGTTCGTTCGTTTCCAACGCGCGGTTCGAGAAATGGCCAAGCTGACCGGGAAGCAAGTCGCGCTTGTTACGTCGGGCGAGCATACCGAAGTCGATACCAATGTGGTTGAACGGCTAGTCGATCCCCTTATCCATTTGGTGCGGAATGCGGTCTACCACGGTATTGAACCGGCCGACGTACGTCTGTCTCAGGGGAAGCCCGCCGTAGGGACGGTGTACATCAGCGCGTCACATCGCGGCAGCGCGGTCGTCATCGAGGTGGAAGATGACGGCGGTGGTCTCAATATCGCCAAGATCAAGGCCAAGGCAGTGACGCTGGGCCTCATCCGGCCGGAATCTGTCTCGACGGTGTCGGATGCCGAGGCCATTAAAATGATCTTTCTTCCCGGGTTTTCCACGGCGGACGTGGTCGGCGACGTGGCGGGCCGCGGCGTGGGAATGGATGTGGTGAAGGACGCCCTGGAGGGTATCAATGGCCAAATAGAAGTAGAGACTGAGCTCGGGGTGGGGACGAAGTTTACATTACGCCTTCCGCTCACGTTGCTCATTTCAATGGCGCTGCTCGTGCGCGCTGGAAACCAACGCTATGCCTTGCCGCTGCCGAATATCCGAGAAGTCGTCATGCCGGTCGCCGGATCGGTGCAGGACGTTGGCGGGCATCCTGTCTTACATGTCGGGGATGAAGCCATTGACGTCCTCTCGCTCTCCCATATCTTAGGCGTCGAGTCTCCCGCTAAGTTGGATTCCAGTCCGATCATCATCATTCGAACCGCCACTGGAATGCAGGGCATTGGGGTTGACGAATTATTGGGGCGACAGGAAATCGTCATCAAGGCACTCGGAACACTGAAGCCCTTCAGAGAATCAAGTTTTGTCGGCGCGACGATCGATCCGGAAGGCCGTGTTATTTTAGTCTTGGACATCGCTCGTGTGTTGGCGGGGCGCGGTCGTAATAGTTTGGGCGTACCGACGCAGGGAGCAATGCCTCTGCTCGCCGGTCCATCTCTTCCCAATTCCGATTCAGCGAGCGACCAGAGTGTAGGCGCCGCTCATGGCGGCATGCGGCTTCTTTTGATCGACGATTCATTAAGTATCAGGAAGTTTGTCGGCAAGATGCTGCAGGGAGCCGGATATGATGTCGAGACGGCGGTCGATGGAGAAGAAGGATTGCGAAAGGCGTCCGCCGGCGGGTACCGCCTCATCATAACCGATTTGGAAATGCCCAAGTTGAACGGGTATGAGGTCATTCAAGCCTTACGCGATCGGCCTCAAACAAAATCCACGCCGATCCTGGTCATGACCACCCGAGCGGGCGAAAAACATCGTCAAATGGCATTGAGCGTCGGCGCGTCCGGGTATATTGCGAAGCCGGTCGAAGAACGAACGTTAATCCTAGAAGTAGGTCGTTGGGCAGGGCAGGCCACTGGGGCGAAGACGCAATAAGCTGCCCAAGGGTGTTGTAAAGAAGGGAGCGGAGAGTGAGTCTTCGAGGACGTGGACGCACAGTTATACCTGTCGCTCAGGTGATGGAGTTTTTGATGCTGGCATGCGGACAGACTCTCTTTGCGCTGCAGGCAGATATGGTCCGCAGTGTTATCCGTCCGGAGGAAGGCGATGCAGATCGCATACTGTCGACATTTGGTATTACCACGCCGCCGGTACATTTATCTGAGCGCTTCGGACTTACAGGCTCCTATCTTTCTCAGGAATCGAGAATAGTCGTGTGCGGAACGCAGGCGACACACGTCGCGTTCCGAGTCGATGGCGTACTCGGATTGCACGACATCGACGCAACAAAGATCAAGTCGCTTCTGCCGCATTTCACGGGGCCAGAGCGTCGCTGGATCGCCGGCATGTTCTCATTTGAGCAGACCATTGCGCTGATCCTTCATACCCGTTGGCTGTTGAGTGACGATCGTGGCGGCCGCGCCTTGTCTTCTCCCATCCTTGAACCGTATGGGCGTCGCCCCGAAGCCTTTTCGCCAACCATCATGGATGTGGCGACGGGTCAGCGCGATAATCTGGATTGGAACAAAATTGAATTTGAGGAAGTGACCGATGCCGATGACACTCCCTGGGCTCAAATCTAGGAAGGCTACGCAAGACCCCGCCGGGGTCAAGCCGGTCATGCTGCTCGTCTTCTCCGTGGGGGGGCGCCGGATGGCGGCGCGTGCGAGTGACGTGGGCGGCATTTGGCCGTGGACTGATGGGGTGCCGATTCCTAGCGGGACGCCTCATATCGGTGCCGTTCTGAAGCGCGGAGAAGACATTCTTCCGGTGTTTGATTTGGCGGGGCGACTAAACGTGCAGGTCAAGGGTGTCCCGCTCTTGTGTTTACTTGCGAAGCGAAAGGACGGTCTGATGGCCGTGTGTATCGATAGCGACATTCCAACGCTGCAATCGGTCAGCGAGGCGAGCATTCGTCCCGTCGCCTGGAAGGATTCGGACGTGATTGGAACGTGTCGAATTGAAGCCGAAGAATTGCCGGTGTATTCATTGGCCCATTTGGGGCTCAATGCGAGATCTCTCGATGGAGAGAGCGGAGGTTCCCATGCCAAAAGTTCTTGTCGCTGACGACAGTATCACCGTTCGGAAGGTAGCTGAGCGGCTTCTCACGGAAGCCGGGATGGAAGTGGCGCTCGCCGCCAGTGGAGAAGAGGCCATGGCCTACCTCTCCACGGAACATCCAGACTTCATCATTTCCGACGTCATCATGCCGGATAAAAGTGGCTATGATGTCTGCCGGTTTGTGCGATCGCAAGCCACCCTGGCCGATACGCCGGTCTTGTTGATTTCCGGCATCGTGAACGATGAAGTGAGCCGGCAGGCCGAATCGTGCCGGGCCAACGGCGTGCTGAAAAAGCCGTTTCAGGGCGCCTCTCTTCAGGATCGCGTTCGCGATATGCTCGCTAAACAAACCGAGAAGGAGGCGCCGACCGTAACCTCCTCTTCGGCGACCCTCCCTTCGAATGATGACGCATCGGCTCCTGACTTGGCGCCGGCTCCATCGGAGGACCCTTCAGTCACCATGTCGGGGCCGAAAGGCTATCGCATCACGGAAGAGCAGTTGCAGTCTTTCCGCCAGTCGTCCGCCCGAATTAAAGAATTGGAAAGCCTGGTGGAGGAAGAAAAAACCAGATCGGCTCGGATGAGCGAGCAAGTCGAGCAAGCGGCTCAAAGAGAGGGTCGAATTGGAGAGATGGAAGCGTCTCTGGCTGAGTACCAGCGCAAGATTGAAGAACTGTCGGCTGACGGCGAACGGCTCAGCGGCGTCGAGAGACGAAATCTTGAGCTGGAATCCTTAGTGGCGGAATTACGGACTGCCTCAATGGCCGTTCAAGCGCTCGCGGCGCCTAGTGAGAATCATGTCACGGTGGACACCTTACAGGCGTTGCTCTCAGATCAGCAGCAACGGTTGGCGGACTTGGCACGCGAAGTGATGACCCATGGGGAGTCGGGGGAACGATTCAAGACGCTTGAACTGGCGTTGGCAGAAGAGCAAACGCGCGCGTCAAACTTGGCCACGCGGTGTACGGATCTTGAGCAAGAACTGGTACGTGCCAATGGGCGCGCGGAAGAATGCACGAATCTGCTGGAGAAAATCGGCCGCCTGGCCGGCACTCCGGACGCGGGGCGGAATCGATGACCGTGGTCCTTCGGTGCTCGTGAGACGATCACTGCTCTTTTTTTATGTCCAGTACTGCTCATGAAGATACGTTTCTCGATGAAGTGTTGGGTCTCTTTGTATTGGAAGCGCAAGAATGGATTAACCAAAGCAACACGGCCCTCCTGGAATTAGAACACCACCCCGTTTCCGACCGAAAACAGAAACTGTATGAGACCATCGTGTGCGGCATCACGAACCTTGGTGGTTCGGCCGCCACCGTGGAATTGCGCGATCTCGAAAAACTCGCGTTCGGATTGCTTCCGCTGTTGCAGACGATGCAGGCACTCAATGGAAGGACCACCGCCGCGCAACTCGGGGCGTTGAGGGAGGGGTTTAACGGTATTATTGCGGCGGTACTGACTCTGGGCGACACGAAGATCGGACTTGTGCCGAACTTGGATCAGATTCTGAAGCGGGTGACCGAGGTGGCCGCACAGCCCGCCGTGGATGCCCAGCCCGCTTTTGCGCCTCCTGTGGAATCCTCCACGCCGATGTCGGCTTCTCCGCCTTCAACCAGTGTCATGGACCGACTCGCTGAATTTCAGCGCCATCATCCGGGAACATCTGACCTTGCGCATATGGCTGAAGCGATTGTCCGGAGGGCCAAACGCGATTATGGAGAAAGAGGGTGGCGATTGATCGATGCCACGGTGGTGAACCAAATCGTGCAAGAACTCGACCGGTCAGACGAGCAATTTATAAGCGAGGTTCGTAAACGGGTTCCCACGATAGCCGGAATCTTTGCCAAGTGCACATCGTCTCATGCCGATATGCTGCGTTCAGATGGGCCGATGGAAACGCTTCTTCAAGAGGTGCAGGCCTTGCATGACGCAGCGCGGACCTGTGAGGCGAAACCGGTTATGCAGTTCTTCCACGGCTTGCAGAGTTTTCTCACGATAGTGTCTCAGCGCGCAATAGCGGTTCCTCTCCCGAGATTGGAAGCTGTCGCAGCTCGGATGAAACGGATTGTTCCCATCGCGGAACAATGGATTGAAATCGGAAAAAAAGAGCGCGCTGCGGTCCAACAGCTTGTCCACTCATGACCAGGGCACCCAGAAGAGAAACTCGCACGTATCCGACGCGAGAATCTCTTCTGCATCGCAAGAACCCCCTCTTCATTTTATCTCAATGACAGCCTAGAATTTAGGTAATCTGCGACTCGCGCCAAAGTCCAATTTCACTTCAGTCCATCCATTCACAGCGCTATTGAAGTGACTCGCTTAGTAGAGCGTGAGGCGTTCCGACTGGCCAACGACTCTCCTGCCCGTGTTGGAAATCGACCCTTCTCTATGTCAACATGAAACCCGCTCCATGATGGGAGCGGTCCGTGGGGATTGCGGCGCAATCCCGGATAGTAGAGGGAGATTAAACGTGGGAAGTAAGATCATTTCGCGAATGCTTTACGCTAGCCCAGCGATGTCCATTGCAATTGTGGGCCTGCTCTCCGCCTGCTCCTCAGTGCTCCCGAGCCGGTACGTTGACCAAGCCGAACCTGGTGTCACCCTCACAGCCCTCGCCGCAAACCTGGACGAATACAGGGAGAAAGTCGTGATCCTAGGCGGCGTGATCGTCGAGGAAAAGCAGGATGGCGAACAGGTCTTCCTTCGGCTGAAGAACAGGCCGTTGGATAAAGATTATCGGCCGCATCGTCCGCTGTCTCTTGATGGCCCGGAAGCGGGATATTATTGGGTGAGAATTCGCCGGAGTGATCTTCCGGAACAGTCTCATCAGTGGGCTCGAGTCACGGTGGTAGGGCAGGTTTCTGACAAGCGGCTTCATGCGGCAAGTTCATCAGGCGCGGCCGAGCCTGTCCTGGACGCCCTCTACTTACGCGGATGGGGTGACACAGTCATGGATAACAGCGCCTCGACCGTCAGAGCCGATCGCAATCGTATGATTACTGTGCCGAAAGGAGCGAGAGGGGAGTTTAGCCAGTAGTTTTCGCTCTGAGGATTCCCAAGTGGTTCCTTTCTCTTAAGAGGAAGCGAGCAGTGCCACCAGCGACTTTCGATGTAAGAAATTAACTGTCTTGAGCGACCCTCACGCCGATACTACGTTCTGCTTATCCGTGTGATACTCGACACATGCGCATTCTCTTAATCGACGATGATCCGCTGCTTCTTGAAGCATTGCCGCCCGCGTTGGCGCGGCGGCTTCCTCATAGCAATATCACGACCGCGTTGTGCCCGCAGGACGGATTGCATCACCTTGCACAGGAGCGCTTCGACGTAGTCATCACAGACTTATTGATGTCGGGAATGCCGGGAGATGAACTGACCTCCCGCATTAAGACTCTTGCGCACCGTGTCCCCGTGATTCTCATCACCGGTGTTCCGGAGTCCCTCGGAGAAGTACTTCCGGCCGATCTCTTTGCTGTCGTGCGCAAACCTTTTGACATTGCTGCCTTGGTCCAGACGATAGTAGCCGCATCGGATTCATCACATTCGGCGCCATGATTCACCGGTCGTCATTGGAGTATCGAGAGGTTCTTAGTATAGTGCTGGACAGAAGGCGCTTCCGGCGCATTGCAACAAAAACCTATTCCCCATGAGAGTACCGCTCTGTCGTTCCACATCGTAAAGACTTCTAATTGAAATGCACCGCCAGTGAACCAACTGTTCCCGATCTCGCGTCTGGCCACAATCTGGACTTACCGTAAGGCTAAAGACTCGACCCGTGAAGGCGCCGTCACGATAATGGCCCCCGGCACCGCGCCTTGTATCGATATCTGACCTTGCGGGGCGCCACCGCGGTCCGTTCGAAGCGGTTGCACCCAGTACCCATAGGTCCCCGGCCTTGAAAGACACAGGCTCACGGAGGCATTTGGAGCGACGGCAGCCGATTCTTCATTTCCCCAGAAATAGGAAAACCCTCGCCGACAGGACAGGGCGTTCCAGCGATCGTTGGCGAAG
>Ga0308175_100002391_pt1 | contig 12850 bp, 12 predicted proteins | sample PhyCR1_3_FD_203893 | JGI IMG/M metagenome (GOLD analysis project Ga0308175, IMG submission 203893) | Soil microbial communities from UC Gill Tract Community Farm, Albany, California, United States - DLSLS.C.R1 | ecosystem: Environmental > Terrestrial > Soil > Agricultural land | place: USA...
CGACACGAAGACGTCGTTGTCCCGCGCGCCGAGCGCTGGCATGCTCCGGCCGACCTGGGTGCCGAGCTGAAAGCCGACGGGGATGTCCTGCGTCGCCGTGAGCGCGTCGAAGCCGCGTACCCTCACGAACTCGATGTTTCGAATCCCCCAGAGCGCGTTCAGGCGTGCGATGCGGTGCGACGTGTATCGTCCCGCGAACGCCGTCGTGGTATCGTCGAGCTCCCCCGCCGGCGTGATGAGCTTTGGCGCATCACTCGGCGTCTCCCGCTCGCCAGACACCGACGCGCCAAAGAGATTCAGCCGCCCCGGCGGCCCCACTCGGATGAGACCACCGATGTCGAAGTACTGGCGTCGGAAGCCCAGTGCGTGCTGGCGATCGATGTCCGGCGCGAAGAAGACGTAATCATCGTTCGCCCCGGCGCGCGCGCTCCACGCCTGCCGCTGCAAATCGGTGAGAAAGGGATGCGCCGAGCCGACCTGCCAGTGATCGCCAAGGGGATTCTGTTGGCCTTCGACATTGAGGATGTATGGCAACGCACCGAACTGATAGTCCGTGAAGCGAATGCCATATCCGTCGCGAAAGCGGGGGTCGTGACGCCAGTTCCCGACGAGGTACATCGCGGCGCCCCCGAGATTGGAGCTGCCGATCCGGGTCGACCGCAGAAATGGGCTGGCGGATGTGAGACTCGCGCCGACGATCGCGGACGTTTCGTCGATCGTCCTTACCTCGAGCTCGACGCCCCCGCTGTCCGTTTCGAACGCCTGAACGGACGCGTCGGCGAGAAAAGGCTGCGCGCGCAGAATACGCTCCGACTCCGCCCGACGCAGCTCGGTGCACGAGTCGCCGCGCGCCATCAGCAGGTAGCGGCGCACGATGTCCGGTCGCGTCGTCGCGTGGATGGAGCGCACGAGTTCGGCGAGCACCGGAACGTCGCGCAGCGCCCCGATCGTCGGCGCGAACGAGTGAATGACAATGTCGTCCACTCGCTGCCCCTTGCAGGCCACGGCCTTCCGATCCACGGGCTCCGTGGGCGGCAGTTTTTTCGTCGAATCCTGCGCTCGCGCGCTCCACGGGAGCACCGCCACGAGGAGCAGTACGACGCCCCTCATCAGCACGAGGCGCGGGCGCATTCGCGCGCTCGGTGGCGCTACTTGCCCATCCGGCGCTTCAGCTCTTCGAGCTTCCGCACCGCGTCTGCCTCGTGATCCGCGCGCGTACGCGCACGTGACAGTCCGTCGATCTCGTCGCGCAGCGTCTCGCTCTTTCCCGAGCCCATCTCCGACTCGATCTCGTCCATCGCGGCATTTACCGCGGCACCGCTCCGCTCACCCGCCAGTGGAATGCCGCTCGCCGCCTGTCGCAACTCCGTCATCATCTGCGCGACGTCACGCTCGGCCAGCGCCAGCTCGCTCTCCTGGGCTTCGACTTTGCGCTCGAGGACCGCGAGGCGCTCCGCGTGCATCTGCTCGTACTGGCTCGCAAGCCGCACCGTCTCCGCATCGTTGATCTGCTCGGCGAGACGCTTGCGCCGCTGTACGGTATCCAGCTCGCGACGCTCCTGTTCCAGACGGCGCTTCGACTGCGCGAGCCCGTCACGGAGATCCTGCAGCCCGACCTTCGCCTGAACGAGGGTATCGCGCATGCGCGAGACGATCTGACGCCGCTCTTCGGGTGGCGTCGATCGGGAGAGGAGATCGTCGAGCGACTTTCGCAAACTCTCGAACACGGGTCGGTGGCCTCGATTACAAAGCGGGCTTAGGATAGTGTCTGGCGCCGTACCGACGCAACGCTCTCGCCGATCATCAAACACCAGTCGCTACTTGACGATCCACGCCGGCTCATCGCTCGTTGCCGTCACTGCCACGACCGAGATCATCCGCGGCACTCTGCGCGTTCGCGTCAACCTCGCGTACACGGCGGCCCTCGCCGCGGCCGGTCTGGTGCCACTCGTAGTGCCGCCGCTGCCAGCGGACAATGCCGCAGCGATCCTCAGTGGCGTCGCTGGCCTCGTCGTCACTGGCGGTGAGGACGTAGCGCCCTCGCGGTATGGCGAGGAGGCCCACCCCACGGTCGAGCCGCACGAAGGCCGCGACGAGAGCGAGATCGCTCTGATCCTCGAGGCGTATCGCCGGCGCCTGCCGACGCTCGCGATCTGCCGCGGCATTCAGGTCGCCAACGTCGCCTTCGGCGGGACACTCGTGCAGGACATCCCCAGCCAGCTCGCCGACGCCATCCCGCACGACCCCGACGACCCTCGCGATGTTCGTGTCCACGATGTCCGCGTCGATTCGGGCTCTCGTTTGGCAAACGCGTTGGGAACCGACCACCTCAGGACGAACTCCTTCCATCATCAGGCGCTCGCGCGGGTGCCGGCGGAGCTCAGCGTCACCGCGCGCGCCGTAGACGACGGCGTCATCGAGGGCGCGGAGTCGGCGGATCCGACGTGGTGGATGCTCGCCGTGCAGTGGCATCCCGAAGAGCTCACGGGAACACTGGAGCCTTGGGACCGGAACCTCTTTGCCGCGTTCGCCCGGGCGGTGAGTAAACGCTGACTAGCGACTGATCGCCGCCAGACTCAGGACGCCAGCTTCCACCGCGTTTCGTCCGCGACCTGGCGCATGAGACGCTCGGGTGTGTGGACGTTCGGGAAGAAGAGCCAGTCGCTCAGCGAGTTGAGGGCGAGGCGCAGGAGTCCGAAACGATCCGCCGCCGCGGCGTACAACGGTGCCAGGCCATGCTCCTCGGCGAGGCGATGCTCCGCGGCGAGCTGGAAGCCTCGTCGCCCCATCTCCTCGTAGTACTCGAGCTGCGGGCCGCCGCGATTCCAGCGCCGCTGCTCCACGTAATCGGGGAAGATGCCGCTCAGCCACAGGGCGTAGTTGCCGAGATGCGCCCGCACGAGAAAGCTGCGCCGCGCATCGGGGTCGTTGACGTCATGCAACAGGTCGGTGAGCGCCGCGTAAATCTGGTCGTCGCTCTCGCCGACGCGTGCCGCGCGATCGCGCATCCCGAAGTGCACCACGATCGCCGACAGATAGTCCGCGAGCGACCGATCGCCCTCGCCCAGGCGGCGGAGTGCGTGCCGCACCATGACGTACGTGAAGAGTGGAAGCGAGGCATGCGCGGCACTCGACGACCGAACCAGCGCGATGGGCAGTGCGGGATCGTCCAGGATCGCGTCGATGCCGTCGTTCGCGAGCCGCGTCTCGAGCTCACCGAGCTCGCTGTCCGAGCCGCGCGCGAGGACGCGCATCGCCAGCTGTGCATCGTTCCGCGTGAGATGCTGTCTCGTGTTTGCGAGAATCATCAGACACTTCCTCCGTCTTCTTGTCTGCTACCCCGAAGCGTGCATCGAGTGACAAAGCAGACGCTATACCGCGGACGAAACGAAGGACGGAAAAGCAATAACTCTGGCACTCAGGGTTGACGACTGCTAATCGACTCGGTGAGCGCTTCGCTGGTCGGTCGCGTCGATCGGTTGCTCACGACGAGTCCAGCTTCGAGCATCAGCTGCGCGACGCGCGCCATCTTGTCGTAGTCGATCTTCGATGCCTCATCGCTCACGCGATGGTAGTCGTCGTGCTCACCGGTCGTGAAGAAGATGATCGGAATGCCCTTCTTCGCGTAGTTGTAATGATCGCTGCGCTTGTAGATGTGCTCCGGATCGTCCGGATCATCCCACTTGCGCTCGATGCGGAGCGGCGACGGCAACGCGCGATTCACCGAATCCACGATGATGCCGAGCCGCCAGCTCTGATATTTCGGGGCCGCGCGCGGGCCGACGAGGCCGAGCGTGTTCGGCTCGTTGCGCCCGATCATGTCGGCATTGAATTGCGCCACGATCGAATCGATCGGCATCGGTGAGTGCGACGTGAAGTATTCGGAGCCGAGCATGCCCTGCTCCTCGCCGACGTGCCAGACGAAGAGCACGGATCGTCGCGGCCGCGAGACGGCCATCTGTTGAGCGATCGCTAACAGCGCGACGGTCCCCGAACCGTCGTCGTCGGCGCCGTTCGCTATCGAATCCGCGCTCGCCCGGCGTCCCTCCCGCATCTCGGGCGGCAGGATGCCGATGTGATCGTAGTGCGCGCCGTACGCAAGGAACGTCTTGTTCAGCTTCGGGTCGTGGCCGCGCACGACGGCAACGACATTGTACGCGGTGAATGGCGTCCGGTTGATCTCGACATGCGCCGAAAACTGGCGATCGAGCAGCTGCGGCGTCATGTCGTTAGGCCAATGCGCTGGCAGCAGCGGCGATCCCCGCCGCGCCGAGCCGAAGATCATCATCGGCATCGGTTTTCCCGAGTCCGCCGGCTCTGGTCCGTCCAGCGAGATGTCTTTCAACATGGAGCGCACTTGTCGGCGATAGGTCGTCTCCGCGTCACCCGTGAGCAGCACCATGACCGCGGCCGGATGCAGGGCGATGAGACGTGCCACCCGCATGATCATCACCGAGTCGCGCACCGCGCGCGCCGCCGGATCGGTCAGCGGCTTGTCAGGCATCATGGCGGACATCACCAGCACCCGCCCCTGCGGATTCAAAGGCAGCAGCGCCATCATCTGCTTCTCGTCCTCCGGCCCCGCACCCACGAAGAGCACGTCGCCGTCGACGCTGCGGCTGGGTGGCGGAGCGTCCGACCCGATCGAGATGATCGGCGTGATATCGGTGCCGAGTCTGAGGCTCTGCCGCTGGCCGGTGTTGAAGGTCACCGTCAGCTGCGTCGTGCGCGCGAACGTTTCGCGCACCATCGGCACGCGCTGCAAGTAGAGACTGTCGCCCGCAGGCTCGAGTCCCATCAGCTGGACGCGCCGCGCGATGAACGCCGCCGCACGGCGCGCTTCGGCGGTTCCCGTCTCGCGCCCGCGGAACGAGTCGTCGGCAATGACGTAGAGATCGCGCCGCAATTCGGCGGCGTTGATCGATCCGGTGGGATCGTAGCGCATCGGTCTGGACGCGGGCGCTCCCTGCTGCGCGACGGTCGTCGTCTGCGGCGGCGCGTGGGCGCATGCCGCGCCGGCGATCGATGCGATGACAAGCGGTACAATGCGGCGGGACATAGGCTCGGGGTCGAGTGAGTCGCGCCACGCTTTCGTTCGCGGTCGCGCGCAACGCTCAGCGTTAGTTCGACGATCGAGCTGGAGTATCTGAAACGGCTGGCGCGTACACTTCCGAGCGTTCTAATTTTCATCCGGACAAAAGCCCCCACCCCCCGTTTCCGAGGATGCTCGTTGCTGTACATCTGCATTCCCGCGTTCGACGAAGCGCCCACGGTCGGTCTCCTGCTCTGGCGAATCCGCAAGGTCTTTCAGGAGTATCCGCGCGAGTACGAGATCCTCGTCTTCAACGACGGGAGCACGGACGCGACCGCGGATACGCTGCAGTCGTACACCGACGTCCTCCCCCTAACGATCATGGGCGCCGACGAGCATGTCGGCTACGCGCGCGCGGTCGACGCGCTCGCCCGCGAGGTCACGCGCCGCACACGCTATCCCCGTCGTGACGCGATGATCGTCATGCAGGCCGACTTCACCGATCAGCCGGAACATTTGCCCGAGCTCATCAAGCGCTTCGAAGGTGGCGCGGATCTCGTCGTTGCCGAGCGCCCAACCGCGGCAGCCGAGGCGAATGCCGCGCCGAAGCCGGTGCGCTGGATGCGGCGCGTCGCACCATGGGTGTCACGTCCCCTCCTGTCGGTGCCCGGCGTGAGCGATCCATTCGGGACCTTCCGGCTCTATCGCATCACGCTGCTGCGTGATCTCGTCCGTCACGCTGGTGACGAGCCAATCGTCCAGGGTGCGGTGTGGGTGGCCAACGCTGACCTCCTCGCTCGTACCGCGCCCCTCGCGCGGCGCATCGAGACGGTCCAGCTCCAGCCTCGCTACGATCTCCGCCCGCGCGAGAGCCGCATTCATCCCTGGACCGATGCCGTCGACCTGTTCCGCTTCGCCCGCGCGCACCGCGGTCGCGTCCTTCCCTCGCGGAGGGCGCCCGATGCCGCGCGTTGAATGGTTCGGCCTGATCGCGGCCGCCTTCCTTCCGGGGCTTGTCGCCGCACAGAACGTTTCGCAGGCCGGCAGCGTCCCTACGCTGCCGCCGGCCTCCACCCCCATGGCCGTCCCATTCGCTACCGGCGAGCATCTCGAGTACGACGTGAAGTTCGGCTTCCTGCACGTCGGCGGCGGCACGATGGACGTCGCCGGCATCGATTCCGTGCGCGGCCGCCCCGCCTGGCACACAGTCTTTCACGTGCACGGCGGCACGCTCTTCTACAAGGTCAACGATCGCCTCGAGAGCTGGATGGATGTCAGCAATCTCGTATCGCTCCGGCACTGGCAGGAGCTGAGTGAGGGCCGGCGTGAGCGACAGCGCAAGTTCGAGATTCTTCCGGAGCGAGGCGTCGTCATCGAAGAGGGAAAATCAGAGATGCCTACCGTCGCCGAACCGCTCGACGACGGCGCCTTTCTCTACTTCGTGCGCACGATTCCGCTCGAGGTCGGCCACACCTATCAGTTCGATCGCTACTTTCGCCCGGATCGCAACCCCGTCACGATTCGCGTATTGCGGCGCGAGCACATCTCGGTTCCCGCCGGCGAGTTCGACGCCATCGTCCTTCAGCCGATCATCAAGACCAGGGGCATCTTCTCGGAGGGCGGTCGCGCCGAGGTGTGGCTCTCCGACGATTCGAACCGCATCATGCTCCAGATGAAATCGAAGCTGCCGTTCGGCTCACTGAATCTGTATCTGAAGTCGTATTCGCGGACGGCGGCGCCAGCTGCCCCCCCATCGGAGCGGAGCGCCGCCCTCACGTCGCCGTGACCGACGGCTCCGAGCGTAACGAGGCGCGCGAGGCTGACCTGAGCGCGATCCGCACCATCCCTGTGGCGCGGCGGCCGAACAAGGTACGCGCCGAGGAGTTCGCGCACCCGCCCGACGGCGACCGGAGCTTCGCCGCGTTTCTCTCGTCACTGCCCGACGTGCTCGTCGCGCGCGACTTCCGCCGCGTCGTCGATGCGATCGTCGCCGCGGCGCGGCGCGAGCGAGGCGTGATCATCATGCTCGGCGGGCATATCGTGAAGACAGGGCTCGCTCCGCTCCTCGTCGATCTGATGCGCCGGCGCGTCATCACGCACGTCGCCATGAATGGATCGGCGTCGATTCACGACTTTGAAATCGCGCGATTCGGCGGAACATCGGAGGATGTCGCTGCCGGCCTCCGCGACGGTAGCTTCGGCATGGCCGAGGAGACAGGCCGCGAGATGAACGAGGCCTTTGTCCGCGGCATGCGTGAGTCGCGCGGCATGGGCGAAGCCCTCGCCCGCGCGCTCGACGAGGCGGATCGCGCTGGTCGCCTCGTGCATCCCGAGCTGTCGGTCATCCTCGGCGCACACCGACTGGGCTTGCCGGTGACGATTCACGCCGCGTTAGGCGCCGAGATCATCCATCAGCATCCCGCCGCCAATGGCGCCGCCATCGGCGACACGAGCCACCGCGACTTCCGTCGCCTTGCGTATGCCCTCACCTCACTGGACGATGGTGGCGTCGCGCTCAACCTGGGCAGCGCCGTGATCATGCCCGAGGTCTTCCTCAAGGCGCTGACGATTGCCCGCAACCTCAACGAGGGACGTCCGCGCAACTTCGTCACGTGCGACCTCGATATGCAGCGGCATTATCGCCCGCGCATGAACGTCGTCCAGCGCCCCACCCTCGACAGCGGCAAGGGCTACGAGATCACGGGCCACCACGAACTGATGGTGCCGCTGCTCGCCTGGGCAGTCGTTAGTCAGCTATCAGTCGATAGTCCGTAGCTATCAGGGAATTCGGAACGAAGCGTTCATCTCAACGTCAGCCCGAAAAGCGAAGCGACGAGGGATCTGCTTTTGGTCGCCACTTACCACTTCCCACTCGATCACTGCTTCACTGACTGATTCTTTTTTCCGTTGCTGAAACCTCGCCACTGAAACAGAAGCTCTCAGTGTAAGAAGTGGGAGGAGTGGTAAGTGGTAAGTGGTCGCTTCGCGCTCGGTACGACAAATGGGGTGAGAGAGCTTGCGCTCCCTCACCCCATCGACGCTTCGTTCCGAATTCCCAGATAGCTATGGACTGCTAGCTATCGACTGCAGAATTAGACTGCCGGTCCTGACCACTTCTCGCGAAGTCGGCGGGCCGTATCCGGGCTCAACACCCGAATCACCAGGTAGATCACGAACCCGATCGCGGCGATCTTCAGCGCAAACAATGCAAGGCCGATGAACAGGCCAATGAGTCCAGGCAGAATACCAAAAACGAATCGTAGAGCGATCAAGCCGAGCACAGCGAACAGCCCGATCATGAAAATTGTGCGGAGCATCGGCGAATCTCCCAAACGTTGAAAAGACCAACCATCACCGAGCGGTCGTACGCCGGCCCGCTGGTAAGAGTTTCACCCTCGATTCTCGCGTGCGCTGGCTTCGGGCGCTAGTGCCCACGAGCTTCATTCCCGATGCCCCGCACCTCGTCGTCCACTCCCGGCAAGAGCACCGCCGACGTCCTCGTCATCGGGGACGGCGTCATCGGTCTCGCGACCGCAATCGCGATCGCGCGCGCAGGAGGCTCCTGCCGCGTCCTCGGCCGCAATACACCGGGGGCAGCGTCGGCCGCGTCGGCCGGGCTCCTCGCCCCGTCGATCGGCAACGCCGAACCGGAATTCCGCTCCTTCATGTCGGCGTCGCGAGACCGCTATCCGGCCTGGCTGCACTGGCTCGCGCAACGCACCGGTATCGAGGTCACCCTCGACCGATCGGGAATCATCGAGGTTGGGCCGGAGAAGTCCGCATCTGCTGTCGCGGGAATCGAGCGGCTCGACGCGGCAGCGCTGGAGAAGCTCGAGCCGGCCCTGACGTCGTACTCCAGCGGCGTTCTCTATCACGACGACGGCTACGTCGACAACGTGAGTTTACTCGCTGCACTTCGCGAGGCGGTCCGCTGCGAGTGGTCGATCGACGTCGTCGAGGGGCGGGTTGCGGCAATTCAGCCTGGTATCGACTCGTGTGACGCAACGATGGAGGACGGTCGCACGCAGCATGGCCGCGCCGTCGTTCTCGCCGCAGGCGCATGGATCGCGCTGCTCGTCGGTGCACCGCGTCCCGTGCCGGTCGAGCCGGTCCGCGGCCAGATGCTGCGGCTGCAAGGAGCGCCACTTCTCCATGCGGTCTCCGCGGACGACGCCTACCTGGTTCCGCGTGGCGAATCGACCCTCGTGGGAAGCACCCTCGAACGCGTCGGCTTCGACTGCACGACAACGGCTTCCGCCCTCGAGCGGCTTCGACTCGCGGCCATTGCCGCCGTACCCAGCCTGCGCAACGCTCCGGTCGAGAGCACGTGGGCTGGCTTGCGTCCCATGACGCCGGACGCGCGTCCGATCATCGCGCGAGATCCCGATCTACCGAGCGTTTTTTACGCGTGCGGACACGGCAAGAATGGAATTCTTCTCGCGCCGATCACCGCGGAATGCGTCGCGTCCCTCCTCGCCGGGAGCCCGCCACCCGTCGATATCAGCTCGTTCGACATCCAGCGCTTCGGATAGAATTGGCTAACCTCGGCGTTCAAGGGTGAGCGGTTACCAGCCAGGGTGGCGTTCTACCCCGGTGCTCTCAGTGCGGGTAGATTTCGGCTGCTCAACGATTTCCGATTCCATCGCGACATCGTTGGCGCCCACACTCATCACCATAACCCGATGGGCGAGACCCTCTATCAGATCATTGGCCGGCACCGCGTGCAGCCGTTGCCGGAGCGCAAGCCTGGCTGGTTGAAGGTTCGCGCGCCCGGTGGGCCGAACTACCTCCGGCTGAAGCACTTGATGCGCGACCTCGACCTCCACACGGTGTGCGAGGAGGCGCATTGCCCGAATGTTGGCGAGTGCTGGGAGCACGGCACCGCCACGTTCATGATCCTCGGCGACGTCTGCACCCGGAACTGCGCTTACTGCGCCGTTGCGCACGGCCGGCCGCCGAAGTTCGACGCCGACGAGCCCGACCGGGTTGCCCGCGCCGTGGCCGAGATGAATCTTCAGCACGCGGTGATCACCTCCGTCGATCGGGACGACCTTCCCGATTTCGGCGCATGGGCATTCGCGGAAACGATCCGACAGATCAAGCACCACGTGCCCAGCTGCTCGGTCGAAGTCCTGGTGCCGGATTTCCAGGGTGACGAGGACGCCATCCGCGCGGTGCTCGACGCCTCGCCCGACATCTACAATCACAATACCGAGACGGTGCCGCGGCTCTACAAGCGATGCCGTCCAGGCGGGCGCTACGAGCGCGTGATGAAGATCTTCACCGCCGCGAAGCGCATCGCACCGCACGTCCCGACGAAGAGCGGGATCATCCTCGGCATGGGAGAGACCAACGAGGAGGTCCTGGCCGTGCTGCGCGACCTTCGCGCCGTGGACGTGGACATCATCACGTTAGGCCAGTATCTGCGTCCTTCCTCGTCGCACATCAAGCTGGACCGCTACGTGACGCCCGAGGAGTTCCGCATGTTCCGAGAGGAAGGCATGGCGATGGGCTTCCGCCACGTCGAATCGGGCCCGCTCGTACGCTCGAGTTACCACGCCTGGGAGCAGGTGCAAGCCGCTGGCGTGTGATCTTGTCATCCCGAGGAGCGACGCGACGAGGGATCTGCTTTTAGCCCCAACCAACGACATGGCGACCAAGAAGAAGGAAGAAGGAGCGGCAGCCGGCACGACGACAGCCGCACCGTCCCCCAACGGGAAATCCAATCCTGACCTCGACCGCGAGCTGTTGCGGTCGATGCTCCTGCAGCGGCGATTCGAGGAGCGATGCGCCGAAGCTTACGCGTTAGGCAAGATCGGCGGCTTCTGCCACCTTTACATCGGCCAGGAGGCGGTGAGCACCGGCACGCTCTCGATCCTCCGGCCCGACGACTACGTCATCACGACGTACCGCGACCACGGTCAGGCGCTGGCGCGCGGGATGTCGCCGCGGAACGTGATGGCCGAGCTCTTCGGGCGCGCCGACGGCGTCGTTCGCGGCAAGGGCGGCTCGATGCATCTCTTCGACCGCAACGTGAATTTCCTCGGTGGGCATGGTATCGTCGGCGCGCATGTACCCCTCGCGACGGGCGTTGGCTTCGCCATCAAGTACCGCGGCGGCGATCAGGTTTGCATCTGCTTCATGGGCGAGTCGGTGGTGAACACCGGGGCGTTTCACGAAGCGCTCAACATGGCGGGTCTCTGGAAGCTTCCCGTCGTGTACGTGATCGAGAACAACCGCTACGGGATGGGCACGGCGCTCGAGCGGGCTTCGGCGATTCACGACATCTACGAGCGCGGCGCGTCGTACAACATGCCGCGCGCGCAGTGCGACGGTCAGGACGTCTTTGCCGTGCGCGAAGCGACGCAGGAAGCGGTCGATCGCGCGCGCCGCGATCAGATCCCGACACTCCTCGAGGTGCGCACTTATCGCTTCATGGGCCACTCCATGTCCGACGCCGTCAGCGGCACGTACCGCACGAAGGCCGAGCTCGACGAGTACATGAAGCGCGACCCGATCATGCTCCTTCGCGTGCACATGCAGGAGCACGGCGAGCTCACCGACGAAGAGATCCAGCGCCTCGACGCGGAGATCAAGGCATTGGTGCAGGACGCCTGGGACTTCGCCGACAAGAGCCCGGAGCCCCCGCTCGAGTCGCTCTACGAGGACGTCTACGTCGACACGACGAGCGACTCCACGAATCAAGCAATTGCTGCCGACTGACACCGTCAACCGTCAACCGTCCACCGTCCTACATGGCTGTTATCACCTATCGCGACGCCCTCAACCAGGCTCTCCGTGAGGAGATGCAGCGCGACGATCGCGTCTTCCTCATGGGCGAGGAAGTCGGCGTCTACCAGGGCGCCTACAAGGTTTCGAAAGGGCTGCTCCAGGAGTTCGGCGAGATGCGCGTCGTCGATACCCCGATCACGGAGCTCGGCTTCGCCGGCGTCGGCGTCGGCGCCGCGATGGTCGGCCTCCGTCCGATCGTCGAGTTCATGACGTGGAACTTCGCCGTCCTCGCCCTTGACCAAGTTCTAAACTCGGCGTCGAAGATGCTGTACATGAGCGGCGGCCAGTACAACGTGCCAATCGTCTTTCGCGGTCCGAACGGCGCGGCGCTGCAACTCTCGGCGCAGCACTCGCAGGCGTTCGAGTCGTGGCTCGCCCACGTCCCCGGCCTCAAGGTCGTCACCCCGGGCACACCGTACGACGCGAAGGGATTGCTCAAGAGCGCGATCCGCGACGACAACCCCGTTTGCTTCCTCGAGGGGGAGATGTTGTACAACATCAAGGGCGAGGTGCCTGACGAGGACTACCTCGTGCCGATCGGCGTCGCCGACCTCAAGCGCGAGGGCGACCACTGTTCGATCATCACGAACGGGAAGATGGCGCTCGTCGCGATGCAGGCCGCCGATCAGCTCGCGAAAGAAGGCATTCGCGTCGACGTCGTCGATCTGCGTACGGTGCGACCGATGGATTACGAGGCGATCCGCACCTCGGTGGAGAAGACCAATCGAGCGGTCGTGCTCGAGGAAGGCTGGGAGATCGCGGGCATCGGCGCCCAGGTCGTCGATTTCATCCAGCGCGAATGCTTCGACCATCTCGACGCGCCGGTCATCCGCGTACACCAGGCCGACGTCCCGATGCCGTACGCGAAGAACCTCGAGCGCGCCGCCAAGCCCGACGCGCCAAAGACGATCGCCGCCGTGAAGAAAGTGATGTACGTGGACGGTTAACCGTTGACGGTTGACCGTGATCGGTCGAGCCGCCAACCGCCAAAACACCAAACCGCTAACCGCCGAATGGCCACCAAAG
>Ga0308175_100002392_pt1 | contig 12848 bp, 8 predicted proteins | sample PhyCR1_3_FD_203893 | JGI IMG/M metagenome (GOLD analysis project Ga0308175, IMG submission 203893) | Soil microbial communities from UC Gill Tract Community Farm, Albany, California, United States - DLSLS.C.R1 | ecosystem: Environmental > Terrestrial > Soil > Agricultural land | place: USA...
ACGCAAGAAGTTTGCTTGCTTATCTGGATCTCTGCGTCACTATGCTGAGAGCTCCACCTGAAGTTTGGAGGCGTTGCTGGGATGAACAATCATGTGCATACGAATCGCTGTATTCAGCGGGCAGATTCGTTGGCATATGCTTGAATGGCCTGTCGCAAGGAAAACGTCACTCAAGAGATCCGAGCGTCCAAAGTAGCCGGGCTACTGAAAGTCCGCTTACATGAACACACGATTCAGTGATGGCAAATGAACTCACGGCAGCAGGCCACTAGCGCTGTCGCTTGCGTGTCATTGACTCGCATCCCGGATAGGTCTTATTTTTCGCGAACCGAAAATCGCGACGAACCCGCGCTCCCGGTTTGACCATGATGTCCCCAAACACAATACATCCCTGGCCGGTTGCTTCTGCCCATACTGTATACCGGCCAGCAGGCAATCCTTCCAGCACATACCGTCCCCGGCTGTCCGAGCTTGTCTGCCAGAATTGACCGGAGGCCGCACTGCTAGCCACAACTTCCGTTCCAGGAAACGCCGATCCAGCTAAGAAGACGGTCCCTTCAATCCCTGGATCGCCGGGTTGAGTCGCGTTCGCGAGATTGCCAGAGACGCAAGCCGCACAACAGAGGAGAAGTGTTGGTAGTAATTTCACGCGTTAACCTTCACAGGTATTGGCGTGCAAGTAGCAGGCCAAGTTTCCCGAACGCCTTATCGGAGACGCTCGCATGAGCGGGGGTCGGCTAGTGGAGAGCCCGATCCCAGCTGCGTCATTCGCCTCTGTGGACTGCGTGGTTTAGCGCTCCAGATAAGAGTTCAATCGAGCAATTGTGTCCGGAATCTGGTAAGCGATGGCAGGATGCGTGCACATAATGCTGTCTTCAGATGGCCAATGAGGTTCATGAAATGATGAGACGGAAAATACGCCCGTATGCTGCCCTCCTTCTTGGAGGTCTGCTAGCGACGACTTCACCTTTAAGCGCTGAATCGCGCAAAACGGATTCGGAGCAGGTTTCAAAGCTTCTTTCCGACGCAAAATCCGAAGCTCTCGTGTTGGAAAGAGATGCGGAACAACTAACCGCGTTTACTCAATCGAGCGTTTCATGGCAGAGCTATGCCGATCAATTGAGTCAGATCCGAACCCATGTCAATAAGGTGGGCTCGATCATCCAGCAATTGAACGACCTGCGTGTGATTTCCTCCCAGTGGCAGAAGATCGCGATCAACCGATTGACACCGCTGCTCAACGAGCTGGCGGACAACACCCAGCAAACCATAACGAGGCTAAACGCCAATCCCGACGCTGTTCATTCCGTCTCCTATCGGAAATACGTTTCCACCCACCTCGAGCTTGCTACGGATCTTGCGAGCATGATCGGCAGTTTCGTGGAGTACGGAAGAACTAAAGAGAAATTCGATACGCTAACCCGAAAGTTGGAACTGCCGGAGGGACAGCAATGAGCAAAACTATTGGAATTCTCTACGCCTCCCGCGAACATCATACTCTGCATATCGCCGAGGATATAAGCGAGACATTGCGCGAGAGGAGTTTAGAAGCCGAGGTCCTCGATGTGCGCAAACCGGAGAAGATCGATTTGGGCCGGTATGCCGCCCTTATCCTCGCCGCATCGGTGCACGCCGGCAAGCACGAGCGGGAAATGATTAGCTTCATCAAGGCTCATCGCGCTCGATTGCTAGCGATCCCATCTGTGTTTCTGTCTGTAAGCTTGAGCGAAGCAGGTGTGGAGCGTGCGGAGCCTGATACCGAGGAATTCGGGCGGTTTGTTGCTAACGTGGAAAAGATTGAGAATGCTTTCATCTCGGAAACAGGCTGGCCACCGGAGCGATTTAGACCTGTTGCCGGCGCCTTGCCCTATTCGAGATACAACTGGTTTATCCGATTCGTTATGAAGCGAATCTCCCGGAAGAGTGGCGGAGACACAGACACCTCGCGCGACTACGAATATACGAACTGGGTGGCGTTGGAGAAGTTTGTTACGGAGTTCGCGGACACTGCGGTGAGAGCACAACCTGCTCGCGCGAACTAGTAAGCGGTCCCAGTGATTTCGATACCAGCACTGACCTGCAATCGCTGCGCTCATCGCTCAGAATCAGCTATCAGAGGCGACCGGAGCACCAACGTATGACTGGGGCAGCTTACTAGGGCTCGTCCGTGACGCCGAGCCCTGACGGCGATTCAAGACCGAACTTCTTCATCTTGTAACGTAGAGCGTCGCGACCGATTTTGAGAATTCTCGCGGCCTGCGATTGATTTCCGTTAGACTGAGCCAAAGCTTCAGCGATCAGTCTGCGCTCCTGAACTTCCAATGGAGCCAGATCTTCCATATGAGGAGTGGGCTCGGCAATGAGCTCCGTATCCTCCAAATGTCCTAGGAGGTGCTCTGGCAAATCCTCCACATCGATCTTGCTCTGCGTCGCCATCATGCACGCATGTCCAACGACATTCTCTAGCTCCCTCACGTTGCCCGGCCAGGTATGCCGGGCCAGCACAATCTCCGCCCTCGCGGTAAGCCCATTGATCGATTTTCCGTAAAGCTTAGAGAAGTGCGTGAGGTAATGGTGAATCAGTAGAGCGAGGTCTCCCGTCCGTTCCACCAACCGTGGCGTGTGGATCTCGACCATATTCAGCCGATAGTAGAGATCCTCACGGAATCTCTTTTCGATGATGGCGGTCCGCAGATCCTGATGAGTTGCGGCGACGACTCTCACATTTACTTTACGAGGACTGAGCGAACCTACGCGCTGAATCTCCTGATTCTGAAGCGCGCGAAGCAGCTTTGCTTGCGTGCTCATAGGCATATCGCCGATTTCGTCGAGAAAAAGCACGCCTTCGTTGGCGAATTCAAATAAGCCGATCTTGTCAGCGGCCGCTCCCGTGAACGCACCCTTGACGTGGCCGAACAATTCGCTTTCGAAAAGCGTCTCGACTACGGCTGAGCAGTTCAGGACGACGAAATTGCCTTTTGCAGCAGGACTGAGCCGGTGAAGCGTTCGCGCGACCAGATCTTTACCCGTCCCAGTCGGCCCAGTTATCAAGACCGTGCGAAAGTGTGGCGCGACACGTCGGATTCGCGAAAACAGATCCCACATCGCGGGGCTGTTTCCAACCATACCCTCGAAACGAGAGGTGTCTATCACCTCGGATTCGATTTGAGACGCACGCTGTCGCCGGCGTGCTTGTTCAAGCAGCGCATTGACTCGCGTCCGCAACGTCTGCAGGTTCACAGGCTTGTCGAGGTAGTCTGCGGCCCCTCGCCTAATGGCATCGACGGCCGATTCCGTTGAGTAGTGCGCCGTCATCAGAACCACGTCAATGCTTGGATCGAATTGAATGATCTCGTCAAGCACCTCTAGTCCACTCATGTGCGGCATCACCAGATCAGTCAGAACGATCTGAGGGTGTTGCGAATGGACGAGTTCGAGCCCTCGCTTTGGATCTTGTGCTGTCAAGATTCGAACGCCGGGCTGGTCCAAAGCTGATGACAAAAGATCCAGGCTTCCGACGTTGTCATCAATGATGAGAAGCGTGACCAGCGACTCATTGTTACGCGGATTGGCCAAGGGTTTAGTGTAATTCTTCCTTCAATAACCGGGCAAGCTCCTGGCGTACTACGGAAATTCTCAGCGGCTTGGTTAAATACGCGGTAAAGCCCTCCATCAGAGCCTTATCCTTGTCGCCCATCATCGCACTCGCCGTCAGAGCCACAATCGGAGTAGAACTGAACCGTTCGTCTGAACGGAGTTCCCGAAGAACCTCGAATCCGTTCTTTACCGGCATCTGCAGATCGAGTAAAACCAAATCCGGCAGGTTCGCCTGCGCCATCGCGACAGCTTCGGCGCCGTTTGTCGCCTCAAGTACGGCATACCCGGAGTGTTCCAGAAGAGTTCTTGCCAACTCTCGGCTGACCTCCCGGTCCTCAGCAATTAAAACGGTCTTCATAACTAACCCTATTTAGATAAGCATTTCCCGGACCACATCCTGCAGCTAATATCTGGGATCGAGGCGTTCGGATATCATTGGCGATACACCAGGGACGAAGCGTCAGCCATGCAAGCTCCTTTCAATTACCCGTCCGCATGGTCTGCGGTCCTCAGCATCAGTCCATCGGCCATTATCGGCATAAATGCGTCTGCTCACGTTTTGTTCTGGAATACCGCCGCGGAGCGTATCTTCGGCTGGACTGCAGAAGAGGTAATTGGTAAGCCCATCGCGACAATCCCGATCGGCAGCGAAGATGAGTTTCGCCTCATGTTGGAATCCCAGATGCATGGTATTTCGCAAGAGGGCAGAGACGTTACCCGCCGCCGTAAAGACGGTTCACTCTGCTCGTTGAAACTCTGGACTGCACCATTGCACGATAACGAAGGCCGAGTACTCGGGAAGATCGCGATCCTTGCCGACAAGAGCGACATCAATCGGGTAGAGCAGGAACGAGCACTACTGGTCTCGACGAGTCAGCACGCCCGCGAGCAGGCTCAGGCTATGGAGCAATATCGCGAACTACTCGAAGCGGCACCGGACTCAATCATCGAGGTGGATGCGGAGGGTGTCATCGTTATCGCAAACGCCGCAACGGAACATATCTTTGGCTATTCGCGGACAGAGCTCCGAGGGAAAAGTATCGACCAACTCGTCCCCGAGGAACTGAGGCATCGGCACGCACAAAATAGGGCAAACTACACCGCTCTTCCGATCCGCCGTCCTATGGGCACTGGACTTACGTTACACGGTCAGAAGAAGGACGGAACGAGATTCCCGGTGGAGATCAGCCTCAGTCCGGTGCATAGCGCCGAAGGGCTGCGGGTCTCCGCCGTAATCCGGGACGTAAGCGACCGGCAGAAGGCAGAACAGGATTTTCGTGAGATGCAAGCGCGTCTGACAGCCGAACTGTCGAAGGCAAACCGGCAGTTGGAGGTCCGCAGCCGTGAAGCAGAGGAGGCGAATCGGCTGAAGAGTGAGTTTCTTGCCAGTATCAGCCATGAACTGCGGACGCCGCTTCACACCATTATTGGATTTTCAGAACTTCTCGGTGAAGAACTCGACGGGCCGCTGAACAGGAAGCAGATGCGGTTTGTCGAGCACATCCACAAGGATTCACTGCATCTCTTGGAATTGATCAACGACATTCTGGACCTGAGCAAGATCGAAGCCGGGCGACTTGACCTTCACCTCGAGATCTTCGACGCAACTCACGCTGCTCATGAGGACATGAACAGCATCGCTCCGGCCGCACAGGCCAAACACATCTCACTTGAGTTCAAGCAATGTGCACCCATTCATGTGTATGCAGACCGTATCCGGTTCAGGCAGATCCTGTTGAACCTGCTCAGCAATGCTGTCAAGTTTACCCCTGAAGGAGGCAGTGTTTCGGTTGAGTGCTCCTTCGACGGCCAAGTTGCGCAATTCTGTGTCTCTGATTCCGGTTTAGGTATCCCACCGCAAGAACACGAGACCATATTCAACAAATTCCATCAGGTCGGTTCCACGACGAAGGGGGTTCGGGAAGGCACGGGACTGGGATTGGCCATCACGAAACATCTGGTGGAGCAACACCACGGCCGCATTTGGGTCGACAGCGAACCTGGACACGGTAGCAAGTTCCATTTCACAATTGCTATCGCTTGAATCTTCTGAAAACAGCCACGGACGAGCGTAACTCGCTGAAGCCTCGATATTCAGCGCACCACGATCAAACAACCACTCAGGCTTTCCGAACGAGAAGAGCCGACCGAATCTTCGGGATTGGTGGAGCCTAAACTTCAGAATGCGGAGTTTGCGGCACCCATGTCCGATACGGTCGAGGGTAAGTTAGCTCTCCGCGTTCATGCTCAGATATGAATAACAAAAGTTCAGGTGCCGGCCACTGGATCGGTCTCACCGAGCAGGAGGCGCAGCGCCGGCTCAAACGGGACGGCTTCAACGAGTTGGCACGCGTCCACGGGCGTTCACCGTTCCGCATTGTTCTGGAGGTCATGCGCGAGCCGATGTTGCTGCTTCTTCTCGCCGGTGGTGTCGTCTATCTCTTGCTCGGCGATCTTGAAGAATCGATCATCTTGCTCGCTTTCGGCATGGCCTCCATTCTCATCACGGTCGTGCAGGAGACACGCACCGAGCGTGTGCTGGAGGCATTGCGCGATCTCACCAGCCCGCGCGCTCTGGTCATTCGCGAGGGCGAGCGCAGACGGGTTGCGGGGCGGGAGGTTGTGCCCGGGGATCTTGTCGTGGTCTCTGAGGGCGACCGCGTGCCTGCGGATGGCATCCTATTGCAAGCGGACGATCTCCAGGCAGATGAATCTCTGTTAACGGGCGAGTCTGTGCCGGTGCGCAAAATGGCGTCTTCCGGTGTAATCGATCGACCATTGGCGCAGCCCGGCGGTGACGACCTGCCGCAAGTCTTCTCCGGGTCACTGGTCGTGCGCGGAACCGGCATTGCTGAGGTTACCGGGACAGGACTCAGCAGCGAGATTGGGAAAATTGGGCAATCCCTCCGCACACTCGAAGCCGAACCGCCGCGCCTACAAATACAAACGCGGCGTTTGGTCCGTCTCTTTGCCTTATTCGGCGGGGCAGTCAGCATGTTAGCTGTCCTTCTTTATGGATTTCTTCGCCATAACTGGCTAAACGCGGTTCTCGCCGGTATCGCGCTCGGCATGTCCATGCTGCCGGAGGAATTTCCTGTGGTGCTGACTGTCTTCATGGCCATGGGGGCGTGGCGAATCTCCCGTGGGCGCGTCCTGACACGCCGCGCAGCCGCAATTGAAACCCTCGGATCTGCAACTGTTCTCTGCACAGACAAGACCGGAACGCTGACTGAGAATCGGATGACGATTGCACAATTACGGCTCGAGAACGGCGCGGTGCTTGCGGTCCAAGCAGGCGAGAGCGTGCCTGCTATTTTCGCCGAACTCTTGCGCTTCGGAATTCTTGCGAGCACCCCGGAGCCGTTCGACCCCATGGAGAAAGCTTTCCACGAGCTAGGAACACGCGTGTTCATGGAACCCGTCGCAGCAGGACGCGCGCTTGTCCGAACGTATGGTCTTCGACCGGAACTGCTCGCCATCACTCAGGTATGGCAGGAGGGCGATCAATTCATCGTTGCCGTCAAAGGAGCTCCCGAAGCCATCGCGCGCGTCTGTGGTGCCACCGCAGACAAACTTCTCACGCTGCAGGCGGCCGTTGATGTCATGGCGGCGGATGGCCTTCGGGTGCTGGGCGTGGCGCGTGCAAAGTTTACAGGCCAGGAACTCCCGGAAGACCCGCAGAACTTTGACTTCGAGTATCTGGGGTTGGTTGGGTTGGCTGATCCACTCCGCGCGACCGTGCCCAACGCCGTTGCTGAGTGTCGATCTGCCGGGATCCGCGTGATAATGATTACCGGCGATTATCCCTTAACTGCACGCGCTATCGCCACACAAGCCGGGCTCGAGACGAAGAATCTCATGACGGGAGATGAGTTGGCCAGCTACTCGGATTCGGAACTAGCACGGGAAGTAAACAGCGTGACGGTATTCGCGCGTATTGCAGCTCGACAGAAGCTGCGGATTGTTAACGCGTTGAAAGCCAATCGCGAGATTGTCGCAATGACCGGAGATGGCGTAAATGACGCGCCCTCTCTCAAAGCCGCGCACATCGGTATCGCCATGGGCGGGCGTGGTACGGACGTGGCTCGCGAGGCCTCGTCAATTGTCTTGCTCGATGATGACTTCGGGTCCGTGGTAACGGCCGTCCGATTGGGACGACGCATTTACGACAATCTTCGTAAGGCGATGGGTTTTATTCTGGCCGTGCATGTGCCGATTGCCGGGCTCGCCTTGCTGCCGCTCGTATTTGGACTTCCTATAATCCTCAGCCCGGTTCACATTGCCTTACTTGAAATGGTGATCGATCCCGTCTGCACGCTAGTATTCGAGGCTGAGACAGAAGAAAAGGACATCATGCGCCGGCCGCCGCGCGAGCCGAATGAGCCGCTCTTCTCTGGTCGGCTGGTGCTCTGGAGCGTATTTCAGGGGATATTCGCTTTTGGGCTTGTAGCCGGAATCTACGTGGTGGCGTATCGCCGCGGCATGCCGGAGACCGAAGCTCGCGCGCTCGCCTTCTTCTCGCTTGTGACCGCAATTACAGCTCTCATCTTCGTCAATCGTAGCTTCAGCGCCTCGGTTCTTACCGCGGTCTCACGTCCTAACCGCGCCCTTAAATTCGTTTTTCTGAGCGTCATCGCGATCTTAACTCTGACCCTGACGTGGCCGACAGCCCGCAATCTGTTCCGGTTCGGGCCCTTGCACGCAGACGATCTTGCGCTTACTGTCGGGGCGGGTGTTGTTGTGCTCTGCATGCTGGAGCTTTTGAAGGCCGCTTCTAATGTAAGACTGCGGTTCTGAATATCAGAATCGAGTGGCTGTTTTCTTTGGAATCCACCGGAGCCGTGTGGCGCTGCTACCAAACGAAACCCTCCTCGGAGCTGGAAAAACACGCCGCGCTTTCGGAGAACGAGCGGGGAACTCTTGTTCCGCTCGGCGCTTATTTGCGCGCCTGCGGATTGAGGCAGCCACCAATATTGCTCCCGCAACCAAGCTCAAGCTTGCAGGCTCCGGAACAGGTACTGGCACCGGGATACTTCCCGAAATCACATCTACAGGTCCGGGGAACGAGCCCAACTGCTCGGCACTGACCGAAGCTCTCGCTTCTGATATAGCGATCGGGCCAGCGATGGAGAATCCAAATTCGGCAGACTGACCCGGCAAGATTGCTGCTGAGGAAACTCCGGTGCGCCAAAGGACTGGGTCCACCCGGGTGAAATCGCCCACAAATCCTGAAAATCTCGCCACCCAGTCGGCCGGTTCGAAATAGTTCTGAAAAGGCCCTGTTCCGAGAGGTGTTGTCCCAAATACTGGAATGAAGAAAAGCGTGATTCCACTCCCGATCAGTGAGCCCACTCCTGGAGGTATTTGGTTCGGCACGTAGCTGATATTGGCGACTGAGTATCGCCATTCCTGCCTCGTGAAATCGCCATTGAAGTTGTCCGTAAGCGTTGAAGTGATCGACACTTGCCAGTTTTTCTCAGGATTCGTTGGGTTTGAGCCTGAAAGGATATCTGCAGAAGTGAATATCGTGGCCGCCTTCATGGGATCTCTAATTGCCACCACGAGCGAGACAGCGAGAATCAATTTCATTACCATTCTGTTTACCTCCGCGGTTTGGCCCGCACTCAACAAGCACCGATTATCACTCGTAACCCAACCAGGTCCGATACGAGCAATCGCTAAGAAAGTCGCCGCTTGGCAAACTCAACCAAACCAAGATAAGCTGCCGTGCAGCCCAGAAGGAAACCAAGGAATTTCAACGGCAGAGGCGTGAATCCCAGTACGGACGCGACCGGACTCATCGGAATCAGGAGAGCGACAAAGACCACGGCCAAGATACTGAATAGCAATGGGGAGCTTGGCCTGCTCTTCAATGCGCTTCCAGACGTACGAATCACAAGCAAGACCAGGGTTTGCGTAGCTAGAGACTCCACAAACCATCCCGTATGAAACTCGGGTTCGCTTGCTCGAAAGTAACGCAACAGTACAAAGAACGTAAGAAAATCGAAAATCGAGCTGATGGGCCCAATCACGACCATGAACTTCTGGATGAGGGACATATTCCAACGCTGAGGAGATCGCAGATAACCCTGGTCGACGGCATCGGTCGGTATCGTGAGTTGGGAAATATCGTATAAGAAATTGTTCAGGAGTATCTGGGTAGGAAGCATTGGCAGAAATGGCAAAAACAGCGAGGCACCCGCCATACTCACCATGTTGCCGAAATTCGAGCTGGTACTCATGCGAAGGTACTTCAGCACGTTACCTGACGCTCGCCGACCTTCCACGATTCCGGCATGCAGAACGTGGAGCCCCGGATCGACGAGAATGATGTCCGCGGCTTCTCGTGCCACATCTGTCGCTGTATCTACCGAGATTCCAACATCCGCAGTGTGCAGGGATGGCGCATCATTCACGCCGTCTCCCAGATACCCGACAACGTGACTTCTGCGTTTTAGAGCAAGGATAATCCGATTCTTTTGAGCCGGGCTTACGCGCGCAAACACTGACGTCTGTTCGACGACGTGACCCAAGGCGGAATCTGTCATTCTCGCGAGTTCCTCGCCGAGCACTACATCCGAAGTGTCCAGGCCGACTTCTTTACAGATGTGCTTGGTGACGAGTTCGTTGTCTCCCGTCAAAATTTTGAGCTCGACGCCATCTTCCTTCAATGCCGCTACGGTCTGGGAGATATCCGGGCGAATAGGATCCTCAAAAAACAGGTAACCGGCCAGCACCAAATCGGCCTCGTCCTCTCGCGAGTAATCCTCACGCCTTGTTACCTCAGTGAACGCAACCGCCAGGGTGCGGAATCCCTCAGAGCACAGCCCGGTGAAAACTGCCTCTGTCTTCTTCCTTTCCTCAGCCGAGAGGGGCTGGCTTCCGCCTTGGGACCAGAACGACCGGCACCGCGTAAGGACACTTTCAGGAGCCCCCTTCGTGATCAAGAGCCGCTGCCCACTCTCCGCTTCAACAACGACAGACACCAGCCGCCGTTCAAAGTCGAAGGGGATCTCAGCACACTTTCTGTAAGAGGCAACCTCTACGGAGAGTGTGGCCAGAATTGCTTGTTTCAGCGGATTGTGTATTCCCATCTCGAATTCGCTGTTCAGGCGCGCGAGGAAGAGAACGTGGTCCGACTCGCGCCCGAAACAATCGAGAGATCGGGACAGCTTCATCACTCCTACGGTCAAGGTCCCAGTCTTATCGCTGCAGAGTACGTCAATACTTCCGAGGTTCTGAATGGCCGGAAGTCGCTTGACGATAACTTTGCTCTTCGCCATCTCCACCGCCCCGCGCGCCAATGTCACCGACGTAATCATTGGGAGGAACTCCGGCGTCAACCCCACGGCTAGAGCGATAGCAAACAGCAGTGACTCGAAGGCGTCGCGATGAAGCGCAAGACTAACCGTAATCAAGAAGATCACGAGGAAGAAAACAACACGCATGATGAGCAGGCCGAATTTTCGGAGGCTCGTCTCGAATTCCGTTTCGGGAGCCCGTTCAGCTAACCGGCTTGCGATTGCGCCGAAAACCGTTCCGGAACCTGTTGCCGATACGGTCGCAGTCCCCACACCGCTAACGACAGCGGTTCCCAGGAATATCATGTGTGACGCATTGGGATCGTCGCTCGAGCCTTTGGTCAAGTCGGCGGTCTTCTCGACGGGAAGTGATTCGCCCGTCAGCGACGATTGCTGTACGTATAAGTCTTTTGACGTGACCAGGACAGAATCCGCAGGCACAAGATCACCTGGAAAGACGCGCACCAGGTCACCGGGAACTATCGTCTGTCGTGGTACTTCCTGCCATTTGTCGTCACGCAACGCCGACACCGTCGTCCGAACCTGATGTCTCAGCAGCTCTATGGCTCGTTCGGACCGATAGGTCTGGAGGAAATTGAGCCCGGTTCCGAGTGCTACTACGAGGAAGATGATGGACGCATCCACCACCTGACCAAGGAAAGCGGAGAACGTTGCTGCAATGAGAAGGAGTGCGGAAAGAGGGTTGAGAAGCAACAAGAGGAACGCAACAACTCCAGAGCGGCCCTTTCGTGTCGCTGGTTCATTCGGGCCATATTGACGCAGCCGGCGCTCGGCTTCGTCGCTGGACAAACCGGCTGGAGATGGTGTCTCGAGCTGAATGATCTGGTGGGCCGTCGCCATAGATTACTCAAGCGGGCGCACGAGGTTAGGAGTGCCTGTGCAACCAGCACAGCCCCAGCGGATCAGTTGGAGCGGAGAAGACCGCGCAGCCGTCACCCTGACATCCTCTCTTGGATGTCCGAAGTCCCCGAAAGTCCAATATCTTTCCGGCTGAGCAAGACGTCGATCTCGGCGCGAGTTAACGTTTCTTTTCGAATCAGAGCTTCGGCTACGACGTGCAGGTCCTCAAGCCTGCGACTCAGGATCGACTGGACACGATGGTAAATGTGATCGCTAATATGACGAATCTCGTGATCAATCATCTCGGCTGTGTTTTGACTGTAGAGTCGCTCATCTTGAGGACCAGTTGTGGGCAAAAACACGGAAGTCTGGGTATGCTCATACGTTAATTGCCCCACGCGTTCGCTCATCCCGAACCTGGTCACCATCTGACGCACGAGCTCCGAAGCTTTCTGAAGATCATCAGCGGCCCCAGTTGAAACGACTCCGTGGAATGCGATTTCTTCTGCTCCGCGGCCGCCCAGCAGCACTGCGATGCGATCTTCGAGCTCTGGCTTAGTCAGCAGATAGCGTTCCTGTGTCGGCAATTGCAGGGTGTAGCCGAGCGCAGCAACAGACCGAGGAATGATTGATACCCGGTGCACAGGGTCGGCGTTCTCAACAGAAAGAGCCATGAGCGCATGGCCAGCTTCGTGATAGCCGACGCGTCTCTTCTCCTCCTTGTTCATTACACGCGTGTGCTTTTCCAGCCCCAACATTACGCGGTCAATCGCTTCCTCCAAGTCACGAACTTCAACAGCGTCCGCATTTCGTTGAGCTGCGAGCAATGCGGCTTCGTTGACCACATTCGCCAAATCCGAACCGACCATGCCGGGCGTCCGAGCTGCGACCGTAGAGAGATCCGCTTTGTCTGCCATCTTTACTGATTGCGCGTGTACCTTCAAAATGACTTCCCGGCCGACGAGGTCCGGGCGATCAATTACGATCTGACGATCGAAACGTCCAGGTCGGACGAGGGCCGCGTCCAGCAGCTCCGGCGCATTTGTTGCCGCCATGATGATGACACCTTTCGATGTATCAAAGCCGTCC
>Ga0308175_100002394_pt1 | contig 12839 bp, 14 predicted proteins | sample PhyCR1_3_FD_203893 | JGI IMG/M metagenome (GOLD analysis project Ga0308175, IMG submission 203893) | Soil microbial communities from UC Gill Tract Community Farm, Albany, California, United States - DLSLS.C.R1 | ecosystem: Environmental > Terrestrial > Soil > Agricultural land | place: USA...
TCGCCCTGTGGGCCCCGGCTTGGGACAACCGAATCGCGGCAAGTGTCTCCAACTGCGGATGCATTTCCTACCGTGAGTCCTTCGCTCAAGACGTGGGCTTCCAGGCCGACACAGTCGTGCCCGGGTTCGCGCGCACCTTCGACGTCGAAGACCTCCTCGAGCTCACACCAGAATGCGCCTACCTCATCATTGCTGGCGACGACGACCGCTGGAGCCGAGGCGCGCAAGCCCTCGAGGTCGAAGCACGACGCCGCGGTATCCAGCACGCCCGCATCGTGCGACGCCCAGGTGGCCACACCTTCCCTCGTGTCGACAGAGACCTGGCCTACGCCTTCCTCGACGATGTCCTCCGACGCCCACACTGAGGCTGCCCGGATCTGCCGCTGTTCCCGCGCGAACCCGAATCACTTTGCCGACCTCACCAAACCGCCGGGTGAGTCAGCAACAGCCCCGGTTCCATCAACGGCCAGGTCGCCCTGGGCAGCGACCCGTATTCGTCAGCGAAGGCGGGCCTGACGTCGCTGACTGCGAACCTCGCGCTGCACCTGGGGGCGGACGGCGTGCAGGTCAACGCGGTCGCCCCCGGCACGATCAGGTCCCGGGTCTGGGACGCCCAGGAGGGCGGTGCCGATCGGATGCTGCCGCTCTACCCGCTGGGTCGGGTCGGCCGAGCCGGACGACGTGGCGGCAGCGGTCGCCTTCCTCGCCTCCGCCGACGCGGCCTGGATCACGGGCCACGTCCTGCCCGTGGACGGCGCAGACCTCGTCGCCGGTGTCCTCGAAGACGCCGTGCACGGTATCTCCCCGGCAGGTGACCACCACGTCGAGTCCGCCGAGGAGGGCCGCCGCCCGGGCGACCGCTCCGTCGACGCCGGCGGGGTCCGTGACGTCCATGGCCAAGCTCACCGGACCGGCTGACTCGGGCAGGCTCCTGGCGGCCGTACGGGCGGCGTCCTGCTGGTCGCCTGGTCGCCGAGCCGGCGCTCCGCGGGCAATACCATGGTGTCTTGGGCGTGGCAATCCACATCGTTGTGGCGTGGTAGTCACTTTCCACGGCGTCGGTGTCTTGGCTACGCGCTCTTTGCGCTTTCGCTGCTCACTTCTTCGCTGCTGGCGGCGCGATGAGCTCTTGCCCTCAAGGAAGGCTACTCCCATCGTCGCTCTCCATCTGTTGTTCTCGTCCGGGCTTCTGTGTCTACCTCACTCGGGAGCGCTTGCCCGGCTCGTCACCGCTGCCATCGGCCAACCAGGTTGAGCGGCCCACGGTCTTGCTTTCGCTGCAGCTCGGAGCGAATCTGGCTGACCATAAGATCGAGGGCTCGTGCGAAGTTCTCCGGTGACTCGTCTCGACTCTCGCGAACCCGGCCAAGGGCGATGTGGACTTCCTCAGACGCGAATGCGTTGAAGACAGAGGCCACATCTGGTGGCAGCAGTTGCCTGTAGCCGGGGTCCGTTGCCTGGTGCTTGAGGAGCTGCAAGTAGGCATCTGCGCGCAGAGTCAGAAGGCGTTCGTCCAACGCAAGGCTGCGCTGATGGCGCAGAGTAAGCCATGTGCTGGTTACGGAGGCCACGATAGCGAGTGCCGCTACGCCGCCAGTGATGTAAGCCGCGCCCAAGGCTGGCGCCGTTGATAGCAACACCATGCGCTCCTTCGTCCCGGCGCAGGAACCGATGCTTGACGGGTAACTTCTGGGAAGGCCACATTCTCGCACCGCCTGGTGGCAACGACGGGGGCTGCAGGTCGCTGACGCCCACCCTCTGCCCCTGGCGCGTCGGCTCCGGCCGCTGCGGCGTTGGGCCGACGCCGAGGGCGCCTGGCATCAGTGCCGTCTCAGCTGAGTCCGGCCAGCTGGGCCGCGATCATGACGGCGGTCAAGACGGTGGCCAGCAGACCGAACAGGGGCCGAGCCGCCAGTCCAGGTCAGGCGGCCCCTAGGTTGGGTGCCTTCGTGGCGAAGGTGTCGTCTGTTAGAACAATCAAGTTTCTTTACAGATGGACAGCGCCGAACGCCGGCACTCCCGGAGCCTGCATGGCACGACGACGTGTCGAATTGGCGCGAGTAGGGGAGGCTCATGGCGTTGTCCGGACCGGCAAAGAGGTGTCCCCGGTAGCCGATCGGCTTGCGGAACCACCCTGAGTTGTTGAGCAAGTTGCCGTGAAGAATCAGATGCACCTTTCCCTGCAGCCGCAGCAAGGGCGCGCGGCGGAGGCGGACCGGCTGCTCGTCTGGGGGCGCGTATGTTCGACGACCGGCGCACCCCCACGACGGCACCGGCTGGGCCGTGCTGGCCGATCTGGAGGGTAACGAGTTCTGCGTGCTGCGCGGCGCGGCCGAGCGGGTGAGCACCGGCTGACTGCTACCAGAGATCGCCGCCGGTGAGCACGTAGAGGAACGGCACGATCGGGATGATCAGGGCGATCGCCCAGACCAGCTTGACGCCCCCGCTCAGGTCCCCTCAGCCGATCAGGTTGGCCCAGCCCAGCACCACGGCGATGGGGTGCAGGAAGCAGACGAGCAGCTCCAGGATCTTCTTCACCTGGCCCCTGTTCCCGCGAGGCGGCGGTCCATTCCGGACCGGCCACATCGGCGAAGGATCCTCTACCGGTCTGCGGCTCCGCGGCCGGCAGCCGACTGACGCCAGTGCCGCCCACCAACCCGGGGAGTATGCCGACCAGCGCCCGAAACGGCGGGAACCGCATCGCCCAGAGGAGGACTTCTGGCGGTGGCTGCAGGCCGAGGTGACCATAGGACCCGGTCGGCGCATGCTCTGCGCGGGCTGCCTTCGTCTCGGCATCCTCGTCGCGGAGCCAAGCTCGCATCACAAGGGGAAGACTCCGGCCGCGCAGGCTGGACTTCCACGGACCCCGGACCGGAGAAGTCTGGGTGCGGCCGCGGCCTAGAGCGGTGGTCGGTCCGCGGTCGCAGGCCTGCCCGGCGTGGACCGCATGTCGTCCGGACCGATCCATCGCCTCTGTAGCTGAAGAGTCTCTTGATGGCGCGAGTCAGAGTGACGCCTTGGGACGAAGCGCCCGGGTGTGACCGGGCCGCAATCTGTAGGGAATCTCCCCAATCGGCACCTACGTGCAGCGTCAGCTCCCGTCAATTTCCGGGCACTAGATCCCTTGACAGAACTGGCAACCTTCTTGTTCGATTGCCCAGTGAGATCCGGCGTGGCGGACGTCGGACAGGCAGGCCCGCCTTGATGCGGACTCCTGGAGGAGAGCCATGGTTGCTGATGTACGGACGCCGTCGCGACGCGACTTCTTGAGACTGTCTGCTGCGGGTGCGGGGCTAGTCGCTTTGAGTGCGTGCGGTTCGTCCCCAGGGAGTTCTGGCGGCGCGGGCGGGAAGGCGAACATTCGGGCGCTGTTCATGAAGCAGGCTTCGTACAGCGTGGAGAACGTGGCGAGCATGACGCGCCGGTTTCACGCGAAGAATCCCCACATCGCCGTGAGCACCGACTTCGTCGCCTATGAGGCGCTGCACGACAAGATCGTCACCGCCGCTCCGGCGGGGACGTACGACGTGGTACTGATCGACGTGATCTGGCCGGCCGAGTTCGCCTCCAAGCATCTGATCAAGGACATCACCGACAAGCTGCCCGCCAGCGAGCGGAGCAAGATCTTCACGGGCGCACTGCAGTCAGCGGAGTACCAGAACAAGTACTACGGAATCCCGTGGATCCTGGACACCGAGTACCTCTTCTACAACAAGAAGATGTTCTCGAAGGCGGGTATCGCCTCGGCACCGAGGACCTGGGACGACGTGGTCAGCGCAGCCCGCGCGCTGAAGGCGAAGAACATCGTCAAGTATCCCTTCATCTGGAAGGCCGCGCAGGAGGAGGAGATCGTTTGCGACTACGGCGCGGTTCTGGGCGCCTACGGCGGCACCTGGATGGATGGCACGACGCCAACGTTCGACAAAGGCGGCGCCGTCAAGGCACTCGAGTTCATGCGGATGACCCTGGCCGAGGGACTGGCCGATCCTGCGTCGCTTACCTCCACCGGTGACGACTGCCGGAAGGCGGTGTCCCAGGGTACTTCGGCCATGTGCCTGAACTGGACCTACATGTACGCGCTCGCCAACGACCCGAAGCAGAGCAACGTCGCGGGCGACATCGCCATTGCGCACACTCCCGCCGGGCCGGCGGGTGGGCCCGGGATCAACGGTTCGATGGCATTGTCCGTCACGGCGACGTCGAAGAATCCTGACGCGGCACTTGCCTACATCCAGTATCTGACGAGCCAGTCCGTGCAGGACAAGTACGCGCAGTTGTCGCTGCCCATCTGGAAGTCTTCCTACGCCGACTCGGCCCATCTGGACGCGACACCGGCCGTGGTAGACGTGGCGAAGACACAGCTGGGTGACATGCTGCTGCGGCCTCAGGTGCCGCAGTACAACGCCGTCTCACACGCCCTCATGGCGCAACTGCAGAACGGCCTGTCGGGGAAGAAGGATCCGCAGAGCGCGCTGACCGACGCAGCGTCTGCGGCCAAGAACATCATGAGCAGCTGACCTTGGTCGTTCGAACCGTCTCGGTCAGCCGCTCCCGGCTCGCAGAGCGGCTGAGCAACCGATTCGATCGGCTGCGGCGTGCGCCGGGCAGCTTGGCCTTGGTCCTGCTGTTGCCCAGTCTGGTGCTCGTCTTCGGCGTGGTGCTTTATCCGCTGGTCCGAACGCTGTTGACGTCTCTGCACGACGTGAACTCGGCGATGCCAGGAGCCTACCCGTTCGTCGGGGCCCACAACTACCTCGAGCTCGTAAAGGATGCGGAGTTCCGATCCTCCCTGCTCCGCACGGCCTACTTCACGTTCGTGACCACAGCCTTCGAGCTCACGTTCGGCATCTTGCTCGGCGTGCTGTTGAATGCCAACTTCCACGGCCGTGCTGTGGTGCGGGCGGTCGTCATCATTCCGTGGGCGGTCCCGACTGTGGTGAGCGGAGCCCTGTGGCGCTGGATCTTCAACGGCAACTACGGGGCGCTGAACGCCGCGCTCACCCAGACGCACCTCATCGGTCAGTACAAGCAGTGGTTGGGCACGCCGTGGCTCGCGCTGCACATGATCATGGTCGAGGACGTCTGGAAGTTCACTCCGTTCGTGGCTCTCTTCGTCCTCGCCGGACTACAGACCATTCCCGATGAGCTGCATGAGGCAGGCATGGTGGACGGTGCCGGCACGGTTCGTCGGTTCTTTGCGATCACCCTTCCACTGCTCGCGCCGGTGATCCTGGTGACCGCGGTGCTGCGAACCATCGACGGCTTCCGACTCTTTGACATTATCTATGTGATGACCCGGGGAGGGCCCGCCAGCGGCACCGAGACGGCCGCCTTCTACACGTACGTGCGCGCCTTCTCAGACCAGTCCTTCGGCCTGGGGTCGGCGTTGGCGATCACCCTGACCGCGGTCATCCTGGTCGTCACGGTGGTTTATATGCGGGCCATCCGGGTTTCGGAAGTCGACTGATGCTACGTCCTCCGAAGTCCCAGCAGGTGGCCGTCTACGGGTTCGCCGTACTCGCGGTGGCAATCGCACTGGCTCCGTTCGCCTGGATGGTCATCTCGAGCGTCGCATCGCCGGCGGACCTGCTGAAAAGGCCTCTGCACTGGATCCCTGACCATGCCTCTTTGTCGCGGTACCGCGCCGTGGCCTCGGGCAGCAGCGACGCCGCTCAGACGTTCGGCGCGGCGTTCGTCAACAGCCTCGTGGTCGCCGCCGTATCCGTGGTCATCTCGTTGGCGGCGGGCATCTTCGGCGCCTATGCGTTCGCCCGGCTGCGGTTTAGGTTCCGGCGCTCGATCATGTTGCTGTTCCTGGTCACGTACATGCTGCCGCCGATCTCCATCCTGATCCCGCTGTACCTCATCGAGGCCCGCCTCCAGCTGCTCGACACCCGCGCGGGCCTGGTGCTGGTCTACGTCTCCTTCATCACGCCGTTCGTGCTGTGGGTGATGGGGAACTACTTCCAGTCCATTCCAGAGGATCTTGAGGACGCGGGCCGCATCGACGGTCTCAGCCGGGTCGGCGTGCTGTTCCGGATCGTGCTCCCGTTGAGCGTTCCCGGCCTGCTGTCCACAGCCCTGCTCGGCTTCCTCCTCGCGTGGGACGAGTTCCTCTACGCGTTGATCTTCACCGACACCGATGCGTCCAAGACCATCCCCGTCGCTATCGCAGAGTTCACCGGCCGCCACGCGGTCGACTTCGGGATGATCGCCACCGGGGGAGTGTTGGCGTCCATTCCGCCAGTCATCATCGCCCTGCTCTTCCAGCGCTACATAGTCGGCGGACTCACCGCTGGCGCTCTCAAGGGGTAGACCCTGCTCCGACTCGTCCCTCGTCCACCCAAACCAACTCTTTGGAGAGAGAATCATGACCTCGTCGATCGACGTCCGCGAGCTGGGCGCCTGGTGCAGCGCGCCGGCCAAAGAACTGTCCGGCCGCACCGATCTGCGCATGCGCTTGCGGATCCTTCCCGACGCCGACGCCGTGCATCGAGCCATCGCGGAAGAGATGTTCGCCGAACTCAGCGAGAACACCGCCGCCGGACGGCCCACGCGATGGATCCTCCCGTGCGGCCCGACCGGGCAGTACCCGTACCTGATCGACAAGATCAACGAGACCGGCCTCACCCTGGACCTGCTGCACGTGTTCCACATGGATGAGTTCCTCGACTGGCAGGGCCGGCCCGTCGCGACGGATCACCCGTTCAGCATGAAGGGGTGGATGCTCCGCAACTTCTACGGCGCCATCACTCCGGAGCTGAACGTGCCCGAAAGCAACCGTCACTTCCCCGACCCCTTCAACCCCGACGCGCTCACCGCCGCGATCGCCGACGCGGGCGGCGCCGACACGGCCTGGGGAGGGATCGGGTACCGCGGTCACGTGGCGTTCAACGAACCACCTCGCTCGCCCTGGCACACGGTCAGCGTCGAGGACTACCGGCAGGCGAAGACTCGCATCGTGGTCCTCAACGACGACACGCTGATCGCGATGAGCCAACGAGCCGCAGGCGGATGCAGCCACGTCGTACCACCACTCGGGGTCACCATCGGTATGTCGGACATCCGCGCAGCCCGGCGCGTGCGTCTGTTCAGTGTCACCGGCGCGTGGAAGCAGACTGTGATCAGAGTCGCGCTGTTCAGCCCGCCGACGGTGGAGTACCCGGTCACCCTGCTGCAGGACCACCCGGACATCGAGCTGACCGTCGATGAGTCGAGCGCAGCCGCCCCCCTGGACGACTACGGTGTCTGAACCGAGCATCGTGGTCGTCGGCTCGCACGCACCCGGCGTGCTGATCCACGTCGACCGGATACCAGTGGCCGGAGAGACCGTCCTGGCACGCGGCTATACCGAAGCGCCGGACGGTGGCAAGGGGAGCAACCAGGCGATCGCGGCAGCGCGGCTCGGCGGCCACGTGGCCTTCGTAGGGAGACTGGGTGCAGATGCCCGGGGCCAGCAGGCTGCCGACATGCTTACCGACGACGGCGTCGACATCGCCCATGTGCTTCACGCCACCGACGAGCCCACCGGGACGGGCGTGAACCTGCTCGACATCACCGGCACCCCCGCCATGGTCACCGTCCCGGGTGCGAACGCCGGCCTCACCACCGAGGACGCAGAGCGAGCCCTGGCCGCGCTGGCCGGCGCCGACGTACTGCTCGTCCAGCTCGAGATCCCCCAGGAGGTCGCCTTCGCCGCTCTCCGCGAGGGACGGCGCCTCGGCATGCGGACCATGCTGAACGCGGCACCGGCCAACCTCAGTCTCAATGCCCTGCCGGGCGGCTTCATCGACGTCCTCGTCGTGAACCAGGTCGAGGCACAGACACTGCTGGAGGCGGCAACCGAAGACGGGGAGCAACTCGCCACCTTGCTGCACACACGCACCGGCATCGCGCGTGTCGTGGTGACCCTCGGAGGCGACGGTCTGGCCGCCTGCGAGGAAGGCGCCAGCTGGCGGCTGCCCAGCACCAAGGTCGAGGTCGTAGACACCAGCGGAGCAGGGGACACGTTCTGTGCCGCCCTCGCGGTGAAGCTCGCCAGGCACGAGACCTTCCGACAAGCATGCGAATGGGCCAGCCACGCCGCCGCGATCTCGGTGACGCGTCCTGGCACCATCGAAGCGTTCCCGACCGTGGACGACCTGGTCGATTCGGAGACGGCAGGCCCGGCCTTGTCCGTGCCCGCCGGTGAAGAGACGTAGCGGCGAGATCGCGATGGTGACCTTGGAAGAAGCGCAGCGGCGCTACCCGAGCGCCTGGCGGCCGGTGACGGCCGCTCGAGACCCGGAGACCGTCGGCAAGCCTTCTCTTGTCGAGTCTTGAGGGGTCATGGTCATCCACAGTGGCGACAGCCGCGCACAGGCGGGATCGCCGTCGGTGCTGCGGCGACTGAACGTCGCCCACGTTCTAAGAACGATCCGGTCGGAAGGTCCGATGTCCCGCGGCGCGGTCGTGACCGCGAGCGGACTCTCGAAACCCACCGTCAACGAGGTCGTCGAAGGCCTGTTGGCGGATGGTCTGATCACCGAGTCGCTCGACGACGGCGAGCAGTCTCCTCGCCGGCCGGGCCCCAAGGCGCGGCTCTTGCAGTTCAATGCGCGTCGCGGAATGGTCGTGGGCGTCGACATCGGTGCGGCAAAGCTGCTTGCGTTGTTGTCGGACCTCGACGGCAACATCTTGGCGACAGTGCGGCACCCCACTCCGGACAAGGCGGTGAAGAAGCTGTTGGAGGCGATCGGCGAGGTCGTCGACGAGGCGGTTGCGCAGGCCGGCGTCGGACGTGATTCCCTCGAGGTCGTCGTCGTGGGTACACCCGGCGTCGTAGACCCATCCACCGGCGGGGTCGTATTCACGCCGCAGTTTCCCGACTTGCACGGGCAACCATTGCGCGATCTGTTGAGTCAAACGCTGGGCTTCTCGGTCCTGGTGCAGAGTGAGGCGCACCTGGCCGTCGCCGGCGAGCACTGGCGTGGTGCTGCGGCTGCTCTTCGCAACGTCGTCTACGTGCAGATGGGTGTAGGGGTCGGTATGGGCATCCTCATCAACGGAGAGGTGTACCACGGTGCGGCCGGCGCCTCGGGTGAGGTCGGCTATCTTCCGCTCGGCGGGGAGGTACCCGCCCGTGTCGAGGGCTATGGGCCGTTCGAGAGCGCAGTGGGGGCGGGTGCCTTCGCGCGCCTGGCGTCCAGTGCGATCGAGCGGGGCAAGGGCGAAGCCATTCTGGCCGCAGCTGTGGGTGCAGAACCGGGTCCCGAGGCAGTGCTGGGCGCGCTGGAGGCGGGAGACCGTGCGGCCCGCGCCATCGTCAACCGCATTCTGGATACTCTTTGCCAGGGTCTCACCAGCATCACCGCTGTACTCAATCCTGAGATGGTGGTATTGGGTGGGGGGCTGGCGAGGCCGCTGGCTGCTTTCCTGCCACGGCTCGAGCAAGCTCTGGCTGCTACGGTGCCCGTGCCGCCACGTCTGCAGATCACCGCCTTGGGTGACCGTGCCGTTGCCATGGGAGCGTTACGGCTTGGCATCGAGCACGTCGAGACGCGGTTGTTCGAGATGCTGGGCGGACCTTCCGCCATTAGTTGACCAGCTTGACCGGTTAGACCCGTCTGCCGCGCGCTGAGCCCGACACTCTCGCGGGGCCGGCCTTCACATCACGGCGAGCTGGCCACCGTCGACGACGAGGGCGGCACCGTGAACGAAGGAAGCGTCGTCACTGGCGAGGAACGCGTACGCCGCAGCAACCTCCTCCGCGTGGCCCACCCTTTTCATCGGAATCTTTTCCTGTGCGTAGCGATCGAAGAATCCCGCTTCGACCTCCGCGGCGACACTCCTGTTCAACGGCGTGTCGATGTAACCGGGGCACAACGCATTGACCCGAATGCCATGCTCGCCCAGCTCCACCGCCATCGAGCGGGTCAGCTGCATGACCCCACCCTTGGATGCGTTGTAGGGGGCCAAGTCCTTTTCGCCACCGAACGCGTTGGTCGAAGCCATGTTGACGATCGAACCGGGTCTCCCGGTGCTGATGAGGAGACGTGCGAACGCCTGCGCCATAGCAAACATGCCCGTCAGGTTCACATCCAGGATGTCGCGCCAGTCAGCCACATCGACGTCGAGGAAAGGTGAGATTCGCGCGGTGCCCGCGTTGTTGGCGAGCACCGAGACGCCTCCACACGCCCGATCTGCAGTCTCGACAACCGTTGTCCCGGACGTCGAACACCGTGCCGCCGGCCAGGCCATCGCGCTCACCCAGCAACTCAAGCGCCCGAGCCAGCTCCTCCGACGAGTGTCCCACGATGAAGACCCTGCAGCCCTCTTCCAAGAAACGCAGTGCTGCCGCCAGCCCGATGCCGCTCGTCCCCCCGCTCACGAGCACGCCGCGCCCAGCCAGTCCGCGCATCACACCCGCTCCGGAGCGATCGCGTCCGGCCCCCTGACCATGATCGCCCGCATCACGCCTCCTCGCCGTCTGCTCCGGACGCTAGCAGTGACACCCGACGACCCGGCTACGTCTGTCTGATGTGTCGACCTGTGGCTAGCCGTCGCGCACGATCCGTTCGGCAGGCGCTGCCCCGGTGATGGTCCTCGCCCGGCAGAGCCGGACGTCCTGCAGGAACACCTCGGGCTGTGCCTCGCCGTCTGAGCACCGCGCGTTTTGATGTGCTCGATGACTGGTCTCGAACCAGTACATCGCAAAGCCCGGGCGCGACACCATCAGGCTCCCACGGGATTGAACGTTTCCCGCTGCCCGCCCGTCACAGCCGTAGCGGCCGATATGCCACTACGCCCTTCATGACAAGCGTGGAGGAGGTGAGCCGTTTGAACGCCGGTGAGGACTGGGCACGCGGCGCACCCGATGGCCTCCTGCGCTTCATCGGTCGGGACCCGCTTCCACCAGATCTACGACGAGCGACTCTCACCCAACTTGGTGTCCAGGGCCTCGCGTCCACGCCTCGCGACTAAGGGCATAGTCGACAAGCGGTGCCCTACCGCTCCGAAGGCTGGCGGCCCGGGCGAGCGACTCAACCCCGGGCGCACAGACATCGGCGCACCCGACCAGTAGCAAGACCGGGCGCACCACCGCGCTCACTCCTCGAAGACTGGCATTTTCGACGCGCGATCCGTGCGACCGCGGCAAGAGCGAGCCCTAGCGACAGATGTGAGGTCAGACACGCTGAATGTGTGGACGCGGGCTAGGCAAGCACTGCCTGAGCCAAGCGTCTCAGCTGACTAGCGGTCACCTTGGCGGAAACGAAGAAGCTACTTTCAGCGGCGCCGGCCGCCGCCAGATCACCGAGACGCCCTCGGACCATGTCGGGAGTGCCGACGACGGCCAGTTGGTCGATCCAATCACCTGGAAGGGCGCGTGCGAGCTCGTTCGCGTGGGTAACCGTATTCGCTAGGGCCCTGAAGTCGGCGGCGAACGGCAGGGGTTCGATGTGCGGCCACCAGTCGGGCTGTCCGAAAACGGCGACGGCTTCGCGCACCTGGTCGCGTGCAGTGCCGGGGTCGTCGTGGACATATGCGACGTTGTAAGCGTAGAGGTCATGTCTGCTGCCCTGCTCCGACCTTCGCCGAGCGGTTCCCTGCCGCGTGAGCTCGCGTGCCGCGGTGAGGTACGGCACTGTAACGGGCTCGGAGAGAAGGGTGCCGTCGGCGTGCTCGCCTGAGACCATCAGTGATCGGGGGCCTCGTACGCCGGCGATGACCGGTGGAGCAATTTCTGGGGCTACTTCTAGCCTGACACCGTCAAGTCGCACGTACCGGCCGTTCATCGTCAGCGTGTCGCCCGCCAGGAGCCCTCGGACGGCAACAAGCGTCTCGGCCAGCAGCGTGAGCGGACTTGAGACGCCCTCGCCAATCTGACGCATCCATTGGGGCATTCCGTGACCGAGCCCGAGGGTCAGTCGGCCGGGAAACGTCCGCGCCAAGGTGGCGGCCTCCATGGCGGTAAAGACGGGGTTGCGGACCGCGACGGGGAGGATCCCAATGCCGACTCTGACGTGATCCGTCGTGGCCAGGACGGCTGCAGCCTGGGTGAATCCGCCCTTGTAGCCGAGGTCCTCGACCATCCACAGGTGGTCGAAGCCGAGCCTTTCGACGGTCTGGGCAAACGTGATCAGCTCGTCGTCGGGTAGATCGCGGGGGGTGACGACGCCTATTCTCATATGCCCTCTTGGTGGCGTTCCCATGTGCCCTCCTGGTGGTTCAACGGTCAGGTCAGCGTTTGTTCGGCAGAGAGGTCCCCAATCTCGCTTGCCGTGAGGCCGGCCGCTGCGCGAGCGGAAGTTGGTCGATCACACTCCAGTATCTGTCCGTTCTCCCACCCCGGCTCGTTTCCCACCGTGCGGCTGTCCCGTGGCGGGATCAGAGCGTGTAGCACCGACATTTGACAATGACGGCTCCGATTGGGCAGTCCAGTCGGGACGGTGGCTCGGAAGAGGCCGCAAGCCGAGGACCTGCGGCCACGCCGGACGACGGCCGCGGAGGCCCGGACACACTCACCGCAAGTCGATCCTCAAGCGGGATTGGAGTCACTGGGTCAGCGGAGGTGGGCGTAGGTAGGCCTCGGGGCCCGCAGGAAGGTTCGCCAGGCGGCGTGAGCATCTTCAATCGGTAGAAGCGCGCCAAGGCTGCGGCGGGTGTCGGGGACCCGCTCACGCCCGAGTTCGAACGTCTTTGGCCCATGCGGGTCATACCAGCCGCGGCAGGGTCGACTGTAGCCTCGAGGCAGCGGCAAGCGACCTAAGGAGGGCGCATGTTCTGGCTCATCGTGTCGGTGATTGTCGTCTTGCTGGGCTCGGGTGGCTGGTGGGCAAGCGGACGTCGGAGCAAAGGTC
>Ga0308175_100002395_pt1 | contig 12836 bp, 7 predicted proteins | sample PhyCR1_3_FD_203893 | JGI IMG/M metagenome (GOLD analysis project Ga0308175, IMG submission 203893) | Soil microbial communities from UC Gill Tract Community Farm, Albany, California, United States - DLSLS.C.R1 | ecosystem: Environmental > Terrestrial > Soil > Agricultural land | place: USA...
TCCGCCTCGGTCATCTGGAGGCTGTCCTTGCTCATCAGCTCGAAAACGTTGACCTCGGTGTCCTCCAGCCGCAGCTCGGAGAGCATCCGCCGCACGAGGGAGCGCCGGTTGGCGAGCTCGCCCGTGTGCTCGTCGTAGGTCTTCTCGATGGTCCCGCCGGTCGTGATCAGGGTGATCTTTCGCACGAGGGGGACTCTATCCTCCTGGCGGGATTTGGGGGAGGGGGAGGAGGCAAAAGGGACGTCAGGGACTCCAGGGACAACAGGGACACCAGGGACGAAAAGGATGCCCATGCCCGGGTTCTGTCCTTGATTGTCCCTGACGTCCCTGTTGTCTCTGGAGTCCCTGCTTCCTAGCCTCGCGATGCTAGAAACCGCGCCAAGCCTCCAGGTTTTGGAGGATTCTCCTTCCACCCCTCCTCAAGCTCGCGAAGGATTTCTTCGAAGGAAGGCCGGTTCTCGGGGGCGCGACTGATAACGCCCTCCTCTTCGAGTTGCCGGAGCGTCTCTTCCACAGGGCCAGGCTTCACAGCACCCCGGATCTTCCAAATCTCCGCGATCGGTTCTCCATCATCCAAGATCACCACTTTGTCACCGCCCCGGGCATTCCGGATGATCTCGTCGAGCTTCTCCCGTGCTTCCTCGATTGAGCAGGTAACCATGGACCAAAGATACACCCCAGCGGGGGGGAGGCTCAGCTCTCCAGCGAGGCGAGCGCCCGGTGGGATACCGCGGGCACGGGATCGGCGGCGAGGCGGGTGAGGGCGATCTTGTTCTCGGGACGGTTGAAGCGGCCGAGCACCTCGGCGGCGACCAGCCGCACCTGCCAGTCGGGATGCACCGCGGCGGCCCGGAAGAGCACGTCGTCCCCGGGTCCGGCGCAGGCCGCGAGGGAGCGGAAGGCGGTGCGCGCCTCGGCGCTCGCCCCCAGCGAGAGGACGGCGGAGCTCAAGACCGCGCGCGCCTCGGGGCCGCCGATCCTCCCCAGGCTCTCCAGCACGGCCGAGCGCAGATCCTCCGCGGTCTCCAGGCAGTCGGCGAGGACGGGCACCGCCTCGCGGTCGCCGAGGGCGCCCAGGGCGCGGATCAGCGCCACCGAGGGCATCACCGCCGCGCGGGCGCGCAGCCCCGGCAGCATCTCCGCCAGCCCGCAGCGCACGGCCGCCTCGGCGGCCAGAGCCGAATAGAGCTCGGGCGCCTCCTCCAGCCAGTCGTCCCAGGGGAGCGTCACCACCAGCCCCTCGATCCGCATCAGCCGGGAGATCACCCCCGGACGGAACGACGCGTCGAGATCCAGGATAGCCTCGGCGACCTCGTCCATGGGCTTGCCCAAGAGAGCCTCGAGGACCAGACGGTCGGATTCGTGCACGTCCTCGAGGGTATCGAGGGCCGAGCGCACCTCGTCCTGATGGATCCCGAGCGCCGGCACCAGGAGGTCGCGCGAGCCGGCGGGGAGCCGGAGGTAGAGGTCGAGCAGGGCTTCGCCGAGGCCGGGGACACGGACTTTCTGCAGCGCCTGGAGGAGATGCGGCAGCAGGTCCAGGTGCTCCGCCGTCTCCCGCAGGACGGCGAGGAACACCTCGGCCGGCACCTCCTCCGGAAAGCCGGCGGCGAGCTGAAAGCCCCAGGCCCGCGGCTCCCCGGCGGTGCCGCCGAGCAGCGTGGGGATCAGATCGCGCCGCCGCGCCAGAGCGGTGGGACGAATGGAGGGCGCCGGGCGCGAGCCGGCCAGCACCTCGATGGCGGCGGCGTCCCAGGGGCTCGGCCCCAGCGCCAGCAGGCACCGCGCGGCGGCCGTGCTCACCTCGGCCGAACGGTCGTGGAGCCGCGCCGACAGGGCCTCGCGGAACCCGCGCGGCAGGGCGCCCATCTCCTCGGGCCGCGGCACCCCTTCGAGCACGTGGGCGAGCAGCCCCAGCATGGTCTCGTCGTCGATCTCGACCCCTCCCGCCGGCCAGCACAGGGCGAGGGCATGGAAGGCGGGCTCGCCGCCGATGCGCGCCAGGGCCTCGGCCGCGAGCGAGCCGACCAGGGGATCGGTCAGCCGGTCGGCGAGATGGTGCACCGCCTCCGGCGACCGCAGGTCCCCGAGGGCCTGCACGGCGGCCATCTGCACCCACAGGTCGGCGCCCAGGAAAGGCAGCAGGAACGGGATCGACCGCGCGTCCCCGAGGTGGCCGATGGCCACGATCGTCTCCTGCTGGACGTTGGGATCCGGGTGGCCGAGGACGGCGTGCAGGGGCTCCAGCGCTCTGGGATCGCGCAGGCGGTCGAGGATGAGGACCGCCTGCAACACCACGTCCGGATCGGGGTCCTGCAGGAGCCGGATGACCAGCGGCAGGCTGCGCCCTCCGCGCAGCTTGAGGATCTCGGAGCCGGCGTTGCGCAGGGCGGCGTCGGCGGGCTCCCGCAGATACTCGGTCAACCGCGAGTCCGGCAGCACGGAGGCGCCGATGCGCAGGGCCTGCTCGCGGATCCCGGGGCTGGGGTTGCGCACGAGGCGCTCGAGGGCCTCGAAACGGGTATCGAGCGGCATCGCGGGGAGCCGCTCGAGGATCTCGACACACTCGTCCCAACTGGGAGCCTGACTGCCGACGGTTTCCATGGGCTCGGGAAAGTATAGCCGGGTTCGGCGTTCAGGGGCAGGTCTGAAACGCGCCGGCGTCGGTCACCGCGGCGGCGGCCCTCCCCGCCGGATTCTCGTAGCGCGCGGTGCCGCCGGTCAGGGTGTCGGTCACCGTCAGCACGTAGTGGACGTCGGTCGTGCCCGCGGCGAAGACCCAGTACCGGCCGTTCACGGCGCAGCCGTCGAGCACCTTGACCATCAGCTCCCAGTTGTCCGGCGAGAAGAACCAGAGGAGCCCCGAGTCGGGCGAGGCGCCCGGCACGGTCTGCCCCTTTCCGGACGCGCCGTTGGCGTCCCACGAGGCCTCCACGCGGAAGCGCCCCTTCTGCAGGCAGAGATGGGTGGCGTCGGCGACACAGCCCGCCGCCGCGCGGCTCTTCCCCACCAGGAACTGGAAGCCGTCCGCCATCGAGCCGGCCGGCCAGGTGTTGTGGCCGAAGCCCGTCTGCACGTCCTCCTCCCAGGAGACGCCGAGCCTCCCCCACTGCGCCTCCAGGCTCGGGCGGGCGGCGGTGTAGTTCGGATCGGTGGTCCCGTAGTACATGCGGATCGGCGGCTTGTAGTGGGAATCGGCGAGCGTGCTCACCGTGTAGAACGGCGCCGAGAGGGTGAAGACGGCGCTGTACGACGAGCTTCCGTAGGCGACCAGATAGGCCCAGGCCCCGCCGGCCGAGTGCCCCGCCACGGCGACCCGCTGATCGTCCACCGGCATCTCCGCGCGGACCAGGCGGAGCGCCTCGGTGACCGTCTGCGCGTCGTTGCCCGTCCCCCACCCCGCGCTCGACGCCGACTTCGGCATCACCACCACGCAGCCGGCCTTGTCGGCCGCGGGGAAGACGAAGCTCTGGTAATCCTCCGGGCTCCCGTTCGAGCCGTGGAAGAACAGGACCACCGGCACCGGTCTGGTGGTGTCGAGCGTCGCGGGCACATAGCGCAGCAAGTAGGAGCCGGTGGTGGGGATATCGATCCGCCGCCAGCCGGAGGGGACCTGCGCGAACGCGGGTACGGCGAGGAAGGCCAGGAGGAGAAACAACTTCAACGGCGACTGCACGAGAGGATTGTAACCCGGTCCGGGCCACGGATGAGAGCTCATGCTAAGCTCCCGCGTCGCCATGCTGGCCTCACCCGCTGAATTCTCCTACGTCCGCCGCGAATGCCCGGCCATCCGGATCCCGGAAGGGACCCCCGCCGTCCTCTCCCAGGGGACGCGCGTCCGCATCACCCAGGCGCTCGGCGGCTCCTACACCGTGGCGACCGAGCGCGGCTACCTGTTCCGCATCGAGACCCGGGACGCCGACGCCCTCGGCAAGGAGCCCGGCGAGGGGATCGCCACGCCCGCGGACGCCCCGCTGGAAGAGCGGATCTGGGCGGTCTTGCGCACCTGCTACGACCCGGAGATCCCGATCAACGTCGTCGATCTCGGCCTCATCTACAGTTGCGAGACCCTGGACGAAGGGCGCCGGGTGGAGGTCAAGATGACCCTCACCGCCCCCGGCTGCGGCATGGGCCCCATCCTGGCCCAGGACGTCCAGCAGAGGATCGAAAGCCTCCCCGAGGTGAAGACGGCTGATGTCGAGGTCGTCTTCGATCCCCCCTGGAACCAGAACATGATGAGCGAGGCCGCGCGGCTGGAGCTGGGGCTGTTCTAGCAGCGCCGGATCGCGGCGAAACACGCGCGCCACGCCTCCTCTCCCGCTCGGGATCGAAATCCACGCTCTTATACACAAGTAGGTGGCTCTTGGATCTGTGTGCCTCGGGATGCGAGAGTCGCCCGCCCGCAGGGCGGAATTTACGCAGCCTGGGGTGTCAACCCCAGGTGGAGAGGGCACTCAACATCCCCAAGCCCCGCAGGGCCGGCATGTTCCGCCGGTCCGAAGCTCCTGCGGAGGTGTCGGCCCTACGGGACTCAGGAAGGCGGTAGGCGGACCCGGTCCTGGGGTTGACACCCCAGGCTGAGCAAATTCCGCCCTGCGGGCGGGGAGCCTGACCAGCTCAAGATGTGAAATCCCGGGCTACCTACGGTCGCCCACGGCGAGACGAGCCGCTCGCAGCGCCTCGACGACCTTGCCGGGATCGTAGAACCGGAAGTCCAGGGAGACCGAGAGCGAAGTGCCGCGACTCCTGCCCGCTCCGGCTCGCGAAGGGAGGGAATGCCGCGACAAGAGCTTATGACGCGGCACTGAAAGCTCTCAATGCCGCGTCAGAAGCTCCCGGTGTCGCGCGGAGAGCCCTCAATGCCGCGACAAGGGCTCACAGTGTCTGGAGTTGCGCTCGTGGTGATGCCGAGACTCGGCATACTGCCCCGATATCTCGACAAAATATCCAGAAATCTGGCCCGGCTGCCTCATTGAGACTCGATCTCGCGGCATTATGCCTTTGTAATGATCCGAGAGGTCGAAGCAGTGCCTCAAGATGCCCAGATGAACAGACACTATGAATGCATGGCGTTGCGATAGGAATCCATGTCCGTGCACTTTCTCTTTTCCGAGGAACGCTGAAAGCGGGGAATGCCGCGACGAGAGCCTTAAAAGGCCCACGGAGGGTAGGACGAGCGAGGTATCCCGCGATTGTGTCGCGAGCCAGGCCGTACGGACCGCCTCAGATCCTCCCCGGACCGTGGTGATCCGGGACGGTGTCGCGAGTCAGCGGCTGGACGTCGTGGCGAAAGTCGTCGAGATCGCGCGGAGGGAGCAAGTCGCGGCGATAGGGAAACGGCTCACGCCTCCTCGGCCGGCATCTCCTCCACCGCCGGCATCTCCCCCCGCTTCCCCGCGAACAGCCGCTTCCCGGAGAGCCGCAGGTTGTCCAGCTCGGCGAGGAGCCAGAGCTTCAGGCCCTTGGCGACCATATGGAACGGGGCGAGCTTGAGGTCGTAGAGGGCGCGGACGCGGCGGCCGTCGTTGCGGCGGCCGGCCTCCCCGGCGGCGCGGCGGGCCAGGGCGATCGCCTTGAGGCGGCGGTTGTAGGTCCGCATCAGGTGATAGCTGAAGAAGGCCGGCTTCGGGCCCAGCACGGGCATCCAGAAGAACTTCCCGAACAGGCGGTAGGCCGGGATCACCACGAAGATGTAGTACTGCGCGGTGTCCATGAGGAAGGACGCCGAGAGCAGGTCGTGCTCTCCCATGTAGAAGTACTTGTCCTGGTAGATCGCCCGGAAGAAGCGGTGGTAGGAGCGGTCGAAGGTCGCGTTGTGCTCGGCGACGCGGGCGGCGATCTTCTCCGCCGGTTCCTTCCCTTCGGTCTGCGCCTTCACGATCTCGACCGTGGCCTCGACGGAGAACGAGGCATGGTCCAGCCCGGGGGAGTAGTAGGGGTCGAGGAAGGCCGCCGCGTCGCCCAGCAGCGCCCAGCCGTTCCCCATGTACTGCTTCGTGACGTAGGCGAGGTTGGAGAAGGTCCGCAGATCCTCCGCCCTCATCTCCGCCCCCTCCAGCAGCTCGGCCGCGGCGGGGATCGCCTGGAGGAAGGCGCGGTACTCGGCGGCCATGTTGCTGCCGCGGTCGAGCTTGACGAGGCGGGTGTCGAAGACGATCCCGATGCTCGTCTCGCCGTTGCCCAGGGGGATGTACCAGACCCAGTAGCCGAACCCCATGTAGTGGTTGGTGGCCAGGCGGCGGGAGGCGACGTTGCCGCGCGAGAAGTGGAGCGGCCCGCGGGCGGCGACGTCGTCGAGGTGGCGCACCCCCTCCCAGCGGCACCAGACCGCCGCCGTGGGGTGCTCGCGGTTGCGCTCGATCAGCCCCAGGCGCTTGCCGAGGAAAGTGGCCCGTCCCGTGGCGTCGAGCACCCAGCGGCAGCCGACGGTCTCCGCCTCGCCGTCCCGCTCGAAGGTGACGGTGTGGTCGAAGTCCCCCAGCTCGACCTCGCGGACCCGGGCCGGGCGCGCCAGCTCCGCCCCCTCGGCCACGGCGGTGGCCAGCATGTGCTCGTCGAGGGCGTCGCGCCGGAGCTGGAAGGAGGGGACGGTGCTGCGCTGGAAGGCGCCGGTCTCGCTGGCGTCGGCGTGGCGGTGGACTTTGCCGTTCTGGAACCAGTAGCGCAGCCCCTCCTTGGGCAGGTGCTCGCGCTCCAGGTGCTGCCAGAGGGCGAGCCGGCGGGTGAGGAACATGCCGGACATCTCCGTGGTCGCCTCCCCCACCTTGGCGTCGAAGGCCTCCTGGCGCTCGATCACCAGGACCGACAGATCCGGCCGGTCCCGCCGGAGCAGGACCGCCGCCGCCGCGCCGCTGAAGGCGCCCCCCAGGATGACCACGTCGTAGTGTTTCATGAAGTTTCTTCTTGCCTCCCCCGCAGTGGGGAGTTTAGCAGGACCCTCATCACCGAGAGGGCCTCATCACCCGCCCGGCCTCCCCCTCCCTCCCAAGACCTCATCACCCCGGCCCTCTTCTCCCGTCTCCACCCACCCTCCCTCACCGGGAGAAGAGGGGGAAAAACAGATCCAGCGCGAACGGTCCTTCTCCCCTCTCCCAGTGAGGGAGGGCGGGAGGGGATGGGAGAGGGGCCGGGGGTGAGGGCTCGGCCCAGGGCCCAGGGTTGCCACCTTCCGCAATGTGCGTCAGAATAAGCCCCCGCGAAGATGCCGCCGCCCCGCCTCCCCTACCCCGTCCCTCTTTCTTTCCCATGATCCAAGCCACTACGGAGACATCTTGAGCCGCAGAATGCTGATCAACGCGCAGCGCCAAGAAGAGCTGCGCGTCGCCATCGTCCAGGGGAACACCCTGGAAAACTACAAGGTGGACGTCGCGGAGGCAGGCCTGACCCGCGGCAACATCTATCGCGGTGTCATCGCCAGCATCCAGCCGAGCCTGAACGCCGCCTTCATCGACTACGGCGCCGAGCGCCACGGGTTCCTGGCGATCCAGGACGTGGTCCCCGACGCCTATTACAAACAGCCGCACAGCTCCCACCCCCGCATCGAGGAGGTGCTCGAGAAGGGGAAGCCGATCGTCATCCAGGTCGAAAAGGACCCGATCGGCACCAAGGGCGCGGCGCTCACCACCAGCCTCTCGATCGCCGGCCGCTATCTCGTGCTGACCCCCTTCGAGGAGACGCGCGGCGTCTCGCGCAAGGTCGAGGACGAGGACACGCGCAAGAAGCTGAAGGGGCTGGCCAACGGCCTCGACCTGCCCGACGGGTGCGGGGTCATCCTGCGCACCAACGCCCTGGGGCAGACGAAGATCACGCTCAACCGCGACCTCTCGGCCCTGCTCCGCCTCTGGAAGCGGGTCCAGACGGCCGCCATGCAGGGCAAGGGGACCCGCCTCCTCTACACCGACCAGGACCTCATCCTCCAGGCGCTCCGGGACTACCTGGACAGCAGCATCGAGGAGGTGCTGGTCGACGACGACGAGGCGTTCCAGAAGGCCAAGTCCTACATCGAGGCCTTCATGCCGCGCTCGAAGACGCGGCTGGTCCGCTACGCCGAGCGCATCCCCCTGTTCAGCCGCTACGATCTGGAGACGCAGATCGACCGCATCTACGAGCGCCGGGTGGACCTGCCGAGCGGCGGCTCGATCGTCATCGACGCCACCGAGGCGCTGACCGCGATCGACGTCAACTCCGGCCGCTCGACCCGTGCCGCGACCCAGGAGGAGACGGCGCTCAACACCAACGTCGAGGCGGCCGCCGAGGTGGCCCGCCAGCTCCGCCTGCGCGACATCGGCGGCCTCGTGGTGGTCGACTTCATCGACATGCGCTCCTCGAAAGGGCAGCGCAGGGTCGAGAAGGTCCTCAAGGACGCGATGAAGGTGGACAAGGCGCGCTCGACGGTGGGCCGGATCTCGCCGAACGGCCTGCTGGAGATCAACCGCCAGCGCATCCAGCAGGCGCTGCAGCTCCGCACGCACCGCCCCTGCCCCACCTGCAACGGCGTGGGCAGGCTGGCGAGCGAGGAGATGGTCTGCCTCTCGCTGCTGCGCCGCATCGAGGCGCGCGCGGCCACCGGCTCGATCCAGGGGGCGCGCATCGGCCTCCACCCGGAGCTCGCCGACGCCCTCCAGAACCACTACCGCCGCGAGCTCGCCGACATCGAGACCGAGTTCAGCATCGACATCGAGATCATCGCCACCGCCGGCCTCCACCGTCCGGACGAGAAGATCGAGTGGCAGCGGCGCGAGAAGCCCCTGCCGCCGCCGAAGCCGAAGCAGGCCGCGATCACCTTCCAGCCCTGGGACCTCGCCTCGATGGAGGATGAGGACGACGAGGAGGAGGACGAGGATTTCGAGGAGGGGGAGGAGAGCGGCGGGAGGAGCCCGGAGGCGGCCGGCGAGGCCGGCGAGACCGGTCCGGGCAAGCGCCGCCGCCGCCGCCGGGGCGGGCGCAAGCGGAAGAAGAAGGGCGCGCCCGGCGAGAACGGCAACGGCGCCCACGAGCCGCCCCCCGAGGGGGAGCGCCCGCGAGGCGAGGCCTCTCTGGCGCCGGTCCTGGAAGGCCCCGAATTCGTCGAGGCGCCCGCGGGCTCCTTCGACGACGAGGAGGACGAGGATGAGGAGGGGGAGGAGGATTTCGAGGAGGGGGCCGAGGGAGCCGAGGCCGCCGGCGCCGAAGGGGAGCCGGACAAGCCGGGTGCCGGGGGTGTGAAGCGGCGGCGGCGGCGGAGGCGGCGGCGGAAGTAGGGGGATTTGACCACCCTGATCTGCCCCGTCCGGGACTGCGGCGAGCCCCTGGAACGGCGGGGGCGCTCTCTGGTCTGCCCCCGCGGGCATTCGTTCGACGTCGCCCGTAGCGGCTACGCCAACCTCTTGCAGCCGCGGGACCGGCGGTCGCGCCAGCCCGGCGATCCCCTGGCGGCGGTGGAGGCGCGGCGAAGGCTCCTGGACGCGGGCTACGGCGAGCCGCTCCTGCGGGCGATCCGCGAGGAGGCCGCGGCGCTCGGGCTCGGGGCGGGCGCGGCGGTGCTCGACGTGGGGTGCGGCGAGGGGTACTACCTCGGCTCGCTCGCCCAGGAGCGCGAGATCGAGGCGCACGGGGCCGATCTCTCCACGGCGGCCATCGATCTCGCGGCGCGGCGCTACCCGCGAGGAACCTGGATCGTGGCCAACGCCGACCGCTTTCTCCCGTGGGCGGATGGCTCGTTCGATCTGATCCTGTCGATCGACGCCCGGCTGAGCCCTTCCGAAATGCGGCGGGTGCTCAAACCGGAGGGGCGGCTGCTGGTGGCCGTGCCGGGCGCGGACGACCTCGGCGAGCTCCGGGAGGCCGTGCTCGGCGAGCGCGTGCTCAAGGACCGGCTGGAGCGCGCCGTCTCCCTGCTGGCGGAGGCGGGATTCGAGGTGGAATCCCGCCGCTCCGTCCGCGGCACCGCGGAGCTCGGGCCCGCCGAGATCCGGGACGCCCTCACCGCGACCTACCGGAGCGGGCGCCAGAGCCGGCGCGAGCGGATCGCGGCCCTTTCCGCGATGCGGGTCACTCTCAGCCACGACCTGGTTCTACTTTGTCAGGTTGCGAGCGCCCGCCCCGCCCGGGCATGAATGCCCGGGCTACGCCTCAACCGAAAAGCCGGGTGAACCCGGCTCCTGGAGGAGCGGCTCTGACTCCGGAGCCGGCTTCAGCCGGCTTTTCGTTTCCCACGTAGCCCGGGCATTCATGCCCGGGCGGGCCCGGTTCAGGGGTAAGATTCCCCCCTCCGATGCCGTCCTTCCGCACCCCGCTTGACTGGAGCTCACCCGGCCCCGACCCCGGGCCCGACCGCGCCCCCGGGTCGGTCGACGTGATCGTGCCGGTCTACGGCGCCGCCGTCGAGCTCACGGCCTGCCTCGCCAGCCTCCAGCGTCATACGGACCTCGGCCGCCACCGTCTGATCCTGGTGATCGACGGCCCCCAGGAGAGCGCGGTCGAGGCGGCTTTGGCGGCGGTCTCGGGGCGGCCGGAGAGCCAGGTGACGGTCCTCCGCAATCCGGAGCGGCGGGGGTTCGTGGGGAGCGTGAATCGGGGGATGACACTCTCGGACCGCGACGTGACGCTGCTCAACAGCGACACCGAGGTGACCGCCGGCTGGCTCGAGAAGCTCCAGGAGGCGGCCTATTCCGATCCCGCCGTCGCCACCGTCACGCCGTTCTCGAACAACGCCACCATCGCCTCCCTCCCCCGCTTCGCCGAGGTCAACGCCCTGCCCGTGGGCTGGAGCGTGGACCGCTTCGCCGCTCTGGTCGAGCGGGTCTCGGCGCGCCAGCGCCAGCGCCTCCCCACCGGGGTCGGCGTCTGCCTCTACGTCAAGCGGAAGGCCCTCGACCGGCTGGGGCTTTTCGATGAGGCGCGCTTCGGGCTCGGCTACGGCGAGGAGAGCGAATTCTGCTTCCGGGCCCTGAAGGCGGGGTTCCTCAACGTCCTCGACGACGCGACGTTCATCTATCACGCCGGCCAGCGGAGCTTCGGCGCCTCGCGCTCCGCGCGGGTGAAGGCGGCCCACCGCGCCCTGGCGCGGCTCCACCCCGAGTATCTCCCCACCATCGCCCGGTTCCTGCGCGAGGACCCTCTCCGGCCGGCGCGCGAGCGGGTGCTGAACGAGCTCCGCGGCCCCCGGCGCGTCCGCTCCCAAGGCCCCCGGCGGGTGCTCCATCTGGTGCACGGCTGGCCGCCGTGGAATTCCGCCGGCACCGAGGTCTACGCCCGGCGGCTCGTCCTGCGCCAGGCGGTATGGCGGGAGGTAGCGGTCTACGCCCGCCTGGCCGCTCCGGGGCGGGATCTCGGCGAAGCCCTGGAGGTCGAGGACGGCGGCGCCCGCGTGCGGCTGGTGGTGAACAACTTCACCCAGCGCGATCCGCTGTCGCGCAACGCCCTCCACGACCGGCGGCTCGCCGCCGATTTCCGGAAGCTCCTGGAGGAGACGCGGCCGGACCTCCTGCACGTGCACCACCTGGCCGGGCACGCCGCGACGCTCCCCGGCCTCGCGGCGCGGCGGGGCATCCCGATCCTTTATCAGATCCAGGACTGGTGGGCCCCCTGCGCGCGGGCGAATCTTCTCGACGCGGAGCGGCGGCTCTGCCCGGGACCGTCGCCGGGCCGCTGCACGGCCTGCCTGCCGCTCACGGGGCTCCCCCCCGCGCCGCTGCTCAACCGGGCGCTCTATACGGTCCGCGAGCGGCTCCTGAGACGGGTCTTCCGCCAGACGGACGCCTTCGTGATGGGCTCGCAGGCCATCCACCAGAGCTATCTCGACCTCGGCTGGCTGGCCCCTGAGGACAGGGCTTTCGTGATCCCCTACGGGATCGAGAGGCCTCCGCGGCCCGCGGCGCGGCGGCGGCCCGGCACGCCGCTCCGCTTCGGCGTCATCGGCTCGCTCCTCCCGCACAAGGGGATCCACGGGGCGGTGGCGGCCTTCCGGGGGACCGATCCCGCCCGCGCCACGCTCCAGATCTGGGGGGACTTGGCGGTCTCCCCCGCCTATGCCGCCGAGCTCGCGGCCCTCGCCTCGCCCGCGGTCGCGTTCGAGGGGAGCTTCGCCGAGGAGCGCCGGAGCGAGGTCTTCGCCGGGCTGGACGTGCTGATCGTCCCCTCCCTGGGGCTGGAGTCGTTCGGCCTCGCCGCCCACGAGGCGCTGGCCGAGGGGGTGCCCGTGCTCGCCTCGCGCCGCGGCGCGCTCGCCGAGCTGTTCCCGCCGGAGGCCGGCCCCCCCTGCGGCGCCCTGTTCGACCCGCGAGATCCGCAGGAGCTCCGCGGCTGGATCGAGCGGCTCACGGCGGAGCCGGGGCTCGTCGCCGCCTGGGCCGCCAACCCGCCACGGGTCAAGGAGATGGACGAGCACGCCGGGGAGATCGAGGAGATTTACGAGAAGATCCTCGCGGCGCGAGGCGAAATAGCATAGACATAGTAGAATGAGCTTCTTGCATGACGTCACCGCTGGCTTGCACCATCGTCGCGAACAACTACCTCGCGTACGCCCGGGCCTTCACCCGCTCCTTCCTGGCGCGGCACCCGGAGGGGAAGGTGTGCGTGCTGATCGTCGACCGGCCGCAGCCCGGGCACCGCTATGAGGACGAGCCGTTCGCGGTCACCTTCGCCGATCAGCTCGGCATTCCGGCCTTCTCCCACGTCGCCTTCCGCTATTCGATCGTCGAGCTGAACACGGCGGTCAAGCCGTACTTCCTGCTCCACCTCCACCGCACCCTGGGCTGCGACCGGATCTGCTATTTCGATCCCGACATCCTGGTGCTGGACGACCTCTCGGAGCTCTACGAGCGCCTGGGGGCGGCGGATGCGGTGCTCACCCCCCA
>Ga0308175_100002396_pt1 | contig 12836 bp, 10 predicted proteins | sample PhyCR1_3_FD_203893 | JGI IMG/M metagenome (GOLD analysis project Ga0308175, IMG submission 203893) | Soil microbial communities from UC Gill Tract Community Farm, Albany, California, United States - DLSLS.C.R1 | ecosystem: Environmental > Terrestrial > Soil > Agricultural land | place: USA...
CCGGAGGACTCGGGACCGAAGATCTCGACGATCCGGCCGCGGGGAACGCCTCCGATACCGAGCGCGAGGTCGAGCGCCAGCGCCCCGGTCGGGATCGCGTCGACCTTGACCGTCCCCTTGTCGCCGAGCCGCATCAGGGCGCCCTCGCCGAACTCTTTTTTGATGCCGTTGACGGCGCCCTCGAGCGCCGCGTCCTTGGCCCGAGCCTCTTTCGCCGATGCGTCCCTCAAGTTCACTTTCGCCATCTAGATCACCTCACTGCCGCCCCCTCCGGGCAGCTCGACTTGGGCCAACGGCACATATCGCGCACCGGTCGGCTGGAGTTCAGAACGGTAAAGAGCCAGCCGGACAGCAAGCCGCGGCTCCGTGAGCTCGCCGGGGATCGGCCCCGGCGGCTCCGAGACGACCGCCGGCCGCCTCGATCCGCGCGCCTCGGGACGGACCCGGGCGACGGTGACGTGCGGCCAGAACGGCCGCTTCTCGGGCTCGTAGAAGCCCCCCTCGACAAGATTCCCCTCGACCACCGCCTGCAGCGCCTCGGTGCCCGGCGAGATCGCCGGCAGGGCGAACAGCCGGGCTCGCCCCCGCGGCGGCTTCTGCACCGGGTCGCGCAGCTCCAGCCAGGGGGCCGGCCCGCCGCTGGCGCGGACCGCATCGGCGATCCGCTCGATCTCCTTCTCCGGCCTGTAGCCGAGGAAGGCGAGGGTGATGTGCAGCGACTCCTCCGGGACCGGCCGCAGCGACGGGTCCGAGAGCGCCTCGCGGCCCCAGGTGACGATCCCACGGCGCGTCTCGCCGGGGAGGTCGAGGGCCACGAAAAGGCGCGCCCTGGGGCTCTTCAACCGCTGCTTCGCCATCGCCGGCCAAGCTACGGGTCAAATCGGCGCGAGACAACGCACGGCGGTAGAAGTTGTGGCGCCGAAGGCGCCCGAAAGCCGCGCCCGCCTCGCCTACGCCGCCGGATCGCTTCCGCCGCCGCCCAGCAGGGCGCGCAGCAGGTGCATGGCGACCAGCGCCGACCGTTCCCGCACGTCGGCGCGGCCGCCCGGGATCACCGGGTCGCGGGCGATCGCCCGGCCGCTCGCCAGGCGGGCGTTGAGGCAGACGTAGCCCACCGGCTTCTCCTCGCTGCCCCCTCCCGGCCCGGCAATCCCGGTGATCGAAACCGCCACGTCGGCCCCGAAGCGCTCCAGCGCCCCGATCGCCATCGCCTCGGCCACCTCCGGCGAGACGGCTCCCCTGGCCTCGATCAGGGCCGGATCGACATCCAGGAGCTCGGCCTTCGCCTCGTTGGAGTAGGCGACGACGCTGCCGGCCATGTACTCGGAGGAGCCGGGCAGATCGGTGATCCGCGCCGCCAGCAGGCCGCCGCTGCAGGACTCTGCCAGACCCAGCCGGTGCGGGCGGAGAAGCGTCGCGACCTGGGCGTCGATCGTCTCGCCGTCGAGGCTGAAGGTCTCCCGCGTGTGGCGTTCGACCAGCCCCTCGCGGACCGCCTCTGCGACCGGCAGCGCCTCGTCGCGGTAGCGGACGTCGATCTCGATCTCGCCCCGTCGCAGGCAGGTGGTGATCTCCACCGCCGAGAGGTCGACGCCGGCGGCCTCGATCTCGCGCAGGCTCTTGGCGATTTCCGACTCTGGCACGCCGAACATCCGCATCGTGTAGGCGCGCAGCGGGGTCGCCCGCGCCAGCACCGCCCGCACCGGCTCGGTGGCCAGCGCCCGCGGCCACATCGGCTGCAGCTCCCGCGGCGGCCCCGGCAGAACGATCACCACGCGCTCCCCGGCCGGCACCACCAGGCCGGGGGCCGTGCCGACTGGATCCAGCGGTGTCGCCCCTTCGGGCACCATCGCCTGCTTTCGGTTGGCCTCCGCCAGCGCCGCCCCGTCAAGCCGGAAGCGGCGGGCGAAGCCGCGCAGGATCTCGGCGATCTTCGCCTCCATCTCCTCGTCGAGGATCATCTCCCGCCCCGCGAAGCGGGCCACCACCTCGGCGGTCAGGTCGTCGGCGGTCGGCCCCAGGCCGCCGCTGGTGACGATCAGGTCCATCCCCTCGCCCTCCATGAAGCGGAGTGCGGCCTCGAGGTCGGCGACGCGGTCGGCGACGATGAGGATGTGCGCGACCTCTACGCCGAGGTCCGCCAGCCGTTCGGAGATCCAGGGCCCGTTGCTGTCAGCGATCCTGCCGGTCAGCACCTCGGTGCCGGTGACGACGATGCCAGCCCGCATCAGGTGCAGCTCGGCCGCTGGCCTTCGGGCAGTTCGCGCAGGTCCCCGTCCGCCCCGACGGAGAACCCGACCGGGCTCGAGCTTTCGCCGATGTTCGCCTGCCTGCCGTCCAAGGTCATCGCCACCGCGCCGTTGCCGAACGCCATCGTGAAGCTACCGGAGCGAAACGGTCCGGCGGATTCCCCGGGCGCCAGGATCAGGCCCGGCACCAGCAGTCGTCCCGAGCCGCCGAGCAGGCAGACCCAGACTTCAGCCTTGGCGCGCAGCGCCACGGAGTGCCTCCGCGCCTGCTGGCCGCTCGCGGCGGTGCTCCGGCCCCTGCCGCCTTCCAAGCGGCGCTGGGACTTTCCGCCGCCCTGTTGTTCGACAGCGGGCCCCGAGCTGCCCTGGCCGGCGATGCCGATCGCCACCAGGAGGGCGACCAGAGCCGCCGAGACGAGGCCCGCCAGCAGCTTCGGCGAGATCCGCTGCCGGCGTCGGTGGGAGCGTCGCGGCGCCCGCTGGGGCCGCGGATCGACCCGCGGCAGCCGCTCCCCGGGCCGCGTCCCACCGCTGCTGAGGCGCACCTCCTCGGCCAGCCGCTCGGCGTCAAGTCCGAGCAGGGCGGCGTAGGTGCGGACGAAGGCGCGCGCATAGGTGTCGCCGGGCAGCTCGTCCCATTCTTCGTTCTCCAGCGCCCGCAGGTAACGGCCGCGGATCTTGGTGGCTTCCTCGACCTCGGCCAGGCTCAGCTTGCGCCGGGAGCGCGCGTCGCGCAGCCTGGTCCCAACGCCTTTGTCCATGCTCCTCATTGTGGCCGCCAGCCACCCGAGCGCAAGCGCCGCGGGCTAGGCGTCAAGATCGAGCTCGGCGGCGACCGGCTCCGGGCCCCCGTCGCCGGGCTCGCCGAGGACGCGCGGCAGGTCGGCCTGCGTGATCAGGACCTGGCGTGGCTTGGAGCCCTCGTAGCCAGAGATCACGCCGCGGCGCTCGAGCATGTCGATCAGCCGGCCGGCGCGGGTGTAGCCCACCCGCAGCCGGCGCTGGATCATCGACACCGAGGCGGTCTCCGTCTGCACGACGAGGCGGATCGCCTCGTTCAGGAGATCGTCGCTGTCGGGGTCGAAGTCGTCCTCCCGGCCCTCCTCGGCGACCTCCTCGGGCTTCTCCAGCAGCTCGGCCTCGAACTCCGGTTCGCCCTGCTTGGCCCAGTGGCCGGTGATGCGGGCGATCTCCTCCTCGGTGATGAAGGCACCCTGCACGCGCTGCAGCTTCGAGGTGCCGGCGCCGCGGAACAGCATGTCCCCCTGACCGAGCAGCGCCTCGGCCCCGCCCTGGTCGAGGATGACCCGGGAGTCGGTCTGGGAGGAGACGGCGAAGGCGATCCGCGAGGGGATGTTCACCTTGATCGTGCCGGTGATGATGTCGGTCGAGGGGCGCTGCGTCGCAAGCACCAGATGGATCCCCGTCGCCCGGGACTTCTGCGCCAGGCGGATGATCGAGTCCTCGACTTCGGCCGGGGCGACCATCATCAGGTCCGCGAGCTCGTCGATCACGCAGAGGATGTGGGGCAGCGGCGCTTCGCCCTTCTTCAGGCGGACGCGATTGAGCTCCGCCAGGTTCCGCGCCCGCGCCTCGCTCATGATCCCGTAGCGGCTCTCCATCTCGCCGATCAGGTTGGAGAGAACGTTGGCGGCCAGGCGCGGCGAGGTGACCACCGGCGTCAGCAGGTGCGGGACGTTCTCGTAGTGGTTCAGCTCGACCTGCTTGGGGTCGACGAGGACGAGGCGGACCTCGTTGGGCGATGCCTGCATCAGGATCGAGGAGAGGATCGCGTTGACGCAACCGGACTTGCCCGAGCCCGTGGTGCCGGCGACGAGCACGTGCGGCATCTTCGCCAGGTCGGTCCAGACCGCGTTGCCGTCGATGCCCTTGCCGAGCCAGGCGACCAGCGGCGAGGTCTTCTCCGGCCGGCCGGCGTAGATGTCGCCCAGCCGGACCATCTTGCGGCTGCGGTTGGGCACCTCGACGCCGACCGCCTGCTTCCCCGGGATCGGGGCCAGGATGCGGATGTCGGTCGAGGCGAGCGCGTAGGCGATGTCGTTGGAGAGCTCGGTCACCTTCTTGACTTTCGTCCCCGGCGCCAGCCGCAGCTCGAAGCGAGAGACGTGCGGCCCGCTGACGATGCCGACGATCTTCGCCTCGACTCCGAAGTGGCCCAGCGTCTCGACCAGCTTTCGTCCGACGGCTTCGTGGTCGCGGGGGTCCGGGCCCTTGTCGCTCTTGCCGCGCTCGAGCAGCTTCGCCGAGGGGGGGCGGTAGTCGATCTCCTCGGACATCGTCACTCCGCGCTTGGAGCCCATCGGGGTGAGGCCGGCGTGGGCTCTCTCGCCGGGGTCGACGACGGCGACCGCGTCCTCGGAGTCGTAGTTCTGGAGCTCGGGCTGGGGAGACGGCTCCTCGTCGTCCTCCGCCGGGAGGACGAGCGTGCCGGTATCGGCGTCGGCATCGAAGATCGCGCCGTCGAAGCCGTCCTCGTCGTCTTCCGCGAGGGCGACGGTCGGCTCGAAGTCCTCGTCGTTCTCCGGGTAGTTGCTGAGCACGTCGGTCGGGCCGGCGAGCGTGGCGGCCTCGGCCCGGGCCTGCCGGTGCTGGCGCCAGTCGGCGTGGGTGCGGATGGCGGTGCGGGCGGCGGCGTCGCCGCCCGCAAAGGCACCGCGGAAGAGGGCCCGCAGGGAACGGCCGGCCCCCTGCGCCAGGGCGGACACCGAGGTGCCGGTGAGGAGCATGCCGCCGACGAGGACGATCAGCACGGTGAAGATGCGGGCCCCGACCTCGCCGAAGAGGTAGGTCAGAGCGGTTTCCACGCCGTAGCCGACCTTGCCGCCCTCCCAGCCGAAGAAGAGAACGAAGACGAGATAGATGCCGAAGGCGACGAGGAAGAGCCCGATCAGGTCGATGTGCCTCTGCTCCAGGGCCAGGCGCAAGCCGCCCCCGCCCGCAGGTCGCTTTTTCCCAGCCCCCCGCCGCCGCGCCGGTGCGGCGCGCTTCTTACGCACGAACATGGTCATCCGTTCGACGTCGAGCGCTTCTCCCCTGCGGCTAAATTCGCCATAAATCCCGCTCGCAGCGGCGATTTCGACGGCTACCATCGATTTCATGCTGAGTCAGATCGAGCAGCCCGGCGGTCGCGTGCTGGTGGTCGAGGACGATGCCGACATCGCCGACGTGCTGCGGCGGTCGCTGCGCAACGAGGGCTACGAGGTGAAGACCACCGCCGACGGGGTCGAGGCCCTTGACGTGGCCACCGGCTTCGTTCCCGACCTGGTCGTCCTCGACCTCGGCCTGCCGGGAATGGACGGAATCGAGGTCTGCAGGCGGCTGCGCAGTGACGGCGACGTCCCGATCCTGATGCTGACCGCCCGGGCGGAGACCGAGGACCGGGTTACAGGTCTCGACAGCGGCGCCGACGACTACCTGGCGAAGCCGTTCGAGCGCAAGGAGCTGCTGGCGCGGATCCGGGCTCTGCTGCGTCGGCGCCCGCCGCGGGGCGCCGCCTCGCTGGAAGTCGGCGACCTCGCGCTCAACCCGGACACCCATGAGGTGCGCCGCGGAGAGCGTGAGGTCGAGCTGACCAACCGCGAGTTCGAGCTGCTCGAGTTCCTGATGCGAAACGAGCGTCTGGTGGTCTCCCGCGAGCGGCTGCTCGACGAAGTCTGGGGTTATGACCCGATGGCCGCCACCAACACGATCGACGTCTTCATCTCGAATCTGCGCCGCAAGCTCGAGGCCGGGGGCGAGCAGCGGCTTCTGCACACCAAACGCGGCGCCGGGTACGTCCTGAAGGCGTGATGGCCCGGATCCCCCAGCGGCTCGGCCGCGCCGGCCGGCGCCTGCTGCACCCTCGCTCATGGCCGGTCCGCTGGCGCCTGGCCGCCGTCTCATCGGGGCTCACGCTCGCCATCCTCCTGCTCTTCGGCGGGGCGATCGGGAAGATAGCCACGCAGCGGATCCGCAACGACTTCAACAGCGAGGTCGGCAGCGCGGTCCAGATCCTGGCGGGCGAAATCCACATCGCCTACCCGCCCTTCCAGGAACCGGAAGCCTTGGGAGGCCCGCAGCTGACCGCATTCGCACTTCCGGACGACGCCTCGGTGCGGATCTTCGCGAGCAACGGCCAGCTGATCAAGCAGAGCAGGAACGCCACCCAGCTCGGCCCGCCGCGGGAAGGGATCAGCGACTACCGCGGCATGCGGGTCGCAACGCAGCGCATCTTCAACGAAAACGGAGAATTGAGCGGCTACGTCCAGTACGGGCGCAGCGTCAGCCACGTCGAGGACACGATCGACCGCGTCTGGCTCCTGATCGGCGGCGGGATCCTCGGGGGGACGCTGCTCGCCAGCTTCGCCGGGGTTGCGATCGCCGGGCGTGCGATGCGGCCGATCGCCTCGCTGACCGCGAGCGCGCGCGAGATCGCCGCGACGCGAGACCCCTCCCGGCACATGCCGAGGCCGGTCGTCGACGACGAGGTCGGCGAGCTGGCGTTGACGCTGGAGCAGATGCTGCGCTCCCTCGACGCCGCCCGCGCCGAACGCGAGGAGGTGATGCAAAAGCAGCGGGAGTTCGTCGCCGACGCCTCACACGAGCTGCGCACGCCGCTGACCAGCGTCCTCGCCAACCTCGAGTTGCTGCAGGCCGCGCTGGACCCCAGCGATCAAGCCGAGGACCGTGAGGTCGTGGACTCCGCCCTGCGCTCCTCGCGCCGCATGGGGAGGCTGATCGGGGATCTCCTCCTGCTTGCCAAGGCGGACGCCGGGCGGCTGCAGGCGCAGCGGCGCGTCGACCTCGCCGAGATCGCGGGCGAGGCGGCGGCGGAGGTGGCGCCGCTGATGGGAGAGCGAGAGCTGGTTCTAGACAACGAGAGGCCGCTGCGGATCGAAGGCAGCCGCGACGAGCTGCACCGGATGGTCCTCAACCTGCTCGACAACGCAGTCAGGCACACGCCGCGGCGGGCGCGGATCGAGCTCGGCCTGCGCGAGGAAGCGGGTAATGCGGTGCTCGAAGTCGCCGACGACGGGCCCGGCATCCCGGCAGCGATGCGCGAGCAGGTCTTCGACCGCTTCGTCCGCGGCGAGGGCTCCGCCGACCGGGCCCGGGGAACCGGCACCGGCCTCGGGCTGGCGATCGTCAGCGCCGTCACCGAATCCCACGGCGGTTCCGTGGAAGCCGCGGAATCGGCCTCGGGAGGCGCCCTCTTCACGGTTCGGATCCCCCTGGCCGAGAAGCAGGCGGAGACGCCGGCAAACCTTTAGCACCGCTTTAGAGGCCGGTCCTAGTTTTCCTCGCGGACGAGACACACTGGCCCGCCCGGGTTCTCCCCAGACACTGCCCGGGCGGGCTTTTTCTTTGCTGTGAGGGGACGGAGGGCGTGGCGGAGGGGTGGGGGGGGGGGGCCCGCGGGGGTGGGGGGGCCCCGGGGGGGGAGGCGGAGGGGTGTCGATGCCCCTCCGCGGGAATTGGGGCACCTTCGCTTCGCTGCGGTGCAACCGAATGCGCGGCCTACGGCCGCGCAGGAGACAGATTGCATTTCGCGGCGCTTCGCGCCACATTCCCGCCTCGGGGCATCGACACCCCCCTCATCGAGCTCCCGCCAACGGCCCAGGCTGAAGAAGCTCCGAGAGGCAAAGCTCCCGCACCTCGGTCGGGAGTGGCTATTGGGCTCGATCCTCGGCGTATTTCCGACACTGTTGCTGGGCGGTCGGGTGTCCCTCGCGGGAGCGGCGTCATGTTGCTCGCCCCGCAAGCCGTTGCGGCAGCCGCCGACGATCAGGCGAGCAACCCAGCGACCGCGAGGGACACCCGACCGCCCTACCGAGATGGGCCGGAACTACGCGTCAGACGTCGATCACTACCGGCAGCACCATCGGCCGCCGTCGCAGGCGCTGCCAGACGAACTTGCCGATCGCGTCGTGCAGGTCCTCCTGGATCAGGTGCATCTCCCGGGTGCCGGCCTCGGCGGCGTCCTCGAGGGAGTCTTCGACCAGGTCTTTGAGCTCCTCGACCAGGGCGTCGGCTTCGTCCATGAAGGCGACGCCGCGGAAGATCACCTCCGGGTCGGCGACGATGCTGCCGTCGTCCGAGGAGATCGTGGCGACGACGATGAAGATGCCGTCGGCCGAGATCGCGCGACGGTCGCGCAGGGCCGCGTCGTCGGGCTCGCCGATGTTGACGCCGTCGACGTACATCACGCCGGCGTGCTGGTCCTCGCCGAAGCGGGCGCCGCTCTCGTCGATCTCCAGCGGCAGGCCGTTGTGCCCGCGGAAGATGCAGGAGGGGTCGACGCCCACTCCTTCGGCCAGTTCGCCGTGCAGGCGCAGCCGCTTGTGGTCGCCGTGGATCGGCAGCACGTAGCGGGGCTTGGTCAGGTTCAGCATCAGCTTCAGCTCCTCCTGCCAGCCGTGGCCGGAGGCGTGGATCGGCGCGTCCTTGGCGGTGATCACGCTGGCCCCGATCTCGTAGATGCGGTCGATCGTCTCGTTGACCGCCCGCTCGTTGCCGGGCACCGGGGTCGCCGAGAAGACCACGGTGTCGCCGGAATGAAGCTTCACGTCGCGGTGGTCGTTGTTGGCCATCCGGCGCAGCGCCGAGAGCGGCTCCCCCTGGCTGCCGGTGGAGATGACGACGACCTTCTCGTCCGGGAAGTCCTCGATCTCCCGCGGCTGGATCAGCAGCCCTTGGGGCGCCTTCGCCATCCCCAGGTTGGAGGCGATGTTGAAGTTCTTGCGCATCGAGCGCCCGACGAGGGCGACCCTGCGGTCCAGCTGCGCCGCGGCGTCGATCACCTGCTGGACGCGGTGGATGTTGGAGGCGAAGGAGGTGACGATGATCCTGCCCTCGCAGCGGGCGAACTCCTGCAGCAGCGCCGGGCCGACGCTCGACTCCGAGGGTGCGACCCCGGGCCGGTCGGCGTTGGTCGAGTCGCCGCAGAGCAGCAGCAGTCCTTCCTTGCCGATCTCCGCCAGGCGCGACACGTCGGCCGGCCGCCCGTCCACGGGCGTCTGGTCGAACTTGTAGTCGCCGGTCATCAGGATCGACCCAAGCTCCGTGGTCAGCAGGACCCCCCGCATGTCCGGAATCGAGTGGGCGAGGTGGACCAGCTCGATCTCGAACGGCCCGCGCCGGACCTTCTGCCCGGCCGGCAGCTCCTCCAGAGGCGCCGAATCGACGAGCTTGTGCTCGTCGAGCTTCGAGCGCACCATCCCGATCGTCAGCAGGCCGCCGTAGATCACCGGCGGCGAGCCGATCTCGCGCAGGACGTAGGGCAGCGCACCGACGTGGTCCTCGTGGCCGTGGGTGAGGACGATCGCCTCGATGTCCGCGGAGCGCTCGCGCAGGTAGGAGAAGTCCGGCAGCACGAGGTCGATGCCGTGCATCTCCGGGGTGGGGAACATCAGGCCGGTGTCGACGACGACGATGCGGCCGTCGAACTCGACGACGGTCATGTTCTTGCCGATCTCGCCGAGGCCGCCCAGCGGCAGCACGCGAAGCTTCTTACTTGGCACTTGATCTCACTCTCTGAAGTTGTGTCTAATCGGGGACGGCGACGCCCGCGGCCTCGAGCCCAGCCCTGATCGCGGCTGTCTGCTCGGCGTCGGCCGGCACCATCGGAAGTCGGAGGCGGTTCTCGGCGAGCCCCAGCATCTGCAGGGCCGCCTTCAGCGGAATCGGGTTGGTGGTGACCGAGGTCGCCTCGTAGGCGGGGGTCAGCTCGGCGTCGATCTGCCGCGCCCGCTCGAGGTCGCCGGCCTCGGCGGCGTCCCACATCTCGCGCATCCGCTCGCCGACCAGGTGCGAGGCGACGAGGATGCCGCCGGCGCCGCCGAACTCGAGCACGCGGAGGAACACGTTGTCGTTGCCGGCCAGCACCGCGAGACCCTCGATCGGCCCCAGCTCGTCGTCGTTCGCCTGCTTGACGGCGACGATGTTGTCGATCTGCCCCAGCTCCGCGAGCAGCTCGGGGTCGGCGTTGACGATCACCCGCGCGGGGATGTTGTACATGACCATCGGCAGCTCGGGGACCGCTTCGGCCACCGCCGCGAAGTGGGCCCGCAGGCCGGCTCGGTTGGGCTTGTTGTAGTAGGGGCAGACGACCAGCGAGGCGTCGGCGCCGGCCTCCGCGGCCATCTTGGTCAGCTCGCAGGAGTGACGGGTGTCGTTGGTGCCCGTGCCGCAGATCAACAGCGGCCCGTCCCCCACCTCCGCCCGCACCGCGCGGAGCAGGTCGATCTCCTCCTCGTCGCTGAGCGTCGGGCACTCCCCGGTGCTGCCGGCGAGGGCGAGGCCGTGGGAGCCGTGCTCGAGCAGGTGCGCCGCGAGCCGCCGGGCCGCGTCCAGGTCGACGGCCCCGCTGGCGTCGAAAGGCGTGGCCATCGCCGTGATGACTCCGCGGATCTGCTTCATCGCAGGCAGCGTATCCCGTCCCGTGCCCTAGGGGGCGTCCAGCAGGAGCCGCTCGAGCCCGACCGTGAAGCGGTCCGGCAGGTCCGCGACCCGTCGCACGGCGAGCACCACGCCGGGCATGAAGGAGCGGCGGTCGATCGAGTCGTGGCGCAGGGACAGCGTCTGGCCGACGCCGCCGAAGATCACTTCCTGGTGGGCGACCAGGCCCGGCAGCCGGACCGAGTGGATCGGCTGGTGGACGTTGCCGCCGGCGGCGTCGATCAGCTCCGCCGTCCGCGTCGCGGTGCCGGAGGGGGCATCGAGCTTGCGGTCGTGGTGCAGCTCGACGATCTCGCACTCGGGCATGTGCGGGGCGATCGTCTGGGCGACCTCCATCAGCAGCACGGCGCCGATGGCGAAATTGGGAGCGACGAAGCAGTTGGCCGGGGCCGCCTCCGCCGCCTCGCGAGCGGCGTCGAGGTCGAAGCCGGTGGTGCCGACGACGGCGTGGACGCCGGCGGCGAGACTGGCGCGGACGTTGTCCAGCGCCGTCTCGGGGACGGTGAAGTCGACCAGGACGTCTGCCTCGGCGAGCACCTCGCCCAGCTCCACCCCGAGGGTGGGATCCGCCCTGCCGGTGAGCTCCAGGCCCTCGGCCGCTTCGACGGCCTCGCACACGGCCTGCCCCATTTTCCCGGCCGCACCGGCGACCGCGACCCGGGTCATGCCGCTACCAGCGCCTCGCTCACCGGAGCCAGGGCGGCGCGGAAGCGACCCTCGTCGGCGCCGACGCAGGCGGCCGAGAGGCGCTCGGGCCCGTAGAGCTCGGCCGCCAGCTCGGTCAGGTCGTCGACCTCGATCGCGTCGACCTTGGCGAGCATCTCGTCGAGGCTTTCGATCGGCAGCCCGAAGAGCGTGGCGCGGGAGATCCGGGTCATCCGCGCCGCGGTCGACTCGGAGGAGAGGACGAGGCGGCCCTTGACGCTCTCCTTCGCCCGGTTCAGCTCCTGCTCGGAGACCGGCTCTGAGCGAAGCCGCGCCATCTCGGCGCCGATGATCGAGCAGGCCTCCTCGACGTTGTCCTCGCGGGTGCCGACGTAGGTGGCGACCAGCCCCTGGTCGGTGAACTGCTCGTTGTAGGAGCCGACGGAATAGGCCAGCCCACGCTTCTCGCGGACCTCGCGGAAGAGCCGAGAGGAAGTGGACCCGCCGAAGATCGCGTCGAGGACGGCCAGCGGAAAGCGCCGCTCGTCGTCGCGGCGCAGCCCCGGCGCGCCGAAGCAGATGTGGTACTGCTCGGTCTCCTTGCAGTGGAAGCGCAGCCGGGCCGGGCCGTCGAGGCCGGCCTCCGGCGCGACCCCCCCGCCCTCGGCCGGCGCCTTCACCAGCCGCTCGCCGAGCTCGAGTATCCGGTCGTGGTCGAGGTGCCCCGCGGCGCCGACGACGATCTCCGAGGCCGCGTAGCGGGAGCGGCGATAGCCCTCGATGTCCGGGACCGGAATCGAGGCGATCACCTCCGGCTCGCCGAGCACGCGCCGACCCAGCGGGTGGTCGCCGAAGACCGCCTCGGCGAGGACGTCGTGGACGCGGTCCTGGGGCTCGTCCTCGTACATCGCGATCTCCTCCAGCACCACCTGCCGCTCCGAGTCGATGTCCGGGTAGGTCGGCGCCAGCAGCATTTCCGCCAGCAGGTCGAAGACCTCCTCGGTGTGCTCGTCGAGGAAGCGGGCATGCAGGTGCGTCGTCTCCTTGCCGGTAGCCGCGTTGACCGAGGCGCCGAGGCCGTCGAAGCGCTCGGAGATCTCGATCGCCGAGTAGAGCGCGGTGCCCTTGAACAGCAGGTGCTCGAGGAAATGCGAGACCCCGGCCTGCGCCGGGGTCTCGTTCCTGGATCCGGTCCGGACCCAGAGCCCGAGCGCAACGGACCGGACCGAGGGAACCTCCTCGGTCACGACCCGGACGCCCGAGCCCAGCTCAGTGAGCTTCGCTTCGCCCAAGGGGCTAGCCGCGCCGCTCGCGTTCGCGCCCGCGGCCGCCGCGGTCACGATCACGCCCGCCGCGCCCGCCGCGGTCGCCGCCGTTGCGCCGGCCGCCGTCGCCGGAGCCGACCGAGGCCAGCTCCTGCGGCGACTTGCCCTCGACCTGGGGGTCGTTGGAGAGGCGCAGGCCGATGCGGCCGCGCTCCTTGTC